>OGID01000271.1_pt1 | contig 13852 bp, 13 predicted proteins | sample 1571731 | NCBI WGS metagenome assembly OGID01 (sample SAMEA2582019, study PRJEB24529) | metagenome | biome: Human gut stool | place: China | collected 2011 | reverse complement strand
TGTTTCGGCGGGTGTCACCCTGGTGTGGAACATCTTTTAGCGGAAAGGAGGAACAATGAATACAACGATAATCATACGACAGATAAAGGAATATACGGGAGCATACGGAAAGGCTTATACCTTATTATATCTAATAGGTGCGGTGGCCATACTGACCTCGTGCGTGAAGGACGACCTCTATGACACGCCGCACCCCGACCGTGGGGCGGTGGTCGTAACCACAGACTGGAGCGGAAAGAGCACCGAGGCGGACATACCGCAGGCATACACACTGCGCATCGGCGGGAGGGAACAGAACGTGAGCGCAGCGACCAACGTGTTCGACGCGCTGCTCGCGCCCGGTGGCTACGGTCTGACGGTGTACAACTCCCCGGAGGGGATTAGTATCGACGGAAACAAGGCAACGGTGAATCCGGTGGATCTGACGGGTGCAATAGAGCCGCACCCCGGCTACCTTTTCGCCTCGCACCAGGACATCAGCGTCGTGGCGGACGACACCCTGCACGTCACCGCCCCGATGAGACAATACGTGCACAGGCTCGACATCGAACTGACCGCCACGGAAGGCGACTACAGCCGTGTACAGTCGGCTACGGCAACGCTCTCCGGCGTGGCTTCGGCAGCGGATATGGCAACAGGCGACCGGAGTGTAGCGGCACAAGTAACAAACGCTTTCAGGCAGGACGACAACAAGTTCACAATCTTTTTCCGACTGCTCGGCATCGTCCCGACGGAAACGCATACGCTGACGGTGGACATCACTTTCAACAACGGTGACACGCAGCGGGTAGTGAGCGACCTTACCGAGGCCATAAGGGACTTCAATAACGGCACCAAACCGGTTAAACTCACGGGTAATCTGCTTTTGCCCGTAGAGGCCGGGGTAACGGGCGCAACCATCACGGGCTGGAACGAGGTAGAAAGCGGCAATGGGGATGCTAACTGACGATAAATATTTTAATCAAAAAACAAGATTATGACAATGAACATGAGGTTTTTCATTATTGCAGCAGCGGCAACGCTATTGGCTGCGTGTACACAAGAGAAGGAGGTACAGAACAATCCGGTGGAAGCACGAATCACGGCAGGCGTGAGCGGGCCGAAGACCCGTGCTGTGGACAACGGGTGGAACGCCGACCGAATCGGCGTGATGGTGGTGGATGCCCCTGGCACGACCACGACCATGGGCGGCAAGTACAAGAACGTGGGATACGCGACCACGAGCACCGGCACCAACGCGGACTTCACCCCGATGACGGCGGGTGGCGGCATCTTCTTCGAGGATGCTTTCCTCGAGTTTACTTTTGCCGCCTACGCGCCTTACGCATCGGGCGCAAACGCCTCCACCCTGCCTGGTACAGACGGGAAGATTACGGTAAATACAAGCAACCAGCCCACGACCACGGAACAGGAGAAGGTGGACTACATCCATGCCACGGGAGCCAAGGCCGATAAAGACAGCCCGACCGTCAGCTTCACGGACAACACCGCCGCGGGCGGCAGCGACTGCTCCTTCAAGCACAAGATGGCCCGTCTTATCCTCAAGGTGCAGGTGTCGAACACCGACGGTTTCGACGACACTGCCGTGCTGGAATTCGCCGACTACAAGCTGGGCGGCCTGGTTCACGAGGGAACGTTCGATGTGAAGACCGGTACCGCCGCGACCGCGGGCAGCGTTGTGAGCGACTGGATGTTACGCCAGTGCACCGGTGCCCCGAAGACGGCCACGGACAAGTGCGTGGCAACCTTTGACGCCGCCACGGGCGTGATGACTTTCACCATGATCCTGCTCCCGCAGACACTCGCCAACGCTTTGGTGCTTGAGATATCTCCCGATGACGGGGAATACCAGAGCTACTCCAACAAGGACATGATCAAACCCGCGTTGGAGGCCGGTTATTCTTATACCTACACCATCACGGTGAAGAAGACGGGGCTGACCCTTAGCGGAAGCACCATCGAAAACTGGAACGACGGTGGTAGCCATTCGGGTGATGCAAAAATGTAGTGTGTCTGAAAGCCACTGCCGTGCATCAGGCGTAAGCACGGAGGCACGCCATATATAATAAATGGTGCCACCGCCCGCGTTGCAACGGGCGGTGGCACAAAACGAAATAAATAAAGACAATATGAAAATAATAAGGAACATAGCGAGAAGGCCGTGGCCGCGCATCGGCGGCTGGTTGCCGGTTATGATGCTCATCTGTGGGGTGCTCGCTTCCTGTAGCAGTGAGGATGAAAGCACCGCGCCCCTGCCCGACGGCAAGTACCCGCTGCAACTGACGGCGGAGGTGGCGCAGCCGCAGACCCGCGCCGGAGGTAAGGATGCGTGGACGGGCGGCGAGGAGATTAGAGTGTCACTGGAAGGCGTGTTTGGTAACAAAACATACGTGATGGACGCATCGGGCAATGCAAGCCCGAAGGATGCCGATAATGCCTTCTATTGGAAGAACACCGATGAAGCCCGCGTCAGTGCATGGACCCCGGACATAGAATCGGAAACGGATATTTCCGACCAAAGTGGCGGGTACGCCGCTTTCGATGTCCTGTACGCCAGTGCCATAGGGCGTTATGACCAAGCCATAAATCTCCGTTTCATCCACCGCATGGCGAAAATCGAAGTAATTCTCAAAGCTGGCGAAGGCATTACGGAAGAGGAGTTGGAGGGTGCGACCGTCACCATTTTCGGAGACCCGCTAACGCACTCAACCGCCGGCTTGGTATCACCGGGTGACCAATCGGACGGCGAGATAAAGCCCTATTACGATGCCGCAACGAAGAAATACGAGGCGTTAGTGCCGCCGCAGGATATGACGGGCAAGCCGCTCATCCGAATCAGCATAGGCAGCAATGACTTTACCTACACTCCCGAAACAGAAGCTGCCGGCAAATTTGGGTTTTTCGGTGGCAAGCGGTATGCCTACACCATCACCGTGAAAGCAAGCGGAATAGACGTGCAGGCGGTGACCGGTGGCACGTGGGTTGCATGTGGCGAGGAGAACGTCACCTCCAAAAAGGTAAAGCAAAGTTTCACAGCTGACGAACTTAAAATCGGCGACTACTTCTATTCCGACGGGACTTGGAGCGACGGCGGCCTGCGCAAAATCTATACTGACGGCAGTATGAAGATAGCAAGCCCCAAGCCTGCTCCCGTACTCCAAACAAAAAGTGAAATAGAAAGAAGAGTCATCGGTATCGTTTTCCAGAGGGACCCGAGCCGTATCGGCACTGCCGAAAAGTCCAAATTGGGCGAAGGGAATGTGCATGGCCTTGTAATGGCCTTAAAGAACACCGCAACAGATATCCAATGGAGCCATGAAGAGAATAATTTGGAAGACGTGAAAGACTGCTGGTCCAAGTCAGAAATCTACTCTGACATCAGCGGTCTGCACAATTACACCAAGATTCTTGACCATGCAAATAGTATCGGTGGAATTGAGGCATATCCGGCCTTCGAAGCCGTCGAGAAATGGAATGATATGTACAGTATAAATGAATACCGCCCACCTCGTAATACCACAGGCTGGTTTATTCCTTCCTCCGGTCAGTGGTGGGACATCCTTCAGAATCTGGGCGGTTGTCCGGCTATGGCGGATAAAGGTCAGCAAACCTCGTCGGATTCCGGTGATTTCCGTTGGCTAGGTCAAGGCGATGTTCCAGCTGCCTTGAATGCTTGGATGAATAAAATTGCAGCCGACAGCAAGAATGATTTTACCACCGGTGACCGTTTTTGGTCGTCATCGGAGTTAAATCAGTTCCGCGCACGGAACTGGAACGTGTACTCCTCTGATTACGTGTGCTGCGACTTTGTCTATAAGAAATGGAGTAACGCTGTCCGTCCCGTCCTTGCTTTCTGAACTATTTGCCTATTTAGTCCTTTAAGAATATGAAGATACAAAACATATACCACCTCTTGCAAGCTGCGTTGCTCCTGCTGCTTGTATCCTGCACGCAAGAAGAGTTCCCTGCCGTGCAAGACAAGGCGCAGCAACTGACAATCTCCGTTACCGATGGCGGATATACATCGGCTGTTGAGAATATGAAAACCCGTGTCGAGACCCGTGCCGTGGAGAACGGCTACACCACCGAGTTCACCGAAGGCGATGCCTGCGGATTCTACATGGTGCGCGGCGGAAAGCCGGTTTATTCAAACGTGAAGCTGACAGCCGAAAAGGATGCCGCCACGGGCGGCATCATGTGGAAAACCGACGGTACGACGCTTGCCGCCGGAATGGATGGAGAGAGCTACTACCTCTACTATCCTTATCAGGCGGACATGGCGGGCAAGACTGCCACACCTGCGGAGGGGGCGGTCATGACCGATGCCGAGTTCTTCAAGCCGCTCATTGATGGCTGGCAACCCGGGGACGACCAGAGCACCCATGCCGCTTACACCGCCTCCGACCTGATGACAGCCGGAGGCTCAACGACAGGGACGGGCAACACCATCCATCTCTCTTTCGCCATGAAACACCGCATGGCGTTGGCCGTCATCGAGATGCCGAAGACCGTTTACAAGTTTATCGACGCGAATGTTCCCGACTACACCGTGGGGGCAGAAGCTACGTTCACAGGCACCGCCAAGCCGCTGCGCATGGCTGACGGCACTTACCGCTACTTGGTGCACTCGTCCATGCCGACTATCGAGGGATGTTATGACGGGGGGAACAGGGAGTTTACCATCACCACGTCCGCGTCCCATCCTGTCGTAGGGGAATACAAGAGATACAAGGTGGACGGTGCGCAGGCTATGGAAAAGAATTATAACTTGCAGATGGGCGACTACCTGTGCAAGAATTCCGATGGTAATTGGTATATTATCCCCGGTGAGGAAATGCCGAATGAGGAGTGCATCGCCATCGTGTTCCATGCCGGTCATCACGAAAACGATGCCTCCGATTACTCCGCCACCGGTATCGGTCAGCAGAAGTGCCACGGCTATGCCATTGCCTTGCAGGATGCCACAAACGGTTATTGTCAGTGGGGCGTTTACGGAACCGAGTTGGGTTGCTGCCCCACGGATGGAAGCGGAAACAAACAGAACAATTACTCTACACCTGACATCGACTGGAGCGGCTACGCCTGGACACAGAAAATCATCGCCGCTGCCGGAGGTACGGGCAACTTGAATGCCGCCGAAGATTCCGGTTATCCTGCCACCTACTATGCCGTTGTGGATTATGCGAGCAAAGTCCCGTCCCCTGCCAATAGCAGCGGTTGGTTTCTTCCTTCTATCGGTCAGATGTGGAATGTTTATCAAAACCGTACTTCTTTGTTTGACGGCAAGACAGTGGTATCAGGCTTAAAGTCCGATTGGTACTGGTCCTCCTCGGAGAGCTACAACCGTCCGGCGTACGACGCTCTTTATGTGTATGTGGACTACGGCGACGTGTACAGCTACTTTAAGTACTACAGCTATAGCTACGTGCGTCCGGTCTTGGCTTTCTGACCTATTTACCTATTCAATCTATTTATCTATTTGCGGCGTAGCCGCTCATTTAAAAGATGGAATACCCGCGAAGCGGGTCGGAAAAATTTTTGAAAAATCGAGTTATGGCATTATCCGAAGAATTACCGCTATACCGCGACACTTACCGGTTGTTGAACAACCTGTTGATCCTGACGCAGGATTTTCCGCGCTTCTTCCGCTACAGTATGGGCAGCCGTATGGTGGATTTGACTTTGGATATGCTTTCTCTGATTTACAAGGCGAACAGCAGCTATGAAAAAGTGGGCGTATTGACCGAATTTCTCGACCGTTACCGCATGTTGCAGATGCTTTTCCGCGTATGTGTGGAGCAGAAGGTCATTACCGAGCGCAAATACGCCTCGTTCGGGCTGCTGTTGGAGAAGATAGGCAAGCAGGCTACGAGCTGGAAACAATATAACGAACGCGGAATGAAGAAACAGGAAGATAAAAGGCAATGATTTATCAGTCGGGATTCGGGCGGTCAAGGCTTCCCGAAGCGAACTGTTTATTATTGAAAAAGGGTTGTCGGCAGGCTTTCCTCGTGCAGGGAGGCTCGCAAAGACAAAAACAGACAACATTTACTGGACCTCCTCGGAGAACTACAACAATCCGGCGAACAACGCTCTTTATGTGAATGTGAACAACGGCAACGTGAACAACAACAATAAGAACAACAGAAATAGCTACGTGCGTCCGGTCTTGGCCTTTTCAATAAAAACTTTACGATAAACAAAATGGTATTGCGATATGGAGTTACAACAAAGTCTTTTCACGGATGAGGAACTCGGAGGCATTCCGTTGGAGGATGTTTTCGAGGCGTATTTCGAGTCCCGTAAAAAGAAACGCAATACCTGTAATGCCCTTGCCTTCGAGAGCGATTACGAACGCAGGTGTGTGGAACTGTGGCGGGAAATCAATGCCGGCACATACCGCCCTTCGCGTTCCATCGCTTTCATTATCAACAAACCCGTGAAACGGGAGATTTTCGCTGCAGACTTCCGCGACCGTGTGGTACACCACCTCATAGCCCGCAGGCTCGTTCCGCTTTTGGAAGAGAAGTTCATCAATGACAGCTACAGCACCCGCAAGGGAAAAGGTACGCTCTATGGCATCGAACATGTGGCGGAACATATCCGGCTCTGTTCGGAAAACTACACGAAAGAGTGCTACATCCTGAAAATAGACATCCGTTCGTTCTTCATGAAAATATCGAAGAGGCGGCTGTATGACCTGACCGAAGAACTCTTGCACGAACGCTACGGGGGAAACGACCTGGCGATACTGCTCTATCTGCTCCGTGAGACTATATTCAACCGTCCGGAAAAGAACTGCATCCGCAAGACGCCTCCCCAAAGCTGGCGCGGATTGCCCAAAGACAAGAGCCTGTTCCATTCCGACGGCTCGTGCGGACTGCCTATCGGCAACCTGACAAGCCAGTTGCTCGCCCTTAACTTCCTGGACGGACTGGACCATCTCATCAGCGAAGAATGGGGCGTGAAGCACTACGGCAGGTATGTGGACGACATGGTGCTTGTCCATCCCTCGAAAGAGCACCTGATAGAGGTGAAAGCGAAAATTGCCGGCTGGCTCTCCGAACACGGGCTGTCGTTGCACCCGCGCAAGATCTATCTGCAACATTACACGAAAGGTGTCCTGTTTATCGGAGGGATGATACTTCCGGGGCGGAAATACCTGAGCAACCGCACAGTCGGCTTCTGCTACGATGCCATCGACCGCCTGAACCGCTTGGCGGCAGGCTCGCCCGATTACGTGAAAACCCACGGGGAGGAGTTTGTCAGTACGATAAACTCCTATTTGGGAATGATGCGGCATTTTTCCTCCTACAACCTGCGGTGCAAGGTCATGAGCCGTATCGGTAAGGAATGGTGGCAGGTCATCTATTTTGCCGGACACTTGGAGAAAGTCGTGTTGAAAAAACGGTACAGACAGATTGAATGCAAAAAAGAGGAGATTTGTAATGAAATCAAAGAACTGAGGAGGACTGTATGACAGAACGCGAATTGATACAACAACAGCAGGAACTCGGCGACAGCCGTTTCCTCGTGACCCGGTCGGGCAAGTTTTTCTCCGCCTACGGTTGCGGGGCTTTCGCCTTGGCACGCGCCACAGGCTACCGTGTCATGCACCGGCAGCGTAAAGGCGGAAATTTTGTGCTGACCACAGGATTCCCGGAAAGCCATGTAGGGAAAGTGATGGAACAGATAATAGCCGCCGGAGGGAAAATCGACCGGCAGGACGACGGTTCTTTCGTCTTTTCCGGCATAGACGGCAGCGAAGCGGAGGCGTTGGTCTCCATCCCCGAAAAAACGGAGGGCGGGCAAGACCGCAAGGGCAGCAAAAGTTCGTATGACAACAGCCTGCAGGCTATGATACTCTCGTTCGACCTCTCTCGCTCCACCCCTATGGATGCCATGAACTTTATAGACCTGCTGCAAAAGAGGATTTACGATACAGATGTTTAATATGAGCTTGTTATATATGAACAGAAACATACCCCTGCAAGCTAAAATCCTCTTCGGCTATATGATGTTAATGGCGGTCATCATCAGCATGGCCGCTATTCTTTTCCATGAACACGCACGCCTTCGGAAAATCGAGGCCGACACCTACGAAATCAGACAGGCACGCCGTGACATATCCGAGATACACCGCAACATCACGGTACTCGCCTCATTGGGCGAGAGCGTCATCGCTTGAGAGGATGAGGACTACCATGCCTACCAAACGAGACGGCTGAGGGTGGACAGCCTGCTGCAAATGCTGCAAACGAACCATAGCTACATATTCGGTCTGTCGCAGATAGATACCCTGCAACAGTTGTTGGCGGACAAGGAGACACACCTGCACCAAATCATGCAGGTGTTCCACCGGCAGGACAAAGCCGACAGCCTGCTGGTGAACCATCTGCCAGAAGCTGCAAGGCAAGCGACACAGACCCGTACCGTCGTGCAGAAGAAGAAAGGCATAGCCGGATGGTTCGGCGGCAAGGAAACGGTGCAAGTGCCCGCCTCGTCCGACAAGCTCCGCTCGCTGAACGAACAGCTTATCGCCCTGCAAGCGGAGCGGATACGCAACATGGAGAATTACACCGACAGCCTGCGCATCCGCAACAGGGAACTGAACCGCAAACTGTTCGCCCTGCTCGGTAACATCAGCGACCATGCACAAGCCGCCTTCCGGGACAGGGAAGAGCAGATAGCCCAAGCGCACCAACGCTCCACCTCCATCATCACCGGGCTGATCATCGCCGCCATCCTCCTGCTGGTGTTCTCGTACCTGATTATCCAGAAACATCTGAAACGGGATTCGCTGCTCAGGAAAAAGATGGAGGGTGTCATTGACCGGAATAATGAACTGCTGGAAACGCGTAAAAACGTCATACTTACTATCTCGCATGACATACGCGGCCCCCTGAACATCATTTACGGATATGTCGAACTGGCAAAAGATACCCGGGACAGGAAACGCAGGAATCACCATTTGGAAAATATCGAAACGGAGTGCAAACATATCCTGCACCTGCTGAACAATCTGCTGGACGTGTACCGCCTGAACGAGTCCAAGGAAACCTGCAACAATGTACCGTTCAACCTTAATGATCTGTTGGAACGTATTGTGACCGGATTTTCACATATTGCCAATAATAAGGGAATCATATTCCACCATGATTCCCAAAATACGGATGTCGTACTGTGCGGTGACATGGATCGTATCTCTCAAATTATAGACAATCTACTGACGAATGCTGTGAAGTTTACAAACGCCGGTATGATACAGTTCAATGTCCGATATGAAAATGGAATGCTTTATATAGAAATAAAGGATACGGGAATCGGTATGGATCAAGACACCGTTTCGCGTATCTTCCGTCCGTTTGAACGCCTGTCGTCTGAGGCGAATGCCGAAGGTTTCGGGTTGGGCTTGCCCATCACAAAAGGATTGGTCAAACTTTTAGGAGGCAGCATTGATGTGGAAAGTAAAATCGGGCATGGCAGCACATTTCGTGTATCCCTGCCGTTAGCGGTTTCCAATGAGAAAATCAATAGTGAAGCGTCGGCAGTTCCGCAAGACCGTCTGCCATTGCCACAGCGCGTACTTGTTATAGACAATGACACATTACAACTGGAAATAGCCAAGGAAATGCTTGAACGCAACGGAGTATCGTGTACCACCTGTTCCAATGCCAAAGAACTGGTCAATGAGATGCGCAGGCAGGATTACGACTTGCTGCTAAGCGACATACAGATGCCGGAAACCAACGGTTTTGAAATTCTGGCATTGCTTCGCAAATCCAGCATCGGAAATTCACACACAATTCCGATAGTAGCCATGACTGCACGAGGAGAAGGAGAAAAAGAGGCATTCATAAAGGGCGGATTCACGGACTCCATCCACAAGCCGTTTTCCATGAGAGAACTGTTGGATATGGTCTCTTCTGTGGTGTCACGCGATGTGGAAGAGTCACATACACCGGATTTTGCCACGTTCACGGCAGATGTGCTTGATAAAAGAGAACTGCTAAGAACTTTCATTATCCAGTCCGAACAAAATATGGCAGACTTGCAATCGGCAATAAAGACAGGGGACATTGAAAAGCTCCATGACATAGCCCACGAGATAAAGCCCTCGTTGGAGTTGTTACGGGCCGATGCTCCACTGGTAAAACTCCGCACCACGTTAAACGATTCTGCATGCGATATGAATACCGTCAATGAACAGGTGAAGCTGCTGATAGGACACATCTCCGGACTTATAACAGAAGCTGAAAAGGAAATAAAGAAAATGAGCGATGAAACAGAAGGTACTGATAGTTGAAGACAATATAAGTTTGTCACAACGCCAGAAAGACTGGCTTGAACAGGCGGGGTACGATGTAATGACCGCCATGCGTGAACCGGCCGCACGTGCATTGATACGCAAGCATCGGTTCGACTTCATATTGTCCGATGTGCGCTTGCCTGAAGGTGACGGAATATCGCTTTTAGAGTGGCTCACAAAAGAGAAGAAAGACATTCCATTCATAGTGACAACGGAATACGGGTCTATACCGGATGCGGTACGCGCCATCAAGTTGGGGGCAAAAGACTATCTGCCCAAGCCGGTACACCGGGAACACCTGCTTGAACTGGCGGAAGAGATATTCCGTCCGCTCGCGACTGTCCGCACGAAACCGAAAGACCTGTTCAGACGTACCTGCCCTAAAATACTTGAGGTGGAGAGATACGCGAGGATAGTAGCCCCGTCGGATATGTCGGTGCTGATACTCGGTGCCAACGGTACCGGCAAGGAGTCCGTGGCACAGGGCATTCACGCGAACAGCGGACGTGACGGCAAGTTTGTAGCGGTCAATTGCGGAGCGTTGCCACGCGAACTTGCGGCATCCCTCCTGTTCGGACACGAGAAAGGCGCCTTCACCGGTGCGGATACGGCAAAGAACGGATATTTCGACATGGCAAAAGGCGGTACGCTCTTCCTGGATGAAATCGGCACGATGCCTATTGACATACAGTCCATGCTCCTTAGAGTGTTGCAGGAGAATACCTATACCCCTATCGGCAGCGACAGGGAGCGGATGGCAGACGTGCGGATTGTGGCGGCAACGAATGAAAATCTGGAACGGGCCATCAAGGAAGGACGATTCCGGGAAGACCTGTACCACCGTCTGGCAGAGATGGAAATCAGGATGCCATCTTTGGCCGAGTGTGCTGATGACATTTTGCCTTTGGCGGAATTTTTCCGTGAACGGTTTTCCAAAGAACTTAAGAAAGAGACAAAAGGCTTTTCAAAAGATGCCATATACCGACTTCGTTCTTATCGTTGGCCGGGCAATGTCAGGGAATTGCAGAACCGGATCAAACGGGCGGTGTTGCTTACGGAAACCCCTGTATTGGAGTTGCCGGACTTGAACGCAGACAGTCAGACTGATATTCGGATTACGGAGAAAACTCCGGACATATTGCCTTTGAAAGACGAAAACAGCGAGAGGGAAGCCATTGCAAATGCCCTTCAAGCGTGCAACGGGCATCGTGAACAGACCGCACGATTGTTGAATGTAAACTCTTCAACACTGTACCGGAAGATGAAGAAATACGGGATAAGATAATCCCCGATATTCTATCTATTTCCGGCAACAGTGTTGACACAGAATATATTGAAATGATTTTTCAATCCGACTGAAATTTTGTAAATTTGCAAAAGATTTGGCAGGGTATAGCCTTGCCGGTCTGAAACATAGAAGAAAACCGGTGGAGGGAAAACCCCTCTGCTGATTATATAACATAAGAGCGCAAGCTTCTCGGACAGAAATCTGGTAAATTGACGTTAAAGGAGAATGATTGCGTAATGCTTATGCTATGCTCTGTCATAGCGTGGTGTTGCGTGTTCTCCTTTAGGCTTTACCAGAGCCTCTGTCTGAGTGCGTGGCTACCACGCTTCTTTTTTTAGACGGACAGGTATGGCAAGAATACAAATCATAACGGCAGTGACATTGGACGGTTATCTTCCCGACCCGAATGAAGAGTTGTTGCAATGGGTGAAGACGGACAGCCAAGGTTTCCCGTTCTGGCACGAGAGGAGTACCTTCACGCTGTTTCCCGGCTATCCCATGCTGGACTTGATTTGTGAAAAGGACGAGAAACCGGACTCCTTTACCTTTACCTCAGAAATATCCGACCCAAAGAGCCTTGACTTGCTACACGGGCTTTCCATCTACCACCTCATTGACGAAATCATCATCTACATTCTTCCTCTGACAACAGGCAACGGTACGGACTGCCTGCATCGACTTCCGGTCAATCGTTGGAAACTTTACAGGACAGTTGCTTTCAAAAACGGGATTGTCCGTCTCATTTATCGCAAATCCTCGCGATAGTCCATTGCATCCTGCAAGGAAATCTTGCAATTTGCAAGATTCGCCATTTATTCATTTTTACAGCCTCAGATTTTTATTTCACTGATATACAATGTTATATCAGTTCCTCTTGGTGTCTATCGGTGTCATTGGTACGCTGTTGGCCTTATAATATGATATAACCTGTTGCGCAACAAGGTGTAAGCAAACGATAAGTTACACTTAAAACAGATTACTCATGTTACAGATAAACAGCGAGATGTTCGCCCAAATCATGGAACGGTTCGACAGGATAGAGCGGGCATTGGAGCGTATGAACAAGCTGAAGGAATGCCTGGACGGCGACACGCTCTTGGACAACTACGACCTGTGCCGGCTGCTCGGCATCACCAAACGCACGCTGGCGCGTTACCGCCAGAAGAAGCTCGTGACCTATTACATGATTGACGGGAGAACCTACTACAAGGCATCCGAAGTGGAGGCGTTCCTCAACCAAAAGGGCAAGTCATTGCCGGCGAGGTTCAGACATCAGCCAAATGTTTAATTAAAATGAAGCAAGGATTATGGAAATAATATGTGTTGACAAACAGACTTTTGAAGAATTGCGTGTCCGGTTCTGTGATTTTGAGGAACGGATGACGCGGGTATGCCGTCCGGCCGAGGACCTCGGCTTGAAAAACTGGCTGGATAATCAGGAGGTGTGCGATGTGCTTCGCATCAACAAGAAGACACTACAGGTATATCGCAACAAAGGGATATTGCCTTTCAGCCGTATCAAGAACAAGCTGTTCTACAAGCCTGAAGACGTACAGAGATTGTTGGATTTGAATTATCACCCTTTAATAAAAAGCAGATTATGAGCTATCATTTCTTGGACGACAAAGACCCTCGGATCGACGTGATGTTTCAAGGGCTGGAAAAAATGGAGAAGATGCTCTCCGTGATTGAGAAGATGCCGAAATCCCTCTTTAACGGTGAGCGCTTCCTCACTGACGAGGAACTCTCCAAAGTCCTGCGGGTAAGCAGGCGCACATTGCAGGAGTACCGGACATTCGGGGTGGTTCCTTATTACATGGTGCAGGGCAAGACTCTGTATAAGGAATCGGATATTCTGAAGATACTGGAGGATTCCTACAAGCGTTGCCGGGAAGAACAACGATGGGTATAGCATCGTTCACTAAAAGAGACGGAGAAATGATTTCCTTTTTACAAAGGGCATTTCTCCGTTTTTATTTTATGCCATTTCAGACTTTCTTCCCCGTTTTTTCTTGACGATGAAATCTTCTTCGCAAAGCTGTATCTGTTTTCCGAAACCTGTGGACTTTAGCCGTTTCATATCCTCGTCCACTTTGGTGTCCGTTACTTGGGCATACAGCTGGGTGGTGGAAATGGAGTTGTGTCCCATCATGCGGCTGACCGTCTCTATCGGCACACCGAGCGAGAGGGTGATGTGGGTCCCGAAATTATGCCTGGCCTGATGGTAGGTCAAATCAAAGCCATATACCTGTCCC
>OGID01000266.1_pt1 | contig 14062 bp, 10 predicted proteins | sample 1571731 | NCBI WGS metagenome assembly OGID01 (sample SAMEA2582019, study PRJEB24529) | metagenome | biome: Human gut stool | place: China | collected 2011 | reverse complement strand
ACGAAGTTTGCATACAATTAGATTGCGCGGGTATGGCAAGGATGCCATACCCTCCTACAAAAAAGCTCCTGCAGAACATCTGCAGGAGCTTTTTTGTATATTAATATGCCCTTTACAATCTTTCGGGTACGTCCTTTACAGTCTTTCGAGCACCTCCTTAATGAGGTCGTCGATGTGGCTCTTATAGCCAGTGTCGGCTTTCTTGATGCGACGGTTGGCGATGACCATGCAAACCGTTGTGGCTTTGTGACCCATGAGGCGAGCAAGTCCGGCGAGCGCTGAGCTCTCCATCTCGAAGTTGGTGATGTGCTTTCCGTTGTACTCGAAGTTCTCGAGTTTCTCGTTCTGGTTAGGGTCGGTGAGCGGAATGCGCAGCTCGCGTCCCTGCGGACCGAAGAAGCCACCGCAAGCTACCGTGATGCCACGCACCATGTCGTCGGCAGCTATGCGCTCCACAAGCTCCTTGTCGGCAGCTATGGCGTATGGTGCAGGCTGGCACATATTGCCCGACCAACCGAGGTGGTTGAGCAGTGCGCGCTCCATCTGCAAGTCGCAGACAGCGTTGCGGCCAGCGTAGAAGTTGAGCAGACCGTCGAAACCGATAGAGTACTCCGAGCAGACGAAGGTGCCGGCAGGCGTGTAGAGCTGCAGACCACCACATGTGCCGATGCGCACAATCTCGAGCGAGCGCAGTGTCTCCTTCTCATGGCGAGTCTCGAAGTCGATGTTAGCCAGCGCGTCAACCTCGTTCATCACGATGTCGATGTTGTCGCAGCCGATGCCGGTAGAGATAACCGTGATGCGCTTGCCCTTATATGTACCCGTAACGGTGCGGAACTCGCGGCTCTCTACTGCACACTCCTTGGTGTCGAAGTGTGATGCCACGAGGTCGACACGTCCCGGGTCGCCCACGAGTATCACCTTGTCGGCGAGTTGTTCCGGTTTCACGTGTAAGTGGAAGATGCTACCATCTTCGTTGATGATAAGCTCTGATTCTGCGAAATATTTCTTTTCCATAATCTGATGTTCTGTTAGTAAATGGTTATTTTGATTGTTAGTATTAGTTATTTCTTGATGAGTTTGTTCTCAGCGGTGCGCAGTTGTGCCTCCAGTCTCTTCAACTGCTGGCGTGCCTCGTCGAGTTGCTGCTCAAGCTGCAGTATATCTCTTGTGAGTGCGGTGCGGTTGTTGTCAGCAGTGTTGTGATACTTCTCGCGCAAGGTGTTCAATGTTCTCTGCTTGTTCTTCGAGTCGTTTTGTAGACGCATCACCTCGTAGTACATCTGTCGTGTGGCATCGCTACGGAAGCTCTTTATGTCGGTGTACACCACGTCGTCGTTCACCACGAAGTTCACCTTGTCCGTTGCTGCTACTCGTGTGTTTGCTTCTTCCTTAATGGCGTTCAGTTCCTTCAGCGCACGTTCGCGTATCTCTGGTGTTGGCCATGTGTCGCGTATGCGTATCAGCGATGCCAAGCTCTTGAGTCTGCTCTCCGACATCTCGTCAGCATTGTAGTTGGTGCGCTGTTCGGGCATGGCGAATGCATATACGCACGCTTTGCCTTCGGGCTGTCGGCGTGTGGTGGCAAACCATGCGAAGCGTTCGGCATCCGATTCCACGTAGATGAAGTCGTCGTCGTGAGAGTTGAACGGCAGTCCGATGTTCTCCGGCTCGAAGTACGTTCCCTCGTCTGCGTTGTACTTCGCTACGTAGATGTCGCGCTTGCCGAGTCCGTCGTCGGCAGTGCCCGACACGTAGAGTGTCTGACCGTCTGACGATAGGAACGGATAGCTAATGTGCTTCAGTTTCGAGTCTATTTCGCTGATGCGATGCGGTTCGCCCCATCCGTCGCCCAACTTGTTGCGTGTGTACAGATGTTGCACGCTGTCCTTGCCCAGTTCGGTGTAGTAGCACTTGTTGGCAAAACCATTGATGAAGACATATTGGTTGGGTTGTGTGTCGGTGTCGAAGAAGCTGTTGTAGCTCACAAACTTGCCATATTTTGGCGAGAGCGGTATTGTTTCCACCACTCGGTTCTTGTCCACAATCGTGCTATCCACTACGAATATGCTCTGCGTGTTTGGCAGCATTGCATTGAAGTTCTCCTGCTGGCGAGCGTTCATCGGGTTGGCCGTAGCAGCGTTTCTCACATTCTTGCGTGCTATGGGCTTCGCCTTCCTCTGCTGTGCGCAAACCATTGTCGACGACAGCAAGAGTGCAAAAAGTATGTATTTTCTTGAATTCATAGTCGTGTAGGTTGTATTCATGTGATATTTATTATTGCAAAAGTAATAAAATAATTTATATTACGTTACAATATATGATGGAAAAACAAAATAGCTATTCACATATACTGAAGTACACCAGCTTGTTTGGTGGTGTGCAAGTGCTCAGTATCCTTGTCGGACTGGTTCGCAACAAACTTGTTGCGCTCATTCTTGGTCCGATGGGTATGGGTTTGTTGGCTTTATTTTCCTCTACCATAAAGCTTGTTGGCGACTCTACCAACCTCGGACTCTCCATCAGTGCGGTGCGCAATATGTCGGGAGCCTACGATTGTGGCGACAATGAGCACCTTCTGCGTAGCATCAGCGTGTTTCGTCATTGGTCTCTGCTCACCTCTCTTTTCGGCATGTTGGTGTGCATTGTGTTGTCGCCGTTGCTCAGTAGCTGGACCTTCTCTTTTGGCGACCACACGCTCCACTTCGTGCTGCTTGCTCCGGTGGTGGCTCTAACGACGTTCTCTACTGGCGAGCTTGCCATTCTGAAAGCCACACGGCGCTTGCGGGACATAGCCGAGAACTCCGTTTATGCCATGCTTGTGACACTCTTCGTGTCCGTTCCGATCTACTATTTCTTTGGCTATAAAGGCATAGTGCCTTCGCTGCTGCTTGTCATACTGTTGCAGACCGTCATCGTGATGCGCTATTCGCTGCGTGCCTATCCGTTCCGTCTTAACTTCAGTAGGGCGTTGTTGGGCGAAGGTTGTGGCTTCTTGAAGCTCGGTGTGGCGTTTGTCATAGCAGGCATGGCAGGCAGTGGGGTGGAGATGGCTATCCGTGCCTACATCAGTAATGTTGACGGTGTAGATACGGTAGGTCTGTACAATGCCGCCTATGTTATGATATTCACCTACGTAGGTACAGTGTTCACGGCGATGGAGACCGATTATTATCCGCGTTTGTCCTCTATCAGCAAGTTGGGTCGCGAGTTCAATCTCACGGTGAACAAGCAGATAGAGGTGTCGCTGCATCTCGTCTCGCCGATGCTTGTCTTTTTCATTCTTGCCATGCCCGTTCTGCTGCCGCTGCTTTACAGCGGTAAGTTTCTGCCCGTACTGCCGATGATGCAGGTGGCTGCGTTGGCGATGTACGCTCGCGCCATTTTTCTGCCAATCGAGTACATAGCTCTGTCGCGCGGCGACTCGAAACGCTTCCTTTGCATAGAGTTGGTGAGCGATGTCCTGCTCCTCACAATGGCTATCCTCGGCTATAGTCGTTGCGGACTGTTGGGCATGGGTGTAGGCATGACCATAGCCTCGGTTCTTGAGGTGTTTGTGGCTGTCGGTTTCTGTCGTGTGGCTTATGGCTACAAGCTCTCGATGGCGCAGCTGAAGATAATCTTCGTACATGCAACAATCGGAGTGCTCACCAGTCTGCTCTCGTTCGTCGACAATGTGTGGATATACGTGTCGGTAGGTGCGCTGCTCTTTGCTCTCGACTTAGCTTACACGCTCTCCATTATGCGCCGGCACGTCGACATCGACATCGTAAACCGCATAAAGCGTAAGTTCGTGCGTCGGTCTTAGTCAGTGCTTTAGGTGTTTGTAGACGTTGTGCAGCATATGTAGGTGACGACATGTACCGCAAGCGAAGTAGATTATTGTCAATGCCTTCTCGTACACGTTCAAACCTTTCAGTATGCTACGTCTGTATCCGCTGAAGCGCACGCCGTGCTCGAATTGTCTGAAGCGTTTCACCGCCTCCTTGTATTCAGCTCGGCTCATGTTGCCGGCGTTGTTGAACAACAGTATGAGCACATTAAGATACACCTTCATCTGCCAGCGGCGCACCCGCGTCATCACCTCTTTCGGCATATGCTCTTGCTCTGCCTTCTTGCCGAGCATCACTATTGTGTTCAGGCGTTGAAACTGCTTCGGCGCAAACTTCTTTGTCATAGCCTCCGCATTGCCTTGATAGTAGAAGAACGTGCCGTGGCAGAAAGCCGTCTTGTTGGCACGCAGATACTGCACGCGCGTGTTGTACTCGTCGCTGTCGAAGTAGCGTGTGTCGCAGTCGGTGGCGAACATCAGTCGGCGGTGTATCAGGGCGAAGCCATGTATGGAGAAGTCGATGCACAATGCGAACGCCTCTACGCCCGTGAGTAGGGTAGAGTAGTCGCCATTGGGTGGGAACGAACCCTTCGCCTGCTCGGTTGAGCCGTCGGCATTGGCGAGCAGCATGTCCGGAATGACAATCTCTGCCCCCGTTTCCTCGATGCGAGTCACGGCATGTTGCAGCAAGGCGGCAGATATGTAGTCGTCCTGCGACATATAGAATATGTAGTCGCCCTCCGCCTCCGCGCTCATAATGTCTATGTTGCGAGCCGTGTTGCCCTTGCCGTCGTTCGTCTTCGTCATTATCTTTATGCGCTTGTCGGCAGCAGCCAGTTGTTTCAGCACGCTCAGACTGTCGTCGGTAGAGCCGTCGTCGAGCGCAACGAGCTGCCAGTCGGCATAGGTCTGCGCCATCACCGAGCCAATAGATCGCTGCAAATACAGGCTGCCGTTGTAGACGGGCATTAGTATCGTGACTTTAATCATTCTGTGTTATTGTTATGTTCTCTGCAAAATTACAAATTTATTGTCTGCTCAGTGTGTTAATTTAAGGTTTTTCTTTGCTCTTTTTCCGCAAATTGTTTTTACCTTTGCAGCGGTACATAATGATAAATAGTAACGTAATGTCACAGATTGATATAATTGAAGCGACGAGTTGCAAACCCGAATACGTTGCAGCAGTCAATCGATTGCTGCTGCAGCTATGCTCTTCGCCCTGCGAGATGAGTGCCGAACAGTTGCAGAATCTGGTTAATGAGCCTAACAGTCGGTTGCTGCTGCTCACGGTGGACGGTGAGGTGATGGGTATGTGTACCGTTGGCTTCTACACTTCGCCCACGGGTCGCAAGGCGTGGATAGAGGATGTAGTGGTGGATGCGCAGTGTCGTGGGCTGCATCTTGGCGAACGACTCGTGGCTTCCGCTGTCAGCTTCGCCGAGCGCGAGGGCTTCAACACGCTCATGCTTACCTCGCGACCATCGCGCGTGGCTGCTAACAGACTCTATCAGAAGGTGGGGTTCGAACGCAAGGAGACAAACGTGTATTTAAAAGTAAAAAGCCCCTCCCAACCCTCCCCGTCGGGGAGGGCTTAGTTAGTAAAAGTTCAGAAAGGCTTAAAAAGGCTCAGAAAGGCTTAGTTCGGCTTAAAAGAAAGAAAAAAACAACAATACTATGAAACTTGATAACAACACGGGATTGGTGCTCGAAGGCGGCGGAATGCGCGGCGTCTTCACGTGCGGTGTGCTTGATGCGTTTATGAAGCACAACATGTATTTCAACTATGTGGTGGCGGTGTCGGCAGGAGCGGGCAACGGCATGTCGTACATGAGTAGGCAGCCGGGACGTGCACGCGTTACGAACATCGACTACATGGACAAGTTCCACTTCATCGGACTACGCTATCTGCTCACGCAGGGCTGCATCTTCGATGCCGAACTGCTCTACGACAAGGTGCCGAACGAGTATGTGCCGTTCGATTACGACGCTTATTTCAACAATCCGGCTACGTTCGAGATGGTCACAACCAACTGTCTCACGGGTCGTCCGATGTATCTCACCGAACGCCACGACCGCCAACGCGCACTCGACGTTGTGCGTGCTTCGGCTTCGCTGCCTTATGTCTGCAAGATAACGAACGTGGACGGCATACCGATGCTCGACGGCGGCATCGTCGACTCGATACCAGTGGAGCGTGCAATGGCTACCGGTCATGCGCAGAACGTGCTCGTGCTGACGCGCAACCGTGGCTATCGCAAATCGGGTCACGACATAAAGATTCCGCATTTCATATACAAGAAGTATCCGCGCCTGCGCGTGGCACTTAGCCATCGTATGCGCGTCTACAACGAGCAGCTTGCGCTGGTGGAGCGTCTGGAGGACGAGGGCAAGGTGGTGTGCATTCGCCCCGAACGCCCGATGGAGGTAGACCGCATGGAGAAGGATGTAGCCAAGTTGCAGCGGCTCTACGAGGAAGGCTTCGCCCTCGGTGAGCGCTTCTGCCTGCAGCACTCTGGAGAGAAATAAAGGGCGGAGACAAGTGCACCCCCTGAATCAACAAAAAAAGTGCAGGCAAGAATGCCCGCACCTTATATCTTTATTCTGCAAAGAGTATGGCACAACCATACTCTTTGTTTTGTTACTTGCTGAGTTCCTTCAGCACCTTCTCAAGCTCTGTCCAATGCTCCTCGGTCATATCGTTAGGTGTGAAGATACTGATACCGTCTGCACCCGCAGCCATCGACGACTGCACAGCCTCCGCGATTTCTGACGGCAGCAGACCTGAGTTCTCCGGGTCTACAACCTTGTCCTTGTGGCGCCAGTCGTGGCAGATGAAGATACCACTATATAATAAGGTGTTCTTGCCCTTTATGGCTTCCACCTCTTCCTTCGTCACCTTGCCGACCCAAGCTGCCGGCTCCATGTAGAAGTCGTTGTAGTTCATAGGGAACACAGCATCGAGCTTCCAGTTGTTCCACTGCTGGCGCACCATCCACTCGGCATAGCTCTTCGGACCGGGGAACACGTCGGCACTGAGCTTCTTCTGCTTGGCGTGTACGGCATCAGAGATGGCATTTACGAGGTCGGTGACAGCATCGCAGCGGAACTGTGCCCACTCCTTAACCTTCGACGGGTCGGTCACCTTCGTGATGTCGATGCCGCTCTGCTGCTTGAACGCTGCCACGCAGTCGTCGCAGTAGCAGTAGTCAGCCTTGGCGTACTCGCCGTTCATTGTGAGTCCGTACTTGTCCCACAAACCACGCGCCAGAATAACGTCGGCGTAGCGGATATAATCGAGCTGCACGTAGTCGACCTCAGGTATGGAAGCAATCTCCTCGAACTTCTCAACGAGGAACTTGCGCACCTCCTTGTTGCGTGGGTCGAGCGTGGTATAGTAGGGCACGTATGCCGGCTTGTCAGATGCCGACTCGCCGAGACGGTTCACGGTGTACCAGCTCTTGGGCTTTCCGCCCTGCACCATAGTAGGCACCCAAGCATGATACTCCAAGCCCACCTTCTTTGCCACCTTTGCAGCCACGGCAATCTTCTCCACGTCCATGCCGGCATTAATGCACACACCAGTTACGCCGTGCTTCTTCCAAGCCTTAAAATCGGCAGTGAGCGACTTTTCTGTAGTGTTCTCGCCCCATCCCGACCATGCGAAGACTGGGGTTTTTGCACCTTTTGCGTTTGCGCACATCGTAGTGAGCGCAAGCGCAAGAGTCATTAAGATTTTCTTCATGTGTTTTTGTTTTATATTATTAGTTTAAAAAGTACTATTATGTAGCTTAATTTGCATAATAAGCACAAAGTTAGTGCTTTTTAGTATATTATTCGTATTTTATTTAAAGAAAACATTAGTTAGTTTAAAAAGTTTCATTTTCTTTATAAAAAAAGTTTCATTCTCAAGAAAAAAGTTTAAATTTGTATCAAGAATGTAATGTAAAGTTTATATGTTGGGATAATATGAAAAACAAATAGAGAGGATTTCTTTATAATAATCTATATAAATGTCAATGAATTTGCGGTATATATAGACTTCCTCTTGAAAAAATAAATAAACATATCATTTAGTACTAATTAAAAATTAACATCTATGTCAAAACAAGTAAAGACAGTAGGTATGTTGCTCGCACTTTCGGCTTTGCCAATGGGAGCAGCTTATGCTGGAAACGTTACTTCGCAGGCTGTTGTGCAGAACGCACAGGCTGATGCAGAATGTAAAGGTGTTTTTCTTGACCCAACGGGCGAGCCGATGATCGGTGCATCTGTTGTTGTTAAAGGCAAGAGTGGCTTGGGTACAGTTACGGATATTGATGGTAACTTTACTCTTCGCAACGTAAAGAAGGGTGACGTGATTCGTATCACTTCGCTTGGTATGACTCCAGTGGAAATGGAGTGGAGCGGCAAGCCGTTGAAGGTGACACTCAACGACGACTCAAAGCAGATTAACGAAGTTGTGGTTACCGCTCTTGGTATCAAGCGCGAGCGCAAGTCGCTTGGTTACGCTATCCAGGACGTAAAGGGCGACGCTCTTGTAAACGCACATGAGAACAACGTGGCTAACGCCTTGACTGGTAAGATTGCAGGTGTGCAGATTACACGTTCGAGCAACGGTCCTGGTGGTTCGTCAAAGATCCAGCTCCGTGGTAACAACTCTATCACTGGTCTGAACCAGCCGCTTATCGTTGTCGACGGTGTGCCTATGGATAACTTCACCGGTGCAGATAATAACGACATTTGGAACCCGTCTGCCGATATGGGTAACGGTCTTTCGGATATCAACCCCGAGGATATCGAGTCAATGTCAGTGCTTAAGGGTGCTTCGGCAGCTGCCCTCTACGGTTCGCGTGCTGGTAACGGTGTAATCCTTATCACCACAAAGCAAGGTCGTGAGACAAAGGGTCTTGGTATCACTATCACTGGTACAGTAAGTGCAGAGACGCTCTTCACATCTCCTAAGATGCAGACCACATACGGTCAGGGTAACAATGGTCAGTATGACGCTACAAGTGGCTCAAGCTGGGGTCCGCGTATCGAGGGTCAGACATACACACGCTGGGATGGCAAGGAGGTAGCAATGCAGCGTTATGACAACCTCAACAACTACTTCGGTACAGGTACAGAAATCCAGGAGAACGTGACACTCTCGCAGCAGTACGGCAAGACATCTATCTATGCTTCTGTTACGAACATGAACAACAAGTCGATGACTCCGGGTGCTAAGCTCAACCGCACCAACATGATGCTTCGTGGCGTTACCAACTTCGGTAAGAACGACGCATGGACATTCGACGCTAAGGTGCAGTACATCCGCAATAAGGCTAACAACCGTCCGGTTTCGGGTAACAACAGCAACAACTCGGCTCTCGGTATGTACACCTTCCCAACCACTCTCGACATCCGCGACTTCGAGAACTGCGTTGACGAGAGCAACCAGATGACATGGTGGAACAAGGACGGCACTAACCCGTACTGGATGAGCAAGTATAATCTCTCTGACGATAACCGCGACCGCTTCTTGATGAACGCATCGTTGAAGTACAAGGTGCTTTCTTGGTTGACAGCAGAGGTGAAGGCTGGTACCGATATGTACACACTTGAGGCTACAAACCGCACATACTCGGGCAACCCTCACCTTGTTACACAATACGGACAGAACATCCAGCACTTCTACGAGAACAACTTCAGCTTCCTTCTTACAGCTACAAAGGACAACCTCATCGACAAGATTGGTGCTACAGCTACATTCGGTGGCAACCTCATGGCTACAAAGAAGACAGGCTTGAAGAGCAGTGTTACCGACCTCGTTATCGAGAACCTCTTCTCGCTGAACAATGGTAAGGAAAAGCCTTCTGTTTCTCCGATATACACAGAGAAGAAGATTAACTCACTCTACGGTACAGTAGGTTTGAACTACGACGGTTGGGCATTCCTCGACGCAACATTCCGCAACGACTGGTCGTCGGCTCTTGCCAAGGAGCACCGCTCGTTCTTCTATCCGTCTGTTTCGGCATCTGTGCTCTTCGTTGACATGCTCAACAAGTATAAGGTATCAATGCCGAAGTGGTTCACCTTCGGTAAGCTCCGCGCTTCTTACGCTGAGGTAGGTAACGACATGGATCCGTACCAGCTTTACAACCTCTACTCAACAAGCAAGGACGACCATTCTGGCATCACAGCATCAAGCAGCAGCACTCTCTTTGACAAGAACGTGAAGAACGAGCTTATCAAGTCATGGGAGGTTGGTCTCGAACTCAAGTTCCTCAACAACCGCTTGGGCTTCGACTTCGCTTGGTATAAGTCGAACGCTACAAACCAGTTGCTCAACCTGCCGATGAACTCACTCTCGGGCTATAGCAGCAAGAAGATCAATGCAGGCGATATCGAGAACCAGGGTGTCGAGTTGATGGCTTACGCTACTCCTATCCGCACAAAGGACTTCGAGTGGACTATCAACTACAACGTATCGCACAACAAGAACAAAATCAAGGATCTTTATGATGGTGTTGACCGTTACGAGCTTAGTCCAAACTTTGATAACATCAAGGTTTACGCTATGAAGGGTGGCAACTATGGTGAGATTTGGGGTACTAAGTTCCTCCGTGTTACAGATAAGACCAGCCCGTACTACGGACAGCTTCTCCTCACATCTGACGGTCTGCCACAGGCTACCAGCGAACTCGAGAAGATTGGTGACCAGCAGGCTACATGCAACATGGGTCTTACCAACAGCTTCCGCTTCAAGGACTGGAACCTCAGCTTCCAGATTGATGCTCGCATCGGTGGCGAGATATTCTCAGGTACAAACGCTATGATGCAGCGTTCAGGTACAGCAGAGGCAACAGCTCCTGGTGGCAAGCGTGTTAACGATATGGTTGTCAAGGGTGTTTACCGCGATGCCGCTACTGGTCAGTATGTAGAGAACACAAATAAGATTACTACACAGCAGTACTGGCGCGCTGTGGCAGGTGCAGGTAACTTGGGTATCGGCGAGGCTAATACCTATAGTGCTACAAACGTACGTCTGCGTAACATCTCGCTTGGCTACACAGTTCCGGCTAAGGTGCTTGCAGGTACTATCCTGCAGTCGCTCAAGGCAGGCTTCACTGTTACCAACGTTTGGATGATTCACAGTAACATGAATGGTGTAGACCCAGAGTCAGTATACGCTACAAGTACCAATGCTACTGGTTTCGAGTATGCAGGTCTACCTACAACACGCAGTTACGTGTTTAATGTTTCAATCGGTTTCTAATTCATTAAATTGACAAATATTTATGAAAACGAATAAATTAATAATGTCAGCCATGATGGCGCTCACTCTTGGTGGAGTGATGACTTCATGTAACGACTTCGACGACATAAACAACAACCCGTTGACGACTGGTGGCGACAAAATCAAGCCATACTATTCGCTTCTCAGCTCAATAAAGGGTGCGCAGATGGATCCATATCTTGGCGAACGCCTTTTTGTTATCGAGTGGGCAGCAGCAGCACGTCAGGATGGTGAGGACGGCTACGGTGTGTCTATCGGTACAAAAAATGACGAGTATTACGGCGCAGCTTTCAGCTACAATGCAAACTGGATGCGTGATGCCAACACGTGTATCAATCTCATTGAGGAGCCGCAGGGCACATGGACTGCTCACGAGAAGGATTTCTATCCTAACTTGAAGCAGATGGCACGTATCTGGCGCGTTCAGATGATGGCTCAGTTCGTGGACAACTTCGGTCCGGCTCCTCTTAACGGCTTCCAGGGCGTAAATCCGGAGTTCAGCTCAGAGAAGGATGTTTACTACTGGATGCTTGCCGAGCTTGCTGACGCTGTAAGCAACATCAACACAGAGGTGGCTCCTAACGACGATGAGAAGAAGAACGACCCTGTATTCGCGTTTGATGCAGCTAAGTGGAAGAACTATGGTATCTCTCTGCGTATGCGTCTCGCAATGCGTCTGTCTGAGGCAGACCCTACAAAGGCACAGAGCGAGTTTGAGGCTGCTGTGGCTCAGGGTAGTGGTATCAAGACCGTTGACGGCACTGCAGCTGTTCAGGAGTACGATGGCTGGAGCGATTGGTCAGGTCCGATGAGCCGCTCTTGGGATATCCAGAGTATGTCTGCTACAATGGCTAACCTCACCACCAACTTCGGTGGTACTGCCTCTGTAGATGCTCTTGCTAAGTATGTGAAGAACACTAATAAGGAAGAAGAGGGTAAAGAGAACGAAAACCGTTACGCTGAGCATGTAAAGGACGCTTCTACTTATCTTGGTTTGAAGTTCGACCAGCACTGGGAGCCTAACACTGACAACCCGACGAAGCAGCTCTTCTTCGATGGTCTGCCTTCAAAGGTTGACCCACGTGCGTTGCTCTATTACTTCCTGCCGGGCGACTACAAGAACCGTACACAGACTGGTTATGTTGCTTACTTTACAAACGCTAAGGCTCCTCAGGTGGAGAAGTTGTGGGCAAAGGACGACCAGAATAAGACAGCTTTGGCTACTGTTGATGCTACATATTGCTGGAATGGTCTGACTGCTGGTTACTCAGGCGATGAGAAAGCCACTACAAACGGTCTTGTAAGCGGATCTGATCTCGGTGGTTATGGCTACATCGGTACTTATCCTGCTCTCGCTGACGAGTATCGCAACAGCAAGAACAAGCGCTTCTTCTTCGGTCCGTGGGAGACTTACTTCCTCTTGGCTGAGGCTGCAGAGCGCGGTTGGAACGTAGGTACAACTGCTGAGGCTGCTTACTATGCTGGCATCAAGGCAAGCTTCGAGTATAACGGTATCGAGGATCTGTACGATGCTTACATCGCTTCTGAGGACTACAACCGTGTGGGTACTTCTGTTAAGTGGAGCCACACCACAGAGCCTACCGCTACATCTATGACCTTTAAGAACGGTTATACTGGTGCTGAGGAGACAGTTACATACGAGTATCCGAAGGCTGCGAACACTCTCTATGCAAAGGTTGCCCAGACTCCGGCTCTCAACGACCACTTGACAAAGATTATCACACAGCTCTACATAGCAAATACTCCGTACTTGCCGCAGGAGAACTGGTCAAATCACCGTCGTCTCGGTCTGCCGTTCTGGGAGATTCCTACATCTACAATGTCTATCACAGACATGAAGGACTGGACAAAGGATTCTTACAAGAGTGCACAGAGCATCAGTCTCTTCGTACAGCGCTTCAAGTATCCTTCAAGCCTCTCTTCTTCTGACGCAGCTGGCTATGAGAAGGCTGTTAGCTTCCTCAAGGGTGGTGTTGACAGCAACCTCACTCCGCTGTGGTGGGCTATCGGTGGTCATTAATAAAGACCTGATACGAACTTATTTCCGTTAAACTTGCTGATAGCTTGACGGATATATGATAAAAAGGATGCACTGCTCTTTTGGGCAGTGCATTTTTTTTTGTAACTTTGTCGCAAGAAGTTACGAAAAGAGTGTAATTTATTGGAAATGAGCATTGGGTAATCGCTCATAATAGTAATAGGTTACGAATTAGTTAGTTATCTACTGCATTATTCTTCTGTGCGTTGCGTAACCTTCAAAGAACTCTTCGTATGCAAAAGTAACAATAAAACGGGAGATTTAGAAATGAATCTCCTGATTTTTCTTCTCACACAAGTTTTTCCGTAAAAGCGATTTTATCCGTCAGCACACCATCGCCCAAAAAGATTTTGAACGAACGTGTGCCGACTGCCGCATAAGCGGAGAAAAGGGCTTTGCCTCATGCCTAAACAATAGTTTAGACTGATGAGACAAGGCCCCTTTCTTTTGTGCTTATGCCAAAGAGGTGCTTTTACGGGGTTTTGACGATTTTTCTTTTTTCGTTGTCCTTTTGAGCCGGAAGCGGAAAGCCGTGTATGACCGCACATTCCATAAATGGAACAAGCCGTCACTCACGGCAGACAAACCGGGAAGAATGATTTTATCCATCCGACCAAACACGTTTGGCCAAACAGATAAAAACATACTTCCTTGCCGATGGTTTGCTCGGTTTCACGCTACCGGCTATGTTCTTTTCTGTTGGGGATGTCTTTTTCACGGATTTCTCTTTTGAAGTTTTCCTGTCTAATCTGCCTCCACTTCCGTTTACCTCCATTTTCGCGCCTTTCAGTGAGCCGCATCAGGCAGTCATTTTCGTGCTGGGTGCAAAGGTAACTCCGGGATTGTACGGGAAAGCAAGGTCAAGCCTCCTGTTTTCTGGGAAAATCTCCAG
>OGID01000254.1_pt1 | contig 14874 bp, 10 predicted proteins | sample 1571731 | NCBI WGS metagenome assembly OGID01 (sample SAMEA2582019, study PRJEB24529) | metagenome | biome: Human gut stool | place: China | collected 2011 | reverse complement strand
GCAAAAAACGTACTTTGCATCCGATGATAAAATTAATCTTTCCATTGATATCGCAGAGCGTGAGCTTGAAATCTTAAAAAAGATCGATTACGAGAACGGCTACAGTCTTTATATCGGAATCCCATTCTGTCCGACAACCTGCCTGTATTGTTCGTTTACATCCTACCCATTAGTGAGCTGGAGACAGAAAGTGGACAGCTATCTGGATGCTTTGGAAAAAGAACTGGATTATGTAGCAGTAAAATTTGGGAAAAAACATCTGAATTCCATCTACATTGGAGGGGGAACACCGACAACACTGGAGCCATATCAGCTTGACCGGCTGATCCGTAAAATACGATGCAGCTTTGATCTGTCACACTGTCTGGAGTTTACAGTGGAAGCCGGACGTCCGGACAGCATCACAAGAGAAAAATTAGAAACGTTGAAAAAATGGGACATCACAAGAATTTCCATCAATCCGCAGACGATGAAAGATGAGACATTAAAAATCATCGGGCGCAGACATACCGTGGCACAGACCGTGGAGAGTTTTCACCTTGCGAGAGAGCTTGGATTCGATGATATTAACATGGATCTTATCATGGGACTGCCGGAGGAAAGCCTTGAGGATGTCAGGGATACCTTAGAGCAGGTAAAAGCGTTAAAACCGGATAATCTTACCGTGCATTCACTTGCATTAAAGAGGGCGGCACGGCTTAACATGTTTAAGGAAGATTATAAAGATTACAAGATGGTCAACACCACAGAGCATATGAACCTCACCGCAGAATACGCTAAAGAGATGGGATTAGAACCATATTATCTGTACCGGCAGAAGAGCATGGCTGGCAATCTGGAAAATGTCGGTTACGCAAGTCCGGGGAAAGCAGGCATCTATAACATTCTGATCATGGAAGAGAAACAGACCATCGTGGCGTGTGGAGCGGGAACTGTCACCAAGAGAGTTTATGGGGATGGCAGGATTGACCGCTGTGACAATGTCAAAGATGTGAAGCTTTATATGGAGAAAATCGATGAGATGATCCAAAGAAAGCAGAAATTGTTTGCAGAAAAATAAAAGATGCTATCTTGATGATTTACTGTGCATGATTGTAGGAAGAGCTTTCGGTGCTGGTATAACTTTTCATAAATGGTGTTATCTGTTATATTGAATATAAAGAGGCGTATAGTAGATGCGTTGCATGATTTTTATAACAAATAAGGAACACAAGTATGGGGTTATATGAAGATGATGGGGAATTTATAGACGATTTAATCGCATTTGACACTGCGAATAAATATGAAGAAAGCCGCAACAGTGGCAAAAAGAACGGCTGTTACATTGCAACCTGTGTATATGGCAGCTATGATTGCCCGGGGGTATGGACACTTCGCAGATTTAGGGATAATGTATTAAGGCAGCATTTGTGGGGACGGATATTTGTGAGAGTATATTATCGTATCAGTCCAAGACTTGTAGAGAAGTACGGCTCTGTAAACTGGTTCCGCAGAATATGGAGAAGATTCTTAGATTTCATGGTTGATACGCTCCGTGAAAAAGGTATAGAAGATACAAAATATACTGACCGGGATTAGTGTGTAACGTCAAAGCAAGCATGATTCACGCTTTTGATTGGAAATCTGCTTGGCTCTGAATGATAACAAATAATTAGGTAATTGCGAAACAAGTTCGCAATACAGAAACTATCCTTGAAATGGTTGATTGATTTTTCGACATTTACACGAATTTTGTAAGTGTGATATTTGTCGTTGTCGAATTTATTTTGGCAATTTTCAAAAACTTCTGCCAAAGTGAGTTGCTTATGTGTTATCATATGAGTAGATCTCCTTTAAGGTGGATTGGTTAATAGTTTCTAGACAACTCTATTTTACCATAAACCTTGAGGAGATATTTTGTTTTAACAACAAAAAAACACCGTATTTATGCGGTGTTTGGCGTTTCGCAAACGCCTACTAAGAATATTATGGCAAAGGAGAAATAGATACTTATAACAGGAAGGCGGCATAATGGATAATTTTGATGATCAAACATATAAGAAATTGTTTTTGAAATCGCAGAAAGTCATCAAGAAAGCATTTCTTAGACACCAAGCCTTTTTGAATGCACTTTTTGTAAATGATTTAACTGTTGATGTAAGGATGTCTTTGATTTTAGAGGTGTTTGAATCTTTAGTAAATGAACTGGCAAGTAATGGAGAAATCACCTTAAAGGCACAGCCATACATAACTTACAAAAATACTTGTAGTAAATGTGGTGCACCGATGAAAAAAACGGTTCCAAACAAAAAAGTTTTCCTGTTTGATAAACTGTATGCAATTATGAAACAATATGGTAAAGACATTTTTGCTGGAGAGTCAAAAACAAAGATTGCAAGGAAAGGGACAAACCTTAGAAACAAAATTGACCATATAAGTAAACAAAAAATGCCATGCAAGGTGAGCAGGCAGGCTTATATTTACATAAATTTGGTCTGATGTACCGAATAATAATATTGAAAATGATAGATGGTTATAACGATGAAATTCAAAGAACAGTAAATAAATGGACGGCTGCTATGAATAACAGTTTTGCACCGTATAGGATTTTACCGTAGAACCCAAAAGCAGGAGGTAGCAATATGGCAGAAGATACGCTGTTTTCCGGCGAATCAAAAAATGTAGAGTACAAAGTGGCTGTACCAGAAAAAAGCGAACAATATATGAAAACAGTGGTAGCTTTTGCCAATGGCAGAGGTGGTAGGATTGTTTTCGGAATAGACGATAAGACCTTGGAAATTATGGGAATGGATGTAGATAACATCTATAAGACGATGGATGCCATTACCAATGCAATCTCTGATTCCTGTGAGCCTGCAATCAGACCGGACGTAGCAATGCAGACGGTTAAGGATAAGATTGTGATTGTGGTTGAGGTATTTCCGGGTGCAGAGCGTCCGTATTATATCAAATCACAGGGGATGTTTGAGGGTACTTATGTGCGTGTAGCAGGCACAACCAGACATGTAGAAGATTATATGCTAAGAGAGTTGATGCTGGAAGGCAAGAACCGCTATTATGACAGCGAAATATGCCAGAATATGAAACTAACGGATAGTGAAATTGAGGAGCTTTGTAAGAGCATGAAGGAAACTGCCATAAGAAATACATGGCAGGACAGCGAAAAGGCAAAGATTAAGGATGTTACAAAGAATGTACTGATTTCATGGGGTGTTCTGAAAGAGGAAGGCGGAGAAGTTTATCCGACCAATGCGTATGCACTTTTGACCGGACGAATGTGGGGACAGCCTGTTATTCAGTGTGGCGTATTCAAGGGAACCAATCGAGCACATTTTGTAGACCGTAGGGAATTTGAAGGCTCCATTCAGGAACAAATGGAAGCAGCATATCAGTATGTCCTTGAAAAAATCAACATGGGTATGACGATAAAGGGAATGTACAGACAGGATGTGTATGAACTACCTACGGACAGTATTCGTGAGCTGATTGCAAATGCCGTGGCACATCGTAGCTACCTTGAGCCGGGAAATATACAAGTGGCTTTGTTTGATGATAGATTAGAGATTACTTCTCCGGGAATGCTTCTGAATAATGTTACGATTGAAAAAATGATGGAAGGCTACTCAAGACCGAGAAATCCAGCAATCGCAAGAGCTTTTGCATACATGAAAATTATTGAAAAATGGGGAACCGGAATACCGAGGTTATTTGAAACCTGTGAGGAGTATGGATTACCGAAGCCGGAGCTGATTGACTTTGATGGTGATTTCAGAGTAAATATGTATCGGAAAAGAGATACTGACACAGAAACTAACAGGGAAACCAGCACTGACATAGAAACTAACATTAAAACTAACACAGAAACTAGCACAGAAACTGTTGAGAGGATACTTAGGCTCATGAGAGAACAGCCAGCTATTACGGTAAAGCTGATTGCTCAACAACTAGGACTTTCTGTTGGTGGGGTTCGGTATCATGTCAATAAATTAAAGAAAGATGGTATCGTGGAGCATAGCGGTTCTTCTAAGAAAGGTAAATGGGTAATCCACGAATAATTACTACCAAAGCTGACATTCAGGCTGTCTTAGGTGATGAAGATAAAAAAATAAATGATATTGACAGCATGGAATTGGAAAATGCCAAGGTCTACAAGCTGACGAAGGACAACCAGTTTTATACAAAATATTTCCTCGAAAAAGAGGATACCACAACCAATTACCTGATATATGCTCCGTTTCCGAAACCTCCGGTTACAGAAAATCATCTGGAGGACACAATGCTTTATTCCAAGCGTTTTTATGCGGACAGGGCATCACTTTTATCGGTAGATTTGGGCATTGACGAGAAATATAAGCCGGTGATTGAAAAGCATATCAAGTTCTTTGGTCACAAAGACCGTTTGAAGCGTTTCTATGACCTTGAGATAGAGAATTTTAATGAGGAAAACATTTTGACAGGCATCATGAGTGCTGTGTGCAGAACGAGAACCAATTCTTTTGATGAAGTGATCCGTGTGCTGGTCACGGAGGACAGCCTGACAGACAACAAATATCTGGCAGAATTTGCCAAGTATGATATAGAGGGCGATTTTTGGAAGTTATGCGAGCAGCAATTTGGCTTTTCTATTGACGCTCCGAACTTGGAAAAACTGGTCATTACCATGTTTGTAACCTATGCAGATCGCTATATTGATGCAGAAATGCCAAAGAGCTGGAAGAAGTTTATTTCTTATAAATCCGGTAATATTATCGCATTTTTGGACAACCTGATGAACAATATTTTGTATCGTGAGAAATATGATGAGTTGTCACAATATGTCGCAGATCGTCTGAATGCATCGGAAGAACTTGGCAAATATGAAGTAGAAACTCTGGTAGACTGCGATTCTTTTGCCTGCGTGGATGTACTTCTGATACGCTGGATTGTCGGCAGGCTTCGTGCAGAGGATTGTCTGGCAAAACTGGATGGACACAGTATCTATGATTTATGCGGTATTCGTGCAAAAATGCACTTTGGCAGTAAGTTTGCCTTTATCTATGAAATGTTGGATAGTGCATACTGGATTGTAAATAACGCAAGATATGAAGCACCGAATGGTTTTCAGAAGATTATTGATGCGTATGTGTCAAGTGATTGCCTGATAGACAACCATTACAGAGTGTTCTATCTGAATTATGATAAATTGGAAAATACCTCAGAGTTTGAGGAACTTCGTGACCTTGTAGAGAATATTTATACGAATGAATACCTCGGAAAACTGCTTCCAAAGTGGAATGAGGGACTGCTAGAGGAAGATGCTATGAAACGGATACCGTTGCAGCGTAATTTCTTCAGCAAATTTGTACGGAGTACCAATGTGAGAACGGTTGTCATCATATCTGATGCGATGCGATATGAGGTCGGCAGACAGCTCTATGAAAGAATGATGGACAATCCGAAGTGCAGTGCTACCTTACAGCCTATGCTCAGTGTATTACCTTCATACACAAGGCTTGGCATGGAAGCATTGTTGCCACACAAGACACTGGAGCTGACAGACGATTTCAGAGAGGTAGTAGATGGAAAGTATGCGATTGACCTTGCTGCCAGACAGGCAGTATTGCAGTCTTATGAGCCGGAGAGCAAATGTGTACAGTTTGATGATATAAAGAACTTAAAAGGTATGGAGCTTCGTGATGTGTTCACCGCACAGTCTGTTATCTATGTGTACCATGATCAGATTGATAATACCGGAGAACATGAGGAAGATGAAGTTTTTAATACCTGTGAGAAAGCAGTAGATGAGATTGCAAAGCTGATTCAGAAGATTTCAACCAGTGCAAATACATACCGTTTTATCGTGACAGCAGACCATGGTTTTATCTACAAGAGGGATAAAGTAACAGCCAGTGATAAGATTGGCGGCATGAGTGATGCAAACCGTCTTGTGAAAAGAAGATATATCGTATCCAAAGAGCCAATCAATGAGCAGGGTGTCTGCAATATCGGTCTGGGATATATGCTTGGCAGTGAGGATGATAAGATTATTTCTTACTCCTGCAGCACCAATGTTTTCGCTGTCCCGGGTGGAGCAGGATTAAACTATGTGCATGGTGGTTCATCACCACAGGAAATGCTCATTCCGGTACTCGATATTAAGATGGACAAGGGTGCGGTAGAGACAAGACCTGCACAGATCATGCTAGTGAGCTTAGTTCAGAAGATCACGAATCTTATCACAAGCCTCGATTTCATCCAGTCTGATCCGGTCAGCGATGTGGTAAAGAAAGCAGATTACAAGCTGTATTTTATCTCGGATAACAATGAGAAGATTTCCAATGAGAATATCTATATTGCAGACAAGCGTGAAGAAGATGTGCAGAAGCGAATATTTCGTATGCGTTTCACATTTAAGAATAAGAAATATGACAAGGACAGAAAGTATTATCTGGTTGCCTATGATGAGAGCAATGATGCAGAAGTGTTCCGGCATGAGGTAATCATGGACTTGGCTTTTTCGGATAACTTTGGGTTTGATTTATAAGATTTCAAATTGTACCATGTTCCAGTGTGGAAGATACATTATTTACTGAAATGAAGTTATTCGATATTATGAGAAGTCCTTTGGACTTCGGATGCAACGTAAAAACCTTAAATGCAGCAGAAGTGCAACGGTATTTATGATAAATTAAAAAATGAAAAAGATATTCTTCCATAAATCTTAAAGAATGCTTTAAAATTATGTGTTATAGTGATACCTGTTCAAAAGAAAAATCTGGCAGACAACAAAAGAAGAGCCAGCAGAGAAGAAAAGGAGATATCAATTATTATGAAAAAAAGATATGCGTTATTATTGACAGGTTTATTAACATTATCACTTGCAGCAGGATGTGGTGCTAAGACGGATAATGCAGGAGAGACTTCTTCACCGGCGGTTTCTGAATCACAGGCAGCAGAGAGTACAGAGCAGACAGAAAGTGTACAGAACACAGCAGATCAGGGAGAGGAGCAGACAATCACAGGAACAATTGATGAGATCAAAGATTTCATGTTTGTTATCACAGATGAGTCTGGTGCAGCATATGCATTCAGCTTTGAGACAGCACCGGAAGGACTCGAAAATGTAGCTGACGGAGATACTGTCAAGGTTACTTATACAGGAGAAATATCAGAGGTTGATCCATTCGAGGGAACTGTCATTTCTGTTGAAAAGCAGTAAGCTTATAAAAACGAAAAGAATGATGAAAGAGCGATACCACAGCGTACCGCTCTTTTTTATTACATAGGAAATTACTTCCTATGTAATAAAAACGCTCCGCGAGGATGCGACTGATGCGCAGAAGAATTATGCAAGCTAAAGCTTGCGCGCATCAGCGCACAAAGAGTTGCGAAGCAACTCTTTGTTCCGGAAGCGTACTGATTTATACAAAATACTTTGACATGAGTTATATCAAACCGTATAATAGACAAGGATAACTAACGTCAGTAAAATATTGGCGGTCTAAGATAGATAAAAATGGAGGAATTCGCATGGCATTAAGCAAAAAGCCGGTAAACGGCATGAAAGATATTTTACCAGAGGAAATGCAGATCCGTGATTATGTGCAGCAGGTGATCAAAGAAACCTATAGAAATTTCGGATTTACACAGATCGAGACACCTTGCATGGAGAATATTGCAAACTTAAGCAGCAAACAGGGTGGAGAGAATGAGAAGCTGATCTTTAAAGTAATGAAGCGCGGCGAGAAGTTAAAAATCGCAGAGGCAAAGGATGAGACTGATTTAGTGGATTTTGGTATGCGTTATGATCTTACTGTTCCATTGGTTCGTTATTATTCCAACAATGCCAATGATCTGCCTTCTCCGTTCAAAGCATTGCAGATGGGAAATGTATGGCGTGCAGACAGACCACAGCGCGGACGCTACCGTCAGTTCATGCAGTGTGACATTGATATTATCGGAGAGCCAAGTAACCTTGCAGAGATCGAACTGATCCTTGCAACTACTACAACAATTGGAAAACTTGGATTCAAAAATTTTGAGATCCGTATCAATGAGAGACGCATCTTAAAAGCAATGGCAGCTTTCAGCGGTTTTGCAGAGGAAGATTATGATACCGTATTTATCATCCTTGATAAAATGGACAAGATTGGTCTTGAGGGTGTCGCAGAAGAACTTGAAAAAGAGGGTTATGCAAAAGAATCCATAGAGAAATATCTTGGACTTTTCAAAGGCGTGGAAACAGCAGGAAACGGAGTGGAAGGAATCCGTTATATTGCAAAGACTTTGCAGGGATTTTTGGAAGAAGATGTAGAGAAAAACTTATTAGAGATTATTAACAGTGTCAATGCTGCAAAACAGGCAGATTTCAAACTGGTATTTGATCCGACACTGGTTCGCGGAATGAGTTATTATACCGGAACAATTTTTGAGATCGCAATGCCGGAGCTTGGCGCAGCCTGCGGCGGCGGTGGACGTTACGATAAGATGGTTGGCAAGTTCACAGGACAGGATGTACCGGCATGCGGCTTTTCCATCGGTTTTGAACGCATTGTACTCTTATTGATGGAGAGCGGATTTACAGTTCCGATGCAGCGTCCGAAAGTTGCATATCTCATCGAGAAAGGCTATCCGGCAGACAAGCTTGTCGATGTGATCGCAAAAGCGCAGGAGGAGCGTCAGGCTGGCAAACAGGTATTAGTTGTCCGCATGAACAAGAACAAGAAGTTCCAGAAGGAAAAACTTGCAGCGGAAGGCTATAAGGATATCGAGGAATTTTTCAATAACTAAAAATGAAAACGTTGAAAAATCGCATTTCATGGTGTAAGATAGAAAAAGTGTCAAATGAATAATAAAGGGAGTTAAGAAAATGATTCAGTCAAGAACTCATAATTGTAACGAGTTACGTCTTTCTGATGCAGGAAAAAACGTAACGATCGTTGGATGGTATGAGAACATCCGTAAAGTAAGTAAAAATCTTGGATTCCTGATCCTTCGTGATTTCTACGGCACAACGCAGGTTGTGATCGAGACCGAAGATATGATGCAGGTGATCGACAGTGTAAATAAGGAGTCTACTATTTCTGTCACAGGTGTGGTAAGAGAGCGTTCCAGCAAGAACAAAGATCTTGCAACAGGTGAGATTGAAGTAGTTCCGGAAAAGATTGAGATTTTAGGAAAATGTATTTACAATGCACTTCCATTTGAAATCAATCAGTCCAAAGATGCAGATGAGAACACAAGATTAAAATATCGTTATCTGGATCTTCGTAATCCAGCCGTAAAAGGAAATATTGTTTTAAGAAGTAAGATTGTTGCAGAACTTCGCCAGAAGATGAATTCTTTGAATTTTATGGAGATTACAACACCGATCCTTACCTGTTCTTCTCCGGAGGGAGCAAGAGATTACCTTGTTCCAGCAAGAAATCATCCGGGAAAATTTTATGCACTGCCACAGGCACCACAGCAGTTCAAACAGATTTTAATGGCATCCGGAATTGACCGCTATTTCCAGATCGCACCTTGCTTCCGTGATGAGGATGCGAGAGCAGACCGTTCTCCGGGAGAATTTTATCAGTTGGATATGGAGATGGCATTTGCTTCTCAGGAAGATGTTTTCTCCGTTGTTGAGGAAGTACTGCCACCAGTATTTGAAAAATATGGTGTATACAAGACTGCTTCCAAAGCTCCATTTGTGCGTATCCCATACTTAGAGTCTATGGATAAGTATGGAAGTGACAAGCCGGATCTTCGTATTGACCTTGTATTACAGGATGCAACAGAAGTTATGGCAGACTGCGGATTCGGACCATTTGAGGGACAGACTGTAAAAGCAATCGTAGTAGATGGTTTTACTGCCACAAGAAAAGTAATTGACGGAATCTGCGCAGAAGTAGAGGTTCAGACTGCAAATAAAGCATTTTGGTTTAAATTAGATGAAAATGGAGAACTTGTCGGAGGAATTTCTAAGTTCTTACAGGACAGAAAAGAAGCTGTGATCGCAGCCCTTGGATTAAAACCGGGTGATTTTGTTGGTCTGACTGCAGGCAAAAAATTAGCAGCACAGAAGACAGCAGGTGTACTCCGTAAGCTTCTCGGTGCAGCAAGCGACAAGCATATGAAGAAAGACTGTTACGAATTCTGCTGGATCGTTGATTTCCCAATGTATGAGATTGGTGAGGAATCCGGAGAATTAGAGTTCTGTCATAACCCATTCTCTATGCCGCAGGGCGGAATGGATGCACTGAATAATCAGGATCCATTGGATATTTTAGCTTACCAGTATGACCTTGTATGTAATGGTGTGGAATTATCTTCCGGTGCAGTTCGTAACCATGATCCTGAAATCATGATCAAGGCATTTGAGCTGGTTGGACTTGGCGAAGATGACGTGAAAGCAAAATTCCCTGCCATGTACAATGCATTCTGTTATGGAGCACCACCACACGCCGGTATCGCTCCGGGTGTAGACCGCATGATCATGCTCATCTGTGGAGAGGAAAGTATCCGTGAGATCATTCCATTCCCAATGAACAAAAATGCAATGGATATCATGATGGGTGCACCTGCAACTGTTGAACAGAAACAGTTGGATGATGTGCATATTGCAATTAAGATGCCGAAGGAAGATTAACCAGAGTTTAACACAGTAATGCAGACAGATTATGTGGCTGCGTTCATAACGTAAAGCAGGGCAGATATAAAAGTACATGCACATGTCAGTCACTGCGTAAATAAAAGAAAAATCGTGCAGACAAATATGATTTCCTTTGTGAGTTTTGCGAACAGGAACATCATATTTCGTTTGTACGATTTTTCTTTATGTTGTGAATGATTTTTGCATTTCCTTTTTGGCTGAAATATATCAAATTAGAACAGATAAATACATATATAAGCGATACTAATAACAAGATATAAATTGCACAAAAATACTTATAAAAACGGTTGTATTTTCTATATGTGCAAAAGGGCAAAGAACAGGCAAACGCATTGACTTTGCAAAAGCGTGTGTATTAGAATATTGATATAATATTGCTTCGCAAAAACAAGGAGGCAAAATCCTCTCCTCGCATTGGAGCTCGGATTTTTGCTTCGCAAAAACAAGGAGGATAAATCGATGCAGGAATTTAAACCAGTAAAAGAAGGAAAAGTACGTGAGGTCTATGATAATGGAGACAGTTTAATTATCGTGGCGACCGACAGAATTTCAGCATTTGACCATATTTTAAAAAATAAGATTACAAAAAAAGGTGCTATTTTAACACAGATGTCCAAGTTCTGGTTCGACTATACAAAAGATATCGTTCCAAACCATATGATTTCTGTAGATGTGAAAGATATGCCTGAATTTTTCCAGAATGAAAAATATGATGGCAACAGCATGATGTGTAAAAAGCTGGAAATGCTTCCAATTGAGTGCATTGTCCGTGGATATATTACCGGAAGCGGCTGGGCAAGGTACCAAGAAAATGGGACAGTTTGTGGAATCAAACTTCCAGAAGGACTGGTAGAGTCAGACAAATTACCAGAACCGATTTATACACCTAGTACAAAAGCAGATCTTGGCGATCATGATGAGAATATTTCCTTTGAGCAGAGCGTGGAAGTTTTAGAGAAACTTCATCCTGGAAAAGGTGAGGAATATGCGACAAAGATCAAGGATGCAACGATTGCCCTTTATAAAAAGTGTGCAGAATATGCATTAAGCAAAGGAATTATCATTGCGGATACTAAGTTTGAGTTTGGTCTGGATGAAAATGGAAATGTAGTACTTGGCGATGAAATGTTAACACCGGACAGCTCAAGATTCTGGCCATTAGAAGGATATGAAGCAGGAAAAGGACAGCCGTCCTTTGATAAACAGTATGTAAGAGACTGGTTAAAAGCAAATCCGGACAATGATTTCCTTTTACCGGAAGAAGTTGTAACAAAAACAGTTGATAAATACAAAGAAGCGTTTGCTTTATTAACTGGAAAAGAATTTGAATAAATCAGCAAAAGGCATAAATGAGTTACACTGACCTGGATTTTCAGGAAATCAGCGGAGAGGCAGAGATTATTATATGTATAACAACGAGTTTGAAAAAGACACTCCATGGGATGATCTGCATGAGGAATGTGGAGTTTTTGGAATGTATGATTTTGATGGGGGAGATGTAGCGTCTACCATTTATTATGGACTGTTTGCGTTGCAGCACAGAGGGCAGGAAAGCTGTGGTATTGCGGTCAGTGAGACAGAAGGACCGAAAGGAAAAGTGACCTCCCATAAAGGAATGGGACTTGTAAATGAGGTATTTACCCAGGAAAATTTGGAGCCTATGAAAGGTGACATTGGAGTTGGTCATGTGCGTTATTCCACAGCAGGTGCATCCACCCGCGAAAATGCACAGCCATTGGTTTTAAATTATGTAAAAGGTACATTGGCACTGGCACATAATGGTAACCTGATCAACGCAATGGAACTTCGCAAAGATCTGGAATATACCGGAGCTATTTTCCAGACAACGATCGATTCTGAGGTGATCGCATATCACATTGCAAGAGAGCGTTTGAAATCCAAGACAGTAGAAGAGGCAGTCGGAAGAGCCTGCCGTAAATTAAAGGGTGCATATTCTCTGGTTGTTATGAGCCCGAGAAAACTCATTGGAGCGAGAGATCCTTTTGGATTCAAACCGCTTTGTATTGGAAAGCGTGATAATGCTTACATTCTTGCATCTGAGAGCTGTGCATTAGAGACGATCGGGGCTGATTTTGTCCGTGATGTACTGCCGGGAGAAGTTGTGACGATCACGCCGGAAAATGGGATTCAGTCTGATTTATCCATGGCATTGCCAAAAGAGCAGGAAGCAAGATGTATTTTTGAATATATTTATTTTGCAAGACCAGACAGCCGGATTGATGATGTGAGTGTTTATGCATCCAGAATCAAGGCAGGACGTTTCCTTGCGATGGATTCAGCAGTGGACGCAGACCTTGTTGTCGGTGTGCCGGAATCCGGAAATGCAGCAGCATTAGGTTATTCCTTACAGTCAGGGATTCCGTATGGAACTGCTTTTGTAAAAAATGGTTATGTAGGACGAACCTTTATCAAACCAAAGCAGAGCAGCAGAGAATCCAGTGTCCGGGTAAAATTAAATGTTTTAAAAGAAGCAGTCAATGGAAAACGTATTATCATGATCGATGACTCCATCGTGCGTGGTACAACATCAGATCGCATTGTAAAAATGCTTCGTGATGCTGGTGCTACAGAAGTGCATGTAAGAATCAGTTCGCCACCATTTTTATGCCCATGCTATTTTGGAACCGATATCCCGGAGAGAGAGCAGTTGATCGCGTATAATAGAAGCATTGAGGAAATCCGTGATATAATTGGGGCAGATACCCTTGGATATTTAAAGGTTGAGCGTTTACACGAAATGGTGGAAGGCTTAAATATTTGCGAAGGATGTTTTACTGGAAAGTATCCATTAGATCCGCCGAAAGAAGATATTCGTGGCGATTTTGAGCGGTAAAAAATAAGTAACATAAAAAGGAGATTAAAATGAGTACAGATAGATATACAAGTCCTCTGTCAGAACGTTATGCAAGTAAGGAGATGCAGTACATTTTTTCACAGGATATGAAGTTTAAGACCTGGAGAAAGCTGTGGATCGCATTAGCAGAAACAGAGATGGAACTTGGTTTGAGTGAGAACGGAAAACCGGTTATCACACAGGAGCAGATTGACGAATTAAAAGCGCATGCAGACGATATTAATTATGATGTCGCAAGAGAGCGTGAAAAATTAGTGCGCCATGATGTTATGAGCCATGTGTATGCATATGGTCAGCAGTGCCCAAAGGCAGCAGGAATTATCCACCTTGGAGCAACATCCTGCTATGTAGGTGACAATACAGACATTATTATTATGAATGAGGCATTGAAGCTTGTTCATAAAAAACTGGTCAACGTCATTAACGAGCTTGCAAAATTTGCAGATAAATATAAAAATCTTCCAACACTTGCATTTACACATTTCCAGCCAGCGCAGCCGACAACGGTTGGAAAGAGAGCAACACTCTGGACACAGGAATTTATCATGGATCTCGAAGATCTTGAGTATGTGATGGGAAGTTTAAAATTACTTGGTTCCAAAGGAACAACCGGAACACAGGCAAGTTTCCTTGAGTTATTTAATGGTGACCAGGAAACAATCGATAAGATTGATCCAATGATCGCAAAGAAAATGGGATTTAAAGAGTGCTATGCAGTTTCCGGTCAGACTTATTCCAGAAAAGTAGATACACGTGTTGCAAATATTTTGGCTGGAATCGCAGCAAGCGCACATAAGATGTCAAACGATATCCGTTTATTACAGCATTTAAAAGAGGTAGAAGAACCGTTCGAGAAAAATCAGATTGGATCTTCCGCTATGGCATACAAGAGAAATCCAATGCGTTCTGAGCGTATCGCCTCTCTTTCCCGTTATGTGATGGTAGACGCATTAAATCCTGCAATCACATCAGCAACACAGTGGTTTGAGAGAACATTGGATGACTCTGCAAATAAGAGATTAAGCATTCCGGAAGGATTTCTGGCAATTGATGGTATTTTAGATCTCTGCCTGAATGTTGTAGACGGACTTGTAGTATACGATAAAGTTATTACAAAACATATGATGGCAGAACTTCCATTTATGGCAACCGAGAATATTATGATGGATGCTGTAAAAAATGGTGGAAACCGTCAGGAGCTGCACGAAAAAATCCGTCAGCTTTCCATGGAAGCAGGTAAGAATGTCAAAGTAGAAGGAAAAGACAATAATCTGTTAGAGCTGATCGCGTCAGATCCGTCCTTCAATCTTACATTAGAGGAATTACAGGCTACAATGGAGCCTTCGAAGTATGTTGGACGTGC
>OGID01000250.1_pt1 | contig 15021 bp, 17 predicted proteins | sample 1571731 | NCBI WGS metagenome assembly OGID01 (sample SAMEA2582019, study PRJEB24529) | metagenome | biome: Human gut stool | place: China | collected 2011 | reverse complement strand
TCTTATCCATGGTGCAGGGATCGGACGGAGCAAGAGGGGATGTCTTAAGCTGTGAGGCAAGAAAAGTGAACAACCCTTATAAAAAAAGTGACACGGCGCTTTCTTATGTTTCCATGAATGGACAGGAGGTATACCGTTTTGCCGTGAAAACAGTGCCGAAAGCAATCTGTGAGGCGGTAGAGCGGGCAGGACTTAAATTGGAGGACATTGATCTGTTTTTATTGCATCAGGCAAATTACAGGATCATCGAAGCGGTTTCAAAACGTCTGGGTCAGCCAATGAAAAAATTCCCACCAAAGTTGGAGGAGTGTGGAAATAGTTCTGCGGCGAGTGTGCCGATTTTGCTTGATAATGTCAATAATCATGGTATGATGACTAAAGGAATGAAAATAGTGCTGGCAGGTTTTGGCGCAGGCTTGACATGGGGAGCAGTCGTAATCGAGTGGTAGACATCATTATGAAAGTGCCACATCAGACAGAAAAACCGTTTCTTGGACAAGAGGATTGCCGGTCGGAAAACAGGAGCAGATCAGATGACAACAGACGAAACGTTAAATGAATTATTGGTCAGATTGTTTAAAGATATTATGGAGATTGAAGGAAAATGCCTTGTGACAGAAGAATTTAAGGATTTAAGTTACAACGATTTTCATGTGATCGAGGCAATCGGAGTCAATGAACCAAAAACAATGACAACCGTGGCAAAACTGATGAATGTCACGACCGGAACGCTGACCAAGGCAATGGACGGACTGACCAGAAAAGGGTATGTTATCCGTGAGCGCAGTACGCAGGATAAACGTGTGGTGTGGGTTTATCTGACAGACAGGGGAAAAGCTGCTTACAAACATCATGAAAAGTTTCATCACGAGATGATCGCACAGATCAAAAGCCAGCTTACCGAGCAGGAGACGCCGATCCTGATTTATGCGCTGGCGAAACTTGCCGATTATTTTCACCTCGTATACAAGGGCGAGAAGGAATAAATCATACAGGTTATTGCACCAGAATACAATTTTTAGTGCGATAACCTTTTTATTATAAATGGAACTGATAATAAATATAACTTGAAAATATAAAAAGTAAAATTCATTGATTTTTTTTATGCAAAATGAATAATTTGAAGTCGAATCCTGCAAAAAAATAGCTCAATCATTAGAAAACTTCACTAAATTAAAGGAATAAAGAAAAAAATATTGCGTCTGCCGTCATTTTATACTAAAATGTACGTGTTGATGAGAAAATCGCAACTGAAATTGGTGTCTGAAAGCGCAGATACAGGCGAAGCGGATATTAATGTGGTTGTAAATATTTTTTAAAAGGAGAATAAAAGAATGGGATACGTTGATGAAGTACTCGCAAAAGTAAAAGAAAAAAATGCTTCAGAACCTGAATTTTTACAGGCTGTTGAAGAGGTGTTAGAGTCTTTAAGACCTGTTATTGACGCAAATGAGGAATTGTACAGAAAAAATGCAATTCTTGAGAGAATCACAGAGCCAGACCGTCAGATCATGTTCCGTGTACCTTGGGTAGACGACAACGGACAGGTTCAGGTAAACAGAGGATATCGTGTACAGTTCAACAATGCCATTGGACCATACAAGGGTGGTTTAAGACTTCACCCATCTGTAAACTTAGGAATTATCAAATTCTTAGGTTTTGAGCAGATTTTCAAGAACTCTCTTACAACACTTCCAATCGGTGGTGGTAAAGGTGGTTCTGACTTTGATCCAAAAGGAAAATCAGACAGAGAGATCATGGCATTCTGCCAGAGCTTTATGACAGAGCTTTCCAAATACATCGGAGCAGATGTGGACGTACCGGCAGGTGATATCGGAACCGGTGCAAGAGAGATCGGATTTATGTTTGGCCAGTTCAAGAGAATCCGTGGTTCTTTCGAAGGTGTACTTACAGGTAAAGGACTTACATATGGTGGTTCCCTTGCACGTACACAGGCTACAGGATATGGTTTATTATATCTGACGAATGCATTATGGAAAGATCACGGCATGAGCCTTGAAGGCAAGACTGCTGCTGTTTCCGGTTCCGGTAACGTAGCAATCTATGCAATCGAGAAAGCACAGCAGTTAGGTGTAAAAGTTGTAACATGTTCTGATTCTACAGGATGGATTTATGATCCGGAAGGAATCGATGTTGCATTATTAAAAGAAGTAAAAGAAGTAAAACGTGCACGTTTAACAGAGTACGCTGCTGCAAAACCATCTGCAGAATACCATGCAAAACAGAATGGTGAGCACGGTGTATGGCAGTACAAAGTAGATTTAGCTCTTCCATGTGCAACTCAGAACGAGTTAGATATCGAAGATGCTAAGATGTTGGTTGCAAATGGTGTTACATCTGTAACAGAGGGCGCTAACATGCCTACTACATTAGAGGCAACAAAATACTTGCAGGAGAGCGGCGTATTATTCGTAGGTGGTAAAGCTGCCAATGCCGGTGGTGTTGCTACATCTGCATTAGAGATGAGCCAGAACTCTGAGAGACTTCACTGGACATTCGAAGAAGTTGACGGAAAACTCAAAGGAATCATGGAGACTATCTACGCTAACATTTCAGATGCTGCAAAGAGATACAATGCAACCGTTGGCGGACAGACAGATTATGTTGCAGGTGCAAATATTGCCGGATTTGAGAAGGTTGTGGAGGCTATGTTAGCACAGGGTGTTTGCTAATTAAGAATTTCTAAGATAATATAAGATATTGAGAAGTCCTGGAAATGTTGAATTTCTGGGGCTTTTCTTTATGTATTGAAAGACATGTGAATTGTCAGAATATTCATAAATAGAAGATAATTTACGTTGTTTTGAGGTCGTTATATACACGTGATACACAAGTGATATACAGGTGGTATACACTTGTTTTTACTGATTTTAGATGATTTTTTGAAGCATTTCATCCGGTGCTTTTCAAGATGATTCAAGCTGAATATGAGTGTAATGTTAATCATAAGAAACATCATAAGTGTATCCAGCAATCAGTCTTGATTTACTATTTTATATCTTGATCACTTCTGCAAGAAGTTCTTCTAACGTCTTATGGGTGTAAGTTCCCTTAGTGGTGTCGTTCTTCATACGGTGTCCCATAATCAGTTTGATACATACGTCATTTGCTCCGGCGCTGTCCATGAGTGAAGCAAAGGTGTGTCTGCCATCGTGGGGCAGATGTTTCATTTTGAACTTTCCCATGCATGTATTAAAATTGCCATTCATGTAAGTTCCGTAGGTGTAATGATTGCATTCAAAAAATCATTGGTGCATTTGCAATATTGCATTAAATCTCCATTTTCATTAGGAATAAACGCTTCCATGGAGGACACAGAAGGCGATGCTGAAGAAGCAACCATTGATACATAATGGGTAAACAGAGTTGCCAGTGCAGGATTGTGTGGGAAGTATTACTCTAAGCGGAGAAAAAGGTAGTGTTTAATTTATTTGATATTTCTGAAAGGGGTTGAGATAAAATATTGGTTTAATAGTTTAATTCGTTTTAAGAAAAAATGAGGAATCTTTTAATCATTTTAAGTGCATAACCCGTTATTATATATAGATATTCAATGGAAAGGAGTCTGATGCGTGTTGAGTGATGACGAATTAGTGGAACAGATTCTACTTGGAAATGAAAATGCAGCAGAAGAATTGATAAAACGCTATTATACATCTATTTTACGTTACTGTAGGTGGCATTGCTCTAATCTGGAAAAAGCAGAAGACCTGACTCAGGAAACATTTTTGAGGTTGTTTAAGAATTTATCCGGATATAAAGGGAAAAAGAAATTTAAGGCTTATCTATACACGATTGCAAATCATTTATGTATTGATGAAAGTAGGAAGGTTGAGTTTTCTCCATTAGAAGATGAAGAAAATATAGTGCATGAGTATAACGACATAGTTCGGCTAGAGGATAGGGCAGAGATAAGCTATTTTTTGAATTTTTTATCATCAGAACAAAGGGAAGCAGTTATTCTACGCTTTGGAGAACAACTTAGTTTTGGAGAGATTGCAAAAGTGATGGGATGCAATATGCGAACAGCACAAAGCAGGGTTCGTAATGCTTTAAAAATTATGAGAAAGGAGCAGGAAAATGAAAGATAAAAAGTTGAAGGGATATTTACAGCAATCTTTAGGAGAGGAAGTACAGCCTAAAAGATTAGAGGAAACGATTAAGCTTTGCACTGAAATTGTACGAGAACAGGAAGTGACTAGGGCAGAACCGAGGACAGGTTTCTTTCACTATCTTTCAGATGTATTTCGCTTTGAAGGTATTCCAATATTTGGTTTGCAGGCAGTAACGTTATTTATAGTTTGTTTAACAATTGCCAGCATTGCAGACGTGCCAAAGAATATACCAATTTTTATGCCGCTGTTTGTATTGGCTGTCATACCAGCAATTTTTAAAAGCCAGTATTATGGAATGAGCGAGATTGAAGCGGTAACAAGAGCTTCTGGTGCCCAAATCACGTTAGCAAAGCTGGTTTTGGCTGGGGCTGCTAATTTGGTGTGTATAACAATTCTTTTGTGTATGGAAGTTTATTTGCAAAATTCTTATAAAGAGATTGGACAGATGGTCCTATACTGCCTGGTTCCGTACTTAGTGTGTATGGTTGCGTTGCTGCGTTTGATCCGTTTGCAAAAGAAACAGAGTTTACAGATATGTGCGATTGTAATGCTGGGTTCCTGCATTTGCTGGGGTATGTCAGCAAGAATATTGCCATGGTTATATGAAACATCAGCAGTGGGGGTGTGGATTGTTACATTTTTGATTTTTGCTATGTTCTTTATAAATGAAATTCATTATATTGCAGAGATGAGAAAGGAAGGAAAAATGTATGGAATTGTCGCTTGATCGTTTAACAAAACAGTATGGCAGGAAAATAGCGGTAGATTGTGTTAGTGCAACCTTAAAGCCGGGAGTATATGGTCTTTTGGGGGCTAACGGTGCAGGTAAAACAACATTGATGCGTATGCTATGTGCTGTTTTGGAGTCAACCTCAGGGGAGGTATTACTGGATGGAAAAGAAGTAACTTCGATGGGGGCAGATTACCGGAATGTGTTGGGTTATTTACCACAGGATTTTGGATATTATCCAAATTATACTGCGGTGGAGTTCTTAATGTATATTGCAGCACTGAAAGGAATACCGAAGAATGTTGCAAAAAAACGTGTGACTGAATTGTTGGAAGTAGTTGATTTAAGCCATGTGGCAAACAAAAAAGTAAAAACTTTTTCTGGTGGTATGAAACAAAGAGTAGGAATTGCACAGGCGTTACTTAATAATCCGAAAATTTTGATTTTGGATGAGCCGACTGCAGGACTTGATCCGAAAGAGCGTGTCCGTTTTCGTAATCTGCTCTCAGAGTATGCAGGCGATAAAATTGTAATTCTTTCCACACATATTGTATCGGATATAGAAGCAATAGCAGATGAAGTGCTATTGATGAAAAAAGGAAAATTTGTATTGCAGGGTATGGTTCCTGAGTTGATTCACAAGGCAAATGGTAAGGTTTGGGAGCTTTCTGTTTCTCCACAAGAAGCTAGAAAATGGCAGACAAAAACAACGGTTGCTAATTTACGGCACGAAGGAAAAGAAATTATATTGCGTATTATTTCAGACAATATGCCTAGTGAGCGAGCGGTTCCTTTTGAAGCTACATTGGAAGATCTTTATTTATTTTATTTTCCCACAGAGGAAGGAGTGAATTAGAATGGAACTATTTTGGTTAGAGCATAAAAAGTTATGGCGAAAGAAAATTGTTAAAATATGTGTGTTGTTGTGTTTTGTTTATTGTGTAATTTTTGGAAGCATACTTTCGTTTCAATGGTTCGGTTTTGGCAGTTCAGATGACTATACAAGTGCGTTTGGCAATAATTTTGATGGATATACAGTAATAAAAGATAGTCAGGGATATGCACTTTCATTTGGTGGAGAATTGACGGATGAAACCTTGCAGCAAATAGTAAGTGATTATCAGCAAATGGAAGCTGACGGTATGGAGAAAGAACTGGAAAAGACAGACTGGCAGATAGTTAATAGTTGGCTCGGAACATTGTATCCGGAGCTTCGAGATACCAGTAATTATAAAACGATGATAAGCTATGTTGATCCGGATAAGTTAACAGGCTTCTATGAAAGAAGACAGCAGGTGCTTGATGAGTTTTTGGAGGTCAGTGGTCAGGTAGGTGCTGAAAAAGAGTATTTACATCAGATAGAGAGAAAGGTAGAAAAACCATTTCATTATGAGTGGGTAGAAGGCTGGTCAACGCTTCTTGGTAGTATGGTTGCGGATCTGGGAGTTGTGATGGCTTTGTTTCTCGGTATTGTTTTATCCTCTTTATTTGCTGGCGAATGGCATGATAATACAAGCACACTAGTATTGACGACTCGAAATGGTTGGGGGAAAATAGCTCTTGCCAAAATTCTTACTGGTTTAGCGTTTACAGTGGAGTTATTTGCATTACTTGCTGTTTCAAGTGTTATATCACAGTTGTTTTTTATGGGAACTGCCGGATGGGATATGCCGATTCAGAATATCAAGCTGATTGCTGTTGCACCTATGAATATGCTGCAGGCAGAAATTTATGAATATGCTTTTGTACTGCTTGGAGCAATAGGTTTTGCTGGAATTGTTATGTTTATATCAGCGGCTGTAAAAAATAATGTACTTACCTTACTGCTTAGTCTGGCTGTTGTATATGGACCAATGATGATTGCAGAATATCTTCCTTATGAAATGCAAAAAGCATTGGATTTAATACCATTGGTAGGAAGTTCAACAGATATTTTCAGAACTAATACTTTTCGTATTTTTGGGAAGCTTATCTGGTCACCATATCTACTTATTACTATTCCTGTCTTGATTGGTATTCTATGTATGCCATTCGCTATAAGGAGCTGGTCAAGAAGGATGAAGGCATAAATAACAATATGGCAAAGAAAAGAGATAAAAAAAATAAGTTGCGAGGGAAATGGTTGAGAGGAATTATCGAAAGGTCAAAAGGTGGATAGCAGGATATATCCGTATTTACAAGAAATGTTTGATGCAGCAAGGAAAGATGGAATATATCTGGTTGTTCGGGAAGGTTATCGAACTTATGAAGAACAGCAGAAAATATTAGATGATAAGATAAACGCTTATATAAATGAAGGATATTCACAGTCAAGAGCAGAAAGAACTGCTAAGGAATGGGTAGCTTTGCCCGGAACAAGTGAACACCAATTAGGCATTGCAGTTGATATTAATGCTGATAAATCAAAGAGCTCAAATGATGAGGTATATACGTGGCTTGCCGCAAATGCACATAATTATGGTTTCATATTACGGTACCCACAAGGGAAACAGGAGATTACAGGGACAAGCTATGAGCCATGGCATTATCGATATGTAGGAGTAGATGCGGCACGAGAAATTTATGAAAGAGGAATATGTCTTGAAGAATATTTTGAGCAATAGATTAGGGAGTGAGGATTATAGCTAAGTTACTGTTGCTTTCACTTGAGGAAGATGAAGAAGTAGTATTAAATGCAGTTATGTCTGCATTGGGAAGTTTTGAAAATAAAACACAGTTAAAAGAAGAAATAGCGTGTGAAAAATTAGCCTTTAAAGGAATGGAAATAGATGCATCAAAACGGTTAGTATATCGTGGTGAGAAAGAAGTAAATATTACGTTTACAGAATTTGAAATATTGCATTTATTAGCAAGGAATTCGGGCAGAGTGTTTAGCAAAGAGCGCCAGAAAGTACAGTACCGTATTTTACCTTGGAACTTCCGATGATGAGTTGGATTTATCCGGATTCCCTAAGAGCAGTAGGGATAATATTCAGGTTGCGCTTGAAAAGCAGGTACTTATTATTTCTTTGGGAGCGAAGTTGAAAGTCGGTAAGTGTAAGGCAATCAGAGATTGGTTCTTGGCAAATGAATTGGCTGATTTTGTGGATGAGGCTGGTTCCCGTATCCGTAAGGACGAAAGCTATGAGAAGAATTATTTGATAGGAAAGTATGGTGCAATCCCTACCTTAAAGAGTATTGATATATTTAAGGAGGATTGAGTATGGCGAAAAAGGATAGAACAGGTAACCGAAAATCGCGAGAGCAGATGTATGGAAAACTCTGTAAATTCGGTGATGAAGAAAAGGCAATTCAGATAGCACAGCAGAAGTTGGAACGATGTAAACGAGAAGGTAAAATAAAGCCATTTTGTGTACAACATTTTTAAATGAAATCTAAAATGAATCTGGTAGAAAACTATAAATCTGTCGGATTGTGATTTTGAAATCTATCGGATTAAAAAATAAAAATTTGTTGGATTAGATTTGTAAAATCAGTCGGATTGAAATAAAATAAATCATGAATATATGGGAATTAATAGTTCCAGAAACATGTTTTCATTATGTAGTGCCAATTACGGCATTGAAAAATTAATTGTTATGGAAAAGCAGGGAGAAAAAAATATGGAATCGAAAAAATCAGAATCAGATAATCAGAAAATACACATTTTTCTTGCTCCGGGCGCACACGTTGGCGGGGATGTTACATTAGGAGACAACGTAGGAATTTGGTATAACGCTGTCGTGCGCGGCGATACGGGAAGCATTTTTATAGATGACAATTCGAATGTGCAGGATAACAGCACACTGCACACAGATGCGGGACATTCCGTTCACATTGGAAAAGGCGTTTCTGTCGGGCATAATGCAGTAGTGCATGGCTGTACTATTGGAGATAATACAGTTGTGGGAATGGGAAGTATTCTGCTCAGCGGCGCTGTTGTGGGAAGGAACTGCATCATTGGAGCTGGTGCACTTGTCACCGGGAAAATGGTAATTCCGGACAATTCTGTCGCAGTCGGAAGCCCGGCGAAAGTGATCCACCAGATGACAGAGGATGAGATTGTGGAAAACCGGAAAAACGCAGAGCATTATATTGAGCTGATGAACGCAGAATTGCAGAATCTGTAGGCGGAATCTGCATCTGCGCCATTAGCCCTATTTTTGAAAATAGTCACTTAGAACACATACTGCACAGCAATAATTGCAACACCGAGAATCACTAAGATCACACCGGTCGCCTGATTTAACAATTTTGCGGGTGCCTTATTGGCAAGAACAGCAGCAACTCTGGCAAAAAACAGTGTGCTGGCCATGCAGAGAATCACCGCTGTTTTTAACTCATATCCCAAAACAGAGGTCAGGATCAAAAGCATCATCATTCCGCCACCTGCGCCGACGAAGCCGCAGATACAGCCGATAATAGTTCCACAGATAATGGACTGGATAATTCTTTTTTTCGGATCGGCGGCAGCCATGGTTTCTTTCGTTGTCATCACTGGTTTTACAATGAATTTAATACCGAGCAGCAGAGTCATAAATGTGGAGAAACCGCCCATTGTCCTGCTTGGGATAAAGCTTGCCAGATAACTTGCGATAAAAGTAAAAACCATGACGGTGAACATCATCACAAGTCCGTTTTTGATATCAAGATTTTTATTTTTCCCATAAGTATAAGCGGAAACTGCGCTCGCAAGGACATCGCTGGCAAGTGCGATTCCAATTGCCTGTTAGGCATCCATATGTAAAAAAGCAATCAGCATCGGACTGATAACAGCCGCTGCGCTCATTCCGGCAAATCCGGTTCCAAGACCTGCGCCAAGTCCGGCGAGCAGGCATATGATAAATGTCATCATGATTTACAACTCCTTTTCTAATTTGATAACCTGATCACGAATCTTTTCCGATAATTTTTGGTAAAGTTTCCATTCTTCATCTGCCAGCCCGGCGGTGATGGAGGTAAAAAAATGCGTCTGCATTTCTCTGCCATCTGCTATTATAGGCTGGCATTTTTCCGTGAGGCATAACCGTTGGATCCTTCGGTCATGACGGTCGTTTTTTCTTATCAGATAGCCACTTTGAGCGAGTCTTTCCGTTGTCACCGAGACAATGCCTTTTTTTATCCCACGGGTTTCACAGACATCCTTTGCGGTGTTATACATTGGGTTGTTAGCGATAAATAAAATCAGATCCAGATCGCTCTGGTTCAGCTGGTACTTCCTGCAGAGAGGAGTGCAAAAAGACTCGTAAATATGCATGATTTTTTTATTTGCAGTTAATAATTCAGAAGGCAACATAGACCGGTACACTCCTACGAAAAATTGATTTACTTTTGGTTTCCATGCGAAAAGTCTAAAATTAGACCTTTTAAAAATAGATTATACAAAAAAAGACAAATTTGTCAAGGAATAAAAAATTTATATTATTTTCACTGGTGTGCATCAGGAGTTAATGATAAAATGAGTGCAAACGAGGAAAATACAAATTTATTTGTATTTGACGAGCGACGAATTTATTGAGTGATGAAATCACGAAAATGAGTGCAGGCGAGAAGATCAGATAGAAGCAGGAGAAGGAGCAAAAGATGAATATATTATTTTTTCTGACACCAAAAGAAGAGGTTGCACATGTGGAGGAAGATGATACGTTAAGGCAGGTCGTTGAAAAATTAGAGTATCACGGTTACAGTGCGATTCCGTTGTTAGGGCTCGACGGAAGATATATAGGAACGATCACGGAAGGTGACTTGTTATGGGAAATGAAAGAAAAGGATTTCCCGGATGTTCACCGAATGGAAAAGATCCGGATTACAGATGTAAAAAGACGCAGGGATAACGAGGCGGTCAAAATCTCAGAATCCATGGAAAATTTATTTGAAAAGATCACAAACCAGAACTTTGTTCCGGTGGTGGATGACAATGGAATTTTTATCGGAATCGTGACAAGAAAAGATATATTGCTTTATCTTGCGGGGAAGATCCAGCGAATGGAAGCGGATGCGCCAAAAAATTAACCGACAGGAAGGATGCCCAAAGTGAAGCAGCGAAAACTGAAAGTAAAGTGTCTTGTCTTAGATCATGATGACACGGTCGTAAAAAGTACACCGGAGATTAATTTCCCGGCATTTTTGCGGTCGCTGAAGGATTTGCGTGGCACGGCTATGAGCTATGAACAGTTTGTGGAGTATAATTTTGATCCTGGATTTTATGAGATGTGTTCGGATATTTTGCACTACACACCGGAGGAGATCCGGTATCAGGAGGCTGAGTGGGAGCGCGCCGCGGCAGTGACGATCCCGGATGTCTATGAAGGACTGCCGGATCTTTTGCGTACATATGTGGAAAATGGCGGCAAAATCTGTGTTTCCTCCCATTCCATGCGAAAAACGATTTTAAGGGACTATGAGGCGGCAGGTCTGCCGACACCGGAGCTGATCTTTGACTGGGCGTGCCCGGAAGGAAAAAGAAAACCACATCCTTATGCGTTGTTGGAAACAATGCGGATTCTGGATTTAAAACCGCAGGAACTTCTCATGGTTGATGATCTGAAACCGGGTTATGATATGGCAAAGGCATGTAATGTTACGTTTGCCTGTGCCGGCTGGTCGGACAACCAGATTCCGGTCGTGCGGGAGTATATGCAAAAATATTGTGATTACTATCTTAAGACGACAGCAGAATTAGAGAAGATTTTATATAAGGATTAATAAAAGCAGGGGAATTTCCCTGCTTTTACATTTAAGAAATGTGATGGTAAGTTGATGTGATGAAAAATTAAGAAATCTTTAAGGTTAAATGTATAGGATTCTAACATTAAGTCCTTTATAATAAAATGTATCATACAAATGTCAAACCAAGGAGGCGAAATCCTCTCCTCACCATGGGTTCGGATTTTTCCTTCGGAAAAACAAGGAGGATTATATGTTAGAGTTAATTCCAGCTTCTGCAATTATCGCAATTGTGGTGATTGCAATCATCGTCATTTTCTTAGCTGTTGGCTATGTGAAGGCACCACCGGATATGGCATTTATCATTTCTGGTATCAAGAAGAAATCAAAGATCGTGATCGGAAAAGCAGCCATCCGTATTCCGTTTTTTGAACGTCTTGATAAGTTGAACCTTCGACTGATTCCAATTGACGTCAAGACGAGTAATGCAGTGCCGACCGCAGATTACATTAACATTAATGTAGATGCTACCGTTAACGTTAAGATCAGCAATGAATCAGAGAAGTTAAGACTTGCAGCAGAAAACTTCTTAAATAAAAACACCGAGTACATCGCAGGTGTGGCGAGAGAAGTTTTGGAAGGTAACGTGCGTGAGATCGTAGGTAAGATGAAGCTGGAAGAAATGGTTTCTGACCGACAGAAGTTTGCAACTCTTGTAAAAGAGAATGCAGAACCTGATCTTGCAGCTATGGGACTTGATATTATCAGTTTTAACGTACAGAATTTCGTGGACGGAAATGAAGTTATCGAGAACCTTGGTATTGATAATATCGTAAAAATTAAAAAGGCAGCAGCAATTGCCAGAGCAGAAAGTGAAAGAGATATCAAGGTCGCTCAGGCAGCGGCAGACAAAGAATCCAATGATGCAGCAGGTGCCGCACAGACAGAGATCGCAAAGAAACAGAATGAACTTGCAATCAAGCGCTCCGAGTTACAGCAGGAAGCAGACACGAAAAAGGCTATGGCAGATGCCGCTTACGAGATCCAGAAAGAGGAACAGCGTAAGACGATCGAGGTCACAACTGCCAACGCAGATATTGCAAAACAGGAACGTGAGATTGAGTTAAAACAGAAAGAGGTTGCAGTTAAAGAGCAGGCTCTTGAGGCAGAAGTCAAGAAGCAGGCAGAAGCAGATAAATACGCTGCACAGCAGAAGGCAGATGCCGCTCTCTATCAGAGACAGAAAGAAGCCGAAGCAAAACAGTTCGAGGCACAGCGTCAGGCAGAAGCGAGAAAAGCACAGGCGGAAGCAGACCGTTTTGCAAAAGAGCAGGAGGCAGAAGGTATTCGTGCGGTAGGTGAAGCAGAAGCAGCAGCCATTCAGGCTAAAGGTGTTGCAGAAGCAGAAGCGATGGAGAAAAAGGCGGAAGCTTACGCAAAATATAACAAAGCAGCCGTAGCCGAGATGATGATCAAAGTTCTTCCGGATGTCGCTGCAAAGATTGCAGAGCCATTAGGTCAGATTGACAAAATTACGATCATTGGTGGCGATGGTGGCAGCAACGGTGTTGACCAGGTGGCAGGAAATGTCCCGGCAGTCATGGCAAAACTTTTTGAGAGTATGAAAGAAGCCACCGGCATTGACCTTGCAGATATCGTAAAAGCAGATACCTATGATGCAAAAGTAAACCGCAATGTGAATGTGAGCGGGATCGATTCTGTGAATCTTGTGGTAAAAGATGAAAAAGAAAATCCAAGTTAACATAACTATGGTACATAAGGCTTTGCGACAATAATTAAGTTGCATGCATATAAGTGAAATGGCACAATTTTTAAATATTGTGCCATTTTTAACTTTACAGGAAATTGCAATGCGATATTCTTATAAAGTTAAAACGCTCTGTGAGCAGTGGTGTTTTCATTAAAATCACAAAATTGAGATAGTTTCTTTTTTTTACATGCACAGAAAAAATATGTGATACGATATGTGGTAGTGTCGTGGATGTATAAAGATATCTTTAAAAATTTGTATCAGAAGGAAAGAAAAAATGCAAAATATATTAGTTGTAGAAGATGATTATGATCTGAACCAATCAATCTGCTATTCTTTGAAAAAGTCAGGATATGGCGTGTATGGTGTGACTTTTATTGAGAAAGGAAAGCAGCTTTTCAGTAAGAATCAGATCGATCTGGTTCTTTTGGATGTGAACCTTCCGGATGGCGAAGGTTTTTCTTTTTGTAAATGGGTAAAAGAACAAAAAGAGGTTCCGGTTATTTATCTGACTGCAAGGGATATGGAAGAAGATGCGCTGGCAGGGTATGAATCAGGAGCAGAAGATTACATTACAAAACCATTTTCAATGAAGATTTTACTCAAAAAAATAGATGTTATTTTAAGAAGAAGCATTTCAAATAATCATACAATTTTTGCGGATGGGTATTTGCAGATTGATCTGGATAATGCCCGGGTGTCGGTAAAAGGGCAGGAATGTGCTGTTACACCGACAGAGTTCCGGCTGCTTCGCCAGTTCCTTTTAAATCCAGGGCAATTACTTACTTATGATCTGCTGCTCGAACGGTTATGGGACAGCGGAGGACAGTTTGTAGATAAACACGCACTGGCGGTCAATGTGAACCGTCTCAGAGGAAAGATTGAAGACGGGGAGCACAGATATATTTCGAATGTTTATGGGATGGGGTATCAATGGATTGGATGACGGCTGTAGTTATAATTTTATTAATGATAATACTGATATTGCTATGGAAAAATTATAAGACGAAAAAAGATGCAGAGATATTTGCCAGACAGGTGGAGGACGCTTTAGATGCAATTGTAACAGGAAAAGAATGGCAGGCAGAAGAATTAGAGGATAGTCTCTGGGGAAGAACCGGAACACAATTGGCAAAAGCAGAATCCATATTCCGGAAAAAGGAAGCGGACAGTCTTCGTGAAAAAGAAGTTGTAAAAGGATTGATTTCCGATATGTCTCATCAGACGAGGACACCGCTTGCAAACATGAAGTTATATATGGAACTTCTTGAGGATGAGAAATTGTCTGAAAATGGACGGGTTTTCTTGAGCAAAATGAGAGACCAGATGGAGAAGATAGATTTTTTAATGCAAAGCATGGTAAAAATGTCAAGGCTTGAAACAGGGATTCTTCAGATACACAAAGAAAATAAAAACATATATGAAACAATCCGGCACGCAGTTTCAAACCTTGTACCGGAGGCAGCCACAAAAAAGATTGATCTGTATGTAAACTGTGATGAAAATATGGTTATCTTTCATGACAGCAAATGGACGGAGGAAGCTATTTATAATATTCTTGACAATGCACTTAAATATACAGATCCAGGCGGCAAAATTCACATTGAAGCGCAAAAACAGGAATTGTTTTATAAAATCAGTATTTCGGACACCGGAAAGGGGATTGCACCGGAAAGACAGGCGGAGATTTTTACACGGTTTTACAGGGAACCGGAAGTACATGATAAACCGGGAGGTGG
>OGID01000248.1_pt1 | contig 15182 bp, 10 predicted proteins | sample 1571731 | NCBI WGS metagenome assembly OGID01 (sample SAMEA2582019, study PRJEB24529) | metagenome | biome: Human gut stool | place: China | collected 2011 | reverse complement strand
ACAAATCCTAAATCCTGAGGAATGATCTCATTGAAGATGAAACGTCCTAATGTGGACTCAACAACTCCTGTGAGTGTTCTTCCGTCTGGCATTGTCTTTGTCATACGGACTTTGATTCTGGAGTGAAGTGTTACTGCTCCATTCTCGTACGCAAGGATTGCTTCGTTTACACTCTTGAAGATCTTGCCTTCTCCCTTAGCTCCCGGTCTCTCCTGTGTTAAGTAGTAGATACCAAGGACCATATCCTGTGAAGGAACCGCTACAAGACCACCGTCTGATGGTTTTAATAAGTTGTTCGGTGAAAGAAGCATAAATCTACATTCAGCCTGAGCCTCTACAGATAATGGAAGATGAACAGCCATCTGGTCACCATCGAAGTCAGCGTTGAACGCTGTACATACCAATGGATGTAACTTGATTGCTTTACCTTCTACTAAGATTGGCTCGAATGCCTGAATACCTAATCTGTGCAGTGTAGGAGCACGATTTAACATAACCGGATGCTCTTTGATAACGTCCTCTAAGACATCCCAGACTTCTGTCTGGAGTCTCTCGACCATTTTCTTAGCACTCTTGATGTTGTGGGCAGATCCGTTGGCAACGAGTTCTTTCATAACGAATGGTTTGAATAATTCGATTGCCATCTCTTTTGGAAGACCACACTGATAAATCTTTAATTTTGGCTCAACACAGATAACGGAACGTCCTGAGTAGTCAACACGTTTACCAAGTAAGTTCTGTCTGAAACGTCCGGATTTACCTTTTAACATATCAGATAAGGATTTTAATGCTCTGTTACCAGGTCCTGTAACCGGACGGCCACGACGACCATTATCGATCAGGGCATCTACTGCTTCCTGTAACATACGTTTCTCATTACGAACGATGATATCAGGAGCTCCTAACTCAAGAAGTCTTCTTAAACGGTTATTTCTGTTGATAATTCTTCTATATAAATCATTTAAGTCAGATGTAGCAAAACGTCCACCATCCAACTGAACCATAGGACGAAGATCTGGTGGGATAACCGGTACAACTGTCATGATCATCCACTCTGGTTTATTTCCAGATTCGCGGAATGCTTCTACAACTTCCAGTCTCTTGATGATTCTGGCACGTTTCTGACCTGTTGCATCTTCTAACTCTGCTTTTAATTCAGCGGAATCTTTTTCCAGATCAATTGCCTGTAATAATTCCTGAATTGCCTCAGCACCCATTCCAACACGGAAAGTATTGCCATACTGTTCTCTTGCATCCTGGTATTCACCTTCGGAAAGCACCTGTTTGTACTGTAATGCAGTATTGCCTGCATCCAATACGATGTAAGAAGCAAAGTATAAAACTTTTTCCAATGTTCTTGGAGATAAGTCCAGAATTAATCCCATACGGGATGGAATTCCCTTGAAGTACCAGATATGGGATACAGGTGCAGCAAGCTCGATGTGTCCCATACGCTCTCTACGAACGCTGGATTTTGTAATTTCAACGCCACAACGGTCGCAGACAACGCCCTTGTAACGAATTTTCTTATATTTACCGCAATGGCACTCCCAGTCTTTGCTAGGTCCAAAAATCTTCTCACAGAAAAGACCATCTTTTTCCGGTTTCAATGTTCTGTAGTTGATTGTTTCCGGTTTCTTAACTTCACCGCGGGACCATTCTCTGATCTTTTCCGGGGATGCTAAACCAATACGGATGGCATCAAATGAAACAGACTGGTTAATTGCCTCTTTATTTGTTGTTTCTGGCATCTATGACACTCCCTTTCTCTGCTTTACAGAATCGACTCTCTTTACCGGTCTGTGCCTGCAGCACAGACCGATAGACACTTATTGACTATTACTCTTCAAAACCATCTTCTGGCATATCATCGTAAAAATCGGAGTCGTCATCTGCATCAGTGTCTTCCTCTTCTTCTACGTCAACAAGTTCTTCGTTTTCAGAATTAAACTCTTTCTTTGTGAATCCCATTTTGGAGAATGATTCACTGTCTTCAAAAGCAAAATCTTTATCGCCTGAAATAATGGAGTTCAGATCGGTATTACCATACTCACTTGTTTCCATTAATTCAACTTCATTTCCTTCGTCATCTAATACTGTCACATCAAGTCCTAATGACTGTAACTCTTTCAGTAATACTTTGAATGATTCCGGAATTCCCGGTTCAGGAATATTATCACCTTTGATGATCGCTTCGTAAGTCTTAACACGTCCAACGACATCATCAGACTTCACAGTAAGGATCTCCTGTAAGGTATAAGCTGCACCGTAAGCTTCCAGTGCCCAAACCTCCATCTCACCAAAACGCTGTCCACCGAACTGCGCTTTACCACCAAGTGGCTGCTGTGTAACTAAGGAGTAAGGACCTGTAGAACGTGCATGGATCTTATCATCTACCAGATGATGCAGTTTCAGGTAATGCATGTGTCCGATTGTTACAGGTGAATCGAATGGTTCTCCTGTACGTCCGTCACGTAACTGAACTTTACCATCACGGGAAATTGGAACGCCCTTCCACAGTGCTCTGTGGTCTCTGTTGTCCCATAAGTACTTCATAACTTCTTCGCCAAGTACATCTTTATATTTTGCTTCGAAATCTTCCCATTCGAAGTTTACATAATCATTGGCTAATTCCAGTGTATCCTGGATATCAATTTCTTTTGCGCCATCAAATACTGGTGTTGCAATGTTGAATCCTAATGCTTTTGCAGCAAGACTCAGGTGGATCTCAAGGACCTGACCGATATTCATACGGGAAGGTACACCTAATGGATTCAATACGATATCAAGTGGGCGGCCATTTGGAAGGAATGGCATATCTTCTACAGGTAATACACGGGAAACAACACCCTTGTTACCATGACGACCAGCCATCTTATCACCGACAGAGATTTTTCTCTTCTGTGCGATGTAGATGCGGACTGCCTGGTTTACTCCAGGAGATAATTCGTCACCATTTTCTCTTGTGAACACTTTTGCTTCCACAACGATACCATACTCACCATGAGGAACTTTTAAGGAAGTATCACGTACCTCTCTTGCCTTCTCACCGAAAATTGCACGAAGAAGTCTCTCTTCTGCTGTCAGTTCTGTCTCTCCCTTAGGAGTTACTTTTCCGACTAAGATATCGCCGGCACGTACCTCGGCACCAATACGGATAATACCTCTTTCATCAAGGTCTTTTAACGCATCATCACCAACACCTGGAACATCACGGGTAATTTCTTCCGGTCCTAATTTGGTGTCACGTGCTTCTGCTTCATATTCTTCAATATGGATAGATGTATAAACATCATCCTGTACAAGTCTTTCACTCAAAAGAACAGCATCCTCGTAGTTATAACCTTCCCAGGTCATAAATCCGATCAATGGGTTCTTACCAAGTCCAAGTTCTCCGTTGGAAGTGGATGGTCCGGCTGCGATAACCTCACCAACCTCTACATGGTCACCCTTGAATACGATCGGTCTCTGGTTGTAGCAGTTTGACTGGTTACTTCTTGAAAACTTTGTAAGTTTGTATACATCTCTTGTTCCATCATCATTTTTTACAATGATCTGATTGGACTCAGAACTTTCAATTGTACCTGCTTTTTTTGCAACAACGCAGACACCTGAGTCAACGGCCGCTTTTGTCTCCATACCTGTACCTACAACAGGAGCTTCTGTTGTAAGAAGAGGTACTGCCTGACGCTGCATGTTTGATCCCATCAGCGCACGGTTCGCATCATCGTTCTGTAAGAACGGAATTAATGCAGTCGCAACAGAGAATACCATCTTAGGAGATACGTCCATGTAATCAAACATGGTCTTCTCATATTCCTGTGTCTCATCCAGATAACGACCAGATACAGAATTACGAACAAAATGTCCCTCTGCATCAAGTGCCTCGTTCGCCTGTGCTACATGGTAATTATCCTCTTCATCCGCTGTCATGTAGACTACTTCATCTGTGACACGAGGATTCTTTGGATCTGATTTATCAATCTTACGGTATGGAGCTTCAATGAAACCATACTCATTAATACGCGCATAACTTGCCAGTGAGTTGATCAGACCGATGTTAGGACCTTCAGGCGTCTCGATAGGACACATACGTCCATAATGAGAATAGTGAACGTCTCGAACCTCGAATCCGGCACGGTCTCTGGACAAACCGCCAGGTCCCAATGCAGATAAACGTCTCTTGTGAGTCAGCTCACCAAGAGGGTTGTTCTGATCCATGAACTGTGACAACTGGGAAGAACCGAAGAATTCTTTTACTGCCGCAGTTACCGGTTTGATGTTGATCAGACTCTGTGGAGAAATACCATCCAGATCAAGTGTTGTCATTCTTTCACGGACAACTCTCTCCAATCTGGAAAGTCCGATTCTGTACTGGTTCTGTAATAACTCACCAACCGCACGGATACGTCTGTTTCCTAAGTGGTCGATATCATCATCATGACCAATACCATACTCTAAATGCATATTGTAGTTGATGGATGCGAAGATATCATCTTTTGTAATATGCTTTGGAATCAGATCATGTACATTTTTCTTAATAGCCTCTTTCAGATCTTCCACATCTGGATTTTCTTCCATTAACTGTGCAAGAACTGGATAGTAAACTAATTCCGTGATACCAAGTTCCTTTGGATCACAATCAACGTAATGTCTTAAATCTACCATCATGGAAGAAAGAACTTTTACATTTCTTGTCTCAGTCTGAATCCATACATATGGAACGGCTGCATTCTGGATATCATCAGCGATAGAACGCGTTACTTCTGTACCTGCCTCTGCGATGATCTCACCAGTTGTCATATCAACTACATCCTCAGCAAGGACATGTCCGTTGATACGGTTCTTTAATGCTAACTTCTTATTGAACTTATAACGTCCAACCTTTGCAAGATCATATCTTCTCGGGTCAAAGAACATAGCATTAATAAGGCTCTCCGCACTTTCTACAGAAAGCGGCTCGCCTGGTCTGATTTTCTTATATAATTCAAGAAGTCCTTCTTCGTAATTTGTAGCAACATCCTTGCCAAAACTTGCAACGATCTTAGGTTCCTCACCGAATAAATCAATGATTTCCTGATTGCTTCCAACACCAAGTGCACGAATTAATACAGTGATCGGCACTTTTCTGGTTCTATCTACACGAACGTAAAATACGTCATTGGAGTCTGTTTCGTACTCTAACCAAGCACCGCGGTTTGGAATTACAGTACAAGAATACAATTGTTTACCCACTTTATCGTGAGCGATACCATAATAGATACCAGGGGAACGAACCAGCTGGCTGACGATTACTCGCTCTGCACCGTTGATCACGAAAGTTCCAGTTTCAGTCATCAAAGGAAGGTCGCCCATGAAAATCTCATGCTCGTTGATTTCATCAGTTTCTTTGTTGTGAAGTCTTACCTTTACCTTTAAAGGTGCTGCATATGTTGCGTCTCTTTCTTTGCACTCAGGGATTGTATACTTTACATCATCTTCGCATAATGTAAAATCTACAAATTCCAGACTCAGATGACCGCTGTAGTCCGCAATCGGAGAGATATCGTCGAAAACTTCTTTTAAGCCTTCATCCAAAAACCACTTATAGGAGTCTTTCTGAACTTCTATAAGGTTTGGCATTTCCAATACCTCTTTCTGTCTTGAGTAACTCATACGCATGCCTTTTCCGGCTTTCACCGGACGTATTCTGTTTTTCTCCATTGACGTTTCACCTCTCGTTTTTATTCTCAACAAACAAATTGCCTGTTGTATTGCATCTACCGCCTGTATATGCGGTATGTGAACACTCACATCTTACGGCTATAAGCCTACTGCACCACAATAGTGCAACGTATATTATATATCAAGTCAAGCAAAATCGTCAAGTTAATTTTGATTTTTTCTAATAAATTTATTAGTATTTATAAAAAAGAAGAAACAGATACATATTTGTAGTATTTTTTGCATCTGTTTCTTCTATATATAGTACATTCTGTTTTCTTTTGTGTTCTATGGAACCATTATGATCTCTGCAGCTTATTCGCACTGGAATCCTGCAACTTCATTCTTTAAGGATTCTGCGATATTCATATTCTTCTCAACAGATTCGTTGATTCCTGTCATATGACCTGCCAGTTCCGATGTGTACTCGGCTGCGTTGGATACACCTGTTGCACTCTGGTTTACGGCATTTGATACACCGTCTGCCGCTTCCGAAATCTCGTTTGCCGCCCGGCGAAGATTCTCTGCTACATTCTGAAGTTCCTGCATCATCTCATTCATCTGTGTAGCGTCGTCATTGTATGTCTCACCAGATTCTACCATTCCTTTGTAGTCTTCAAGTACATCCTTATTTACAAAATCGAGCATCTTGCCTGCATTTCCTGCAAGATTTTCTACTGATTCTGTTACCATCTTACTGATATCCTGGATACCATTTGCAGTATTACGGCTTTCGTCTGCAAGTTTTCGGATCTCATCTGCAACAACCGCAAATCCTTTTCCGGCTTCTCCGGCTCTCGCCGCCTCGATAGAAGCGTTTAATGCGAGCAGATTTGTCTGAGAAGAAATAGAAAGTATCTCATTTGTCAGTTCGTTGATCTTCTCTACCTGTTTGCTCTGCTCGATTGCTGTGGAAAGTTCTTCTGAAATCCGTACTACCATGTCATTTGCAGATTTCTGGCTTTTTGTCGCATCTGTTTTCATGTTCTCTGCTTTCTGACGGATATTATCGACACGCTCTAATCCTTCGCCTGTCTTATCTGCCATAACCGTAATGTCACTTCGGATACTCTCAATATTCTCTGTGATATTCACAACAGTCGCAGATACTTCCTGCATGCTTGCAGCAAGCTGTTCCATAGTTGCTGATGTATCTGTGATCTTATCTCCAGCCGCACGGACAACATTGTCAACACTGATTGCTGTGTGCTCCAGTTCTCCGGAACCATTTTTGATCTTCTCGATCAGATTTCTCAATACATCTATAAACTGGTTAAATCCACGAACCATCTGTCCGATCTCATCATTGCCTCTGACCTTCAGATGTGCAGTAAGATTACCACTTCCCCCATCGATCTCAGTGATCATCTTCATGAGATCTCTGGTTGCTGCGCGCATTGGTTTCACAACGCCGATCAGAATAACAAGAATTCCTGCCAGTCCAACAAGAATAGATACCGCAGCCATTCCAACGCACACCTTGGAAACTGCCTGATAGGTAGCATGTGACTGGGCTGTTGCCTCATCCATTTCATTCACGCTCTTCTGCTGGATTCCGGTAATATAAGCATTCACCTCTTCCATGCAGACACGGATCACATTGACTTCGATAGAAACTTTTCCGCTCTTTCCATCGTCGTATTTTTCCATGGCATTGTCCATACGTTCCAGAACGTTGTTCACACCATCATAGATTTTCTGCATAATCTGCTTCTGTCCGTCACCCTCTGTGGCATCATACATCTGCTGCACAAGATCAGCCACAGCCTCCCGGTCCGCTGCATAATCATTTCTGGCTTCTGTATGGCTTGTCTCACCTTTTGTTGTCGCAAGATAACGATAGAAATCCTTCTGCACTGCTTCAAGACTATACTGTATGCTGTAAGCATTCTGCAGATCTGGCACTTTGCTGTCTGTGACATCTTTGATCGAATGGTTCATCTTCACCATTGCATCATAGTTAATCACATTTGATACCATGGTCACAGCTACCATGAGAACAAGAATTGCTACCAGTTTCACTGCCATGCTGCTGTTTCTGGTTTTCTTCGCAGTTGTCTTCTTAACTGCCACATTATTATCTCTCTTTACCGCACGCTGTTTCTTCTGCTTTGGTGCTTTGTTCTTTTTTTCATTGCCCTGCATCATTTTCTTCATGTGAATCGCGCCTTTTCTATCTTCATAATATCATTATTTTACATTCTTTTTACGGCGAAAGCAATGGTTATTAGGTATTTTTACTAGAAAATGTCAAAAAAGAACATTTTTTGCATATAATGTGCAAAAAAGAGCCATGGTATATACATACCATGACTCCTTAACAGCTAATTTTCTTCTATAAATAATGAAATTATTTAAGAGTAACTTTAGCGCCTTCAGCTTCAAGTTTAGCTTTGATATCATCAGCTGTAGCTTTGTCAGCAGCTTCTTTAAGAACTTTAGGAGCTCCATCAACTAAATCTTTAGCTTCTTTTAATCCTAATCCTGTTGCTTCACGAACAACTTTGATAACTTTAACTTTGTTCGGTCCAACTTCTGTTAACTCTACGTCGAACTCTGTTTTCTCTTCAGCTGCTGCTGCTTCTCCGCCTGCTGCTGCAACTACAACGCCTGCTGCTGCAGATACGCCAAACTCTTCTTCACAAGCTTTTACTAAATCATTTAATTCTAATACGCTTAACTCTTTGATAGCTTCAATAAATTCTGCTGTTGTTAATTTTGCCATTTTAATTTCCTCCATTAAAATTTAATTATTATGTGGCTTCCGCCATATTGTTTCTGATCATTCCCGATCAATCACCTGCTAAATCTGCAGGCTTTCATTATTCTGCTGATTAAGCCTCAGCTGGAGCTTCTGCTGCTTCTTCTGCTGGAGCAGCTTCTGCAGCTACTGCACCACCGTTCTCTGCGATCTGGTTAAGAACACGAGCAAGGTTGGTGATAGGAGACTGTAAGCTTCCAAGTAATTTGGAAAGAAGTTCTTCTCTTGATGGTACGCTTGCGATAGCTTTCATACCATTTGCATCGTAGAAAGTTCCTTCTACAACACCGGCTTTGATCTCAAGAGCTGGAGCTGTCTTTGCAAATTTTGCTAAGATTCTTGCTGGAGCTGTTGCATCGTCTTTAGAAATAGCGAATGCGCTTGGTCCTTCAAGAGACTCTTTTAAGCTTTCGAATTCAGTTCCTGCAATAGCACGGTTAACTAATGTGTTCTTATAAACTTTGTAAGAAACACCAGCTTCTCTTAATGCTTTACGTAACTGAGTATCTTCTGCAACAGTAAGTCCACGGTAGTCAACAACTACTACTGACTGTGCATCTTTGATGTTTTCAGAAATTTCCTGTACGATAGGCTGTTTAAGTTCTACTTTTGCCACGAATCGTGCACCTCCTTTTATTATTTTGCGCAGTGGCAAGTTCCACTGCATGACTGCATAAAAGACGTTGAGGTTTATCACTAAAAAACCTCTCTGTCAAAGACAGAGAGGTATCAAATCATAAATGATCCTTCTATAGATGAAATCATCTATAAAATCTCCTCGGTAGGTCTGATGTTACGCCTGATAGGCACCTACTGTCTTCGGCAATATGCAAGGCATTGCTTTCGCAACACCTTGAGCATTATAGCATTGTATATTGGGGTTGTCAACAAAAATTAAAATAATTTTGATTACTGTGCAATCTTAACTACGTTTAATTTTACACCAGGTCCCATTGTAGAAGTGATTGTTGCACTCTTAATGTACTGACCTTTTAAGCTTGAAGGCTTAGCTTTGTTGATAGCTCCCATAAGGGTCTGGAAGTTGTCGCTTAACTGTTCTTCTGTAAAAGAAGCTTTTCCAACTGGCACGTGGATAATGTTTGTTTTGTCCAATCTGTATTCAATCTTACCAGCTTTGATGTCGTTAACAGCTTTTGTAACGTCCATAGTAACTGTTCCAGCTTTTGGGTTTGGCATTAAACCTTTAGGTCCTAATACACGTCCTAAACGTCCAACAACACCCATCATATCAGGTGTAGCAACAACAACGTCGAAATCTAACCATCCTTCGTTCTGGATCTTTGGAATTAATTCCTCTCCACCAACGAAGTCAGCTCCTGCTGCCTGTGCTTCATCTAATTTTGTACCTTTTGCGAATACTAAAACTTTAACAGTTTTTCCTGTTCCGTGTGGTAATACAACCGCACCACGGATCTGCTGTTCTGCATGACGTCCATCACAACCTGTTCTGATGTGAAGTTCGATTGTCTCATCAAATTTAGCTGTCGCGTTTTTCTTTACTAAGCTGATTGCTTCCGCAACATCGTACTGAGCTGCTTTGTCGAAATTCTTAACAGCGTCCTGATATTTCTTTCCTCTTTTCATTCTAAAAAACCTCCTGGTGGTATTATCGGGAGAGGTCCCTCCCACATAATCGTTCATAGTGACTATCTGCCGGTGTGGTTAAACCGTCCGGCTTGTACTGTAAAATCTTATTCTTCTACAGTAACACCCATACTTCTTGCAGTTCCTGCGATCATGCTCATAGCTGCCTCAAGAGATGCTGCATTTAAGTCTGGCATTTTTAATTCTGCGATTTCCTGTAATTTTGCTTTGGAAAGTGTAGCAACTTTTGTCTTGTTCGGTGTAGCAGAACCAGATTTGATGTTGCAGGCTTTCTTAATTAATACAGGAGCAGGTGGTGTCTTTGTTACGAAGCTGAAGCTTCTGTCTGCGTATACTGTAATAACTACAGGGATAATTAAGTCGCCCTGATCGGCTGTTCTAGCGTTGAACTGTTTTGTAAATTCTACAATGTTAACGCCGTGCTGTCCAAGTGCAGGTCCAACTGGAGGAGCAGGTGTAGCCTTGCCCGCAGGAATCTGCAATTTGATGTATCCTTCTACTTTCTTTGCCATTGGAAAATTGCCTCCTTAATAAATTTTGAACTTGTGATACAAGTCTGCTTATTTCATAAGCTTAACATCTGCGAAACTTATTTCTACTGGTGTTTCGCGACCAAAAAGTTCCACATTGATAGTAACGATCTGCTTGCTGTGGTTCATTGACTGGATCAGGCCAACAGTATCTTTGCATACACCGCCGATAACAGTCACTGTGTCACCCTCTGCAAAATCAACCTCAACGTTCTCAGTCTTGATACCTAATGGTTTCATTTCCATATCGGTAAGCGGTACCGGCTTGCTTCCCGGACCAACGAATCCGGTAACACCACGGGTATTTCTGACAACATACCAAGTGTCATCATTCATAACCATATTGATAAGTACGTATCCCGGAAACATCTTCTTTGATACGGTTTTATTTGCGCCATTTTTCAACTCAACAACGTCCTGCATCGGAACACGGACCTCTAAGATCTGGTCTTCCAGATGTCGGTTTTCGATTGTCTTGTCGATATTGGCCTTTACCTTATTCTCATATCCTGAGTAGGTATGAACTACATACCAGTGTGCTTCTGCCATAATTACCTCTGCCTCCAATTAAAAACTTAAACCTACAAGGAAATCAACGCCATACTGAATCAGAAAATCCAGAAGAGCGATGACAAGACCTAAAACAACAGACGTAGCAACACCGGCTCCTGTCTGTCTTGCAAGTGATTGTTTGTCTGGCCAAATAATCTTACTAAATTCAGCCTTGAGACCGGTAAACCAGCTCGACAGTCTTGCCAGCAGGCTCATGCGCTGACCATTTTCTGGAGCTTTTACTAATTTCTCGGTTTCTCCCATTTTCTCACTCCTTCACCCAGCTAAACTATTTGGTTTCCTTGTGTAATGTATGAGTCTTACAGAATCTACAATACTTTTTGGTTTCCATTCTGTCTGGATGAGCTTTCTTGTCTTTTGTCGTGTTGTAATTACGATTCTTGCATTCTGTACATGCCAGTGTTATTTTCGTGCGCACAACTTCCACCTCCATTAAATTCTTTGTGTTTTTCTACACCTTTTAGTCGAAAATAAGTCCGACCTAAAAAAAGGCATAAAAAAAAGACCTACTTCCATCGCTAGACTAATATAGCACACAGAATATTGGTCGTCAACAAATTTTTTTGATTTTTTCTTGCTTTTTTCCATTTTCTACAAGATAATATGAAAAAAAGATAAATGTTTCTTATAGAACTACCGATATATTATTTGTAATCTAATGAAACGGATTTTCATCCCCGCATAACGAGTTGTTTCTTATTATATAATATCTGTTTTAAATCAGAAACATTCCGTTATGATTTCAAGGAAGAAAGGAGGGGAATATCTATGGCAGCCATTGACAGTGCCTACCAGTACTATCTGAGTACTTATGGCAATTCGACTGTATCGCGCTATGACACGCACAAGAAAAGCCAGCTGCGTGACACCTATAATAAGATTGTAAAAACCAATAAAGAATCCCCTCTGTATAAAATCAAGAATCTCGGGGAAGCGAAAAAATATGCGATCGACATCAAGGAAAGTGTCGGAGACATCCAGCACATCGCCGCTTCACTGTCCGACAATGAACAGGGCATTGAAAAAGCATTTTCCAAAAAGATTGCCCAATCGTCCGATGAGGATGTGGTAAGTGCAGAATACATCGGAACCGACAACGATCCGGGTACCGCTTCTTTCCATATAGCAGTAAAACAGCTTGCAAAAGAACAGATCAACCGCGGCAATTATCTCCAGCCGGACCGGTATCAGTTTACGCCCGGTCTTTACTCTTTCGACCTGAACACGAACACAAACTCTTACGAGTTCCAGTTTTCTGTAGATAAGAGAGATTCCAACGCTGACGTCCAGCAAAAGCTGATGCAGCTTATCAACCATTCGAAGATCGGCATCACAGCAACACTGGATCAGAATGAAAAAGGAGATACCGCACTTGTGCTCTCCTCGAACCAGACCGGAATTGCAGACGACGAAGAGTATCTATTCCAGATTTTACCGGACGCCAGTTCTTCCTCCATGCATGCTATGAAGCTATTGGGCATTAACCAGATTGCGCAGGAAGCCGGAAATTCTTCTTTTGTTTTAAATGGAAAAGAGCACTCCTCTTACTCCAATTCATTCACAGTCAACAATCAGTTTGACCTGACATTGAACGGAGTCAGCAAAGCCGGCACTGAGGCAACCATTGATTTTAAGACAGACGCCGACGCAGTAGCTGACAATGTCAGCAAGCTTGCCAACGCATATAATGAAGTAATTAAGATCGGGCATTTGTATTCCGGTACCCAGCGTTCTAACAAGCTCATCTCTGATATGAGCAGTGTTGCAAAGGATTACCGCAACGAATTAGAGGCTATGGGATTGGAACTGGATACAGATAATTATCTGCACATAGACCGCAATCTGCTCTATGATGCAGCAACTGCGGAGGATGCACCGCAGAACTTCTCCGTTTTGAATAAGTTCAAAGACACCTTAAACAGCAAGGCATCCGAGGCAGCTATCAATCCAATGAATTATGTAAACAAGGTAATCGTTGCCTATAAAAATCCGGGGCATAACTTTGCAACCCCTTATATCACTTCCATTTATTCCGGAATGATGTTAGACCGCTACTGTTAAAAAGACTGTTACATGCATTGATCGTAACAGTCTTTTTTATTATTCTGCGTAACATTTTCTACTACGCTTTTTATGCGATTGTTTCTAGTATCTGCTCTATGCGGCTTCGGTACGAATGGTTTTCTTTTACTTTCTCATACCCATTGCGGGCAATTTCTGCGCGTTCCTTCTCGTGTTCCAGGTAATACGCCGTTTTTTCTGCAAGATCTTCCACTCCGTCAAAGCAGACCAGATTCTCCCCTTCCTTAAAATAAAGAGGAATCTCCGCCTGATAGTTTGTCAGCAGAAATCCACCGGCACCAAGCACATCCCAGATACGCAGTGGTATTCCACTTTTGATATTCGGGATTGTGAAATTCAGGTTGATTTTCGACTCATGAAACACCTTCGGCATTTCGCTCCAATAATCCACAGAGCCACAGTACTGCACCCTCACAAGATCCGAGACATTACTGTTGCTATACACATTCACATGGAAATGTTTGGAAAGTTCGATCAGAGCCCGCCGTCTCTCGATCTCTGCAATTTTAAATCCAAGCACAGTCGTCTGGAAGATCAGTCCAAGATCCGAGAAAGACCCTTCCGACTTTTCCAGTGAAAAATGTTGCTGCAACTGCTCTAATATATCCGTCGTCAGCATCGGCTCAATGATATTTGCCCCGCTGATATTCAACTGTGCTTCCATTACTGCGTCAAAATACCCACGCAGATATTCCGGGAGTGTCGGTTTGATTTTGTCGTATGAGTTTCTCTCATAAAGACTTCCCACAAACGCCACATCACCGCGATATTTTGCACAGTCCTCTGATTTCTGCAAAATCGTATCAATCCGGTTAGTATCCACCGCGAGTGGGAGATACCAGATATGTTTCACGCCCATTTCCTTAAATTCCAGATAGTTTGTCTTATCAAAGGTAAAAATATAATTACAGTCGTTAAACACCGAAACATGATACATACTGATCAGCGGATTGTCGCACGTCCAGGAGACATATTTGACGCCCATTTTCTGGCAGGAATTGGAGATCAACGCAAAGTAATTGACCGTGAACACAATATCATAATGGTTCTTTTCTATCATCGCTTCTATTTTTGCTTCAAACGCAGGATCGATATCATAATTTCCAAGTTCCTGCTCGATGTTATCCACTGTATGCCCCAACAGACGGAAGGTCTGTTCAATATCCCGGTAATTATATGCCTTCCAGCGATACATTAAAATACGCATTTGTCTCTGCTCCTCCATTTTTCCATGCTCCGGCGAAACCGCTCACCAAAATTTTCTTAGAAAATATATTGATGTTCTATTCGTCCAAATAACACTCCCTGATATACTCTGCCCTGTTTTTCCACGTATGCCCCTCTTTTGCGGCGTGATATCCACAATCCGCAATCTCCTGCATGTGGGAAATGTGGCCAAATAAATCGAATACCCGCTCCGGCAGCGTCTGTAGTTCTTTTAGAGAAAACATCACAAGTTCTTTTCCGTCCGTAAATTCTCTGCGCAGATAGGAAGAATCATCCGTCACAACTGCTGCCCCTGCAAGCATTCCATTAAAAATACGGTCGTGTGCTCCCGCCTTAAACCATGGCATCGTATTTAACACGATCTTGGAATCGTTCATCAGCGGCAGGATCTGTGGTGCGAGCACTTTTCCTCCATACGTCAGATAAGGGTTATCGCTCCACTCGCACTGGTTCCAGCCGACACCGTACGCCGTCACATGAATCCCGCTCTCCACAAGAATCCGCACCGCCTGCTCGCGGAAAAAAGAGGTTGCATAGGAATCCAAAAAACGCATTTTCACAATAATCTCCTGCAAGCGTTCCTCCAATATGTCATCATGCACCGATCGTATATATGCTTCAATCGCCTGCTCGGTTGTTTTTTCCGGGTGCTGCACAAGATCTCCAAGTACCGACTGCAT
>OGID01000191.1_pt1 | contig 18777 bp, 15 predicted proteins | sample 1571731 | NCBI WGS metagenome assembly OGID01 (sample SAMEA2582019, study PRJEB24529) | metagenome | biome: Human gut stool | place: China | collected 2011 | reverse complement strand
TCGGGAGCTTTTGCAAATACTGTTTTATGGGAACTCTGCTACGGGGAACGCCCTGTTGTACATATCGCTATCGTCTGTGGTCTTTGGCAGGGTGCGTCCTATTCAGGGGCGCACCCTGTTTTTGAGCAAATCAATTCCTACATTCTTAGATAATCCATTTTAGTTATAGCAGTCTAAATTGTTACTTTTCAAAAGAACTTCTATCCATCTTTTTCATAAATGAACTGCATGCCCCTTTCCAACCATATTCATATCCAGCTTTGAAAACCTCGCGATTATATGCATCCCAGCCTCCATAATTTTTGATTTGCTTCAATTGTGCGGCTCCACCGCCGATTCGTTTTCCGTTTTTTCCATATACTATCAAATTCTTTTGTGCCATAAAAAAGCTCCTTTCTGAGAGATATATTACGAACATCTTCATTTTACAGCATGTTGTAAAAATTTGCGAGGAATGAGTTTTGCAAAAAAATTACTCGGCCAACAAATCATAGTATTCTTGCAGGAATTCAGAGTATATCTCGCATACAGCATTCACACCGTCAGAAAGTGAATAAAAGAGATACGATTTCAACAACAGCGTATAGAGCTTTTCTTCAAATAAAAGCTTTCAAACATACGCTTTGGATAAACCCGTTTCACGAAAATACCCACGGTTGATTTTTTCTCGAAGAAAAATGTATTGCTTTTTCAACCGAAATTGTGGAAAAGAATCCAGTGAGAATGTTGGTGAACAGGCACTAACGTCCGATAGATATTCTGAAACAATAGATGCAGCTTGCTTTCGTGCATAACAAACATGGCTGAGATAGATTTCTCGAAAATAGACTTTCAGATCCATCAAGCACATGGAATTGCAACTTCGACCACCGTATGAAGAAAAAACATCAATAAATTTTTGTGTGTTTAAAAGCTTTCTTCCATAATTGTTGACGTGTTTTCCTTCTGTAATGATTGATTCAATAGTTTGAAGTTCTGTAGGTTGTATGAGTCGCTTGGACGAAATGTATTTTGATGGAATTTCGCCAAAAAAAAAATCCGGTCGATTTTTCATTTCTTCCACCAGAAGCTGCTTGATATGGATTTCTTCTTCAAAACGGCTGCGATGCGTTAAAAAATCGCTAAAGCCACCAGAAACAAGCTCTGCCGTCAACTTAATCGGATTAATTTTCCATTTTTGATGCTGTTGTTCCAATTTCTTATCCATGACTTTATCTAAATCATCTGCTTTTATGCATAGCTGAGAAATAATGGCAAGTGCTTTTTCTTTTTTATTAACTACAATATGATATACTAGGAACTGTAATAATGCATTCGCAACATAATCAATATAGCTCCTTAATCGTTCAAATCCTGCTAACCCTACTCCCATAATCAACAATTTATCATCTTCCTCTTGATAGCATCGTAAAATACTCGAATCAATTCTCATAAGATTCAAAAGAAGAGAACGGCTGTCTTCAGTCAATCGAATCTGAAATCGTGTATCGAGAACCCATTGGTCCAGACTTAAAAGGTTCTCACGAATTTCTCGAAGTTCACTATCGCCTGAAAAAACATTATTTAACGACGGACAAGCAAATTCTAAAAAAGATCTATCTGCATCGATTTTTGTCATATTGGATATAATTTGTCTTCCTGCCACCGGCGAAGTCCGGAGATGATGCATTAGTTTTAATTGTTGATCTACTGGCATATAATCAAATGGTAAGTTTTTATAAACCGATTTATTATCATGAAGTTTATTTAGCAATATAACCAATTGCTTTTTCAAGTTAGACAAATCATCCGCTTCTACATTAGGCTCGTAGCGTTTTATATATTGATATACAAGTTTATCCATAGTGCCTGAGCAACTGCTTCGATTTGCATATACAATCATCGGTCAATCTATGATTTCGGATTTTATCTTCCACGGACACCCATATTGAGTTTTCCGAAGAAAACAAATAATCCGAACCCATCTCCTATCGGAAACAAGTTCGGATTATTTTTGTTTGGTCCGAGTGGCGAGAATCGAACTCACGGCCTCTTGAACCCCATTCAAGCGCGCTACCAAAACTGCGCTACACCCGGATATTTGTTGTGGCTCATCGCTCACAGCTCCATTAGTATACCCGCTGCAGGCCGTTTTGTCAAGCGCTTTTTTTATTTTTCTTGGATTTTTTCTGGATTTTTCGCTCATCGTCCAGAAGCTCTCGATGGTGCGTCCATTTCATTTTCGGTGACTGCCATTGCCACGGCAAAGACGCTGTGGGCGCCCGCATCCAACAGTGCCTGCGCACAGGCTGCGGCGGTAGCGCCGGTGGTGATGACGTCATCCACCAGCAGCACCCGTTTCCCTTCCACGAGCTCCGGCTCCTGCGCCCGGAAGGCACCGGCCGCATTTGCCAGACGCTCGTCCAGCGAGAGTCCTGCCTGATGGCGTCCGGCCCGGACGCGGCAGAGCGCCTTTGGCAGCAGCGGGAGGCCCAGTGCATGGGCCAGAGGCTGCGCCATCCGTTCCGGCACATTGTAGCCGCGCCGGCGGCTGGTGGCAGGCACCGGAACGATACAGTCGTAACCGATGGCCGCACCGGAGACCAGACCCGGCACCGGCTCTGCAAAGTGCATCTCCACCTCTGCTCCGAACAGCCGGGCCGTCATCTCCACGCCAAGCTCCACCGCCGTCCAGCTTTCGCCTTCGTATTTGGCGCGGAGGATGGCGCTGCGGACGACGCCCTCGTACCGGTATGGCGCAGCCGCCCCATCCAGAGCGCCCAGATAGTGGCGGCTCGCGTCCAGCCGCATGACCGGGCCGCGGCGCAGCTCTTCCAGCCGCGGTGTACACACCTCACAGAACGGCAGCGTTCCCAGCACCCTGCGGCAGCAGGGACACCGCCTCGGGAAAAGCAGCTGGCGCATCTGCCGGGCAAGCTGCGCGGGGCGGCTGTAGTAGCCCGTCATCAGTCTTTCTTGACGGCGACGATGATGCGCACCTTTTTGCCAGCCGCGCAGCCAAAGTTGTCGTACCAGCCGGTAAGGTAGTAATCATCGGAGTTGACGGAAGTGAGCTTGGTGTAGTAATACTGGCCCTTGTACCACAGGTAGACCTGCGTATCATCGGCCATTTCAAACCTTTCGCCCTTGGAGGAAAGGACGCTGGCCGCACCCACCTTGTCGATCTTCATGGGCATCAGCTGCACCATGTTGCGGACAGAGCCGGTCGTCTCCTGGCAGACCGCGATGCCGCCGGCCAGCACAGGATACTTGATGGAAGTGCTCAGACTGACCTGCTGGCCGCTGACGTAGCCGATATAGGTCGCACCGCTGCCGATGAAGTCGAATATCTGGCTGAAGGGAGTGCCGGTGATCTTGGCGATCTGCTGGAAGCCGAGGCCCAGAAGTGCGCCGGTGTTGCTGGTCAGGCGTTCCCACGCGGTGCTGAGGATGTCGCCGGAGATAACGCCCCACAGGATCTCTGTGGTGGTGGGTACCATGATGCTCTTCACCTGACTGACGACTGCATCGGTATCAATGGTGCCGTCGCCCGGCTGAGCCTTGATGGCGCTGAGAAGGGTGCTGTAGTTGGCGGCGACATTCTTCACGTCGTCCAGCACACCGTAGTACCACAGGTCACCGGTCACATCGTTCAGGATGAGCTTGTCGATCTGCCCCTGCGGGTTGGTGGTGTAGTAGCGGACATCGGAAGCCTTTAAGTTTACCCCCGATAGGCGGCTGGGACGAACCGTCCCAGCCACACCCCCTGTACTCGTATCAAGGATCTGCACGTCATCCGCCAGAGCCCTATCGCCCAGCGCGGTGGCGTTCTCGTTCACAGTGCCGCTGACGGAGCGCTCATCGATCGTTTCCACGCTCTCGCCTTCGGGGCTGACCCGCACTTCCACCAGCCAGCCGGTGGGAAAGTTCAGGCTTTTGTCTACGTTCACCTCGCGGGCAAGGCCGTCGGTACACAGGACCTTGACGGTCTGAAGCACATCGGCGCTGTTGTCCTCGTCGATGAGGTTGCGGGAAGCCGACTGCACCACGCCGTAAAAGACCTCGTCGGCCTCCTCACCGGTGATGATGCCTGCGGCCACATTGTTCATGCCCAGCAGCAGAGTGACCACCTGGCCGACACCGCCACCGTTGAGGGAGGACACCTGGGAAGCAATGGCCGTGCTGCCCAGCGTGTAGGACGTGCCTGCCACCGTAATGGAAGCGGGAGCGCTGGCCGTGGGAGACACCTCGGTGATGCGGCCTGCGGCACGGCGGGTATAGACCCACAGGGTCTTGAGGCTCTCGCTGTAGTAGTAGACGTCGTATTTGTTCAGCTCTGCGGAGCCGGAGACCTTATCGTTGCGGTAGACGCTGGCAGGGACGAAGGGCAGTACTGTGCTCTCCGAAGCCACGAAGGGACCTTCCAGGCTGCTGAGCAGGATGGTGGAGCCGTCCACCTGACCATTGCTCACGGTAAAGCCCAGGGTCGTGCCGTAGGCCGAACCGCTGGCGTTGTTGGCGGTGAGGGCATTGTAGAGCAGGACGGCGCAGTCCTCGTAGTTCATCGCTTCGCCCTGACGGCGGTCGAGGCCGGCACGCAGGCCGAGCTCGCCGGCCTTGTTGAGCTGGGCGTTGGGGAACGCGCCGCTCAGGTCGGTCATCTTATAGCCCATCAGCTTGAGCACTGCGGTGCAGGCTTCTTCCAGCGTGACGGCATTGTTCGGACGGAAGCTGCCGTCGGTGTAGCCATTCATCCAGCCCTGCTGCACGGCGATGCGGACATAGGGCGCCCATGCCGAGGAGCCGGGCAGGTCGGTGTAGAGGGTCCCCACTGCCCCCTGGGAAGAGACGCTCTCCCGGTAGGTAGAGTAAGAGGTCAGCATTCTGGCAAATGCGCCGCGGGTCACGGCTGCATCCAGTGCGCCGGACTGCTCGGAATCCATGGCACCCAGCGTGATGGCAAACTGGACGGCGGTGTTGTTGCCCGCAGCCGATGCCGGCATCACCAGCATCGACACTGCGATGCTGACCGCCAGCAGAAATGCGAGAAGACGTTTTTTCATTGTGTTACTCCTTGTTGAGATCATCGCAAAGCCTCTCCCTTTGGGAGAGGTGGCGAGCGAATGCGAGACGGAGAGGGCAAGCCGCCTGACAAAAGAAGAGCATCCTTGCCCTCTCAGTCCCCTTCGGTGACAGACTCCCCCTTGTGTCGCTTGCGCGACATCTTCCCCCGGCCGGGGGAAGTCTTTCCTCAAAGGGAGAGCCTTACGCATTTCGGAGAGGTTAATCATATCTCAACGCGTCAATGGGGTTGAGCCGCGCGGCGCGTTTTGCGGGCAGATAGCCGAACAGCACTCCGATGAACACCGAGATGCCGAAAGCTGCCACGATGGAGTTGAAGGACGGACTGACCGTGACGTCCATGCCGTCGGTGAACATGGGAAGCACCTGATTGGCGATGGCCGACACGATATAGCCAAGGACAATGCCCAGCGTGCCGCCGAGGGCCGAAGTGGTAGCTGCCTCGGTGACGAACTGGGCCAGGATGGTCCTTTCCTTCGCGCCCATGGCCTTGCGGATGCCGATCTCACGGGTGCGCTCGGTGACCGACACCAGCATGATGTTCATGATGCCGATGCCGCCCACCAGCAGCGAGATGCTGGCGATGCCGGTGAGGATGACGATGACCATGTTGATCATCTTATTCATCTCTTCCAGCCACTCGCTGGCGCTGTAGACATAGTAAGCACTGTCGCTCTTGAAGATGTCATACAGTCCCTGCTCCACCGCAGCCTTGGCCTCGTTGGCCTGGCCCTCGTCCACCATGATGGCGGAGTAGGAGTCCGGCGAGCTTTCGTTGGAAAGGCGCATGGCTGTGGTGTAGGGCAGGTAGACGCTGTCGTCGTCGCTGCCCTCCTGCTGGTCGTGATTGGAGATCTTGGCCTTCAGCACGCCCACGATGCGGAACTTGTACGCGCCGAGCTTGATGGTCTGGCCCACCGCATTGCCGCCGTAGGCCGTGCGGTTGATGTAATCGCCGATGACGCAGATCTGCTTGTTGTCTGTGATGTCCATATACTGGATGTTCCGGCCCTTGGCGAGGGTGTAGCCCTTCGACTTGATGTAGTTCTCATCCACGCCGTACACCGTACCGTAACGGTATTGCGTCGTGCCCACCTTGGGGGTGTTGTCGCTGAAATCCAGCTGCGGCGAGATGGAGGAAAGCAGTTCCGGGTTCTTTTTGACGATGTCGTACAGATCATCCACCGTCGCGGTGCGGGAACCATAGCCCCATATCTGGATGGAGAGGGTGTTGGTTCCCATTGCGGAAAAGCTGTCCCGCATACTTCTGGTCATGCCGTTGCCCAGACCGACGATGACGATGACCGCCATGACGCCGATGATGATGCCCAGCATGGTCAGGAAGGTGCGCAGCTTATTGCTCCAGACGTTCTGCAGTGCCTGGCGGAAAGTCTCTAATACCATTATTTTGCTTCCTCCTGTGCCGCTTCGCCGGACAGAGTGGGCTGCACGATGGCCTCAGGCGCGTGGGCGTCGCCGTCGTACACCACCTGTCCGTCCTCCAGACGGATGATACGCTCCGCCTGCACGGCGATGGAATTGTCGTGGGTAATGAGCACCACGGTATGGCCCTCTCTGTGGAGCTGCTGAAGCATCCCGATGACCTCGCGGCCGGTGTGGGAGTCCAGAGCGCCGGTGGGTTCGTCGGCAAGGATGACCGCCGGGTTACGCACCAGAGCCCGTGCGATGGAAACGCGCTGCTGCTGGCCGCCGGAGAGCTGGTTGGGCAGGTTCTTGAGCTTGTCGCCCAGACCCACCTTTTCCAGCACATCCCTGGCCAGCTTGTGGCGCTCGGCGCGGGAGATGTTGGCGTAGACCAGCGGCACCTCCACGTTTTCCAGAAGGTTCAGCCGGGGCAGAAGGTTATACTGCTGGAAGATGAAGCCCAGCATCTCGTTGCGCACATCCGCCAGCTCGTCCCGGTTCATCTTGCCCACATCCCGGCCATTGAGCCGGTAGACGCCGTGGGTGGGGACATCCAGACAGCCGATGATGTTCATGCAGGTAGACTTGCCCGAACCGGACTGGCCCACGATGGCCACGAACTCTCCCTTCTCGATCTTCATCGTGATGTGGTCGGCGGCCTTTACCAGCGTATCGCCCATCTGATAATACTTGCACACCTGCTCAAATTCGATCAGAGCGCTCATGGGGCACCTCCTTACCAGATACTGTCGCTGTAATAGTCATCCGACACAGAGCTGGTGTCGTAGGCCACCGTGTCGTCCTCCTGCAGGCCGCTCTTGATCTCGGTGTAGCTGTCGTCGCTGACGCCGGTCTCCACCTTGACGTAGACATAGCCCTCCGGTGCGTCCATGTCTTCCACCGCATTGGCTGCGCTGGGAGACTTCTTGCTCACCAGCACATAGCCGCCGCGGATAACGGCAGCATTCGGCACGACGAGGGCGTTGTTGGCCTCGGCCACGACGATCTCAGCGTTGGCGTTCATGCCGGGGCGCAGGCCGTCGGTGTCATCGATGCGGATGGTGATGGGGTAAGTCGTGGTGCCGCCGCTGGAGCTGCCCTTCATGGACACACGGGTGACTGTGCCGACATAGGTCTTGTCCGACACAGCGTCAGCGGTGAGCTGGACTTTCTGGCCCACGGACAGTGCGCCGATCTGCAGCTCATCCACATTGATGACCATCTCCAGATAGCTCAGGTCGTAGATGACGCAGAGGGTGCTGCCGGAGGTCAGGGCGTCGCCCTGCTTGGCGTCCTTCTCAATGATGGTGCCGCTGATGGGCGAGGTGATGGTATAGTTGGACATATTGTCCTGCTGGTTCTGCATCGAGATCTCAGCGCTGCGCAGGGACTCGGAAGCAGACTGGATGGATTCGGTCAGATCGTCGCCGGTCAGCTCGATGAGGATGTCGCCCTTGGAGACCGCGTCGCCCTCCTGCACATTGATGGCGGAAACGGTGCCGCTGGCCAGAGCGGTCAGGGTGCGCTCTGCCTGATAGGCAAAGGTGGCGGAGGCGATGGAGCTGACGCCGTTGATGCTGGCGGTAGCGGCCTGAGCGGTGGTCAGACCGCCGGCATTGTTGACCCGGATGGTGACGGTGCGCACCAGCAGGTTGCCGGTGCTCAGCTCGTCGGTGCCGGTGACGGCGGTGACGGTGCCTTTCAGCGTCTCAAAGGTGCCGTCCAGCACCACGTCGGCGCTCTGGCCCACCGAGAAGCTGGCGGCGTCGGCTGCCGGGAACAGCAGGTTCAGCAGCATCTTGGAGCTGTCGCGGATGACCGCCACCTCCTGGCCGCTGGTCACTTGGTCGCCCTTTGCGACCTTGAGACTGCTGACCGTACCGTCCACCTCTGCGCGGACATACTGGAGGTCTACGGTCTTGTCGTAGCTGCGCTGGGCCTGCTGCAGGGCGATGCTGGCCTTTTCCAGATTGGTGGAGGCGTCCGAGCTGTCGATGGTGTAGAGCACATCGCCCTCTTCCACCTTATCGCCCTCTTCAAAGCCGCCGGTGAGGATCTTGCCGTCCACCAGAGACTTGACGGTATATGTATTGGCCGGGTTCAGCGTGCCGGTGCCGCTCAGGGAGTTGGAGACATCCTGACGGACGGGCGTCGTCTCGGCGTAGGTCACATCGCGGCTGGCAGCTTTATTCCCGCCGCCTATGAGAAAGACAGCGCCCGCTGCCGCCACGACGACCACCGGCACGAGCCATTTCCAGTTCTTTTTGGCGAATGCAGACACACCGGACTTGGCTTCTGCGGTTTCAGCAGCCTCAGCGGACGCATCCTTTTTCTTTTTCCAGATCATGCTTTTCCTCCTATGGTATGCAAAAGGGCAGCGTGACCCCTTTGCACGAAAAATCCGTTATTGGTAGTGTATCGCATTTTTCTGAAATACACAAGCGTCCAAATTTCATTTCACCTTTTATTTACAAAATTATTTCCGGTTTTTATGCAAAAAAGACACCCGCAGTGTCCTTTGCAGAACATTGCGGGTGTCTCGGATGATCTTGTCTTGTCAGGATGCGGCTTCGGCCTCGCTCAGCGGAGCCAGCTTCACATACACCCCGGCAGGGACGCAGGCCGCCCATGCACCTTCCTCGCTCAGCTGGCCGAACTGCTCACAGACATGGTCCGGGCATTGGCTGTCCTGAAACGAGATGGTGCCGTCTTTTACCTGTAAATGAACGACATAGCTGCCCACATCGTACAGGTAATCGTAGTCCTTATCCAGCGGCAGCACCTCGGTGATGCCGTCGCCGAAGTCCACGACTGCTGCCAGCGGTTCCGCCTTGCTGCGCGGACGCAGCAGAAAGACCAGCAGGGCAGCAGCCGTCAGGATAACGGCTGCGAAGAGGAGGTTCGCCTTCCAGCTCAGGCGTTTTGCGCCTTTTGCCGGTTGAGGCTGCTTGCGGGTGCTCATGCAGCGTAGTCGCTGGCAGCAGCACCGGCAATGCGGCCAAAGACGGTGAAGTCAGCAACAGCGTTGCCGCCCAGACGGTTTGCACCGTGGACGCCGCCAGTCACCTCACCTGCTGCGAACAGGCCGGGGATGACCTCGCCCTTCTCGTTCAGCACCTCGGTGTTGGCGTTGATCTTCAGGCCGCCCATGGTGTGATGGACACCGGCGGTGACCTTCACAGCGTAGTAGGGAGCGGTGTTCAGGGGGTTGGCGAAGCTGGTGCGGCCGAAGTCGGGGTCATTCTTGGCCTCAACGTAGCCGTTCCACTTCTCCATGGTCTCTGCGAAGGCAGCGGCATCGACGCCCATAGCCTTGCCCAGCTCCTCGTAGGTAGCGCCGGTGACGGTGTAGCCCTTCTTGATGTAGCCCTGGATGACGCTGGAAGCATCGGCCATGGCCTGATCGACGACCAGCCAGCTGTAGCTGCCGGTCTGAGCGATCTCAGCGGCGGAGACGACGTCACGGGTGCCGACCTCGTCGATGAAGCGCTTGCCTTCCTCGTTGATGAGGATAGCGCCGTCGCCGCGCAGGCCCTCGGTGATGAGGGCAGCGGTGTTGGCCTCAACGGTGGGGTGGATCTGGATCTGGTCCATGTCCACAGTAGCAGCGCCGATGGCCTGTGCCATCTCGATGCCCTGGCCCTGGATGCCGGGGGCGTTGGTGGTCATGAAGCCCTTCAGCTCGGGCTTGTACTTGACGACCATGTCGAGGTTTGCGCCGAAGCCGCCGGTAGCCAGAACGACTGCCTTGGCGTTGACGGTGACGGTCTCACCGGAAGCACCGGTGGCCTTGACGCCCACGGCAGCGCCGTTGGCATCGGTCAGGATCTCCGTTGCGGTGGTGTCCAGCATCATCTTGACGCCGGCCTTCTCGCAGTTCTCCTGCAGCAGGGGGATCATGTAGGAGCCGACGGAAACGGTCTTGCCCTCTGCGTTCACAGGGCGATGGATGCGCTTGACGGATGCACCGCCGAAGCTGGAGACGTTGTGCAGGGTGATGCCATGCTCGTCCAGCCAGTCGATGGCGTCAGCGGAGTTTGCGCACAGGGTCTCGACCAGCTCGGGGTCGTTGATGCCCTTGCCGCCGATCATGGTATCCAGCTCCATCAGCTCGACAGAGTCGAAATAGCCGGTGGGGTTGGCCTGATAGGCAGCCCACTGCTCAGAGACGGTCTTTGCCAGAGCGGTGATGGTCTCGTTGTCGGCGTACTTCTCGGCAGCAGTCTTCAGGGTCTTCTCGACGCCGGCAGACTCGCCGAACTCGTTCTCATCCTGATAGACGGTCTTGCCGGCGTTCATGCCGCCGGTAGCGCGGACGGAGTTGCCGCCCACCATGGACTGGCTCTCGAGGATGACGACGCTCTTGCCCTCAGCGGCAGCGGTGATGGCAGCAGTCATGCCTGCGCCGCCTGCGCCGACGACGACGACATCTGCGTCAACGGTGGAGTCCTCGGCGGTAGCGTCCTTCTCCACAGCGGTCTTGTAGTCATCGGGGTTCAGGCCGGCAGCGGTCAGGGCAGCTGCAGCAGCCTCCTTGATGGCGGTAGAGGTGATGGTAGCGCCGGACACGCCGTCCACGGCGATGCTGCCGCTCTCGGCGATCTCGCCGGGCATCTTGGCGATGGCCTGAGAGCCGACGCCCTCAGTCTCGTCCTTGCCCTCGGCGGTGCAGCCGGTGATGGCACCGTCGGTCAGGGTCAGGGTGACGGAAACGTCGCCGCCGAAGCCCTTGGCAGTGGCGGTGAAATCACCGGACACACCCGCGTCAGAACTGGTAGAGGCAGACTTTGCACCGCAGCCGTAGCCAAACAGGCTGACCGCGATGACCGCTGCCATAGCCAGTGCAGACACGCTCTTCTTGATCTGAGCTTTTTTCATGTTTTTCCTTCCTTGCTTGCTTGCTTCGTGGTTTGTGGTTGCGAACATCTATCAGCATAAAAAGGGGGCTGCCCTTTTACAAGCAGCCCCCTCTGCCGAACTTGGGAAAAGGATTTAGGCGTTGGCCTGTGCAGCAGCAACAGCGCAGGCGACAGTAGCGCCGACCATCGGGTTGTTGCCCATGCCGATGAGGCCCATCATCTCGACGTGTGCAGGCACAGAAGAGGAACCTGCAAACTGAGCATCGCCGTGGACGCGGCCCAGAGAGTCGGTCAGGCCGTAGCTGGCGGGGCCGGCTGCGACGTTATCGGGGTGCAGGGTACGGCCCGTGCCGCCGCCGGAAGCGACGGAGAAGTACTTCTTGCCGTTCTCGATGGCCCACTTCTTATAGGTGCCGGCGACCAGGTGCTGGAAGCGGACGGGGTTGGTGGAGTTGCCGGTGATGGAGCACTGAACGTCCTCCTTCTTCATGATGGCAACGCCCTCCATGACGTCGTTGGCGCCGTAGCACTTGACAGCTGCGCGCTCGCCCTCGGAGAAGGGGATCTCCTTGACGACGGTCAGGGTCTGAGTGGGGATGTCGTACTCGGTCTGCACATAGGTGAAGCCGTTGATACGGGAGATGATGTAAGCGGCGTCCTTGCCCAGGCCGTTCAGGATGACGCGCAGGGGGGTCTTGCGGACCTTGTTTGCGGTGCGGGCGATGCCGATGGCACCCTCAGCAGCAGCGAAGGACTCGTGGCCTGCCAGGAAAGCGAAGCAGGTGGTGTCCTCGCTCAGCAGACGAGCGCCCAGGTTGCCGTGGCCCAGACCGACCTGACGCTGCTCAGCGACAGAACCGGGGATGGTGAAAGCTTCCAGACCTTCGCCGATGGCGGCTGCGCACTCGGCAGCATCGGTCAGGCCGCGCTTGACGGCGATGGCTGTACCCAGGGTGTAAGCCCAGACAGCGTTATCAAAGCAGATGGGCTGCACACCGCGGACGATCTTGTCGCAGTCGATGCCCTTAGCGAGGAGCATCTCGTTGCAGGCGTCCAGAGATTCGAGGCCGTTGGCCTTCAGGCATGCCTCGATCTTCGGCATGCGGCGATCCATAGATTCAAAAGTTGCCATGAGTTGTTCCTCCTCTCTTATTCCTCACGCGGGTCGATGTACTTGACAGCGCCTGCTTCCTTGCTGAAGCGGCCGTAAGTACCCACGTTCTTCTCGTAAGCCTCGTTGGGGGTCTTGCCGTGACGGATGTCCTCCATCATCTTGCCCAGCTTGACGAACTGATAGCCGATGACCTCGCCGTTGGCATCCACAGCCAGCTTGTTGATGTAGCCCTCGGTCAGCTCCAGATAACGGACGCCCTTCTCCTTGGTGGAGAAGATGGTGCCGGTCATGGAGCGCAGGCCCTTGCCCAGGTCATCCAGACCTGCGCCGATGGGCAGACCGTCCTCAGAGAAAGCGGTCTGGCTGCGGCCGTAGACGATCTGCAGGAACAGCTCGCGCATCGCCACGTTGATGGCGTCGCAGACGAGGTCGGTGTTCAGAGCTTCCAGAATGGTCTTGCCGGGCAGGATCTCGCCTGCCATAGCAGCAGAGTGGGTCATGCCGGAGCAGCCGATGGTCTCCACCAGAGCCTCCTCGATGACGCCGTTCTTGATGTTCAGAGACAGCTTGCAGGTACCCTGCTGAGGTGCGCACCAGCCCACACCATGGGTGTAGCCGCTGATGTCCTTGATCTCATAGGCCTTGACCCATGCGCCCTCTTCGGGGATGGGGGCCGGACCATGCTTAGGACCTTTGGTGATCGGGCACATATTCTGTACTTGCTGCGAATAGGTCATAATCATACTCTCCTTTTGACAAATTGATGCCGTGCGGCAGAAGCTTCTCTCCCCTGCCGCCTTGCATTGACCGGGCCGTGCCGCTCTCTTTTCAGCGCCTCTCCCGGTACTACCACGCACAATTTTATTATAGAGGACGTTGGCCCAATTTGCAAGTCATTTCTGACAAATTTTTCGCAATCTTTTTTCCATTTTCGTTTTTCTGCGCAGGAGCGCAACTTCTCAATTCGGTTTTTTCTGCGGCTCCCGCCGCACCGGCGTGACGGCCCAGATGCAGGCGAAGCCCGCCGCCGCGCCCGCGATGGCGAGGATGTGCCGCCCCTGCTCGAATCCCCAGAGATCTGCGATGCAGGGGAACAAAAGGCTTCCCACGCTCTGCCCCAGCGCCAGAAAGCCGTAGTTCACCCCGGCGTGGGGCAGGCCGAACAGATCGGTGGAGAGGGCGGGCAGCACCGCCGCCAGCGCCGAGTAGCAGAACGTCAGCCCCGCATACACCGCCACGACGGCCCATCCCCGGGCAAACAGGAACGCCGCCGAAAGTCCCAGCGACACGCCGAAGAGGATGAGGTCAGTGGGGCGGCGGCCGATCTTGTCGCTGAGCAGGGGCATCAGTAGCCGCCCGGCCGCACTGCCCACACTGCCCAGCACCACGGCCCAGAGGGCGGCGCTCTCGTCCAGCCCCCGCTCCATCCCAAGCTTCAGGATGATGGGGCTGAACAGCAGCACCGCCGGGGTGGAAAAGCAGACCGCTCCGGCGCAGAGCCAGTACTGCCGCGTGCCAAGCATCTGCCGGGGCGAGAGGTCGAGGGGCGGCGCGGCCTTAGCCTTTCCCTGCCGGCTGGGCTGAGGCTTTTCGGGCGGCGGGTCGGTCAGCAATGCACTGCCCGCGAGGCAGACCGGCAGGGTCAGCGCACCCAGCGCCCAGAACGCGCCCCGGATGCCCTGCACCGGCCCGAAGCCCCGCAGGGCCGTGCGGACGAAGACGGTCAGGAACGCTCCGCTCAACCCCACTGCGCCCCCGATGACGCCGGTGGCGAGGCCCTTCCGGCCCTTGTACCACTTCTGGGCGCAGGACTGGATGGACGGATAGAGGAAGGCCGTGCCGAGCCCCGCCGGGATGCTGAACACCCCGAAAAAAGCACTCCCCTTCTCTGCCGGGAGAGCCGCCGCCGCGAAGAATCCGCCGCAGAGCAGGCCCGTCCCCCACAAAGCCGCAAAGCGTGGCCCCTGCTTATCCTGCAGAAAGCCGCCGATGACGCACCCGATGCCGAAAAATGCGATGAGCACCCCGAAGGCATAGCCTGCCCCCTGCTCGCTGAGGCCGTATTCCTCCATGACGGGTCTTTGAAACACGCCCCACGCGGCGGGGAGGCCTGTCAATACCTGAATGGCCGCGCCCGCCGCCAGGATGGCCCAGGGTCTTGTTTTCTGCATTTCGTGCATCACCTCAGAGAATAGTGTGTCCTTTTCGATTGACAAAAAGACAGTATCCTTTATAATTAGAAGAGTATTATAAAAATCATCTCTCCTGTTTCGCTGTCGTGTGCCCTGACCCCAGGGCACTTCCGTTTTCGGTTCAAGTGAGCTTGTGCGTCCCGCACAGGCCTTGCCGACACGCCAGTGGCTCCCCCTCTGGGGGAGCTGTCGCGTCAGCGACTGAGAGGGCTATACAGAAAGAGGACTATCTTATGAAAACTCAGGCCTTAAAAGGTATGCGCGACCTTCTGCCCAACGAGCAGACCCTGCGCGACTACATTCAGGGCAAAATTCTCGAGACTTACCGTGCATCCGGCTTCGAGCGCATCTCCACCCCCATGCTGGAGGATATGGAGAACCTCGACAAGTCCGACGGCGGCGACAACCTGAACCTCATCTTCAAGGTGCTCAAGCGCGGCGACAAGCTCACCGCCGCCCTGAGCTCCGGCGACCCGAAAGAGCTCTCCGACATGGGCCTGCGCTATGATCTGACCCTGCCCCTGAGCCGCTTCTACGCCGCCAACAAGGACAAGCTCCCCCACCCCTTCAAGGTCATCCAGACCGACCGCGTCTTCCGCGCTGAGCGCCCCCAGAAGGGCCGTCTGCGCGAGTTCGTCCAGTGCGACATCGACATTCTGGGCGACGAGAGCCCCAACGCCGAGGTCGAGCTCATCGACGTGACCACCCGCGCCCTGCTGGGCATCGGCTTCGACGGCTTCACCGTCAACATCAACGACCGCCGCATCCTCCGCGGGATGCTGGAGAGCATGGGCTTTGCCGCTGACACGCTGGATTCCGTCTGCATCACCTTCGACAAGATGGATAAGATCGGTGCCGACGGCGTGAAGGCCGAGCTTCTCGAGAAGCAGCTGCCCGAGAGCGCGGTCAACGCACTGGCCGACTTCATCGCCGCCGGCGAGGTGACGCTGGACGCCGTGGCTTCCCGCTGCGCAGACCCCGCCATCGCCGACGACCTCAAGTACGTCCTCGCTGCTGCCAACGCCATGGCCGCCGGCCGCTATCAGGTGGCCTACTGCCCCAGCCTCGTGCGCGGTCAGGGCTACTACACCGGCATGGTGTTTGAGATCACCTGCCCGCAGTTCAGCGGCGCAGTCGCCGGCGGCGGCCGCTATGACAACATGGTGGGCAAGTTCCTCGGCACGCAGGTGCCGGCAGTCGGCTTCTCCATCGGCTTTGAGCGCGTCTGCGGCATCCTGCTCGAGCAGGGTTATCAGATCCCCGGCGCAAAGCAGAAGATCGCACTGCTCTACGGCAAGGACGCCGACTTCACCGCCGTCCTGAGCAGGGCCGCTGCCCTGCGCGATACCTACAACGTCACCGTCCTGCCTCAGGGCAAGAAGCTCGGCAAGCAGCTGGGCCAGCTGGAAGCCGCAGGCTTTGCCGGTGCCGCCTTCATGGACAAGGACGAGGTAAAGGTCTTTGCCGCTCAGTAAGGGCTGAACAAACCAAAAGCACTGCACTCCCCAAAAGCGGGCGGGTGCAGTGCTTTTTTGCGTTTATGGCTGCCGGGTCAGCCGGTTTTTTTGGCGTTGGGGTACACCCGCTCCATCCGGGCGTTATCAAAGTGCTCGTCGAGGAAGACGTCCAGCCGGTTCGCCGGGGCGATGCCGCTGGTGCGGGCGTCGTATCGGGCCAGCGCCAGTGCCGAAAGCCCCATGTTCACGGCCATGAACACCGTCAGCACCACGGTCATCCAGGGCAGGATGTGCTTTTTCAGGTTTGCCATCAGCTTTGCGACGAGGGGGTAGCCGTACCGGATCCAGACCACCGCCGCGATGCCCCAGAAAAAGCAGTAGAGCAGATTGACACGGCCTCCCAGATTGAACTTGAAGCCGCTGTAGTCCCAGAAGATGACGCCGAACAGCAGCTCACCCACGGCGCTGCAGATATACTCATACGCGCCGCCCATCACGAAGCCGAACAGGAAGATGGAGCGGTCGCTCCGCTCCTCGCTGCCCCGCAGCAGGACCGCCGCCATGACCAGCGCCAGACCCCACACCACGCTGAAGGGTCCCCACACGAGGCTCGAGCGGCTCATCCAGACGCCCGCCGTCACCCGGCAGAACAGCGTCTCCACCACGTCGCCGAGGAAAGCCCCGATGACAAAGAGCCAGACGAGGTCGCCGAAGCTCAGGGCCTTTTCTTTCTGAGCAGTCGGCTCGGGCTGGACGATGGTCGGGTAAGCCCGCTGGATACGCTTTTCCACATGGGCGATGAGCCGCTGACGCAGCTTGTCCGAGTGCTTTTCCAGCTCGAGATTGAGCTGTTCCAGCCTCGGATGGCTGGCGGCGTATCGGTTGACGGCCAGCGCTGCGCCCAGCTGGTCGAGGACGGCCAGCGTCATCGCCGCCCAGACGCCGATATGCAGCAGCCAGCCCGGCAGCAGGGCGCAGAGCCGCAGCAGCAGGACGTTGCCCCACAGCACGCTTGCCATGCCCAGCAGGCCCCAGAGCACCGAGTACTGCAGGCAGACATAGCCGTCCAGATTGAACTTTTTATCCGAGTAGTCCCACCAGCGGCGGCGGTGCATCCTCTCGAGCAGCTTGGCCGTCACCCACTCCACCACGGTGGCGTTGGCCGCACAGCCGAGGAAGAGGGCCACCGGCGTCGAGCGCAGGTCGGCAAAGCCCACCGCCATCAGCACAGCCGCCGTGCCGTAGACGAAGCAGAACGGGCCGGACGCCACGCCGCGGTTGACGAAAGCGCGGCCCTTGATGGTCGCCACCACCGTCTCGGCTACCCAGCCGAGGAACGAGTAGACCAGATAGAGGACGCAGAGGGTATAAAAATTCAGCTCCATTGCCTGTTTCCTTTCCCATATAAACGGTTATAGGGCTATTGTATGCAGTTTTGGCCGCGTCCGCGCTGACGGAGAGGTCGGACTGCGGAAAACGTTCTCTGAGACCCGCGCGTTATCTGATAAAGTGACATTTTTCTCACGCAGCATCGTCCAAAATCCCACTTTATCAAGGTGATAAACTTCGGGTGAGCTGATAAAGTTCGAACTTTATCAATAGGGGGAACTTTATCAAGTTGATAAAGTTCATTTTACAACGTAAGTATGTCTTTAATTTGAAACTTTATCACATAATCTACCTCAGTAGAGCGTATCACTTCATCAGCCCCATCGTCCATGCCCGGACCAGCAGGCCCAGCAGGACGACGGCCAGCAGCACCACGGTGAGAGCGCGGCTCTGGGTGCGCTGACGCTTCTTGCGGCGGGCCGTGGTCTGCATATTCTGGCGGCTGCGGCTGTTCCGGCCAGAGGTATTCCGGCTGCGGCCGGATGTCCCCTTCGAGGTCGTGCGGCTTCCGCCGCTCTGGCGCTTGCGGGAGGTGCTGCCGCTTTTCTGGGACTTCTGACGGCGGGGCGCTTCGTCCTCAGCCTTCTTCTGAGGCTCGATGGTCTCCGACGCGCCGCAGCGGGACAGAAAATCCTCCGCCATCCGGTAATACTTCTCGAGGTCGCCGGTAGTCAGGGCCGTTCCCTCATAGCCCGCTTCCAGCTCCTCCACGGCCTCGTTGAACCGGATCGCCGCCTGTGCGGCTGCGGTCCTGTCGGAGGCGTGGGCGGCCTCGTTGCGGGCCATCCGCACCGCGTTGCAGGCGCGGCGGGCCGCTGCCGGGTGGGGCGTATTGCCCAGCAGGTCGAGGGGCCGGGCGGCGTCCTTTTCCGGGTCCAGCAGGATGCGCATACAGAGGGTGGTATCCAGCTGCTGCCAGCCGGTGCGGCCATTCAGCTCCGGCAGGCGCTCGTAGTAGTCGGGGCTCTCCTTCTGGCGCTGGGCCAGATGCTTCAGCAGGGCGTCCACGCTGTGAGCGCCGGGCTTTTCCTCCCAGTGCCAGCGCAGCAGCTTCCGGCTGATGTCGTCGCAGGCCGCTTTGATCTCGAACGCGGCCTGCAGATATTCTTCTGACATAATCATTCTCCTAGTTTTCAGCTTCCCACTAAAGCCTCTCCCTTTGGGAGAGGTGTCACCGCAGGTGACGGAGAGGGCAAGCCATTCAGGGCAGAGTCACCAGCACTGCGATAAGCAGCCCCTCGGTCAGGGCGATGCTGTCGCTGTGCCTGAGCCTCCCGGCG
>OGID01000146.1_pt1 | contig 23529 bp, 20 predicted proteins | sample 1571731 | NCBI WGS metagenome assembly OGID01 (sample SAMEA2582019, study PRJEB24529) | metagenome | biome: Human gut stool | place: China | collected 2011 | reverse complement strand
TTTAAGTTTTCCCCATTTTTCTCCGATTCATCCTGATAGCAGCAGCGCCCTGCCTGCCGTTCCCTCACCGGACAGCAGCCGGGGCGCTGCTGTTTTCTGCGCCTTTTGCCGAAATTTTAACACAACATTTTTTCGGAGCCTTTTCCGGGGCATTCCCTTTATATTTTAGCGTTTTTCCGTCCGTTTCGCTTGATTTTTGTGCTTTGGCGTCCCAAATCCCGTTCCGATTCTGTTTCTGCGCTCTCTTGTTGTTTTTCGGCAGTTATGCTATAATCCAAATAGTTTAGTCTCCGTCTCCGGCGGAGCGTATGTGTGAAAGGAGCATTCCCCTATGGAACTTACATATCAGAGTCCGATGATGCCGGCTGCTTATGCCGTCATCTCTGCCGACGAGATGACCTACATCGACGGCGGTGCCCTTCAGATCGGTTCTTACCTCATCGAATTTCACCCCGAGAACCTCCTCACTGCCGCTGTGAACTTCACGGTCAACTTCGCCCAGCTGATGGGCAAAGCTGCCCTTACGGCGGCTGTGGGCGGTCTGCTTCTGATGCACGAGGACGGCCTGACCCTGTCCCAGTCGGTCTCCTATTACTGGGACGGCCAGAACAAGGCCGGCAAAGCTGCCACTGTGGCGGTCGGCGCTCTCGCTGGCTGGTACGGCGCAATGCAGGCTATCCAGATCTATAACACGGTCAAGTCCATCTTCATCGAGCTCAAGAATGCTTACGCCCAGACCAAGGCAAATATTGCCGCGTCCCAGCAGCAGGATGCCGGCATCACCGACCCCATCGTGGCTGCAGCTGCCTGAGTCTGTTTGATTTGACGGAGTGATCGAAAGGAGTCGTTTATGAAACGCATCCAGATGCCTTCTTCCTATGCTGTTGTAACGGACGGAGAAAAAGCCCTTCTTGGCGGCGGCGGCGCATTTCGTGACGCATGGACCTCATTTACGGACCATCTCCGTTTCACTGATTTCTTCTTTAGAGGTGGACTGCTCTCTCTCTCCATCTCGTTCATTCCGAAGCTGCTGTTCAATGTGGTCAAGGCCGGCTTCAATGCCGTGGAAGGCGTCCACACCTTCTTCTTCGGCGGACCGAGCAAGGCTGCAGAAGACCTTCAGACCTACAAGAACGATATGAGCGCTCTGCGTGCAGACGCAAAGTCTCAGCGCGGCTGATTTTTCCTGAAATCAAAAATGCCCTGCGGCGGTGGATCCTCACCATGCCGCAGGGCATTTTTTTTGTGTTTTATATGACCCGCACAGCTCCCTGCTCCCGCAGCGAGAGCAGATAGCAGCAGCCCGGGCCGAACAGTGCTTCCATCGCGGCGCAGTAGCGCTTTACCAGCGCATCCGGTACAAAAGCCTGGATCGTTCCGGCAAAGCCGCCGCCCTGCATCCGCCATGCACCGCCGGTGCCTGCAAGGATGCTCTGGCTGATGGCCAGCGCCGCCGACAGCCCCTGATGCTTCGGCGAAGAAGCGCAGTAGACATTCTGGCAGCACTCAAAGGACGAGTGGCCGCTCTTCTCCACCAGCCGGGCAAAGGCGGCAAAGTCTCCCGCCGCAAGAGCATCTCTCTGGGCAAGGGTACGGGCATTCTCCTCAAAATAGTGGATGGCACGCAGCACGGCGCGGTCGCCGCATTGTTCCCGCAGGCGGGGCAGCTCCTGCCAGAAGCGTTTCTCGTCCACCTCGCCCAGCACCTTGCCGCCCAGACAGGCTGCCACGGCCTCCATCTCGTTCCGAATGGCCGCGAACTCGCCGGTCAGCTCGCTGTGGCTGGCACGGGTATCGGTGACGCAGAGGGTCATGCCATCGGGCAGGACGCCGTCGGCATGTATCTTCTCGATCTTCGGTGCCGTCGGGTCGGCGAAATCCGCAAAGAGCACCCCGCCCACGGCGCTGGTCAGCTGGTCCAGCAGGCCGCTGGGCTTGCCGAAGTAGGTATTCTCCGCAAACTGGCAGATGCGGGCCAGCGCAGGGGCGTCCATGCCGCAGCCGTATTCCGTGTTGAGGATCATGGCCACGCCCATCTCAAAGGCTGCTGAACTGGACAGTCCCGAGCCCCGCAGCACATCACTGGCCGTGTAGGCATCGAAGCCGCCCACATCGCAGCCCTTTGCCCGGAAGCCCTCCGCGATGCCCCGGATGAGGCTGGCCGAGTGGGTGCCTTCCCCCTGCTGCGGCTCCGCTTCGGCCAAATCAATGACGTCCAGCTTGTTGAAGCCACGGGACTTGACCCGGATGAAGCCATCCTCGTTCCGGGATGCCACCGCCACAAGGTCCAGCGTGACCGCACCCGCAAGACCGTAACCGTGCTGGTGGTCGGTGTGGTTGCCGCCAAGCTCTGTGCGGCCCGGGGCCGAATAGACCTGCACCTGCCGCCCCGGCCCATAGTAAAGCTCAAACTGCTCGAGGGCCGCACCATAACGGCTGCGCTGGCGGGCCAGGACCTTTTCGCTGCCGCCGTAGAGCGCGGCCAGCGCGGCGTCCCACCTCCCTGCTGCGATCTGTTCTCTGAGCTGCCTGCTGGTTGCCATCCAGAACCCCTCCCTGCACTCTCTGCAATGTTCGGTTTGTTACCGCTATTGTAATGCATCCGCTGCCATTTTGCAATTTCAACCCGCAAAAAAAGTAATTTTCGGTGTCCAGCCCAAAGAATAAGATGTACTTTTGTTGAATTTGCGGGGGCAGATGTGGTATACTCAGGCTATAGAGCCAACAGGCAGGAGGGAACCGCAATGGCAGACGTCTACAAGCAGTCGTTCAAGCAGAACTACACCAACAACATTGAGCTGTCCATCTTCAACTGCGGCCTGGAGCGCTGTGCTCCGGGGCAGACCTGGGGTCCCGGCATCCGGGACCACTACCTCATCCATCTGGTCGTCTCGGGCAAGGGCGTGTTCGAGGTCGGCGGGCGCCCCTATGAGGTCGTGCCGGGGCGATCTGTTCTTTGCCCGCCCCAGCCAGCTCATCCGCTATACTGCCGACGAGGCCCAGCCGTGGGAGTACAGCTGGGTCGGCTTCAACGGTGCCTGCGCCCACAAGCTTGCGGCGCAGCTGCCTTTCACCGACGCTGCCCCCGTCCACCACACCCAGGACCTGGAGGGGATGCGGGCGGCCCTGAGCAGCATCTACTCTTCCCGCGGCCTGCAGCCCCAGGACGAGGCCGCGATGGTGGGCTATCTCTACCTCTTCATCGCCGCCCTGATGCGGGAGACCAGTGAGAGCCGCCCCCACAGCACCTCTTCTTCCAGCCAGTATGTCCTGAACGCCATCAAGTACATCCAGTTCAACTACTCCCACGACATCTCCATCGACGATGTCGCCAAGAGCGTCGGCGTCTCCCGGAGCCATCTGTACCGGGTGTTCATGCTCAACGTGGGCAAGAGCCCCATCGACTATCTGACCGAATACCGGGTCAACGAAGCCTGCAAGCTGCTGCGCAGCGGCACACTGTCCATCGCCGAGGTGGCGGCATCGGTGGGTTTCCTCGACCAGTTCTATTTTTCGCGGGTGTTCAAGCGCGCCAAAGGTGTGCCGCCCAGCAAGTATATGACTTCGCAGGCTGATGCAGACGTCCAGCCCGCCCCTGACGAGACATAAGGAGAGATCATTCCATGCCCTTACAGAAAAACCAGCTTCTCACCCTCCGCATCGAGCGTCTTTCCAGCGACGGCAGCGGCGTTGCCCACTCGCCGGAGGGCGAGGCCGTCTTCGTCCCGGGTACTGCCCCCGGCGATGAGGCTCAGGTGCGTATCGTCAAGGACTGCGGCCGGTATGCCTTCGGCATCCTGGACAAACTGCTCACTCCTTCGCCTGACCGCATCCCGGTGGACTGCGCTGTCGCCGGCCCCTGCGGCGGCTGCAGCCTGCGGCATATGGACTACGCCGCCGAGCTGCGGGCCAAACAGGAGAGCGTCGCCGACGCCTTCCGCCGCATCGGCGGACTGGATGTGCCGGTGCTGGATGCCCTTCCCTCCCCTGAGGTGGACCGCTATCGCAACAAGGTACAGTTCCCGGTGGGCCGCGACAAAAATGGTGCGCCCTGCATCGGCTTTTACGCCGGCCGCACCCACCGCATCGTCCCCTGCCCCGATTGCAGATTACAGCCCGGCGTCCTGAACGACATCGGCAACGCGCTCTGCAGCTTCTTCGCCGCCCACGGCATCCAGCCCTACGACGAGGAGAGCGGCAAGGGCCTTGTTCGGCATATCTTCCTGCGCCGGGGTACCCACAGCGGCCAGATCATGGTCTGCCTCGTCTGCACCCGCCCGAAGTTTCCCCACAGCGAGGAGCTGGTAGCCGCGCTGCGGGAGCAGTTCAGCGATATTGCGTCCGTCCTCATCAATGTCAACGCCAAGAAGACCAATGTCATCTTGGGTGAAGAGACCGTCTCGCTCTACGGCCCGGGCTACATCGAGGATACTCTCTGCGGTGTGCCGGTCCGGCTCGGCCCCCTCTCCTTCTACCAGGTCAACACACTGGCCGCTGAGCGGCTCTACGGCATCGCTGCCGAGTACGCCCAGCTGGAGCCCTCGGACGTTCTGCTCGACCTCTACTGCGGCATGGGTACCATCGGTCTCTCCATGGCCGACCGCTGCCGGGAGCTCATCGGCGTGGAGATCGTGCCTGAGGCCATTGACAGCGCCAAGGCCAATGCCGCCCGGATGGGCGACGCTGTTGCCGCCAAGAGCCGCTTCTTCTGCGCCGACGCCGGTCAGGCCGCCGCCCGCCTCGCCGCTGAGGGCCTGCGTCCTGATGTCATCATGCTCGACCCGCCCCGCAAGGGCTGCGACGAGACGACCCTTTCCGCCGTCGTCCAGATGTCCCCCCGCCGGGTGGTCTACGTCAGCTGCAACCCGTCCACCGCCGCAAGAGATGCCGCATGGCTCGAAGAGCATGGGTATCACGCGGAGAAGGTGCAGCCGGTGGACCTTTTTCCCCGAACACGGCATTGCGAGTGCGTAATCGCACTTTCCAAGGGCGAGATCGACTCCTGAAAAGGGATACTTTAAGATGATATAAATTCAAACCACGGTTCGTCGGAGCGTTATGTTCTCTGCGAGCCGTGGTTTTCCCTCGCTCAAGCTGCCCAAAAACAAAAACGGTCGGAGTTACTCGTCAGGCAACTCCGGCCGTTTTATTTTTCTTCTTATTCCTCTTCGTCCCTGGCCCAGTGATAGGCGCAGCGGACAGCCTTATTCCAGCCCTTGATGCGCTTGGTGCGTTCCTCTTCCGAGATGGCCGGGCGGAACACACGGTCCACCGACCAGTTGCGGGTGATGTCCTCGGCGGACTGCCAGTAGCCTACGGCGAGGCCGGCCAGATAGGCCGCGCCCAGCGCCGTCGTTTCCACGCAGCGGGGGCGCTTGACTTCGAGGTCGCTGATGTCGGCCATGGTCTGCATGAGGTAGTTGTTGGCCGACGCGCCGCCGTCCACCCGGAGAGACTTCATGGCGATGCCGGAGTCCGCTGCCATGGCGCGGAGGACGTCGTTGACCTGATAGCAGATGCTGTCCAGCGTGGCGCGGATGATGTGGTACTTGTTGCAGCCCCGGGTGAGGCCCACGATGGTGCCGCGGGCGTACTGGTCCCAGTGGGGCGCGCCGAGGCCGGTGAAGGCCGGCACGACGTAACAGCCGTTGGTGTCCTTGACCTTCTGGGCCATATACTCGGAGTCGCGGGCCTCTTCCAGCAGGCGCAGCTCATCGCGGAGCCACTGGATGGCCGCACCGGCCACGAAAATAGAGCCTTCCAGCGCATAATTCACCTTGCCGTCGGAGCCGCAGGCGATGGTGGTTACAAGGCCATTCTGAGAAGCGACCGGCGTCTCACCGGTGTTCATGAGCAAAAAGCCGCCGGTGCCGAAGGTGTTCTTCGCCTCGCCGGAGGCAAAGCAGGTCTGGCCGAAGAGGGCCGCCTGCTGGTCGCCTGCCGCACCGGCAATTTTTATCTCGCCGCCGAAGTGCATCGGGTCAGCGTACTCATAAAAGCCGCTGGACGGCACTGGCTTCGGGAGCATACATTTCGGGATGTTCAGCTCCTGCAGGATCTCATCGTCCCATTCCAGCGTGTGGATGTTGAACATCATGGTGCGGCTGGCGTTGGTATAGTCGGTGACGTGCAGTTTTCCGCAGGTCAGCTTCCAGATGAGCCAGGTCTCCACGGTGCCGAAGAGCAGTTCTCCCCGCTCAGCCCTTTCGCGGGCACCGGGGATATGATCCAGTATCCACTTGAGCTTAGTGGCCGAGAAATAGGCGTCGATGATGAGGCCGGTCTTCTGCCGGAATTTCTCCGTCAGGCCCCGGGCTTTCAGCTCGTCGCAGTATTCGCTGGTGCGGCGGCACTGCCAGACGATGGCGTGGCAGATGGGTTCCCCGGTCTCCTTGTCCCAGACGATGGTGGTCTCCCGCTGGTTGGTGATACCGATGGCGGCGATGTCCTCGGCCCGGGCGCCGACTTTGTTCATGGCCGAGAGGGCCACGCCCAGCTGGGTGGCCCAGATCTCATTGGCGTCGTGCTCCACCCAGCCGGGTCTCGGGTAATACTGGGCAAATTCCTTCTGCGCGACGCTGCAGATCTCGCCTGCCTTATTGAACAGGATGCAGCGGTTCGAGGTGGTTCCGGCGTCCAGCGCCATGATGTACGACATAGGCTCTTTTCTCCTTTTCCTGCTCTGGTTTTATAGTGTCAGAACGCCAGCGCGGGGCTCACTTCGTTCCGCCGCTGGGTCTGGACGATACAATCCTTGTCCGGCACGACGCCCGCCGCACCGAGGGTGGAAAAGACGGTCTGCAGCGCCAGCATAGGGGTGTTGTTCTCCTGCGAGAGGTGACAGAGGGCAAACTTCTTGCAGCCCTCCTGGATGAGTTCCAGCAGCTTTGCCGCGCACTCATCGTTGGAGAGGTGGCCCCGGACCGACTCGATGCGGGCGCGCAGATAGTAGGGGTACGGCCCGCTGCGGAGCATATGCAGGTCGTAGTTGCTCTCGAGGGCCACAAGGTCGCAGCCGGAAAGGGCTTCATGTACGGCAGGAGTCAGCACACCGAGGTCGGTGGCGATGGTCATGGTCTTCTCGTCGGGGGTGTGGATGCGGTAGCCCACACAGGGGACGTCGTGGCTGGTGGGGAACGCTTTGACCCCGAAGACACCGATGTCCTCTTCCCTGCCCGGCGTCAGGGCTGTCAGATCACAGCTGGCGGGAACGACCCCGTTTGCGTCCAGAAATTCCAGCGTTTCCTCTGCACCGTACACCGGCAGCGGATATTTTTTCAGGAAGGTGGAAAGGCCCTTCACATGGTCGCTGTGCTCATGGGTGACAAGAATGCCGTCGCAGTCGGAGATGTTCAGCTCCAGCTCCTTGAGGGCTGCGCCGGTGGTGCGGACGCCTTTGCCCATATCCACGATGAGATACCGCTCCCCACAGCGCACGACGCTGCTGTTGCCGGAGGAACCGGAATAAAGAGAGATGAATTCAGACATGATAAACCTCAACAAATAAAACCTCTCCGTCTGCTGCGCAGTCATAAAAACGCAGGGACCTGACGGACTGCCAATGCCTCCCCCTCGGCAGGGGAGATGGCACGCCGCAGGCGTGACGGAGAGGTTTTTCTAATTACAGAGCCTGTTCCAGTGCAGCGGGCATCCGCTCCACCTTCCTGATGTCAGCACCGAGGCCGCGCAGCTTCTCCACGATGTTCTCGTAGCCGCGCTCGATATGGCCGATCTCCTCGATCTCGCTGGTGCCGTCGGCCATCAGGGCTGCAACGACCATCGCTGCACCGGCGCGCAGGTCGGAAGCGCGGAGCGGAGCGGGAGAAAGCTTCTCCACGCCCTCGAACACGGCCACCTGACCGTCCACCTGGACATTCGCGCCCATCTTGCGCAGCTCGTCCACATAGCGGAAGCGGTTGTCCCACACGCTCTCGGTGACGGTGGAAGTCCCCTTTGCCACGCTGAGCAGAACGCCCATCAGGGGCTGCATATCGGTGGGGAAGCCCGGGTGGGGCATGGTGTTGATCTTGAGGGGCAGGATGTCGCCGGTGCGGCGAACCCGCACAGCGTCGTCAAATTCCTCCACCTCAATGCCCGCACGGCGGAGCTTTGCGGTGATAGGCTCGAGGTGCTTGGGGGTGACGTTCTTCACCAGCACATCGCCGCCGGTGGCCGCTGCAGCCACCATGTAGCTGCCGGCCTCGATCTGGTCGGGGATGATGCTGTAGGTGCAGCCGTGCATCTGCTCGACGCCGCGCACCTTGATGACATCGGTGCCTGCGCCGCGCACATCAGCGCCGCACATATTCAGGAAGTTGGCCAGATCGACCACATGGGGCTCCTTGGCACAGTTTTCCAGAATGGTCTGACCCTTGGCCATGACAGCGGAGAGCATACCGTTCATGGTAGCGCCCACGCTCACCTTATCAAAGAAGATATGAGCGCCGTTCAGCTCGTCGGCGTGGACGGTGATCATGCCGTAGTCCACACTGTCCTCTGCGCCCAGAGCGCTGAACACCTTCAGGTGCTGGTCGATGGGGCGGGGGCCGAGGTTGCAGCCGCCGGGCATGGCCACCTCGGCCTTGCCGAAGCGGGACAGCAGTGCGCCGAGGAAATAGTAGCTGGCGCGCATCTGGCGGGACAGGTCGTCGGGGACGTTGGTGCCGGTCAGATGGGTGGTGTCGATCTCGTAGGTGTTCTTGTTCAGCATCCGGACCTTTGCGCCCAGCACGCTGAGGATCTTGAGGCTCACCGCCACATCGCTGATGTCCGGCAGGTTCTCGATGACGCAGACGTCCGCTGCCAGAATGGTAGCGGGCAGGATGCCCACAGCCGCATTTTTCGCGCCGGAGATGATGACTTCGCCGTGCAGGGGCTTACCGCCCGTAATAACAAACTTTTCCAATTTTATGATCTCCTTGTCACAGGCCCGCTCCCCGCAGGCCCAAAAGGTCAGTTCAAGGTACGTTATTCCTTCTCGCTGTACAAAGCTCACAACCAGTTGACACAATTACAGCTACTTTATTATACACAACTTCCAGCAAAAAGCAAAGCCCCAATGCACGCTCGTCGATTATTTTCTGTTTTGCCCAGTTTCTTTTCTATTATTCTCGGGTTTTGTCTCTTATTTTCAGGAAAATTTTACATTTGCCGCTGCTTACCACACACTGTCGTCACAGCGGGTCTCCTTGATCCAGCCCAACTGATAGGCCCGGACCAGCTGTTTGAGGTCGTGGACCTTCTCCCGCAGGATCTCGCCCTCGTCGGTCTCCTCCACGAGGATGCGGTGGTTCTCCGTCTCGAGGATGTTCTTCTGGGAGAGGATGTCCAGATTCTCGTTCACGGCCTTTTCGGCGCTCTCGAAGGGCTGGTGGGTGCGCAGGGACATGGTGCGGCTGGAATAGACCAGCGTGTAGCCCGCGATGCCGGTCTTTTCGTGGTAGGCGCGGCAGAAACCGCCGTCGATGACCACGAGGCGTCCGCCGCCCTTGATGGGGCTCTCGCCCTTCTTCTCCTGCACGGGGACATGGCCGTTGACGATGTGGCTGGTGCCGGGCAGGCCGAACTCGGCGAGGATGCGGCGGCAGACAGCTTCCTCATTATACCATGTATAATAGGGGTCCTTTACCTCGGTGTGGGTGGAAGCGTCTTCGACATACAGCCGCTCGAAGGTGGTCATGGCGCTGCGGCCATACAGGGGCGACAGCTTGCCGCACCACAGATACCACAGGAAATCCTGTCCGCTCTGGCGGGCGGCGCTGCCCTCGGGGGCGAAGTAGCCCCGGCGGGCGCGCTCGTCACAGTAGTCCATGAGGGCGCGGCCCGAGTAGGCGCGGCCCTCGAACCGTTCCACAGCGAAGGTGCCTTTCCTGGTCATCGGCACAGCGCCGTGGTAGAGCAGGTTGCCGTTCTCGATGTGGTAGACACTGCCCTTGGCGTACAGGAACTCGACGTGCTGCTGTAATTTCTCGCTCTGGCGGAAGGACTGCACCAGCTTTTGCAGCACCACCTTCTCGTCGCTGTTCAGCGCGGTGGGGTCGGCGGGGTCTACCGTCGGGAAAGACATATCCCGCATGGGGTACTCCCTGCCGTTCACCATGACGGTCCTCTTCTCCCAGTTGATGCGGCGCAGGAAGTCGCGGTCCTGCATCTTGAAATCCGGGTTGCGGTCGATGACCTGACACTCGAGCTTGAGCATCAGGATGGTGATGGCCTTATGCATGACGGCGCAGCGATGGAGCATACCGGGGGTGTAGGGGCCGCGGGCAGTGTCGGTGTGAGGCATCCAGATGGTCAAGTCGTCGTCGCCGTAGAACTGCTCTGCCATCCGCTGCAGGTGGCGGAGGTTGATGCCGTAGCAGTCCTCCACCATGCCGTGGTTGTGGTAAGCGAGGGTGGTCTTCAGCACCGTGCAGATGCAGATGGGACTGCCGGCCGCCGCGCCCATCCAGACCACGTCGTGATTGCCCCACTGGATGTCCACATCGTGGTGGCGCATCAGCAGGTCAAGGATGACGTCGGGGCGGGGGCCGCGGTCGAACAGGTCGCCCACGATGTGGAGCTTGTCCACGGCCAGCCGCTTGATGAGCTCACAGAGACGGACGATGAACTTATCGGCGCGGCCATTCTCGATGATGCTGCCGACGATCTGGCCGTAGTAGAGGTCTTTGTCGTGGTCCTCGAAGTGGGCGTGGAGCAGCTCATCCAGAATGTAACCGCAGCTGGACGGCAAACAGGCCCGGACATGCTCCCGGGTGTGCTTGGAAGAGACGAGGCGGCAGATGTCGATGAGCCGCAGCAGCGTCTCACTGTACCACTGTTCCAGCGCTTCCTCGTCGGCGCAGCGCTCCTTGAGCTGGGGCAGCTTCTCGTTCGGATAATAGATCAGAGTCGCCAGCTCGGCCCGCGTCCCCTCCGGCACGGTATCCCCCAGCACAATGTCTACCTTTTCGCGGATGACGCCGGAAGCGGAGTTCAGGATATGTACGAACGCCTCGTTCTCGCCGTGCAGGTCGCTCATGAAGTGCTCGGTGCCTTTGGGCAGCTTGAGCAGTGCCTGTGTGCTGATGATCTCGCTGGCGGCCGCTGCCTGCGAGGGGTAGTCCCGGGCCAGAAGGCTCAGATATTTCAGGTTGTCCCGGATCTCTTCGGTCTCTGTACGCATGGTGTCCTCCAGATCATGTAGTATTCTTGCATGACATGCAATATTCAATCTTAGTATATCACTTCCGGGGGCAAAAATGATATAATAGCCTCGGATAATTTAATATGATTCTTTCTCATAGGAGTTGGACAATATGTCTCAAAACATTTCCACAACGCCGCCTGTCTCCTGTACCCTCTGCCCCCGCCGCTGCGGCGCAGACCGCGCCGCCGGGCAGACAGGCTTCTGCGGGGCGGGCAGCACCCTGAAAGCCGCCCGCGCGGCCCTGCACTTCTGGGAAGAGCCCTGCATCAGCGGCACCCGGGGCAGCGGCACCGTGTTTTTCTCGGGCTGCACCCTCAAGTGTTGTTTCTGCCAGAATTACCCCATCAGCGCCGAGGGTCTTGGCAAAGAGATCACGATAGAGCATCTGGCCGAAATTTTCCTCGGTCTGCAGGAGCAGGGCGCCCACAACATCAACCTCGTCACCCCCGGCCAGTGGCGGCCCTGGATCATCGCGGCGCTGGACATCGCCCGGGCCGAGGGGCTGCGTCTGCCCATCGTCTGCAACACCGGCGGCTACGAGACGGTGGAGAGCGTGGAGGCGTGGCGCGGCTCTATCGACATCTGGCTGGCCGATTTGAAGTACATCTCCTCTTCCCTCTCCGCCGAGCTTTCCTCTGCGCCGGACTACTTCGCCCAGGCCAGACCCGCCATCGAGGCCATGATGGCGCAGGCGGGCCATCCGGTGTTCGACAGCGAGGGCATCTTACAGAAGGGCGTCATCCTGCGGCATCTGGCTCTGCCCGGCCACATCGACGACAGCTTTGCCGTCCTCGACCAGATGGCCGCATGGAACAAGGCCGACCCCGGCTGCTTCATCCCCAGTGTCATGAGCCAGTACACCCCCTTTTACAAGGCCGCAGAGCACGGCATCGGCCGCCGCATCACCACCTACGAGTACCGCCGGGTGGTCAACTACGCCATGGACCTCGGCCTGACCGACGGCTATATGCAGCAGAAGAGCAGCGCCCGGGAGGAATATACACCCAGCTTTGATCTGACGGGCATTTGACCAGCCGGTAAACCTATCAGAGGCAGGTGGAGGGGAGTTTCCCAAGCAAATGTCCAGAGAAGTGGGGCCCCGGCGCGAAGCGTTGGGGCGAAACCGTGGGTTTCGGGTCCCATTTGCGGGGAAACTACCGGACGGCCTGCCGATACGCTTTCCGTCACAATCCACAAAAATCCTGCCAAATTTTCTCTCACAGTGTTTTTCTTTTTCTTGCAAATCCTCTCCGAAAGCACTATAATGGATACAACGATGTGCGTCATGTGGGGTCTGGCTGCCCTGCTGAGCACCAAACGCCCCGTCTCAAGAATGGTATAGGAGAGGCGGCGGCTCAAATGCCCGAGAAGAGCAACAGGAGGACCGTTATGGAACATTTCAACCCCATTCTGGGCTACGAGACGACCGGACCGAAATTCATCACCTGCGGCGAGATCATGCTGCGCCTGACCCCGCCGAACTACGAAAAACTCCGCATGGCCACCAACTTTGAGGCCAGCTACGGCGGCAGCGAGGCCAACATCGCCCTCGCACTGGCAAACCTGGGCGTGGACAGCACCTTCTTCAGCGTCGTGCCGAACAACAGCCTCGGCAAGAGCGCCGTGCGCTGGCTGCGCTCCAACGACGTCCACTGCACCCCCATGATCCTCACCGAGCCGGATGAGACGCCCTCCAACCGTCTAGGTACATACTACCTCGAGACCGGCTACGGCATCCGCCCCTCCAAGGTCATCTATGACCGCAAGCACAGCGCCATCACCGAGTACGATTTCTCCCAGGTCGATCTGAACGAACTGCTGGAGGGCTTCGACTGGCTGCACCTGAGCGGCATTACCCCGGCTCTGGCCCCCAACTGCCGCGGCCTCATCATCGATATGCTCAAGGAGGCCAAGAAGAAGGGCCTGACCGTCAGCTTCGACGGCAACTTCCGCTCCACCCTCTGGACCTGGGACGAGGCCCGCGACTTCTGCACCGAGTGCCTGCCCTATGTGGACGTGCTGCTGGGCATCGAGCCCTACCACCTGTGGAAGGACGAGAACGACCACTCCAAGGGCGACTGGAAGGACGGCGTGCCTCTGCAGCCCAGCTATGAGCAGCAGGACGAGATTTTCCAGCACTTCATCGAGCGCTACCCCAGCCTGAAGTGCATCGCCCGCCACGTCCGCTATGCCCACAGCGGCAGCGAGAACAGCCTGAAAGCCTTTATGTGGTATGACGGCCACACCTTCGAGAGCAAGCTGTTCACCTTCAACATCCTCGACCGCGTGGGCGGCGGCGACGCCTTCGCCAGCGGCCTCATCTACGCCATGCTCCACAACTACAAGGCCATGGACATGATAAACTTTGCGGTGGCAAGCAGCGCCATCAAGCACACCATCCACGGCGATGCCAACATCACCGACGATGTCAGCTCCATCCGCAACCTCATGAACATGAACTACGACATCAAGCGCTAAAAGCAAACCAAAACGGCTCCGGTACGTCCAGACTGCGTACCGGGGCCGTTCTTTTTATGTTATGCCGCGCCGGCACTTCCTGCCGGATGACGATAAGTATGACTCCTGAAGGATTTTTTGAGCTTTTTCCTGTCAAATCATTGACAAATCGCTTTTTGCGTGATAAAATCACACACGATTTTGAGAGACGAAGCGTGTCGAAGTCTTTTCAAAGCAATTTACCTAGGACCGCCCCGAGGGGGCTGGGTGCATCTGAAAACTCAGGTACACCCTAAGGCCATACGGACAGCCGGGTCCACTGCCGACCGGCGGCGCAAGCTGCCATTATTGATTGAGCGTTATAGTTCAAATTTTATAAGTTGGTTCCTTTACAACCATGAAATTGCGCAGAGCGTGCGCAGACTTGTGAAACGGTCAATAAGAGTAGTAAAAGTGTAATTGCTATATAGACTCTCGTCATCCCGTCCTTTTGAATCCTGATGAATCATGCTGCGATACGGCTCTGGCGTCTTTGCCCCGGAGGCTTTGTCCGCGCATTCAAACGGTTTTTTCAAAGCGCAAGCCTGCATTTCTGTGCAGGGCTTGTGCTTTTTTGTTTGCCCGCATGGTTTGCAGCAGGAGTCAGGGACGGAGGAAAAAACATGAGTGAGAACCGTACACGGTTCCGGCTGGACCAGCGCCGCGCACCGATCTACGAGGCTCTGGAGCAGTTCCGACAGATGCGGGTGGTCCCCTTCGATGTGCCGGGCCACAAGCGCGGCCGGGGCAACCCGGAGTTGACGGCCTTTCTGGGCCAGCAGTGCGTGGGCGTGGACGTCAACAGCATGAAACCGCTGGACAATCTCTGCCACCCGGTATCGGTCATCCGGGAGGCCGAGGAGCTGGCCGCCGACGCTTTCGGCGCAGCACACGCTTTTCTGATGGTGGGCGGCACCACCAGCTCGGTGCAGAGCATGGTGCTGACCGTCTGCAAGCGGGGCGACGAGATCATTCTCCCCCGCAACGTCCACCGCAGCGTGCTGAACGCACTGGTGCTCTGCGGCGCAGTGCCGGTCTATGTCAATCCCGAAGTGGACAAGCGCCTCGGCATCTCGCTGGGCATGAAGCGGGAGCAGGTGGCAAAAGCTATCAAGGAGCACCCCAACGCCGTGGCCGTGCTGGTGAACAACCCCACCTATTACGGCATCTGCTCTGATCTGCGTGCCATCGTCAAGATGGCCCACGACGCCGGGATGCTCTGCCTCGCCGACGAGGCCCACGGCACCCACTTCTACTTCGGCGGCGGCAGTCTGCCCGTCTCTGCCATGGCGGCAGGCGCGGACATGGCGTCCGTCTCCATGCATAAGAGCGGCGGCAGCTTAACGCAGTCGAGCCTGCTGCTCATAGGCCCCAACGTCCACCCCGGCTATGTGCGCCAGATCATCAACCTGACCCAGACGACCTCCGGCAGCTACCTGCTCATGTCCAGCCTCGACATCTCCCGGCGGAACCTCGCGCTGCGGGGCCGGCAGGTGTTCCATCAGGTGGCTGACATGGCCGAGTACGCCCGCGAAGAGATCAACGCCGTGGGCGGCTACTACGCCTTCGGCAAGGAGCTGTGCAACGGCAACTCGGTCTTCGACTTCGACACCACAAAGCTCAGCGTCCACACGCTGGACATCGGCCTCGCCGGCATCGAGGTCTACGACATCCTGCGGGATGAGTATGACATCCAGATCGAGTTCGGCGACATCGGCAACATCCTCGCCTACCTCTCCATCGGCGACCGCCCGCAGGAGATCGAGCGTCTGGTGAGCGCACTGGCCGAGATAAAGCGCCGCTACCACACCGACGGTGCCGGCCTGCTGAGCCAGGAATACATCGACCCCGTCGTTGCTGCCAGCCCGCAGGAAGCGTTCTACGCCCCCAAAAAGAGCCTGCCCCTCCGGGAGACCGAGGGCATGGTGTGCAGCGAGTTCGTCATGTGCTACCCGCCGGGCATCCCCATCCTGGCCCCCGGCGAGCGCATCACCAAAGAGATACTGAACTATATCGAGTACGCCAAGGCCAAAGGCTGCAGCATGACCGGCCCGGAAGACCCGGACATCCTGCACCTGAATGTTCTGGCATAAGGAGAAGCAGATGGAGTTTTGGTTTTCGGAATTTCACACCCCGGACGTCAAGCACAGCATCCGGGTGAACAAGCAGCTCTACTCCAAGCAGAGCGACTATCAGCGCATCGACATTTTTGAGACGCCTGAATTTGGCCGGGTGCTGACGCTGGACGGCAACGTGATGCTCACCGAGCGGGACGAGTTCATCTACGACGAGATGATCGTCCATGTCCCCATGGCCGTCCACAAGGAGGCAAAAGACATCCTCGTCATCGGTGCAGGCGACGGCGGCGTGGTGCGGGAGCTGACCCGCTACGACCGGGTCGAGCGCATCGACCTCGTGGAGATGGACCCCCAGGTCGTGGAAGCCTGCCGCGCCTATCTGCCCGGCAACGCCTGCCGGATGGACGACCGCCGGGTCCACATCTACTTCGAGAACGCTCTGAAATACATCCGCCGCTGCGAGGAGGAATATGACCTCATCATCGTGGATTCCTCCGACCCCTTCGGCCCCTCCGAGGGCCTGTTCACCCGGGAGTTCTACGGCAGCTGCTTCAACGCCCTGAAAGAGGACGGCATCATGGTCAACCAGCAGGGCAGCCCCTTCTACACCGAGGACGCCAGCGCCATGCAGCGCAGCCACAAGCGCATCGCGTCCACCTTCCCCGTCAGCCGGGTCTATCAGGCACACATCCCGACCTTCGCCGCCGGCTACTGGCTCTTCGGCTTTGCCAGCAAGAAGTACCACCCCATCGACGATCTGGACGCCGACGCATGGAAGGCGCTCAATCTGCGCACCCGCTACTATACCACCCGGCTCCACGTCGGAGCTTTCTATCTGCCGGCATTCCTCGAGGAGATGCTGCGCGAAGTGGAGGAACCCAGATGATCTCACCCAATGTTGAAACCTTTATCGGCTGCGACAGCAGCTACCGCGCCGCCGACATCGTGCTTTACGGCGCACCGTTCGACTCCACCACCAGCTACCGCCCCGGCGCACGGTTCGGCCCATCGGCCATCCGGCACGAGAGCTTTGGCCTCGAGACTTACAGCCCCTACCAGAACGCCGATTTGACCGACTTCGACATCTTCGACAGCGGCGACCTCGAGCTCTGCTTCGGCTCCAGCGAAGCCGCCCTTGCCGACATCGAGGCCCGGGCGGCAGAGATCCTGCACGACGGCAAGCTTCCGCTCCTGCTGGGCGGTGAGCATCTGGTGACGCTGGGTGCGGTGCGGGCCGTGGCGGAGAAATACCCCGGCCTCCACATCATCCACTTCGACGCCCACGCCGACCTGCGGGACGACTACCTCGGTGCGAAGCTGAGCCACGCCTGTGTGCTGCGCCGCTGCCACGAGATCGTGGGCGACGGCCACATCCACCAGTTCTGCATCCGCAGCGGCGAGCGGGCCGAGTTCGAGTTTGCGGCCCAGCATACCGAGATGCACAAGTTCGACTTCACCGGCCTTGCCGAGCTCACCGAACAGCTCTGCGCCACCAAAGAGCCGGTCTACCTCACCATCGACCTCGACTGCCTCGACCCCTCCTGCTTCCCCGGCACCGGTACCCCCGAGGCCGGCGGCGTGAGCTTTTTGCAGCTGCTGGACGCCATCCGCACCGTGTCCAAAGCCAACATCGTGGGCGCCGACCTCAACGAGCTGGCTCCCATGCTGGACATCTCCGGCGTCTCCACAGCCACGGCCTGCAAGGTGCTGCGGGAGCTGCTGATCGCCCTCGACAAGGGCTGGCCCGGGTTTCAGGTCTGACAAAAAATAATTTGATATAAAGGAGAAACCATCATGAGCAAAGTTCTGATCATCGGCTGCGGCGGCGTGGCCTCCGTCGCCATCCACAAGTGCTGCCAGGTCCCCGAAGTGTTCACCGACATCTGCATCGCCAGCCGCACCAAGTCCAAGTGCGACAAGCTGGCCGCAGAGCTTGCCCCCAAGACCACCACCAACATCACCACCGCACAGGTGGATGCTGACCATGTGGACGAGGTCATCGCCCTCATCAAGAGCTATCAGCCCGACCTCGTGATGAACATTGCCCTGCCCTATCAGGACCTGACCATCATGGACGCCTGCCTCGCCTGCGGCGTCAACTACATGGACACCGCCAACTACGAGCCGGAAAACACCGACGACCCCGCGTGGCGTGCCATCTATGAGAAGCGCTGCAAGGAGGCAGGCTTCTCCGCCTACTTCGACTACAGCTGGCAGTGGGCCTACGCCAAAAAGTTTGAGGAAGCCGGCCTCACCGCCCTGCTGGGCAGCGGCTTCGACCCGGGCGTGACCCAGGCTTACTGCGCCTACGCCAAGAAGCACGAGTTCGACACCATCGACACCATCGACATCCTCGACTGCAACGGCGGCGACCACGGCTATGCTTTCGCCACCAACTTCAACCCCGAGATCAACCTCCGCGAAGTCTCCGCCCCCGGCAGCTACTGGGAGAACGGCCATTGGGTCGAGATCCCGGCCATGAGCATCAAGCGGGAGTACGATTTCGACAAGGTGGGCCAGAAGGATATGTACCTGCTCCACCACGAGGAGATCGAGTCTCTGGCAAAGAACATCCCGGAGGCAAAGCGCATCCGCTTCTTCATGACCTTCGGCCAGAGCTATCTCGACCATATGCGCTGCCTCGAGGACGTGGGGATGCTCTCCACCACCCCCATCAACTTCAACGGGCAGGAGATCGTCCCCATCCAGTTCCTCAAAGCCCTCCTGCCTGATCCCGCCAGCCTCGGCCCCCGCACCAAGGGCAAGACCAACATCGGCTGCATCTTCACGGGCAAAAAGGACGGCAAGGAAAAGACCTACTACATTTACAATGTCTGTGACCACCAGGAGTGCTACAAGGAAGTCGGCTCTCAGGCCATCAGCTATACCACCGGCGTTCCGGCCATGTGCGGCGCACTGATGCTGCTGACCGGCAAGTGGACCACCAAGGGCGTCCACACTGTGGAAGAGTTCGACCCGGACCCGTATCTGGAGGCACTGGACAAGTACGGTCTGCCCCGCTCTGAGAGCCACAGCCCGGCTCTGGTGGACTGATGCGGCTGGTCGATACGCGCCCGCCCTTCGCGGGGCTGGCAAACCTCTCGGAGGGCGCACTTGCTTCCCTGCCCACCCCCTGCTATCTGCTGGACGAAGCCCAGCTGCGCCGCAACGGCGAAATTCTGCTGGGGGTCCAGCAGCGGACGGGCTGCAAGATCCTGCTGGCGCAGAAAGCTTTCTCCAACTTCGATCTCTACCCGCTTCTCGCACCCTGCCTCGCAGGCACTGAGGCCAGCGGCCTCTACGAGAGCCGTCTGGGCAAGGAAGAGCTGCCCGAGAAGGAGAACCACGTCTTCTGCGCCGCCTACCGGGCGGACGAGTTCAACGAGCTTCTGGATTACGCCGACCACATCGTGTTCAACTCCCCGGCCCAGCTGGCAAAGTTCGGCCCTGCGGCCAAGGCGGCGGGCAAGAGCGTCGGTCTGCGCATCAACCCGGAGCGCTCCACGCAGGAAGGCCATGCCATCTATGACCCCTGCGCCCCGGGCAGCCGTCTCGGCACCACCCGCGCCCAGTGGGACGCGGCTCTGGCAAAACAGCCGGGCCTCGCCGCCCTGCTGGACGGCCTGCACTTCCACACCCTCTGTGAGCAGGACGCCGACGCGCTGGCCGTGACGCTGGACGCAGTGGAAGAGAAATTCGGCGACCTGCTGCCGGGGCTGAAATGGCTCAATTTTGGCGGCGGACACCACATCACCCGCCCGGGCTATGACCTTGCCGCGCTGGAAGCCTGCATCGCCCGGATGCAGGAGAAGTACGGCGTACAGGTCTATCTGGAGCCGGGCGAGGCGTGGGCGCTGAACGCGGGCTATCTCGTCACCACAGTGCTGGACACCCTGCAGAACGGTGACACCAGCCTCGCCGTCCTCGATATGTCTGCGGCCTGCCACACCCCGGACGTCATTGAGATGCCCTACCGCCCTCCCCTGCTGGACGCGGGCGAGCCGGGCGAAAAGCCCTGCACCGTCCGCCTCGGCGGGCCGACCTGCCTCGCGGGCGATGTCGTGGGAGACTACAGCTTCGACGCCCCGCTTGCCGAGGGAGACCGGCTCATCTTCGGCGATATGGCCATCTACACCACCTGCAAGAACAACACCTTCAACGGAATGCCCCTGCCGCCCATCTGGGCGCTGGCTGAGGACGGCACCTGCCGGGAGCTGGTCCGCTTCGGCTACAACGACTTCAAGATGCGGCTGGGTCACCGCGCATAAAACGAAAGCCATCGGCTGTCTGGGCCGATGGCTTTTTTGTTTACTTGAGTTTCTTTTTGGCTTCGTACTCCCGCAGGGCGGTCAGCGCCTCGCCCGACAGCGGGTAGAGGGCCAGCATATTGAATATGGTCATCAGGCCGATGCCCACATCGCCGAGGTCCCACACCACGGTGTAGGCCTGCATACCGCCGACGACCAGCATCACCAGCGCCAGCACCTTGTAGGCCGTCTGCCAGAACCAGCTGTCACCGAAGAGATAGGCCACGTTGCAGCGGGCGTAGTAGAGGATGCCGATAAAAGTAGAGAAGCTGAACAGTGCCAGCGTCACTGCGATGAAGACGACGCCGAAACTGCCCAGATGGTACTGCATCGCCGCCTGCAGAAGGTTCATGCCCTGCAGGCCGCTCGTCACGCTCCCGGGAGCCAGCAGCATCACGAAGGCCGTGCAGCTGCAGATGACGATGGTGTCGATGAGGACGCCCAGCGCCTGTACGAGGCCCATCTTCACGGGGTCGTCGCACTCAGCGGCAGCAGCGGCGCAGGGGGCCGAACCGGAACCGGCCTCGTTGGAGAAGAGGCCCCGCTTGATGCCGTTCATCACCACAGCGCCGAAGCCGCCGCCCACGGCCTGACGCAGGCCCAGCGCCTCCGAGAAAATGCGGGCGAAGACACCGGGCAGCTGGGGCAGATGGGTGAGGATGATCCAGAGGGTCATGACGAAGTAGCAGCCCGCCATGATGGGGACCATGACGTCGAGACTCTTGACGGTGGCTTCCTTCCGCAGGACGATGACCGCCGCAAGCGCCGTCAGCACCAGCGTCGTGACCAGCGGCGGGATGGAGAACGCATTCTGGAACGCCTCGCTCACCGAGTTGCTGACCACCTGGCTGATGCCGCACCAGCAGATGAGGCCCGACACGGCGAACAGGCCGGCCACCACCGAGCGGCGGAGCTTCCTGCCCCGTTTGCGCTCCGCGAGGGTGTGGAGATAGTAGGCCGCCGTAAAGGTGGTCGGGCTGCTTGTATTTCTGGGCCAGCGTGGACTCCACAAAGGAGGTGGATGCGCCCAGCAGAGCCGTCACCCACATCCAGAACACCGCGCCTGCACCGCCCACAGACAGCGCCGCCACGACGCCCACCAGATTGCCCATGCCCACCCGGGTGGCCGTGGACACCACCAGCGTCTGGAAGGACGAAAGGCCGCTGCCCTTGTCGTTCTTCTCGCAGACCGCCGCCAGCATATCCCGGAACAGCCGCACCGGCAGAAGCCTCGTGCGCAGGGTGAAGAACACCCCCGCCGTCAGCAGTAAGATGACCATAAACGAAAGACTGAGGGTCACGTTTCCCAGATGCAGGGTGAGCAGATCGCCCCACAACAGACGGTAGACCCCCTCGATGAGTTGAATGAGCACAGCATTTCCTCCCAGTGCTTGGATTTGGCCGTTTTTGCACAAAAACAGGCCGTCGTCCTTTATTATAGACGATTCGGCCTGTTTTGTAAATCAGGAAAGTGAAGTTCAGGAGAAAAAAGTAAAAGCTCCCCCTTTCGAAGGAGCTTGAAGTGCGGTTTATCAGGACAAGATCATTCTGTCATTTGCAAACTCACCGCCGCTGGCGATCTGGAACTTTGCCAGCAGGTCGGAGACCTGCAGGTTCTTCTTCTCCTCGCCGGAGACGTCGTAGATGATGTGACCCTCGTGCATCATGATGAGGCGGTTGCCGTACTTGATGGCGTCCTTCATGTTGTGGGTGATCATCATGGTGGTCAGGTGGTTCTCCTCGACGATCTTCGCCGAGAGGGTCAGCACCTTGAGGGCGGTCTTGGGGTCGAGGGCGGCGGTGTGCTCGTCCAGCAGCAGGAGCTTGGGCTTGTTCATGGTGGCCATCAGCAGAGTCAGCGCCTGACGCTGGCCGCCGGACAGCAGACCCACACGGGCGGTCAGACGGTTCTCGAGGCCCAGATCGAGGCTCTTGAGCAGTTCACGGTACTGCTCCCGCTCCGCCCTGGTGATGCCGATGCGGAGGGTACGGGGCTTGCCGCGGCGGGCGGCAAGGGCAAGGTTCTCTTCGATCTGCATGGTGGCGGCAGTGCCGGTCATGGGGTCCTGAAAGACGCGGCCAATGTAGGCGGCACGCTGATGCTCGCTCAGACGGGTGACGTCCACGCCGTCGATGATGATCTTGCCGCAGTCCACGGGCCAGACACCGGCGACGGCGTTCAGCATGGTGGACTTGCCTGCACCGTTGCCGCCGATGACAGTGACGAAGTCGCCCTCATTCAGCTTCAGGTTCAGGCCGTTCAGGGCCGTTTTCTCGTTGACGGTGCCTGCGTTGAAGGTCTTGGAAACATTTTGTATCTCAAGCATTGTTTGCGCCCTCCTTGTTTGCCTTTTTTGCCGCAGGCTTTGCGAAGTATCTGCCCTTCCAGTACGGCACGGCGAGGAAGACAGCCACAACGGATGCGCTCAGCAGCTTTAACAGGTTTGCGTCAAAGCCGAGGGTCAGCACCAGCTGGATGACGATGTAGTAGATGATGGCACCCAGAGAGACGGAGGTCATCTTGAGGGCGAAGTTGTGGAAAATGCGGCCAAACACAGCCTCACCGATGATGACAGCGGCCAGACCGATGACGATGGCGCCGCGGCCCATGCCGACATCCGCAAAGCCCTGATACTGGCTCAGCAGAGCGCCGGACAGCGCCACCAGAGCGTTGGAAACGGCCAGACCCAGCACGATGTTGAAGTTGGTGTTGATGCCCTGTGCGCGGGACATGGCGGGGTTGGAGCCGGTGGCGCGGATGCCGCAGCCCAGCTCGGTGCCGAAGAACCAGTACAGCACGGCGATGACCACAGCCGACACCAGAATGACCATGATAATGGGGTTGTGGAGCGCGAACTCCTTGACCCAGCGCAGGGAGATGAGCAGGTCATACTTGTCCACGTTGATGGACTGGTTGGCCTTGCCCATGATCTTCAGGTTGATGGAGTAGAGGGCCAGCTGGGTCAGGATGCCGGACAGGATGGCCGGGATGCCCATAAAGGTGTGGAGCAGGCCGGTGACGAAGCCGGTGGCGAGGCCCGCCAGCACGGCAGCCAGCAGGGACACCCAGACGTTCTGGCCCGAGAGCAGGCACATGACGCAGACTGCGCCGCCGGTGCCGAAGGAGCCGTCCACGGTCAGGTCGGCCACATCAAGGATGCGGTAGGTGAGGTAAACGCCGATGGCCATGATGCCCCAGATGAGGCCCTGTGCGCACGCACCCGGCAGAGCACCGGGCAGGTTCGCCAGTCTTGCAAGCATTTCCAAAATGATTCCTCCTAAATTACACTTTTTTATAGACCCGTTTGATACGGGAAAGCGGAGAAGGGCAAGGAACCGCTCTTCTCCGCTGTTTTTTAGTGGTTAAACCTCTCCGTCACGGCTCCGCCGTGCCACCTCCCCTATCGAGGGGAGGCCTTGGCATTCCGTAAAGCTTTGCCTCTTCGCCAGAGGCTCCCCT
>OGID01000142.1_pt1 | contig 24004 bp, 20 predicted proteins | sample 1571731 | NCBI WGS metagenome assembly OGID01 (sample SAMEA2582019, study PRJEB24529) | metagenome | biome: Human gut stool | place: China | collected 2011 | reverse complement strand
ACAGGTCTTTGAACAGGTGCATATTCTGGAACGTACGGGCCACGCCCATCCGGTTGACCTGATAGGTCTTTTTGCCGGCGGTGGGCATCCCATCGATGAGGATGGAGCCGCGGGTGGGCTGGTAGACGTTGGTCAGCAGGTTGAAGACGGTGGTCTTACCGGCACCGTTGGGGCCGATGAGGCCGGTGATCTCGTTGCGGCCGATCATCAGGTTGAAGCCGTCCACGGCGGTCAGGCCGCCGAAGTCGATGCCCAGTTCACGGACGTCGAGGATGGGCTTTTTATCCTTGTCGCGGTCGGTCAGGAAGCCGCCGGAAGGGACGCTGTGTAACTTGGTCTGGAACTCATTCATGGTCTGCGCCCTCCTTGTCAGCATTCTTCTTGTGGAACAGCTCGCCGTTCATGACCTTTTCCACGATGCGGCTCATGGAGAAATCGTAGCTGCCCAGCAGTCCGCCCGGACGGAAGATCATCATGAGGATGAGCACCAGCGAGTAGATGACCATGCGGTAGCTGTCGAAGCTGCGGGTGGCCTCGGGCAGGATGGTCAGGACGGTAGCGGAGAGGATGGAGCCCAGCATGGAGCCCATGCCGCCCAGGACCACCATGACCAGGATCTCGATGGACTTCATGAAGCCGAAGGTGGAGGGGTTCAGAACGCCGATGTAGCAGGCGTACAGACCACCGGCCAGACCGGCAAAGGCAGCGGAGAAAGCGAAGGCCATGACCTTATAATAAGTAGTCTGGATGCCGCAGCTCTCGGCAGCGATCTCGTTGTCACGGATGGCGAGGACGGCACGGCCGTGGCGGCTCTTCATCATGGCATGGATGAGGAAGCAGGTGATGACCACACAGAGGAAGACATTGGCGAAGTTGGAGTACTTGGGGATGTTCTTGAGGCCCTTGGAGCCGTAGAACAGGCTGTAGCCCAGCACATCGTCGATGTTGTTCAGGGTGATGCGGATGATCTCGCCGAAGCCCAGGGTCAGGATGGCCAGATAGTCACCGGTCAGACGGAGGGCCGGGACGCCGATGAGGACGCCAAACAGGCCGGCCATCACAGCGCCCAGTGCAAGGCCGATGGCAAAGGAAACGCCATCGGGCAGAGGGCTGTACTTGGTGAAGAGGGCGCAGGTGTAAGCACCCACGGCCATGAAACCGGCGTGGCCCAGCGGCAGCTGGCCCAGATAGCCGGTGGCCACATTCAGGGACACGGCTAGGATGATGTTGATGCCCACGGTCATGAGCACCTTGTTCTGGTAAGTGGAGAGCATGTTGCCGGTCATGTAGGAAAGGGCCAGGAACAGCAGCACCACCAGCACGGCGTTCATGAGGTAGCGCACGGGCATTTTGAGCGTTTTGCGATTTTTGTTCATCTTCATGCCCTCCTTACACCTTTTCCTGCACCTTGCGGCCGAGGAAGCCCGTGGGCTTGAACAGCAGCACGATGATGAGGATGGCGAACGTGACGGCGTCCTTCCAGGCAGACAGGCCGATGGCGGAGACGAAGCACTCGCACAGGCCGATGACGATGCCGCCGACCATTGCGCCCGGGATGGAGCCGATGCCGCCCAGAACGGCGGCGACGAAGGCTTTCAGGCCCAGCATGGAGCCCATGGTGGGGGTAGCCTGCGGGTAAGAGCAGCAGTACAGCACCGAGCCGATGCCGGCCAGTGCAGAGCCGACCGCGAAGGTAAAGGAGATGGTGCTGTTGACATTGATGCCCATCAGGCGGGCAGCGTCCATATCCTCAGAGACGGCGCGCATGGCCTTGCCAAGCTTGGTCTTCTGGACGAGGAAGGTCAGCACCAGCATGGACAGCACGGTGACCACCAGCGTGATGATGGAGGTCAGGCCCAGAGGCACTTTGCCCAGATAGAAGGTCTTGTTGTCGTAGTAAGACGGGATGACTTTTGCGCCCGAGCCCATGACCAGCTCAGCCGTGTACTCGAGGAAGAACGACACGCCGATGGCCGTGATGAGCAGAGAGATACGGGGTGCGCTGCGTAGCGGGGTGTAGGCGATCTTTTCGATGACCACGCCCAGCAGCGTACAGGTGAGGATGGTGGCACAGACCGCCGTGACCGGGCCGAGGCCCAGCTGGTTCATGACGAACCAGGACATGTACGCGCCCACCATGATGACGTCGCCGTGGGCAAAGTTCAGCAGCAGGATGATGCCGTACACCATGCTGTAGCCCAGTGCGATCAGTGCATAGATGCTGCCAAGGGACAGGCCATTGATCAGCTGGCTGAAAAACACTGTCATGGATGGATACTTCCTTTCTTTCCGGCGCTGTTGCACGCCTTATGTGGGGATACACTTTTTTACCAAAAAAGCGGAGATCACCGGGGCAATACTGTTCCGGCGTTCTCCGCAGTCGGGTCAATTTACGATCATTCGGATCTCAGCGGCGCTTCCATCACCGGTCGATGGAAGAAAGCTGGGATCAGAACATTTCCTTCAGCACCGGCTTGCCGTCCACATAGGTCAGGATAGCAGTCTGCTTGACGGGGTCGTGATGCTCGTCGAAGGTGAAGGTGCCGGTGATGCCGTCGATGGTGCCGGAGGCAATGGCATCGATGACAGCCTGCTTGTAATCGTCGGTGCCAGCCTCGAGACCGGCATCCTCAGCAGCCTGCAGGCCGTAGACGACGGTCTTTGCTGCATCGTAGCCCAGAGGAGAGAAGCCGTTGGGGTACTCCTGACCGTACTCTGCCTTGTAGGCATCCTCAAACTCGGCGTTGGAGCCCTTTGCGTAGTTGGCGCAGAAGTAAGTGTCCTTCAGCTGATCGTTGGTGGCGTAGCCTTCCAGACCATCCCAGCCGTCGCCGCCCAGGAACGGAACGGTCAGGCCGACGCTCTCAGCCTGAGACAGGATCTGGCCCACTTCCTCGTAGTAGTTGGGGCAGAAGACGGTCTCGGGGTCCTTGCCGAGGATGGTGGTCAGCTGAGTCTTGAAGTCCACGTCGCCCTCAGAGTAGCTCTCCTGATCGACGATGGTGCCGCCCAGAGACTCGAACTCGTTGACGAAGTTCTCTGCCAGGCCCTCGTTGTAGTCAGCACCCTTCTTGAAGATGACGGCTGCCTTGGTGTAGCCCAGCTTCTGGTATGCGTAGTCAGCCATCTTGATGCCCTGGAACGGGTCGGTGAAGGTGGCGCGGAAGACGTTTGCGTTCACGGTGTCGGTCTCGGCATCGTAGGTGACAGCCTCAGCGGTAGCGGAAGCGGTGACCATGGGCATATTGTAGTCTGCGCTCTCAGCAACGACTGCCAGAGTCGGGGTGGTGGTAACGTCGCCGATCAGAGCGGTCATGCCCTCGTCCACCATCTTGGTGAAGCAGTTGACAGCCTGCGTAGCGTCGCCCTGCTCGTCCTCGGTGAGGATCTCGATCTGCTTGCCGTTGATGCCGCCGTTGGCGTTGACCTGCTTCAGGTACAGGGCAGCACCGTTGACAACAGCCTGACCGTAAACGGAGACGTTGCCGCTCAGGGGGCCCATAACGCCGACCTTGATGGTGTCGCCGGAAGCAGCTGCTGCGGTAGAACCGGCAGCGGAAGCTGCGGTGCTGGAAGAGCCGCCGCAGGCAGTCAGAACACCGGCAGCAGCCACGACACCGGCAGCAGCCAGAAAGTTACGACGAGAGATCATGTTTTTCATAAGTCTATATCCTCCTGCTATTTGGAAGCGTTCGTGTTATTTGCAGCCCTCGCGCACGGCCCATGAGCCAGTGTCCCGAAAAGCTGTTAAGGAAGCAGCTCTCTCTTCCCTCAAAGCAGCTCTGCTTCCTTGAGTCTTATTATAAGCACTTCGGTGCAAGTCCGCAATTCACAAATCGTCCATAGTTTGGGAGGGGGTTCAGGCAAAACTTGCTATTTTTAACAAAACCAAGCGTCGATTTTTGGTTACTTTTTCAAATTGTTCACCTGAGAAAAACAGAACATGAAATCGATTCATGAGTAACAAAAAGATGACACAACTTTCCTCTCCTGAAGTTTGTTCCAGCTAACATCCGTGCATCCTCTTGCATCCCGGGCCGAATCATGGTAGGATAATGTCGGTTAGTTAGCGTATACTATCCAAATGAGAAGAGCGCATCCATTCCTATTATAATTATATATGGAGGTACAAATCATGAACTATCTTGAGATCGTAGACGTTCAGGGCCGTGAGATCCTGGACTCCCGCGGCAACCCCACTGTTGAGGCTGAGATCACCCTCGCCGACGGCACCGTGGCCCGGGGCTGCGCACCGTCCGGCGCATCCACCGGCGAGTTCGAAGCGCTGGAGCTGCGCGACGGCGACAAGGGCCGCTATCTGGGCAAGGGCGTTACCAAGGCTGTGGAGAACATCAACACCGTCATCGCTGATGCCGTCATCGGCATGGATGTTTCCGACATCTACGCCATCGACAAGGCTATGATCGACGCCGACGGCACCAAGGACAAGTCCAAGCTGGGCGCAAACGCCATTCTGGCTGTTTCCATCGCTGCCTGCCGCGCTGCTGCCACCTCGCTGGACATGCCCCTCTACCGCTTCCTCGGCGGCGTGAACGGCAACCGCCTGCCCGTCCCCATGATGAACATTCTGAACGGCGGCGCACACGCCACCAACACCGTGGACACCCAGGAGTTCATGATCATGCCCGTGGGCGCACCTTCCTTTAAGGAGGGCCTGCGCTGGTGCGCTGAGGTCTTCCACGCTCTGGCTTCCATCCTGAAGGCAAAGGGTCTGGCTACCTCCGTGGGCGACGAGGGCGGCTTCGCTCCCAACCTGTCCAGCGACGAGGAGACTATCGAGACCATTCTGGCCGCCATCGAGAAGGCCGGTTATCTTCCCGGCAGGGACTTCATGCTGGCCATGGACGCTGCTTCCTCCGAGTGGAAGAGCCCCAAGGGCAAGGGCTTCTACAAGCTGCCCAAGGCCGGCACCGAGTTCACCTCCAGTGAGCTTATCGCACACTGGAAGAAGCTGGTGGAGAAGTACCCCATCATCTCCATCGAGGACGGTCTGGACGAAGAGGACTGGGAAGGCTGGCAGGAGATGACCCGCGAGCTGGGCGGCAAGGTCCAGCTGGTGGGCGACGACCTGTTCGTCACCAACACCGAGCGTCTGGCCAAGGGCATCCAGCTGGGTGCCGGCAACGCCATCCTCATCAAGCTGAACCAGATCGGCTCTGTGTCTGAGACCCTCGAGGCCATCAAGATGGCTCACAAGGCCGGCTATACCGCCATCAGCTCTCACCGCTCCGGCGAGACTGAGGACACCACCATCGCCGACCTGGCCGTGGCTCTGAACACCTGCCAGATCAAGACCGGCGCTCCCAGCCGCACCGAGCGTGTGGCAAAGTACAACCAGCTGCTGCGCATTGAGGAGCAGCTGGGCTGCAGCGCCGTCTACCCCGGCATGGCTGCTTTCAACGTGAAGCGCTGACTCAGACTCTGCGACAGGAGCGCCAGTCCCGGCTTTGCCGGAGCTGGCGCTCTTTTTTCGTCATTTCCATGTCAATTTGTCTAAAGTATACAAGAAAAAACATCAAAACTCAGCAAATCGACTATTGCCAATTCGCAACTGATATATTAGAATATAAGTGAGAGAGCGAGGCACTCCTGCCGCGCATAAACGCAAAGCAATATAAACGGAGGACATCCACTATGCCTATGAAAATGGGTTGGCGCTGGTATGGCGAGGGCAACGACCCCATCACCCTCAGCGACATCAAGCAGATCCCCGGCGTGACCAGCATCGTCTGGGCGCTGCACAACAAGATGCCCGGCGAGATCTGGGAGATTGACGAGATCCAGAAGGTCGCAGACCAGATCCACGCTTACGGCTTCGACATGGACGTTGTCGAGTCTGTCAACGTCCACGACGACATCAAGATCGGCCTGCCCACCCGCGATCAGTACATCGAGAACTACAAGCAGTGCATCCGCAACCTGTCCAAGTTCGGTGTCAAGGTCATCTGCTACAACTTCATGCCCATCTTCGACTGGACCCGCACCGACCTGTTCCACCCCGTCGGCGACGGCTCCACCGCACTGTTCTACGAGAAGGACAAGATCAAGGGCGACTACAAGTCCATGGCCGAGTACATCATGTCCTTCACCGAGAAGTACAACATGACCTTCCCCGGCTGGGAGCCGGAGCGGATGGCAAAGCTGGACGAGCTGTTCAAGGCCTACGCCCCTGTCACCAAGGAAAAGCTCTGGGAGAACCTGAAGTACTTCCTCGAAGCCCTGATGCCCACCTGCCGCGAGTGCGACATCAAGATGGCCATCCACATGGACGATCCCCCTTGGGACATCTTCGGCCTGCCCCGCCTGCTGGTGGATGCCGAGAGCATCGACCGCTTCCTGAGCATGGTGGACGACGAGTACAACTGCCTGACCCTCTGCTCCGGCAGCCTGAACGCCAACCCCAACAACAATGTGGCTGAGATCGTCCGCAAGCACTGCGACCGCATCGCATTCGCACACATCCGCAACATCCATCACTTCCCCAACGGCGACTTCTCCGAGGCTGCCCACCGCGACTGCTGCGGCGAGACCGGCATCATCGAGATCCTGCGCGCCTACCATGACTGCGGCTTCGAGGGCTACATCCGCCCCGACCATGGCCGTCAGCTGTGGGAGGAAGGCCCCGGCAGCTGCCGCCCCGGCTACGGCAAGTATGACCGTGCGCTGGGCATCCAGTATATGCTGGGCGTCTGGGACCTGCTGGACCGTCTGGACGAAGAGAAGAAGAAGGGCTGATATATCATGAAGCTGACTGATATTAAGAACGGCAATCTGTCCGCCGAGTGGGCAGAAAAGGGCTACGAGCTGCCCAAGTTCGACGTCGAGGCCGTCAAGGCCAAGACCCACGCAGAACCCACCTGGGTCCACTTCGGCGCCGGCAACATCTTCCGCGCATTCCCGGCTGCCATCCTGAACGACGCCCTGAACAGCGGCAAGTATGACCGCGGCGTCATCGTGGCCGAGAGCTTCGACTACGAGATCATCGACAAGGCTTATCAGCCCTACGACAACCTGAGCCTGCTGGTCTGCCTGAAGTCCACCGGCGACATCGAGAAGAAGGTCATCGCCTCCGTCACCGAGAGCCTGAAGGCTGACTACTCCTTCGGCGCTGACTGGGCTCGTCTGGTCGAGATCTTCCAGGCACCCAGCCTGCAGATGATCTCCTTCACCATCACCGAGAAGGGCTACGGCGTCGCTCCTGCTGACCTCGAGCGCGGCCTGACCCCCGTTCTGGCCATGGGCAAGGTCACTGCCCTGCTCTACGAGCGCTTCAAGGCCGGTGCTCTGCCCCTGACCGTCCAGAGCATGGACAACTGCTCTCACAACGGCGATAAGGTCAAGGCCGCAGTCTTTGCCTACGCTTCCAAGTGGGTCGAGCAGGGTCTGGTCCCCGCTGAGTTCCTGGCCTACGTCAAGGACGAGACCAAGATCACCTTCCCCTGGAGCATGATCGACAAGATCACTCCCCGCCCGGATGCCAAGGTCCAGCAGATGCTGGCTGACGACGGTTTTGAGGACAACTACACCATCGTCACCGAGAAGCACACCTTCACCGCTCCCTTCGTCAACGCCGAGGAGACCCAGTACCTCTGCATCGAGGACCACTACACCAATGGCCGTCCTCCGCTGGAGCTGGGCGGTGTCCTCTACTGCGACCGCGAGACCGTCGATAAGATCGAGAAGATGAAGGTCTGCACCTGCCTCAACCCCCTGCACACCGCCATGTCCATCTACGGCTGCATGCTGGGCTACACCCTCATCTCCGCTGAGATGGCTGATGATGACCTGCGCAGCTTCATCCAGAAGATCGGCTACATCGAGGCGATGCCCGTCGTCGTTGACCCCGGCGTTCTGAACCCCTACGAGTTCATCGGCGCTGTCATCAACCGCCGTCTGCCCAACCCCTTCATGCCCGACGCTCCCCAGCGTATCGCCACCGATACCTCCCAGAAGCTGGCAATCCGCTTCGGCGAGACCATCAAGGCTTACGAGGCGCGCGGTCTGGACAAGTCCAACCTCATCCTCATCCCGCTGGTGCTGGCAGGCTATGCCCGCTACCTGACCGGTCTGGACGACAACTGCCAGCCCTTCGAGATCTCCACTGACCCGCTGCTGGCTGAGCTGCAGGCCATCGTGGCTCCCCTGAAGGTGGAAGCCGGTGAGCAGGACTTCTCCTGCCTGAAGGCTCTGTACAGCCGCACCGACGTCTTCGGCGTGGACCTGTACGCCGTCGGTCTGGGCGAGAAGATCGAGTCCATGGCCAAGGAGCTGTTCGCAGGCCCCGGCGCTGTCCGCGCTACCCTGCACAAGTACGTCAAGGCCCGCTGATCTGAGCGTCCCCTGACTTCATAAGCCATTTCCGTACCCATGCTGCGTTTTGCTTTGCCGCAGCATGGGTTTTTATGATGTCTTTTTTCCGGCACAGGAAAAGCCGCCGGGCCTTGCGGCCCGACGGCTTTTCTTATGATAGGAGGATCAAAAATGATCGTAGACTATCTTATTCAGTTCAGGATGGTCTGCTCGGTCTCGACGTCGAACAGGTGGACCTTGTGGGGATCGAAGGCAACGCGGACGGTGTCTCCGTTGCGGGCCTTGGAGGTGGGAGCGACGCGGGCGGTCATCTTGTTGCCCTTGTACTCCAGGTACAGGTAGATCTCAGCACCCATCATCTCAGAGACATCGACCTGAGCATCCAGCTGGCAGTCGGTGTGCTTTGCCATGAACTCGGGCTCATCGTCGATGTCCTCGGGACGGATGCCCATCTTGACCTTCTTGCCGACGTAGGAATCCAGCTTGCCGTCAGCGGTCTTCTCCTTGGGCAGGGGGATGAAATAGCCCACCAGATCGACGCTGTACGGGTCGCTCTTCTTGACGTTGGTGCCGTCCAGGAAGTTCATCTGGGGGCTGCCGATGAAGCCTGCGACGAACATGTTGCAGGGCATATCGTACAGGTTCTGCGGGGTATCGACCTGCTGGATGATGCCGTCCTTCATGACAACGATACGGTCGCCCATGGTCATAGCCTCGGTCTGGTCGTGGGTAACGTAGATGAAGGTGGTAGCCAGCTTCTTGTGCAGCTTGATGATCTCGGTGCGCATGGAGGTACGCAGCTTAGCGTCCAGGTTGGACAGAGGCTCGTCCAGCAGGAAGACTGCCGGGTTACGGACCATTGCACGGCCCAGAGCGACACGCTGGCGCTGACCACCGGACAGAGCCTTGGGCTTGCGGTCCAGCAGGTGCTCGATCTCCAGGATCTTAGCAGCCTCGTGGACGCGGCGGTCGATCTCGTCCTTCGGGGTCTTGCGCAGTTCCAGACCGAAAGCGATGTTCTTGTAGACGGTCATGTGGGGGTACAGAGCGTAGCTCTGGAAGACCATGGCGATGTCGCGGTCCTTCGGGGGAACGTCGTTGATGAGGCGGCCGCCGATGTACATCTCGCCCTTGGAGATCTCCTCCAGACCGGCGATCATGCGCAGGGTGGTGGACTTACCGCAGCCAGAGGGGCCGACGAAGATGATGAATTCCTTGTCCTGGATCTCCAGGTTGAAATCGGTGACGGAAGGAGCCGTAGCACCGGGGTAGATCTTGTAGATATGCTGGCAGCTGATAGAAGCCATAAAGCTTTTTCCTCCATTGATGTTGTTGCACTCAAAGGCTCAGCTTGACGATGAGCCGTTTCATTGCTATTATAATAGCAGATTATTTTGTGTTGTAAAATAGCATTTTATTGATTTGAGGTGTCAGATATTGATTTACTCTCCCAGCACGACTGCCGCCCTCGGCATCGTGGAGGATGCCCAGCCGGAAGAGCCCCTCACCCTGCGGGGCGAAGGGTTCTGGGTCTGCCTCGTTTCCAGCGGAAAATGTGTCGTCTCGCTGTCCGATCTCGACCTGATGCCGGCAGGTTCTGCCCTGTTGCTGCCGCCCCAGAATGCCGCAGCGGGCCATCTCGTGCTGAGCCGGGGGCCGCTGACCCTCGCGCCGGAAAACGAGTGTCATCTGCTCTGCGTCCAGCTCACCGGGCAGGCAGCGGAACAGTTCCTCGCGGGGCTTTCCGAGATGCCCTTCCTCGCCCGGGGCGAGACCTGCCCGGCGGCGGCAGAGCTGATGGGGCGCCTTGCCGAAGAGCGGGACGCCTCGGAGCGGGTGCGCAGTCAGCTGGCCTTCGCGCTGCTGTGCGAGCTCTCAGACGCCGACAGCGCCGCCCCTGCCCTGCCCCCGCTGGTGGCCGCCGCCATCGAGGACATCCGCAGGAACTACGCCGGGCTCTACGGCGTGGAAGAGCTGAGCGAGCGGCTGGGCGTCTCCAAAAGCCACCTCGTCCGGGCCTTTACGGCAGCGCTGGGCGTCTCGCCGGGGCGGTATCTCACCAGCGTCCGCATAGAAGCCGCCATGCGTCTGCTGCTCCACCGGGAGTACACGCTGGATGTCATCGCCAGCCTCTGCGGTTTCTCGGGGGCCAACTACCTCTGCCGCGTCTTCAAAAAAACGACCGGCCGATCTCCCACGCAGTGGCGGGCGATGGCCGGTCGGAGCGCTCTGCCCGAGCTTTCGCCCGAGCAGCAGCGGTTGGAACAGGAATTGTTTATTTAATTTTTCCGTTTCAGCAGGAAGATGGTCAGGCAGGCCGTGATGGCCTCAGAGGCCGGGAACGCGGCCCAGACGCCGTTCATCCCGAAGAGGGCGCTCAGCACCAGAGAACAGGCCACGATGGCCACGATGCCGCGGGAAAGCGACGTCGCAGAAGCCTCTGCGGGGCGATCCACCGCGCCCAGATAGCCGGCGGCCACGATATTGAAGCCCGCGAAGAAATAGCCGAGGAAGTAGATGCGCATCCCGCTGAAGGCATACTGCGCCATGAGGGCCGAGTTCTCACTGTTGAAGACCGCGACGATCGGCCCGGTGAACCCGAACAGAACTGCATACAGTGCCGCCGCCAGCGCAAGCGCTGTTCCGCTGCCCAGCAGCAGGAGCTTGCGGGCACCGGCGGCATCGTTTTTGCCGTAGCACCTGCTGACCAGCGGCTGTGCGCCCTGGGCCACGCCGTTGAAGATAGCCGTCGCCACCAGCGCGTAGTTCGCCACGACGCCGTAAGCCGCCACGGCCACATTGCCTGCCAGACGCAGGAGCAGCAGGTTGAAGACGGTGGTGGTCACGCCGGAGGACATCTCTCCCACGAAGCCCGAGACGCCCAGCTGGCAGCTCTGGGCCAGCAGCTTCGGCGAGGGCAGTTGCCGCACAAGGCGGACGGTGCTGCTCTTTTTGAAAAAGTGGCGGCTGCAGATCGCAATGCTCAACACCGGCGAGACTGCCGTCGCCAGCGCCGCGCCGGGCAGGCCGAGGCCCATGGGGAACATGAAGATGTAATCGAACACCACGTTGAAGAGGCTTCCGCAGAGGGTCGCCACCATGGCCAGTGAGGGGTCGCCATCGTTGCGGACAAAGGCTGAGACGATGTAGTTGCACATGAAGAAGGGCGTGAACAGCAGGAAGATGCGGGCGTACCCCACGCCCAGTGTAACGATCTCCGCGTCGCCGCCCATGAACCGCAGCAGCACCTCGGGGCAGAAGATGCCCGCCAGCATGAAGGGCAGGGCGAACACCAGCGCCCAGAGCAGGGCGTTGGAGAAATAGCGCTCCGACCGCTCGTCGCCCTGCGCCCGGAGGATGGCGTAGCGGGTGGCCGCACCAAGGCCCAGCATGGAGCCGATGGCGAAGATGAAGTTGTAGATGGGCAGACAGAGGTTCAGCAGAGCCACACCGCTGGTGCCTGACGCCTGCGAGATGAAATAGGTATCGGCCAGGATGTAGCAGGACGTCCCCAGCAGGCCGAAGATGTTCTGGCTGACGTATTTGAAATACTGTTTGGTAAGGCTCATGTTCTCCTCGTCAAATGTCACATTTTTATCATTCAAATTTCAGATATACTGCCATATTGCGTCAGTTTATCACAATCCGACCGAAGCTGTCAAGCTCTCCATTTGCACAAACGCCCGGATGGGTGTATACTGTAGTTTGTTTTTGAAAACAGGCAGAAGGGAGGGCGCATCATGCCGGGCAAGACTTTATACTGTCTGGGCGAAGCGTGGCTGGAATTGAACAGCACCGCGCCGCTGGCGTCGGCAGAGATGTTTTCTCCCCGCATGGGCGGAAGCGCCGCCTCGCTGGCACTGGCTTATGCCGCACAGGGCGGCAGAGCCTCTCTTTTAACGCAGCTTGGCGAGGATGCTTTCGGACACCGCATCGCGGACGCTCTGGCCGATGCCGGTGTGGACATCCGCCGGGTCTGCTTCACCTCCCGCGCCCCCACGCCGCTGCTGTTCGACGGCGGCGGCGAACAGCTAGGCTGCCGCACCCGTTCTTCGGAGCTGCTCTATGCACCCGAACAGCTGGGCGCTGACTGGGCCGCAGATGCTGAAATGCTGGCCTTTTCCAGCGCCTGCCTCGTGGACAGCCCCTGCCGCTACACCCACCTTGCCGCGCTGGACACCGCCCGCACCGCCGATGTGCCGGTCTGCTTTGTTCCCTCTCTCCGCCCGGCCCTCTGGCCCGGCGAGAAGACCCTGCGGGACACGGTGATGCAGTTTCTCCCCTTCGCGGACATCCTCGTCCTCACCGCCGACGAGATGGAGCTTCTGCTGGACACCCGGGAGTATCAGGTCGGGCTGTTTGCCCTGCTGCGGGGGCATACCCAGCTGGTGGTGCTTGAGACAGAAGAGGGCGTCCACGCCTTTACCCGGGCAGCGCACGCCTTCCGGCCCGGGCTTTCCGCCCCGCCCGAAGAGCTGGCCGCACGGCTGCTGTATCAAATCTCTCAGCAGGAACTGACCCTGAAAAAGCTCATGAAATGCAGTGCTCCGGCACTTCAGACACTTCTATAACGCCGGAAAGCCCCCGCCTTTGCAGGCGGGGGCTTTCCGTTTATCCTGTCATCCGGAGGAGGATGAGCGAATCAGCTTATCAGTGGATGAACACCGGGCCAAGCGGGTTGGTGATGGGGCTGACATAGCCGCCCAGCAGCTTCGGGATCGCAAGGCTGATGTCAGGCACGAAGGTCAGCAGCAGCAGAGCGATGAACATGCACAGATAGAACGGGAGGGTAGCCTTGACGACCTTCTCCATGGGGCGCTTCGCAACGGCAGAGCCGATGAACAGAACCGCGCCGACAGGGGGAGTCAGCAGGCCGATGCCGCAGTTCAGGACCATGATGATACCGAACTGGATGGGGTCGATGCCGATGGAGGTGGCGATGGGCAGCAGGATGGGGGTAGCGATCAGGATGATGGGAGCCATATCCATGATCATGCCCAGCACCAGGATGATGAGGTCGATGAGCAGTGCGATGATGTAGGGGTTGCTGGTGACGCTGGTGATGGCGTTTGCAGCCAGATCAGGCACGTGCAGCATGGTCAGGCAGTTGCCGAACACGGCAGAGGTGGCGATCAGGATGAGGACGATGGACAGAGTGTTGACGCACTCATCCAGAGCGTGCCAGACGCCCTTCCAGTCCAGGCCCTTGTAGACAAAGACGGAGACCAGCAGAGAGTAGATAACTGCGATAGCAGCGGACTCCGTAGCGGTGAACACACCGCCCACAACGCCGAACACGACGATGACGACTGCGGCCAGAGCCCAGATGGAGGTACCCAGCTGCTTGATGAAGCCTTTGATGGTGAAGGGAGAGCCCTTGGGATAATTCTCTTTCACAGAGATGATGTAGGAGCCGATCATCAGGACGATGGCCAGCAGAGCGCCGGGCAGGTAGCCGGCCAGGAAGAGGCTGCCCACGGAGATGCCGCCGGCGGTGGTGGCGTAGATGACCATGTTGTGGCTCGGGGGGACCAGCAGGCCCTCGCAGGAGGAGGTGATGGTGACAGCGGTGGAGAAGTCGGCGTCGTAGCCCTGATCGACCATCATGGGGATCATGATGGAGCCGATGGAAGCAGTATCTGCAGAAGCAGAACCGGAAATGCCGCCGAAGAAGTAGGAAGCAACGATATTGACCATTGCCATGCCGCCGCGCATCCAACCGACGCAGGCGTCAGCCAGAGCGATCAGCTTTTCGGAGATGCCGCCGCTGCCCATGAGGACGCCCATGGTGATGAAGAAGGGGACGGCCATCAGGCTGAAGGACGAGATGCCCTTGACCATCAGACGGCAGACATCGGTCAGTGCCTGACCCTGCACCATCATGCAGAGCACGCTGGACAAACCAACGGCGTATGCGATGGGGAAGCGCAGGAAGATCATGACGAAGAAGCTGACAAGAAGGACAACGATTGCCAGTGTCTGGACTGTCATATTAGTTCTCCTCCTTTACAAAAAAGCTCTTGATGTGGTTGTACAGCGCCTCGATCTCGAAGATGATCATGGCGACACCGGCCAGAGGCACGGGGAAGTACATCCAGAAACGGCTCAGCCAGGGCATCGAGACATAGAAGCCGCGGCCGCCCAGGGTGGTGGCGTAGTTCCAGCCAACAACCAGCATGATGAGGCCGAGGATGCAGACCGCCAGATCGGCGAGGATGTCCAGCACCTTGACGGCGATCTTGGGCAGATAGACGTCAAATGCGGTCATGCGGATGTGTGCGCCGCGGCGGATGGCCAGAGCAGCACTCAGCACGGCCATGTAGCTCATGCAGGTCAGAACGACTTCTTCAGACCATGCGGGGTCCGGGATGAACGGGACGTAACGACCAACGACCGACATGGTGGTGATGAGAATATCCACGATCAGCAGAATCTTGCAGATAAACAGGACCACTTTGTAGGTGACGTCGTACGCCGGCTTGATCTTATCCAGAGTGGTAAAGATTTTCGGCATAGGATCTCCTCCATACTCTTATAAAAAGCCCGGCGGGTCTGCGGGCGTATCCCGTAGTCCCCGCCGGGCTATGTACTACTTCAGGATAAAGGCGCTTTTATCAGGCCTTCATATCCAGCAGCTGCTGATACAGCTCAGCCTGATCAGAGGTGTTCTCGCTGATGACCTTAGCGCAAGCCTCCTGCCAGGGAGCCTTATCGGGGACATCGATGACGTTGCAGCCGGAAGACTTCAGCTCGTCGAGGACCTTGTTCTCAGCGGTCTCGGACAGGTCAGCGTTGAAGGCCTGCGTATCCGCAGCAGCCTCCATGACGGCAGCCTGCTGGTTCTCGGTCAGCTTGTTCCAGGCATTGTCGGTGATGACAGCCTGCACAGCGCCCAGAGTATGGCCGTCGAGGATCAGGTTGTTAGCGACCTCGGGGAAGGCGTTGGACTTGTAGTTTGCGATGGGCTGCTCAGCGCCATCGACAACACCGGTCTGCAGTGCGCTGTACAGCTCGCCGAAGGAAACGACGGTGGGGTTAGCGCCCAGGCCCTCGACCATGCCGTTCATGACGGGGTCGTTGGACACGCGCAGCTTCAGGCCCTTGAAATCAGCGATGCCGGAAACGGGCTTGACCGTGAAGAAGTGACGGAAGCCCTCCTCGCCGTAGAAGATGCCGCGAACGGGCAGGCCCAGCTCCTGAGGCTCGTTCAGGAACTCAGGTGCCAGCTCGCTGTTGGCGAAGTTCCAGAAGTGTGCGCGGTTCTCGAAGGTGAAGGGGATGGACAGCAGCTTGGACTTGTTGCAGCCGTAGCTGGTCAGTGCGAAAGCGGAGATACGGCTGATGTCGATGGAGGTGGAGCCGCCGAGGATAGCGTCCAGAACGTCGTTCTCAGAGCCCAGAACACCGGAAGCCTGCACATCGACGACGACGGAGCCGCCGGTCAGCTCCTCGACCTTCTCCTTGAAGTGAGAACCGGTCTGGCCGACGATGGTATCCAGCGGGTTGACCTCGGCGTAGACCAGAGTCACCTTCGGGTCGGAAGCAGCAGCTGCGGCATCACCGGCGGGAGCGGTGGAAGCTGCAGCAGAGGAAGCGGTAGAGGCAGCAGTGCTGCTGCCGGAGCCACCGCAGGCGGTCAGTGCCAGAGCAGCAGCGGAAACACCGGCTGCTGCCAGAAAGCTGCGACGAGAAATCTTCTTCATGATAAAATCCTCCTTAGATTTTCCTCATTCAGGGCGGTGCGCTCTGCACGGGTCGCACACCGTCCGTTCATTTACTGTACACACTTTAGCAAATTTTTTTAGTCAGAACAAGGGCTTATGAAAAATGTCCTGTTTTTCAAAAAAATGTGAGAAACACTTTTGTGCATTTCTTACAAGCAGCGGTGCAGTTTGTTCAGCACACTGCCCAACGAGATGAATACAATGTAATATCTCTGGCACTTTTTCAGGCTTCGCGGATGCGCTGGATGAGGCGGCTCTGCTCCTCAAAAGCCGCGTACACAGGCTCGACTGCCGCCCGGAAGCGGGCTTTCTCAGCGGCGGAGAGGGTCGTCACCTCCACGCCCCATTCCCTCATATGCTTCTCGGCGCTGGCCTCCCGCTCCGCCCAGAGGCGGCGTTCGGCCAGAGCGCTCTCCTTTCCGCAGGTGCGGATGATGTCCGGGAAGCGTTCGTCCAGCTCTGCCAGTTTTTCCATCGCGGCCTCGCTGGCCAGCTGCAGCTCCGGCACACGGGTGTGCTCATCCTTTAAGAAATAGGGAGCCACCTCGTAGTGGCCCATGGCCTCATAGCTGGGCCAGTTGTTTTCCGCGCCGTCTATCTCGGCGTTGTGCAGGGCTGCATAGACCCGGCTGTAGACCACCTGCGCCGGCTTTGCGCCGAGGTCCAGTATCATCTCGCTCATCATGTCCGACTCCTGCACCCGGAGCGTCAGCCCCGCGAGGTCCGCCAGTGTCTCCACCTTTTCGCGGGTGTAGAAGCTGCGGACACCGGCGTCGAACCACGACAGGCCCACGAGGTCCATCGCGCCGAGGCCGGAGAGGAATTCATCGCCGATCTCACCGTCCAGCACCCGCCACATCTGGGGCGCATCGGTATAGAGAAAAGGCAGCTGCAATACGCTCAGGGCCGGCTGATACTCGGCCAGCTGGCTCAGAGAGACGCGGGCAAAGTCGATGCCGCCGTACTGCATCTGCTCGATGACGCTCTGTTCGGCCCCCAGCTCCCCGCCGCTGTAGACCACGACTTTGACCCTCCCCTCCGTCCGCTCAGCCACAAGGTCGGCAAAGGCCAGAGCGGCCTGCGTGGTGGGATAATCCTCGGGCTGGTTCTCGGCGTAGCGCAGGATGAGCTCCGGGCCGGTGTACTCTTCCGTCTTGCTGCAACCCACAGCGCCCAGCGCCGTACAGGCGGCCAGCGCCAGCACACTGCGGCGGGAAATCATCCGCCCGCTCACAGCCCGGCCTCCGGGTCGGCCTTTGCCTTCTGGCTGGCCTGACGGCGGTACTGGGTGGGGGTCATGCCGGTGCGTTTCTTGAACGCCCGGGCGAAGTAGCTGGCGTCCTCGTAGCCCACCATCGACGCCACCTCTGCCGAGGAGCGGAAGGGGTCGGCCAGCAATTCCTTCGCCGCGTTGATGCGCAGCTCGGTGAGGCAGTCGAGGAAGTTCATCTTCTGGTATTTCTTGAACTGCGCCGACAGGTAGGCCGGGCTGATGTGCAGGATCTCGCCCACGCTGTCCAGCGACAGATCGAACATATAATTATCTTCGAGGTAGCGGCGGACGTGGGCCATGACAAGGGCCGTCTGGCTGTTCTCGCTCTCCTCGGGGGCGTCTTCTGCCTCTTCTTCGGTCTCCGTCTGCTCCGGCTGGGGCTGGGCGGCGGCCAGCTCTTCCAGCTTCCGCTCCGTCTCGATCTGCCGCATAGCCCGGCGCACCGAGGCTTCCAGCTCGTCGGGGTCCACCGGCTTGAGCAGATAGTCGCAGGCCCCCAGATGCACCGCCTCATGGGCATACTGGAACAGGCTGTAGGCTGTGACGAAGATGACCCGGCAGGAAGGCCGCTGGGCCAGCACGGCGCGGGCAGCGTCGAGGCCGCTCATGCCCGGCATCTCAATATCCATCAGGATGAGGTCTGCGCCCCACAGCACCGCCGTGTCGGCAGCTTTGCGGCCATTTTCCGCCACCTCCAGGACCACTTCCCGCTCAAAACGGCGCTGGACCAGCTCTGCAAGCGCCTCCCGCTCCAGCTTTTCGTCATCCGCGATCAACAGGCGTATCATCGTCCAAATCCTCCTCCAAAAGTTCTACAAGGGGCAGGTACATCCTGATGGCCGTTCCCCGGCCCGGGTGAGAGCGGATGACCAGCCGCCCCCGTTTATCCAGAAGCCGCAGCCGTGCGGCCACGTTATAGACGCCGATATGCTCCCAGCGCTCCCCGGGCTGGGCCAGCGCGGCTTTCAGCTGGGCCAGCTGTTCGGGCCGGATGCCCACGCCGTTGTCGCAGACGCTGATATAGAGCAGCCCCTTATCCCGCAGCGGGTTGATGCGGATGCGCACCACGCCGCCCTCTTCCTTGGGCGAGATGCCATGCTTGAAGGCATTCTCCACGATGGGCTGCAAGATGAAGGACGGCACCATCGTCTCCGTCAGATCGAGGGAGTCGGAGATGCGCCACACCATCTTCACCCGGTCGCCGAAGCGGACGTGATAAATGGAGTAATACTCATCCACGATCCGCACTTCCCGGGCCAGCGGCACCTGCTCGTCGTTGCTCATCAGGCTGTAGCGCAGCAGGTGCGACAGAGCCGTGATGAGGGCCTGCGTGCGGTAGGCTTTTTCCTGTCCGGCGGTCTGTAAAATGACGTTCAGGGTGTTGAAAAGGAAATGGGGGTCGATCTGGCTGCGCAGCTGCTGCAAACGGCTGCGCTCCATCCGGTTCTGTAATTCCAGAGCTTCCGTCTTCTGGCGGTGGAGCTCCCGCTCCATCTCGTTTTTCTCCCGCAGGGTGGTCACCTGCTCGGCCATCGAATGCTTCATGTGGTTGAAGGCTTCGGTCAGCTGGGCCATTTCCGGCTGACGGGGCGCAGGCAGGTCGGGCGAGTCGAACTCGCCCCGGGTGACCTCCCGGGAGGCACCGATCATCTGCTGCACCGGGGTCAGCAGCGTCAGCACCGAGAAGGCCATGACGCAGCCCAGCGCAAGGCAGAGCGCCACCACGACGGTCTGCGCCCATTTGACCCGGTCGCTGAGGGCCGACACGGTGGTGTAAGTCCCCTGGGCGTCGGTGATGGCCGTGTTCAGCAGCTGCTGGGTGTACTGGCGCAGATAGCCGCCGCAGGGTACGATCTTATTATAGTAGAGCTGGGCGGCTTTCGTGTCCTGACCGGCGGCCACCGCTTTTTCCAGCTGGTCCACCAGTGCGGTGTAGCTGTCGTAGGTAGTGGAAACGGCATTGTAGAGCAGATACTGCTCTTCACTCACAGTTCCAAGGTCGCTCTCGATGCGCCAGAGCCATGCGTTGGTGACGGAAAAGGCGCTGTGGAGCTCCTCTGTCAGCGCTTTGGCGTCGCCGTACTCCCAGCGGTAATCTTCCATGGCCGAAAGGCTCCGCTCCACACCGTTCTGGAAGCGGCTGATGGCGTTGAAGTTGCCCATCTGGTCGTCCAGTTCCCGCAGCACGGTGCCGGACTGGTAAAAGCTCAAGAATATCTGCCCCGCCAGCGCCAGAAAAAACGCTGCCAGGCAAAGACTGATCTGCCCCTTCAGGGTCATCCTGCGCCCCACGCACCCATCCTCCTTCTCTGTGATATTCTGCCGCGCATCTTCCGCCTTATCCGGCCTGTCCGCCGTCAGAGCGAAAGCTCCATAAACTTTCTTTTTCGTCCTATTTTAGCACATTTTAGGGCATCTGCGCAATATCATCCTTGATTGTTGGAAAATAATATGGTACTATGACCAAAAAGGAGGGTATTTTTATGTCTCAGCCGATCTCCGTTTCCGTCCAGATGGATGCTGCATCCTTCCACGATTTTGCCGCCTTTGACCTGCTGCGCCACCGCAAGGCGTGGCACCGGCCTCTGGCGTTCACGGCCATTTTGCTGGTGTCTGCCGGCTTCTGCCTGTCGCAGGTGGGCCAGAAAGACGGCGCAGCCCTGCTCACGGTGGTTCTGGCCGTGGTGGCGCTGGGCGTGCCGGCCGTCTACTTCTGGACGTTCTTCCACTCCCTGAGCCTCCAGATCAAAAAGATGGGCCTGCCCCGCCCCTTCTACCGGCTGCTGCTGGACGACGACGGACTGTCGGTCTGGATGGCCGGCGAGCAGGACAAGCCTGAGGCGAGCCGCAAGTATGCGTGGCACGATATGCATCTGGCCTACCGCACCCCCAACGCCATTTACCTCTATGTCCAGCAGAATCAGGCCTATCTGCTGAACGACAGCCTCGATGCCGCATGGAGCCTGCTGCAAGCCTTCCTCCCGGCAGAGCGCCTGCACGATATGCGCTGAAGACAACAAAAACCGCCCTTTTCAGGGCGGTTTTTGTTTTTAACCTCTCAGTCTCGCATTCGCTCGACAGCTCCCCTATCGAGGGGAGCCTCTGGCGAAGAGGAAAGGCTTTACGAAATGCCAAAGCCTCCCCTCGTTAGGGGAGGTGGCAGCGCGTAAGCGCTGACGGAGAGGTTGACTCCAAAATACAAAAACAGGCAGCGCCGTGGAAAGGAGGAGAAAGCGGCGCTGCCTGTGTATGAGAACTCCTAAACATTTGCGGCTGCTAGGAGGTTGTTGGTAGTCTGTCCGCCGCCGTGGCTATTGCCTCGCATAGGTGGGGGACAGTATTTTTTTAGGGGCGCGGCACCCGCTGCGGGGCTGCGCATGAATCCTGCCTGCATGGCATTTATGGAAAGTCAAAAGCCGGAGATGGGGGATCTCGTTCTTGTCTTCCCGACTGCACCTTTATTGTACCGGATAAAAATGGAGTTTCTTTGAGTTAGTTTTGAACAATCTGCAAACAAGATGTGGAAAGTCTGAGGGCGTTCTTTTCCGTTCTGCTTGACATTCGGCACAGAACGATGTATTGTTAAGTTTATTGTGAAATACCTATGAAATTCCTGCATTTTTGAGGGGAGGAGACACTATGGCCGCACCGGCACAGCCGCAGCAGAAAAAGACCCTGCTCATGACCGAGGGCAGCATCTGGAAAAGCATCCTGCTCTTCTCGGTGCCGCTCATCCTGGGCAACCTGCTCCAGCAGCTTTACAACACCGCCGACTCCATCATCGTCGGCAACTTTCTGGGCAGCAACGCGCTGGCCGCTGTGGGTTCCAGCGGCTCGCCCATCTACCTGCTCATCGGTTTCAGTCAGGGCGTGGCCGTCGGCGCAGGCGTCGTCGTGAGCCAGTATCTCGGCGCAAAAGATAAAAAGGAAACGCGCATCTCCGTCCACACCTCGCTGGCCATCGCGGTCATCCTCGGCCTCATCCTGACGGTGGGCGGCATTGCCGTCAGCCGCAGTCTGCTGGTCTGGATGAACACCCCCGAAGAAGTCCTCGGCGACGCCGTGACTTACATGAAGCTCTACTTCGGCGGTGTGCTGTTCAGCGTCGTCTACAACATGGCCGCCGGCATCCTCAACGCGGCGGGCAACTCCCGCCGCTCAGTCATCTACCTCGCCTGCGCTTCCATCACCAACATCATCCTCGACCTGGTGCTCATCGCCGGGCTGAAGATGGGTGTGGCGGGTGCCGCCATCGCCACCGACATCAGCCAGCTGGTCTCCTGTGTGCTGAGCCTCCGCTTTCTGATGAAGGTGGACGCCGACTACAAGGTGGAGCTTTCCGCCATCCGGCCCGATCAGCGGATGACCTCCCGCATCATCCGCATCGGCCTTCCCACCGGCATCCAGAACATGGTCATCTCTTTCTCGAACGTGCTGGTGCAGTCCAGCGTCAACAGCTACGGTGCCGCCGCCATGGCAGGCTTTGCGGCCTATATGAAGATCGACGGCTTCAACATCCTGCCCGTCACCAGTTTCAGCATGGCGGCGACGACCTTCGTGGGCCAGAACTATGGCGCAGGCAACCTCAAACGAGTGAAGAATGGCATGTGGGTCACGCTGGGCATGAGCGTGCTCTACACCCTCTGCACCGGCGCTCTGCTGCTGGCGTTCCAGAATCCCATCATGCACCTGTTCACCTCCGACGAGACGGTGGTGGCCTTCGGGTGCAGCGCCATGCACTACTTCTGCCCCTTCTACTTCCTGCTGGCCATCCTCCACGGCATGGCGGGCGCAGTGCGCGGCACCGGCCGCAGCGTACCGCCGATGGTGGTGCTGCTCATCTCGCTCTGCCTCTTCCGTGTGGTGTGGATCCAGTTCGTCCTCCCCTTCTTTGCGGGCATCGAGGGCGTGTTCGTCCTCTACCCGGTGTCGTGGGCGCTGGGTGCCGTGCTGATGGCCCTCTACGCATGGAAAGGCAGCTGGATGACTTACGAGCATTCCTGACAGGAACCGGGAACCATTCCATTTTTCCATTCGCCTTTTGGGGACGTCTGTGGTATCTTATAGGTAAAGAAACAGCAAACCCGGTATCTCAGGAGGATTCATGCAGACAACAAAACCCGAAACCTCACAGCAGCGCCCCACCGGCGCACGAATGGCCCTACTGATGCTTCTTTACTTTATCAAAATCGGCGCGTTCACCTTCGGCAGCGGATGGAGCATCATTGCCCAGATGGAGCGGGAGTTCGTGGACGAGCGCGGCTGGATGACCAAGAGCGATCTGCTGGAGCTCATCGCCGTGGGCAAGAGCCTGCCCGGCATCATGGTGGCGAACATCACTCTGCTCTTCGGCTATCAGATGGCCGGGGCGCTGGGCGGCATCTGCGCGGCCATCGGCCTGTGCATCCCCGCCGTCGTCACCCTTACCATCGTGACGGCCATCTACGACGCCATTAAAGATAACTACTGGGTCTGGTCGGCCCTCAAGGGCGTCCAGTGCGCCGTGGCCCCCATCATCGGCGGCGCGGCCATCTCCCTGGGCAAAGATGCTCTGACCAGCGCGATGCCCATCATCATCTGTGCCGTCGCCTTTGTGCTCTGTTACTTTACGTCCATCAGCAATCTGACGCTGGTGGCGGCCGGTGTGGTCATCGCGCTGGTCTGGATGGGGGTGAGCGAACATGGTCATGTTTGAGACCCTCGTTCAGCTCTTCGCCGCGTTTGCGAAGATCGGCTTCACCAGCTTCGGCGGCACCTCTATGATCCCCCTCATCATGGATGAAATGTCCTCCCACGGCTGGATGACGGACGCCGATCTGACGAACCTCATCGCCATCGCCGAGATGACACCCGGCTCTCTGGGCGTCAACGCCGCCACCTTTGCAGGCACCAAGACCGCCGGGATGCTGGGCGGCGTCTTCGCGGTCCTGGGCGTCCTCAGCCCCACCCTGACGCTGACGCTTCTGGCGGCGGCGTTCTTCCAGAAGTTCCGCACCAGCAAGGTCATGAGCTACATCATGAAGATCGTCAAGCCTGTCTGCATCGGCATGGTGCTGGGTGTTCTGGTGGGCCTCTGCCGCCAGACCTGCATCACCGAGGCAGGCGGCATCAGCCTGCCGGGCATCGCCATCGGCATCCTCTGCTTTGTGCTGCTCCAGAAGTTCAAGCTCAGTGTGCCGAAGGTCATCGGCATCGCGGCGGTGCTGGGGCTGGTGTGCTTCGGGGTGTTTTGACCAGCTTTCCTTCAGCTCTCAGGCTCTCCCTTTGGGAGAGCTGGCGCATAGCGCCTGAGAGGGCAAGGCCGCTGACAAACAGACAGTCCGCTTTGCGATAGCATCGCCCTGACAAAGCCTTTATTTATCGCCATGCTGTGCCACTTTCTCTCCGGGCTTGCCCTCTCCGTCACCTTCGGTGACACCTCTCCCAAAGGGAGAGGCATTCGCTCTACTTAAAGGAAAAGCATCCGCAGCACCCTCGCCGGGTGTCTGCCGATGCTTTCTTTCTATAATTCTTATTATTTTACCGCCAGCGGCGACGGCCTGATACTCACTTCTCCGTGGCAGAGCGCCTCGGTGCGGCCCCCTTCCCGCGCCACGATGAGCCGCCCGGCGTCGTCGATGGCCACCGCCTTTGCGGCGTAGCTCTCCGTCCCGGTGCAGACCGTGACCCAGTGGCC
>OGID01000112.1_pt1 | contig 30302 bp, 29 predicted proteins | sample 1571731 | NCBI WGS metagenome assembly OGID01 (sample SAMEA2582019, study PRJEB24529) | metagenome | biome: Human gut stool | place: China | collected 2011 | reverse complement strand
CCACTTTCGAGCCGACGCCCATGCGGGTCAGGAACATCTTCATCTGCTCCGGGGTGGTGTTCTGCGCTTCGTCGAGGATGATGAAGGAATCGTCCAGCGTCCGGCCGCGCATATAGGCCAGCGGTGCAACCTCGATGATCTGCTTTTCCACCAGACGCTCATAGGTCTCTGCGCCCAGCATATCGAACAGGCCGTCGTACAGAGGCCGCAGATAGGGGTCTACCTTCTGCTGCAGGTCACCCGGCAGAAAGCCCAGCTTCTCGCCTGCCTCCACCGCCGGGCGGGTCAGCACGATGCGGGAGACATCTTTGGCCTTGAACGCCTTGACAGCCATGGCCACAGCAAGGTAGGTCTTGCCGGTACCCGCCGGGCCGACGCCAAAGGTGATGGCGTTGTTCCGGATGGAGTTGAGGTACTCTTTCTGGCCCAGGGTCTTGGGACGGATGGGCCGACCTTTGACCGTCACCGTCACGAAGTCTTCGGTCAGCTCCCGGACGCGCTTTTCCTCGCCGTCATGCGCAAGGCTCAGGCAGTAGCGCACCGTCTGGTCTTCCAGCGGCGTATGGTTCTCGATAAGGAGAAGCATCCCCTCCACCGCACGGGCCGCAGCTGCAACATTGGCCGGTTCGCCCGAAATGCGCAGCATCGTACCGCGACACACCGCCGTCACCGAAAATTCTTTCTCCAGCATACGGATGTTCCGGTCACAGTTCCCGAATACGGCGGCTGCGATCTCTACGCTGTCTAATTCAATGCTCTTTTCTGCCATGCGGCTCCTCCTGAATGTCACTAGATTCTGCCTCTATTGTACCACCAAAACAGCGCGAAGAAAACTATGAAAATTGCACAAAATTTTTCAACCGCATATGGCGGTTTGGCGGAGCACCCGAAACCTGCTCTATCAGCCTTTTCAAAGTCGTCTTTAGGGCAGCTGCTTCGTTTGCATTGCTTTCCCCGGAGGCTTGTGCTATACTTTGCTTAGAGGCCTCCGGCAATCTACTCCTTGAATCTTCGGATTCTATGTGGACTTTGCCGGAGGTCTCTATTTTTGTAAATGGCACACCTTCAATCTTGACGTTTTGCCCATGATAGGATATACTACCTATAGAGCCATAGCGTTGCAGTTCAATAGGCAATCGGAAGCCTAACGACTTCAACAACGCTGTGGTTCTTTTTTGTCTGCGGAAACATACAACACCTCACTTCGAAAGGCATTTTCCCAACCAAACAAAAATCCCAGAAAAGCCAGGCATGAAGCCACTTTTCTGGGATTTTTGTTGTTTTATATTCTGTTACTCCTGCATATAAGCCAGTGCCTTATTGAACAGCGGCAGATATTGGCTTTCGATACGGTCAAAAATCGCTCTTGCAGTCGCCTCATCATAAACATGACTGGTCAAATTGCGGTCGTTCAGCAGCTCCAGCCACACTTTCGAATCCTCTATCATGCCGAAAGCAAAAGCCTGCTTGATGACCTCTTTCGGGCTGTTGATATTGGTATATCCCTGGTCGAGCAGATATTCCCTCATGGTTTTCCATGCAAGTTCCGTGCAAAACTCAAAGCGCTGGATGGCACCATCCCGCACAGAATCCAGCGGGTATTTCTTATAATCATCCAATGCCTCACGCAGCCGCTTCACAGCTTCCTTAAGATAGTTATATTTTTCATGCAGCTTATCCATCAGCTCTACACCATCCTTTTCAATGTTTGCAACAAAGGCGGGATTCATCCCGTCCTGCATATGGACAATATCAAATTTCAGCAGCGTGGGCAGGTCTTCGCATTCCATCCAAAATTCTGCTCGGTTGTCTGGCGGCATCCCGTACACGGCCAGATCTATGTCGCTATTGGGGCGGTTATCCCCTCTGGCCCGTGAGCCAAACAGCACGAGCCGCTTTGCCCCGAATCGCCGGGCCAGTGCAGCCAGCCGCAAATACAATTCATCCATATTCCCTGCTCCTTTTATACCTGATATGGTCCAGCTGATAATGCAAGCTTTAATTACTGAAGTCCTGAGGCTCATCTGAATTGCGGTGAAAAGGCAATCATTCTACTTTAGAGGGAGCCTTTTGGGAAACTGCCTCTTTTTTACGTTGTCAGCTTTTCTGCTATACGCTTGAGTAGTTCCCAGTCCTTCGGCTCTAAGTCGGCCAACATGACAACCAATCGCTTACGAAATTCTTTGTCGTCATTACGTGCAATCTCTGCAGCAAAGTCCATAATTTTATCGCTGGCGGCAGTTGGCGCTGCGAACATTTCACCTTCTCCGGTGCGCAGCCATGATTCATTGACGCCAAATTCGCGGCAGATGTCACTAATTGTACGTTCACTGGGAGATTTAGCACCAGAACAAAGTTCGGATGCAAACGGCTGTGAAATGTGCAACCTGTTTGCAAAGTCGATTCTTTTTAATCCAAGCTCTTCAAGAATTTTTTTAATACGTTCGTTCATCGGTTTTCGCCCCCCTTACAATCTGCATTGTATCACGCAGGTAAAGCCATGTCAACAAAAGAGTATAGCTCGGCTATGATTTTGTTCTTATCGATGCCACTTGGCTATTCCGTAGTTACTTACAGATAAAGCCAAACAAAAATCCCCGAAAAGCCAGGCGTAAAGCCACTTTTCGGGGATTTTACTTTGGAGCTACTGATCCGATTCGAACGGACGACCTGCTCATTACGAGTGAGCTGCTCTACCGGCTGAGCCACAGTAGCACATTGCGATCTCTGCAACGTGTGATATTTTACCATAAAAGCCGGGAGCTGTCAAGATTGATTCGCAACTTTATCCCTCTGTGTTTGATTCGGCTCCTTTGCAAGGACGCGGCTCAGCTCACAGACCACAAAGCAGCAGCCAAGAAACACCAGCAGCGCACAGTCGGGCGGGAGGCGGCGCATCATGGTCACGCGGCCGCACAGGCTGCTGAACGTCTCCTGCGCCCGCTGAGGAAGGAGAAGATAGAATATCAGCAGCGAAAGCGGCAGATGGAGCAGCCGGGCGCGGTAGAGCGGGCGGAGGGTCATCTCGGGCGGGCAGATGGTCCGCACCTGCATCAGAACAGAAAGCCCCTGCACGCTCAGCGCCGCGCAGCACAGCATACTGGCGAACCGGCCGCTTTTTGCAGCCAGGTCACAGCCGGAGCAGACCTCTAAAAGCATCGCGCAGAAAACGCCTGCACCCGAGGGCAGCACTTCCCCTGCTCCTGCGGCCAGCATCCGGAAAAACAGGACGAAGCCGCAGAGCTTGAGGTAGGTCTGGGCCGCCTGCGCGATGATGCCGTCCAGCCGGAGAGGCTGCGAAGCGGTCGGGACAGCGGGGTGCGCCATTGACCCAGGCGTCCCTCCCAGCCGCGCCAGAAGCGCGGCGGACAGATAGCCCGCCGCCACCTGTGCAAGGAACAGCAGGACGCCCAGCTCTGCACTGCCCAGCATGGACTGCCCGACAGCCAGTATCACAAAGGACGGGCCGGAACAGACACAGGCCGGAAGGAGCGCATCGGCCTCCCGCGCGGTGAGCTGCCCGGAGCGGACGGCCCCGGCGGCGGCACTTGCTGCGGGGGCAAAGCCGCCCAGAGAGCCGATGAGCAGCACCCGCCCAGCCGCCGGAGCGCGGACCCCGATGAGTCTTGCAACTGGGCAGAAGGGCAGCCCCAGCACATCCGCCGCCGGGCATTGGATGAGCAGCGTGGACACGATGAGGAACGGGAACAGCGAAAGCAGCAGCGAGCCGCCGCAGAGCGCCAGTCCCTCCCGCAGGGCCTGTGCGCAGGCATCCGGCGCGGCAAACGGCAGCAGACCCGCGGCCAGCGCCATCAAAAAATACCCCACGCTCCGGATTTTCTCTTTCTGAATCATACGCGCACCCTCCATTTCCATATATATGTGGTAATTGGCAGCGGTTTGCATGGCGGGAGGGAGCAGCGTGGGAAGGAAACGAAAGCAAACGCATTCCCTGCGCGGCTGGTTCCGGCGGATGTTCCGTCAGCCGCCCGGGGACTTCTACGGACGGGCTTCGGTCTACCTGAGCGGCAGAAGGATGGAGATCGAGCAGTTCCGGCGCATCCGCTCCTACGAAGAAGGCAAGCTCTGCCTCGAGCTGGGGCGCGGCACTCTGACGGTCTACGGCGACGATTTGAAGATAGAGACACTCTCCGCCCGGAGGCTCACCCTGCGGGGGCAGATCCTGCGGACCGATTTTTCAAAGGAATAGGAGCTTTCTACCATGGAATGGACTCAGCTCTGGGCAGGCGTCACCTTTGCGGCGCAGAACGGCGATGCCGAAGGTCTGCTGACTGCTGCGGCCGCAGGCGGGCTGCACCTCTCCGACATCGTTCCCCGGCCCGGCGGGTTCTCGGCCCGGTGCGCCGCATGGCATTATCGGAAACTGGCCGCTCTGGCCCGCAGACGGCGGGTGCGGCTGCGCATCCAAAAACGGCAGGGTCTTTTCTTTTGCATCCGTCCCCTTCTCCGGCGGCGGGGGCTCTGGGCCGGATGCCTTGTCTTTCTCCCTCTGCTGCTCTGGCTGCAGGGCTTTGTCTGGTTCGTCGAACCGGTGGGCCTGACGCCCGGCCAGCAGGCGCGGGCCGCCGTCGTCCTGTGGGAGGCAGGGCTTTTCCCGGGAAATGCCGTCACACAGGAAAAGCTCGCCGCCGGAGAATATGCCCTGCTCCAGAGCGGTGAGTTTTCCTGGGCCAGCCTCAACTTTATGAAGGGAAAGCTGGTGGCGGAAGCGGCTGCGGCGAAACCGGTGCCGGACATCGCTGCCGGGACGCTCCACGGCCTCCGGGCCAGGGTGTCCGGCACGGTCGTTCGCACCAACCTCGTCAGCGGGACGATGCTCGTCGTCCCCGGTCAGGCCGTAGAAGCCGGTCAGGGCCTCATCGGGACAGCCCGCGCCGAACGGGACGGAATGCTCATCTTTCAGCCTGCGGCGGGCAGCGTCCGGGCGCAGTTCGAGTGGGAAAACGAGCAGGATATTGCTCTCCTGCTGCCCATCGAGCAGCTCACAGGGCAGCAGACCGTGCATCGGACGCTGTTCTGGGACGGCCATGCGATTGCTCTGCCCTCCCTGCATCCTGCTCCAGGCGAGGCAGAGGCCGCAGCCGTCGTCCGGCACTGCCAGCCAGAAATCTTCGGGCTTCCCGTCCCTGTTTTTATCGAAGAAACGACATATTATTATAAAGTCTCCACCGATTTGGAGCGGACCGAAGAGCAGGCTCTGGCCCTTGCAAGGATGCAAAGTAAACAAGCTTTACAGCAGAATTGGCCTGATTTTGAGCTTCTGGCCCGCAAAGAGGACGTCTCTGTCGAAGAAAATACCCTCCACTACCGGGTCGTCTACACCATCACCGCCGACATCTGCAAATGAAAACGCCGCACGGCCCCGAGCACATCTGCTCCGGCCATGCGGCGTTTTATGATCATGGATTTTTGTTACTTCTCTTCCGGGGTCGTCTCAGCCAGAAGCTCGTTCAGGTCGAACTCATACTTCGTGTGGCAGAAGTGGCAGACCACCTCACACTTCGGGTCTTCGTCCCGGAGCTTTACCAGCTCTTTGCGGCCAAGGCTGAGGAGCATATCCTTCGTGCGCTCCTTGCTGCAGTCGCACCGATACTTCACCTCGCGGGTATCGAGGACCTGCGGGTCGAAGCCCGCCATTGCCAGCTCCATCATATCCTGCGGAGTCTTCCCTGCCCGGAGCAGCTCGGTGACGGAAGGCATGGCGGCGATGTTCTGCTCCAGACGGGTGATCTCGGCATCGGTCGCGCCCGGCAGGAGCTGCAGCAGATAGCCGCCGGCGCAGGCGATGGACAGATCCTTGTCCACCAGAACGCCCAGCGCACAGACGGTGGGGATCTGCTCGCTGTAGGCGTAGTAGCTGGTGATGTCCTCGGCCATCTCACCGGACACCAGCGGCACCTGACCCACCGTCGGCTCCTTCTGGAGCTTGTTGTCCCGGATGACAGTCAGAACGCCGTCTTTGCCGACTGCGCCGCCCACGTCCAGATGGCCGTTCTCCTTTGCGGGAAGCTCGACCAGGGGGTGGTCGATGCAGCCTTTGACGTTGCCGTGTGCGTCGGTGCAGGCGATGACGACGCCAGCCGGGCCGCCGCCGGACACGCGCAGGGTGATGGAGTCGCCATCATCCTTGAGCATCGCGCCCATCAGGGAGACACCGGTGAGCAGACGGCCAAGGGCTGCGCTGCAGGTGGCGCTGGTGGTATGCAGCTTTTCTGCCGTGCGGACGATCTCAGTGGAGTCCACGCCGCAGAACACGACACCGCCGTTTTCAGAAATGCCGCGGATAAGATTCGACATATTATTGTTCCTCCAGTTGGGTATACTGTTTGACTGCGCAGAAGAAATAGCGCTCGCTCTCGTCGGTCAGAGGGCCAAAGCTCTCGCCGTCGCAGACACTTTCCAGCGCAAAGCCGTGCTTTTCCAGAGCGGCGCGGATGGCGTCGAGGTCGTAGGTGTACTCGTAGAACTGCTCGTGGAAGTGTTCTCCCGTCTCGCGGTAGTCGATGTCCACGCTGATCTCCACCCGGCGGTCGGCGGCGCTGTAATGGTTGCGCCAGACGCAGGAGGCGTCCTCTTCTTCAAACGTAAAGACGTTTTCGCCCAGCACGTTCCGGTGCTTATAGGGCGTGTTCATATCGAACAGGAGCACACCGCCTTTTTCCATAAAGAAACCGGCGTTGGCGATGGCTTTGTCCAGGTCCGGGATGTGGTTGAAGGTGTCGAAGGTGGACGCCGCACCCCGGATGGTGCCGTAGAGGTCGAGCTTGAGCAGGTCCTGCCGCAAAAGAAGCAGGCCGCCGGAAAGGCCAAGCTGCTCCGCCTTGTCCCGGACGACGCAGAGCATCTCCTCCGACTGGTCGATTCCGATCATATCGTAGCCCGCCTGCGTGAGCATCAGGGTCAGCTCTCCTGTCCCGCAGCCCAGGTCGGCGAGGATGCCGTCATGGATGCCGTGGGCTTCCAGCTCTTTTTTGATGTGGGCATACAGGGCCTCGTAGTCGGCCTCGCCGTTGAACTCATCGTAAAAATAAGCAAATTCGTTGTAAGCCATTGCGTTACTCCGCGTCCTCTGCGTTTGCCTCGTACTCGGCGGCGACGGCTGCGTTCAGCACAGCCTGCAGCTCCGGGATGCCGTAGCCGCTCTCGCCGCTGGTCAGCACCACCTTCTGGCAGCCGTAGGGCAGGCAGAGCTTTTCGAACTCCTCCTGCGTCTGGGCCAGCTGGCTCTTCTTGAGCTTGTCGGCCTTGGTCAAGGCCACGACGAAGGGGATGTTGTGGTAGTGGAGATACTGCAGCATCTGGATGTCGTCGGCGCTGGGGGCGTGACGGCAGTCGATGAGCTGGACCAGCAGAGTGTGATGACGCTGGGCCTCGAAGTAGCTGTTGATGAGGTCGTCCCAGCGCTCACGGTCGGCGTTGCTCACCTTGGCATAGCCGTAGCCGGGCAGGTCCACGAAGTAGCAGTCATCCACCGCGTAGAAGTTGATGGTAGCCGTCTTGCCCGGCGTGCTGGACACGCGGGCGAGATTCTTGCGGTTGCAGAGCTTATTGATGAGGCTGGATTTGCCCACGTTGGAGCGGCCGGAGAAGCTCAGCTCCGGGCGGTCGCTCTCGGGCAGCTGGCTGGAAATGCCGTAGCTTGCAATGAAATCCGCTTTGTTATAGTTCATAGCTTCGCTCCTTTCGTCTCAGCAGACCGCGCCCGGCTGCGGCTTTTCAGCCGTCTGCGGCAGGGCCGCAGCCTCAGCGGGCTTTACCTTCCTGGTGCGGGGGTGGCCCGCAGACACCGTCTTGGGCTTGAGGAGGGCTGCGGCGAGGACCTGCGACAGGTTGGACATGGGCAGGAACTCGATGTTCTTCTTGACCTCGTCGTCCACCTCGTACAGATCGGACAGGTTGTCCTTCGGGATGAGGACGGTCTTCATCCCCTCGCGGTAAGCGGCCATACTCTTCTCGCGGAGGCCGCCGATGGGCAGCACATTGCCGTGGAGGGTGATCTCGCCGGTCATGGCCACATCGCCCCGCACCGGGATGCCGGACAGGCAGGAGATGAGGGCCGTGGTCAGGGTGACGCCGGCAGAGGGGCCGTCTTTGGGGACTGCACCCTCCGGGGCGTGGATGTGCAGGTCGCACTTCTTGAGGCGCTCGGAGTCGATGCCGTACTCTGCGGCATGGACGCGGGCATAGGTGATGGCCAGCTGGGCGCTCTCCTTCATCACGTCGCCCAGAGAACCGGTGACGGTGATCTTGCCGCTGCCGTTGTCGATGACCTGCACCTCGATGGGCAGGGTCTCGCCGCCGATGCTGGTCCATGCCAGACCGTTGGCGATGCCGATGGCGTTGGTGCGGTTGAGGAACTCGGGCTTGACCATGCGGGGTCCCAGCAGCTTTTCGAGGCCGGTGCCGGTGACGGAGACATTCTCCGCCTCGCCGGAAGCAATTTTCCGGGCGCACTTGCGCAGGACGCTGGTGATGGTGCGCTCCAGATTGCGGACGCCGGCCTCGCGGGTGTAGCCGTCGATGATGCCGTAGAGGGCGCTCTGGGAGAAGGTGACCTTGCCGGTCAGGCCGCAGGCATCCAGCTGCTTGGGGACCAGATGCTTCCGGGCGATGTTGTACTTTTCCACCCGGGTGTAGCTGGGCAGCTCGATGACGTCCATGCGGTCGCGCAGCGGGCCGGGGATGGCGCTGAGGTCGTTGGCCGTGGTGATGAAGAGCACATGGCTCAAATCAAACGGCATATCGATGAAATGGTCGTTGAAGGTGCTGTTCTGCTCGGGGTCGAGGGCTTCCAGCAGAGCGGCCGCCGGGTCGCCCCGGAAGTCGCCTGCCAGCTTGTCGATCTCGTCCAGAAGCATCAGGGGGTTCGCGCTCTTGGCAGAGATCATGGCGTTGATGATCTTGCCGGGCATCGCGCCGATGTAGGTGCGGCGGTGGCCGCGGATCTCGGCCTCATCCCGCACGCCGCCGAGGCTGATGCGGACATACTTGCGGTTCAGGCTCTCGGCGATGGAGCGGGCGATGCTGGTCTTGCCGACACCCGGAGGGCCGACGAGGCAGATGATCTGGCCCTTCACGTCGGGGGCCAGCTTGCGGACGGCCAGCACCTCGAGGATGCGGTCCTTGACCTTCTTCAGGCCGTAATGATCCCGGTCCAGCACCCGCTGGGCCTTGGCGATGTCCAGATCGTCCTCGGTGAAGGTGTTCCAGGGCAGGTCGAGGCAGGTGTCCAGATAGGTGCGGATGACCGTGCCTTCCTGATTGCTGCTCTGCATTTTGGAGAGGCGGTCCACCTCTTTGAGAAGCTTCTTTTCCCGGTCCTCGTCCAGATGGAGGGCCGTGATCTTCCGGCGGTACTCCTCGGCCTCGGCGGTGGTATCGTCGTCCTCGCCCAGCTCCTCGCTGATCATGTGGAGCTGCTCGTGGAGGTAGTAGTCGCGCTGGTTCTTGTCCATCGCCTCGTCTACCTTCTGGGCGATCTCCTTATCGATCTCGAGCATCCGGCGCTCCCGGTGCATCTTCTCGATGAGCAGATGCAGACGGCCCATCAGGGTGCCTTCGTCCAGAATGGCCTGTTTATCCTCGAAGCGGAACAGGAGGTTGGCCGGGATGTACTCGGACAGGAAAGCGGCGTCGGTGCTGGTGGTGATGGCAAACACCACGTCCTTGCCGATGTGGGGGTTCAGAGCCAGCAGGTCGTCAAAGCTCTTTTTGACGTTGCGGACGAGGACGTCCGCCTCCGGCAGCTCTTCAGGCTTCGCCATCTTCACCGGGGCCGGGCGGACGGTGGCCAGCAGGAAGCTGCCGTCGTCCTCCATCTCGGAGAGTCTGGCGCGGTATTTGCCTTCGACCAGGATGCGGACGAGGTCGTCCGACACCCGCATCACCTGCTTGACCTCGGCCACGACGCCGTAAGTATAGAGGTCGGCGGCCTTGGGGTCTTCGACCTTCATCTCTTTCTGTGCCACGAGGAAGACGTCAGAGTTGTTGCTGACGGCCCACTCCACGGCGGCGATGCTCTTCTCGCGGCCCACCTCGAAGTGGAGCAGATTGTTGGGGAAGACCACCAGCCCGCGCAGGGCGATGGCCGGAAGGTGGAGGACGCTCCGCTCCACCTTGACCGTAACTTTTTCAGACATAGTACAAAACCTCCCAGCCGTCCCTCGGATGCGAGTCATCCATAAGGGCGGCTTTTTTGTAGGGTCATATCAAATCTATCATTTTATTATAGCGAAAAATGTTTGCAGATGCAACTGTTCAGCGCTTTTCCCGGGTGTTGTAGCCCAGTCTGCCCAGTGCAGGCAGGATGGCCCGAAGGGTCAGGGACGTGAGGGCGCCCATGACAAGGCCCAGCACCAGCATCACCGGCGCATAGTACAGCGACATGGCCGAGGACAGGATGAGCCCCGCGCCAAGCAGCTGGCCGATGTTGTGGGACAGTGCGCCGCAGACCGACAGGATGAACCATGTGGGCCGGAACGGGAGCTTATAGTAGAGCACCCACATCACCAGCAGGGACAGCAGTCCGCCGCAGAGCGAGAGGAAGCCTGCCGTCCAGCCGGAGACGAGAAAGACGAACAGCGCCTTGAGCAGGTCGAGATAGAGCGCCTGCCGCGCCCCCATGAAGAACAGTGCATACATCACCACGATGTTCGCAAGGCCCAGCTTCATGCCCGGCGCAAGGCCCGGGATGACCAGTGTGCCTTCGATAAAGGAAAGCGCCATCGCCAGCGCGAACAGCAGGCCGGAAAGTGCGATCTCGTGTGTTTTCTTTGGGTCATGGTTTCGGTTTGCCATCGGCTCTCCCCCTTTGCTGCATCGGTCATTCTTCGCCGCCGGCGGTCTGCTCGTACTGCTCCTGCTCCTCGACGGCGGCTTCCCATGCGGCGAAAAGCTCGTCCTGATGGAAGCGCAGGTCGCTGAGCTCGTCGCTCTTTTCCCGCAAAAGCTGGGGGTCGTTGTAGACTTCCGGCGAGTTTATCTCGTTTTCCAGCTCCACTTCGCGGGCGCCGCAGGCTTCCATCTCGTCCTCGCAGGCTTTGATCTTGGCGCGCAGCTCTGCCCGGCGGCGGCGCTGCTCTTTGCCGTAGCCCGCCTTGGCGGGTTCGCTGCTCTTCTCGGCCACGGGGGCGGGAGCGGCGCGGCCCATCAGGGCGTCATAGCTGGGGTAGATGACCGCCTTGCCGTCCTCGAGGTAGAGGATGGGGCAGGCCAGACTGTTCATCAGGTGGCGGTCATGGGTGACGAGGAGCAGCGTGCCGGTGTAGGCCATCAGAGCCTCGGTCAGGTTCTCGCGGGTGTAGATGTCCAGATGGTTGGTAGGCTCGTCCAGGAACAGCAGGTTCGGGCGTTCCAGCACGATCTCTGCAAAGCGCAGCCGGGCCAGCTCGCCGCCGGACAGGGCCTCGCAGGGCTTGAAGACCGTCTCGCCCCGGAAGCCCAGCTTTGCCAGATGGCTGCGGACTTCCAGCTCGGTCATCCGGGGGTACTTGTTCCAGATGACGTCGATGACGCGGCCCGCGCCGATGCGATTCTGCTGCTGGGCAAAGATGCTGGGCCGTGCGCCGGTGCCAAGGCGCACCATGCCGCCGGAGGGGCGGCGCTTGCCGTCCAGCACCTGCATCAGGGTGGATTTGCCTGCGCCGTTGGGGCCGGCGATGATGAGCCGCTGGCCGCGGCAGACCGTATAGGTGAAGGGCTCCAGCAGGGTGCGGCCGCCGATCTTGATGGTCAGATTCTTGAGCAGCACCAGCTCATTCCACGGCTCCACGTCGTATTCGAAGCGGAACTTGAGCTGGTTGGTCTCGTCCTGAGGGGCCTCGGTGATCTCCAGCTTTTCCAGCTGCTTGCGGCGACTCTGGGCCATCTTGGTGGTGGAGGCGCGGACGAGGTTGCGGTCGATGTAGTCCTGTAATTTTTCGGCCAGCGCCACGTCGGCGTCGTGCTGCTTCTGGCGCAGGGCGTCGGCGGCTTCCTTCTGGGGCAGATAGGCCGAGAAGTTGCCTTTATAGGTGGTCATGGTCTGGAACGAGACTTCCCAGATCCTGGTACAGACGTTGTCGAGGAAATAGCGGTCGTGGCTGACCACCAGAACGGCACCGGAGTAGCCCTTGAGGTAGTTTTCCAGCCACTCCATGGTGGCGAAGTCCAGATGGTTCGTAGGCTCGTCCAGAATGAGGACGTCCGGCTTCTCGAGGAGGAGCTTGGCCAGACGGAGACGGGTCAGCTCACCGCCGGAGAGGACGCCCACATTCTTGCTCCAGGTATCCTGTGCAAAGCCCATGCCGGACAGCACCTTCTTGATGTTGACGTCCATGTTGTAGCCGTCGGCGGCGTCGATGATGTTCTGCAGTTCGTCGTGCTTTTCGAGAAGGGCGGCGTCGTCGGGAGAGGCCGCCATCTTCTTTTCCAGGATCTGCATCTGGGCCATGGCGTCCAGCACAGGGGCGAAGGAAGAGCGCATCTCCCCGTAAATATCCAGCGTAACATCGAGCTTTGCGTTCTGCTCCAGATAGCCCAGCGTCACGCCGTGGGTCACGCTGAACTCGCCGTCATAGTCGGTGTAGACGCCGGTCAGGATTTTGAGCAGGGTCGTCTTGCCTGCGCCGTTCTGGCCCACGATGCCGATGCGGTCTTCTTTTTCCACGCTGGCGCTCACGTCGTGCAGGACGACTTTCTCGCCAAAGCTCTTTCCGAGTTTTTCCAAATGAATCAGCATATCGTTCTTCCGTGTTCTTTTCCAGTAGGGTGGATGGGGACATTCCCGCCGTTACAGCTGATGACGGCGGTGCTTGAGGCCGAGGTTCGCCAGCTCTTCCGGCTCCATCACCAGCGGGTAGAGCTCTTCCAGCGAGGCGATCTCGTAGGTGGGGTTCACCTTGCCCGGGTTCTCGGCGTGGCCGGGGTTGAACCAGCAGGTGTCGAGGCCCGCGTTCACGCCGCCCTGAATGTCGCTGGTGAGGCTGTCGCCCACCACCAGGACATGCTCCCGGTTCTCCACGCCCAGAGCGCGGAGGGCGGAGTCGAAGATGCGGCGGCTGGGCTTCTCGCTGTCCAGCTTCTCGGAGACGAAGACGTCCTCAAGGTAGGCCCCGATGCCGGATTCTGCCACCCGGCGGCTCTGCACCTTCTCGAAGCCGTTGGTCACGACGGCCAGCGTCGCCACCTCGGAAAGCTCCCCGAGGACGTCCAGTACATTGGGGGTCATCAGGTCGGGGTGGGAGGACAGGTGGTCGAGGTAGCAGCGGTTCATCTCCACGCCGTCACCGGCTGCGTTGATGGCCTTGAGGAAGCGGGTGAAGCGCTCCCCCATCAGCTTGTCGCGGCGTATCTGGCCCTTTTCCAGCTGACGCCAGAGCTCCGAGTTGATGTCCCGGTAGGTCTGCACCGTCCCGGCGTCCGGCTCGATGCCGTATTCCACCAGCGTCTCAGCCAGCGCCTTGTTCTCAGCGGCGTCAAAGTCCAGGAGCGTATTGTCTGCATCGAAGAGGATGCAATAATATTTTGCCATGTTTCTTTCCCTTCTCTATCATGTTTCGAGCCGCCTGCCGCTTTGAGCGGGCGCGGCTGCGGAGCGGTTTGAGAACAGCGAGAAGCCAGCCCCGCCCGGCAGAGCTGGCTTCTCGTATTTTTTATCATTCCAACGTCATTTCATAGGCTTCGTCGTCGGACTGGTCCGGCAGGTTCCCGCTGCACTTGCAGCGCGGCGTGCAGGCGCACTCTTTTGCGATGCACTTTGCCATCTGCTCCTCCGTCACGCCGTTCTCGACGTTTTCCCAATCCATGTCGTAGTAGTCCACGCTGCCGTCGGTCACATCTTCTGCGCCGGGCAGGCCGAGGACTTGCATTTCTTCACGGAACATCCGCTCGCCTCCTCTCGGCTCAGCCTATGCGGCTTTGCAGAGGAAGGTGCGGGGCATCATTCTGCCTTGCTTTCGGCTTCCTTGCTGGCGGAGGCTCCCGGCTTGGTTTCGGCCTTGGGCTCTGCTTTGCTCTCGGCCTTGGATTCTGCTTCGCCCTCGGTCTTAGACTCAGCCTTAGACTCGGCCTTGCTTTCGGACTCCGGCTCTGCCTTGGAGCTGCCAGACGACGTGCTGGACGATGCCGACGACGAACTGCCGGTGCTGTGGGAAGAGCTGCCCGAACTTGCAGAGGAAGAGGATGTACTGCCGGAAGGACCGGCATGGGACGAGGACGAACTGCTGGTGGAGCCGGACTCGCTGGTCACACCGCTGCCGATGGTGATGGTCAGGGTGTTGCTGCTCACCTTGCAGTCGTTGTAGGTGACGACGGCGTGGATCTTATAAGAAGCGTTGACCATGGAGCTGTCCACCACCCCGGTGATGCTGGACTTACCGGCAGCCTGCGTGACCTCCTGACCGTTGGCGTACCAGCGCAGGTTCTCGGTCTTGGCGTACTTGCCGCTCAAAGTCGCCTTGAAGGTGTAGGAGCTGCCCACAGCGCCCTTGCCCTCGCTGGTGATGTGGACGGAGGCCGTACCGAAGACTGCCGTGACATCCAGATTCTGCTTGAAGTCGGTGTCGGTGCGGGTCTTGCTGGTGAGGCCGTCGCTCCACTTGACGAAGACGTGGCCCTCCGCCGGGACAGCGGTCACGGTGATGGATTTATCGGGGTCGGTGACGGTGTAGGTCACAGAGCTGTTGCCGGTGTCATTGCCGACGCTCAGAGTGCCGCCGCCGTTCTTGTCCACACGGTAGCGGGCCTCGAACTTTTTCTCCTCGCTGGTGCTCTCGCTGGAAGAGCTCTCCGCGCTGCTGGCACTCTCGGCCTGACTCTCGCTGGAGCTGACAGCCTCCGAGCTGGGAGCAGCCACGGCGGAGCTGGGGTTGGAGACATACTCCATGGTGCGGGTGGGGATGTTGTTGGTGTCGGGGCGGCGGTCCTCGGTCTGCAGGGCGTGGGTGCGGAGATAGTTTAGCACTGCCTTGAGGCCGGCGCTCTTGAGGTGGATGTCGCCGCTGGTGTAGTAGTCCGCGATGCCGTAGCCGTCGCTGCCCTTGAGGGCCTCGGCGGAGTTGAGGAAGCGGACGCCCAGCTGCTCGCAGAGATCCAGAAGGGCCATGTTGAAGTCGTCGATCTTGGCCTGGTCCATGTGGGGGTAGTTGGAGTGGTCAGCCGGGACCGGCGGCACCGTGTTGACGATGATGTCGGTATAGGGATAGCTCTGCTGGATGGCCTGGATGAGGGCCGTGTAGTGGGCGATGAAGTCCGAGACTTCCATCCCGGTGTCGTTGGTGCCGAAGGTCATGACCACACGGCGGGGCTTCATCATGGCCACCGCCTGAGGGATAGTATAATGGTTGGAATCCTTCTTAAAGGTAACGATGCCCTCGTTGAGCGCTACCTGGGTGCCGATGCCCTCTTTGGCGCAGAACTGCTGCAGGGAGATGAGGCCGTTGTTATAGAGGCGGACGGTGTTGGAGTCGCCCAGAAAAAGGGTGTCGTTCAGATAGTCCGTGCCGGCGTCGGCGGTCTCCGTCAGCAGAGCGGTGGAGGCATTGTCGATCTGGTAGTGGCCCGACAGGTCTTCGCCGGGGGCAGCGGGTCCCTCTGCAGGCTCCGAGACGGAGGGGGCAGGCTCCTCGCCGCCCTTTTTGAGGAGGGTGGTGGTGATGCCGAAGGTCAGCAGCACCGCCAGCACGCAGAGGATGCAGACCAGAACGGCCCGATGCTGCATGGGAGTCATGGTTTCGTTTTGTTGTTGTCTTTTTTGACTCATAGATTCAGTCCCTCTCGTTTCAGGAATGGGAAAGCTCGTCCCCCGGGCGGAGAGCCCAGTCCGTCAGCTCTTTGCAGTCAGCGGCCATGAAGACCGGCGCAAAGGGGGCGACCTCTTCCCTGCCGCCGTAGCCGTAGAGCACAGCGGCGGCGTCCAGGCCGCAGTTCACAGCGCCCTGCATATCGTCCCGGCGGTCGCCCACCATCAGCACCCGCTTGCCCTGCATGACGGGCTGGGCGAGGACATGGCGGATGACGTCGGTCTTGTTGTCGCGGCTCTCATCCATGGACGCACCGCCCACGAAGGAGAAGTAAGGCGCAAGGCCCTGCTCTTCGAGGATGGGCCTCACAACGTCGGTGGGCTTGCAGGTGGCCGTGCAGAGGGTCAGGCCCGCAGCCTTGAGACGGCCCAGCATCTCCACCACGCCGGGGTAGACATCGCCCTCGTGGCAGCCCCTGGCGGCGTAGCTCACGCGGTAGCGCTTCGTGGCCTCCTCGATTTTTGCAGGGTCGGAGAAATGCTCGCCGAAGCTCTTGCGGAGGGGCGGGCCGATGTAACGGCCAAGGTCGCTCCGGGCGACGTCAACGCCCATGGAGCTGAAAACTTCTTCCAGTGTATTGAGAATGCCGGGGGCGGAATCGATGAGCGTACCGTCCACGTCAAACAGGATCGCATCGTAGTGCAGCAAGGTCAGGTTCCCCTTTCTCTTTGGATAAACATTATATAGTATAGCACAGATTTCGATATTCAGCAATTCCAACAAAACACTTTTCCGACTTTTATACATATTTTTAGGCAGCCCCGCCCCGGAAAGCAAAAACCGCCCACCCATTGCGGGCGGGCAGTCGCATTTTGACATCAGCTCTCGGTGGTGGTGCAGTTACCCGTCGAGGGGTAGTAGAGGTTGTTGGCGATGAATTCCAGCTTCTCTTTCAGCACCAGCTCAAGGTTCGCCACGGCGTGGACCATGTTGGTGGCGGAGTCGTTGACTTCCAGCAGCTTGCACAGGTCCAGCTCCTCCATGCTGAGGGCGGCTTTCATCTTCTGGGTCTCAGCGCAGAGGATGTGGCTCAGGGCCGACTCCTGCAGAGCGATGCTCTCCATCAGGTCGACGACGGCCTGGTCGAAGGAAACTCTCGGCAGCGCGGGGCAGTCGCAGGAAACGCAGGGGGTGCAGTTGGTGGTATCAGCCATAAGAAGGACCTTCCTTTCTATAATAGGAATCGGGCGCAGTCCATCCTATGTGCCTTGCCGCCCGGATGTCACTCCGGCTTTGCGCTCTTCTGTACCTTCTCGATGGTGTCGCGGTAGCCGCCGGAGCCGTACTGGATGCAGCGGTTGATGCGGCTGATGGTGGCGGTGCTGATCTCCACCGCCTTTACGATCTGGTCGTAGGTGCTGCCGCTGAGCAGGAGCTTGGCCGCTTCCAGACGCTGGGCCATATCGGAGATCTCCTTGACCGTGCAGAGGTCTTCGAAGAAGTTGTAGCACTCCTCCCTCGTCTCAAGACTCAGGATCGCGTCGAACAGTGCGTCGGTGGTGGGGTTTCTTCTTGGGTTCTTGTCCGCCATAGCTGCCTCCTTTAGGGCAAAGTGCCGCAGGGTGCGGCAGGGGTCTTTCTGTTACCCTGTTACTTTAGCACTTGAAAGTGCAAAAGTCAAGTGTTCGGTCTTTCTTTCCGGGGGTTTAGCAGATTTCACCTGTGGATGTGTTCAGTTTTATTCATCTCACATCTGAACAAAAATCGCCTAAATTTTCTTAGTTTCTCCCCCGCAAAAATGGCACAGTCTCCTAACTTGCCCAAAATATATTGACAAGTTATGAAATCAGGACTAAAGTATACACAATCATTCGGCAAATGCAATGAACAGGACATGACTTTTCGCATTCCCTGCGCTCAGAGAGCCGCCATTCCGGTGCAAGACGGCAGCACAGTGCGATCAGCCCTCACCTGCGAGCAGCCTGTGCGAACCCGCTTGCGGCAGTAGTGCATGGCCGTTCAGCCCACGTTACAGGGCGGCGTATCGGCGGCAGGAACGCCTGTACGCGCAAGCGGCTGCTCCCGAAAGCAGCAAACGAAGTGGTACCGCGGAGAACGACCGGTGCAGATGCACCGTTTGGCCTTCGTCTTCGAGGAAGATAGGATACATCTTTGTGTCTCTATCTTTCATGAGGACGGAGGCTTTTTTCATCCTCCGGGCCGTTTCGCCTGCTCTGCTTTTGGGTACAGACGCTCTGTCTGGCACATTGCCGGTTGCCGGTGTGAAAGAAAGGAAAGAGGTATAAAGAAATGAATACGCTGGTCATCGTTTTGATCGCAGCCGTGTGTCTGTTCGGCGCTTATACGCTGTATGGCCGCTGGCTGGCCAACAAATGGGGCATCGACCCCACCGCCAAGACCCCCGCAGTCGTCCACGAGGATGGCCGTGACTATGTCCCCACCAACGGCTGGACCGTGTTTGCACACCAGTTCAGCTCCATCGCCGGTGCAGGCCCTGTCACCGGTGCCATCCAGGCTGCTGCTTTCGGCTGGCTGCCTGTCCTGCTGTGGGTGCTGCTGGGCGGCATCTTCTTCGGCGCTGTCACCGACTTCGGCGCTCTGTACGCTTCCGTCAAGAACGACGGCAAGAGCATGGGCATGCTGATCGAGAAGTACATCGGCAAGACCGGCCGCAAGCTGTTCCTGCTGTTCTGCTGGCTGTTCTGCGGCATCGTCATTGCAGCGTTTGCTGACATGGTGGCCGGAACCTTCAACGCCTTCGGTGCAGACGGTGCTCTGGCGGAGACTGCTCAGACCAACGGCGCTGCCGGTATGGTCTCCATCATGTTCATGGTCTTCGCTGTCGTCTTCGGCCTCATCCAGAAGAAGTTCAACTTCTCCGGCTGGAAAGAGAGCCTCATCAGCATCGTCTTCATCGTGCTTTCCTTCGTCATCGGCGCAAACCTGCCCCTCATTCTGGGCAAGGCTGCATGGAGCTACATCACCTTCGTCTACATCTTCTTTGCCGCTGTTCTGCCCATGTGGCTGCTGAAGCAGCCCCGTGACCACATGACCACCTTTATGTTCGTGGCCATGATCATCGGCGCTGTGGTCGGCCTGCTGGTCGCTCATCCCACCATGAACCTGCCCGTCTTCACCGGTTTCACCAACGAGAAGCTGGGTACCATGTTCCCCATCCTGTTCGTCACCGTGGCCTGCGGTGCTGTCTCCGGCTTCCACAGCCTCGTCTCTTCCGGCACTTCCTCCAAGACCGTCGAGAACGAGAAGGATATGCTGAAGGTCGGCTATGGTGCCATGATCCTCGAGAGCCTGCTGGCTGTTCTGGCCCTCTGCGTCGCCGGTGCTGCCGCTGCTGCTGACGGCACCCCCGCCGCCGGTACTCCCTTCCAGATCTTCAGCCGCGGCGTTGCCGGTTTCTTTGAGATGTTCGGTGTCCCCGCTTATGCCGCTACCGTCTTTATGACCATGTGCGTTTCCGCACTGGCCCTGACCAGCCTTGATGCCGTGGCCCGTATCGGCCGCATGAGCTTCCAGGAGCTGTTCAGCGTGGACGACATGGAGCACGCTGAGGGCTGGCGCAAGCTGCTGTGCAACGTCTACTTCTCCACCTTCATCACTCTGGTGTTCGGCTTCATCCTGACCAAGATCGGCTACGCCAACATCTGGCCCCTGTTCGGTTCTGCAAACCAGCTGCTGAGCGCTCTGGTCCTGTCTACCCTGTGCGTCTTCCTGAAGGTCACCGGCCGCAGCAACAAGATGCTCTTCCCCCCGCTGGTCATTATGCTCTGCGTCACCTTCACCGCTCTGGTGCAGCGCCTCATGGCGATGGTCAAGGCCATCAGCAATGCCGCTGCTGTCACCATCCCTGCCGGTGAGACCACTTGGGGCGCTGTGTTCATCGCCAACGGCCTGCAGCTCATCCTGGCTGTCCTGCTGATCGTTCTGGGCCTGAATATCGTGTTCCACTCCTTCTCCGCCTACAAGAAGGCAGAGCACAACAGCGAAGCCAAGGCCTGATCCATTGACCGCTGTTGACTGAATAAGCAAAACGCCGCTGACGGCTTCCGAACCGTCGGCGGCGTTTTTGTTCTGTTCCGGTTACAGCATCTTTACCATGATGATCTCATCCCGGTAGGTGCCGTCCTTCAGCTTAAAGGCCCGGGGCTGGATGCCATAGCGCTCAAACCCAACCTTCTCATAGAGATGGATGGCGCGGGCGTTATCGCTGTACACCCCCAGCTCCAACTGCTCGAAGCCGTTGGCCCGGGTCTGGTCGATGGCAAGCTGCATCAGGTAGCTGCCCAGACCGCAGCCCCAATACTCCTTTAGCACAGAGATGCCCATTACGGCACGATGGCGGTATTTGATATGCGGCCGCACCTGTGCAACACCAAACTCCCCCACCAGCTTTTCTCCGGCAAAGGCGCCCACCTCAAAGTTCACAGGGCTTTCCCCGCAGTCTGCAAGCCGATTCCCCATCGCTTCCAGACTCACCCCTTCCTCCGGGTAGCGGGCCATAAAATAGGTCTCGCTGTAGGTCGCATAGCGGAATGCATTCAGCGCCTCTGCATCGTCCGCGCACAAGCTGCGCACCGTCAGCACTTCCCCGCTGGGCAGGGTGAATGTTCTGGGTTCGATCTTCATGTTTCCCCTCTCCCCTTTCTGTCATTTGTTCTATGATAGCATACTTGCGGCCTGAGCACAACAAAAAGAGCCGCAGCGCCCTGTTACAGGCACTGCGGCTCTTTGACTTAGCAGTAGAAGCTAAAATTACTTCACCATGCTTGCGACTTCAGCAGCGAAGTCGTCAGAACGCTTCTCCAGGCCCTCGCCCTTGACGAAGTGGGCGAACTTGACGACCTTGATGTCGCCGCCCAGGTCCTTTGCGACCTTGGCAGTGTACTGACCGACAGTCAGGTCGCCGTCCTTGATGAACTCCTGATCGACCAGGCAGTTCTCCTTGAAGTACTTCTTGATCTTGCCCTCGATCATCTTCTGCTTGACATTGTCGGGCTTGTTGGCGTTCTTGGGGTCGTTGGCCATCTGAGCGAGGAGGATCTCCTTCTCCTTGGCGACGACCTCAGCGGGGACAGCAGCCTCATCGACGTAGCTGGGGTTGGCAGCTGCGACCTGCATGGCAACATCCTTGCCGTATGCAGCGAACTCGTCCTTCGCCTCGATGCCGTTGGTGGTCTCGAAGTTGACCAGGATGCCGTGGGTGCCGCCGAGGTGGACGTATGCAGAGCAGACGCCCTCGTAACGGACGAAACGGCGGACCTTGATGTTCTCCTTGATGACCAGGATGAGGTTCTTCAGAGCCTCATCGACGGTCTCGCCGCTCTCGGTCTTGCATGCCATCAGAGCCTCGACATCAGCGGGGTTCTGCTTCATGATGACCTTGGTGGCCTCCTTGACGAAGGCGACGAACTTGTCGTTCTTGGCGACGAAGTCGGTCTCGGCGTTGACCTCGATGACGACGCCCACCTTGCACTCGGGGCAGTAATCAGCGTAGACCATGCCCTCGGCAGCCACGCGGCTTGCCTTCTTGGCGGCGGTAGCCAGACCACGCTCACGCAGGATCTCGATCGCCTTCTCGAAGTTGCCGTCAGCCTCGGTCAGAGCCTTCTTGCACTCCATCATGCCGCAGTCGGTCTGCTTGCGCAGTTCCATAACGTCCTTTGCAGTAATAGCCATTTTGGTATTCTCCCTTACACAGTATTTGTTGGTTTGTGAGAATTTCGGGAAATCAGGCGTTTGCTGCGTCCTCAGCGGGAGCGGCCTCCTGGTTGCCCTGCTTGCCTTCCAGCACAGCGTCAGCCATAGCGCCAGCGATCAGCTTGACAGCGCGGATCGCGTCGTCGTTGCCGGGGATGACGTAGTCGATCTCGTCGGGGTTGCAGTTGGTATCAACGATAGCAACGATGGGGATGTTCAGCTTGCGGGCCTCAGCAACAGCGATGCGCTCCTTGTGGGGGTCAACGATGAACATGGCCTTGGGCAGGGTCTTCATGTTCTTGACGCCGCCGAGGTACTTGTCCAGCTTCTCCATCTCCAGCTCCAGCTTGGCCACTTCCTTCTTGGGCAGCAGCTCGAAGGTGCCGTTGTCCTTCATGTTCTGCAGCTGAGCCATACGGTCGATGCGCTTGCGGATGGTGCGGAAGTTGGTCAGCATACCGCCCAGCCAGCGAGCGTTGACGTAGTGCATACCGCAGCGCAGAGCCTCGTCACGGATGGACTCCTGAGCCTGCTTCTTGGTGCCGACGAACAGGATGTCGCCGCCCTCAGCTGCAACTTCCTTCACGTAGTTGTAAGCCTCGTCCAGCTTCTTGACGGTCTTCTGCAGGTCGATGATATAGATGCCGTTGCGCTCGGTGAAGATATACTTCGCCATCTTGGGGTTCCAGCGGCGGGTCTGGTGACCAAAGTGAACGCCTGCCTCGAGAAGCTGCTTCATAGAAACGACTGCCATAGTAAAATTACCTCCAAAATTTGTTTTGCCTCCGCACACCGTGATCTGCCGCCGTATCGGACGGCTGCAGACTGCCCTCCACCCTCTCGGGCACAAAAGGGCATAGTGATGCGTGTGTAATGCTAAGTAATAATAGCACAAACCTCTGGCCGTTGCAAGGGGTTTTCCTGCTTTTTTCTAAAAAGAATCGTAGTTTTTCGTCAATCTGCGGCCTCGGCGATGCTCCCGAGACCCATCCGGCTCAGGGCATAGCCTTTGCCGAACATGAGGTCGTACTGGAGCAGCCAGTGCTCATCGCTCCACTTCTGCTGCAGGGGGGTCAGCTCGTTCGAGGCGGTGCCGTCCTTCTCCAGGATGGTGCCGCGGGTGTTGGCCCGGTAGGCGGCCCGGAGCTGACGGCCAAGGAACTGGAAGTAGGCGGGCTGACGCAGGCCGAACAGCTCCATCATCACCGGCGAGATGTCGTAGGCGGCGATGGTGCCGAGGTCCACCGCCCGGTCGGAGTAGTTCGACCACATCAGCAGAGTGGTCTGATGGAGGCGGGGGTCGGCACTGGACCCGCTGGCGTAGCCGCTGCGGGTGTAGATGTCGTAGTTCGAGTCGATGGGGTTGTAGTGGTCGCCCCAGAACACGAGGATGACCGGCTCGTCCACCTGCGAGAAGTAATCCGTCAGCCTGCCCAGCATGGCGTCGGCGTCCCGGATGCCGGTGGCAAAGTCTTCCAGCGCACCCACGGTGCTGGCCTTGAGGCCCGCCGGGGCTTCGGTGACTTTCACCCGCTGGTCGTCGGGGTAGTTATCCTTATTATAATTGGTGTGGTTCTGCATGGTGACGGCGTGGAGGAAGACGGGGGCGTCGGACTGGGCCTTCATGGTCTCGTACTGGCCGATGATCTGGTCTGCCATGGAGTCGTCGGTGACGAGGCCGGTGGTCCAGTAGTGGCGGCGCACCTTCTGGACGCCCTGCATCTTCTCGAGGCTGATGAAGTCGTCGAGGCCGAGGTTGGGGTAGGCCGTGTCGCGGCTCCAGTATCTGGCCCAGAAGCAGTGGACCGCCGCCGTCTGATACCCTTCGGTCTTGAGGTAGCTGGGCAGGGCGAACATGGGTTTCGTCACGTGCTGCTGGTAGGGCTTGCTGCCGCTGGGCAGATAGGACACCGAGTAGCCCGTCAGGGCCTCGAACTCCACGTCACAGGTGCCGCCGCCGAAGCTGGGGCTGTAGACCCGGCCATAGGCGCTGGTCTGCTGCAGAGCGTGGAGATTGGCCGAGACGTCGGTGTCGAACTGGAAGCCGTACTGTTCCAGCTCCGAGACGTCCCAGTAGGACTCGTCCATCACGTAGAGGATGGTGGGCTGCTTCACCTGTTCGTCTGCCGGGGTCTGGGCGGCGTAGGAGCCGGGCCAGGCCGGGCTGGTGGTGTACTTCTCCCCTGCCTCCACGTCGTCGAGGATGGCGTTGATGGCCTCCTCAGAGTAAGCCTCGGGCTTATCGATCTCCAGATTCGTCAGGTTGGTGAGGAAGCTGGTGATGACGCCGTAGTAGCGGTAGTAGCGGTCCTGCATCCATGCGTCGGGCAGGATGCCCAGCGACTGGGTGACGGCAGGCTGCAAAAACACCCCGAAGATGAGGGCGCAGGTGGCCGCTGTGCTGGCCGCAAAGCCCGCCAGACGCTGCACCCAGGGCAGCTTCTGACGGCCCCGGTAGAGGAAGAAGGAGCCGACGGTCAGAGCCAGCACCACGACGCCGGAGACGACCATGCTCGTCTGGACGTGGATGCCCGCCGCGGAGGCCACGCCGGCCGCCTCGGACACCTGCATCAAGTCCCACGGGAGGAAGGGCTCGCCCCGGAGCTGCAGGATGTAAAAGTCCACCGTGGCGGGCAGACAGCCCAGCAGGGCCGACAGGAGGGTGGCCAGCGGGGCGAAGCGGGTGAGCCAGTCCACCGCCATCCAGACGAGGAAGAGCAGCCCCCACGCCAGCAGGTAGGCTTCTGGGTGGGGAAAGATGTACTGTACAAAGGTATCTCCGCTGAGGGTGCCGCGGGCGATGTACTCGGTGAGCACCAGGAACAGAAGGGTGGCCACAGGCGGAAACAGCAGCCGCGCCCCGTGCAGCCGGAGGGACGCAGCACTCGGATGGTGTGTCATAAAGAAGTTCCTTTCACTTCTGCGTTTTTCTTATTATTTGAGGCGGCAGACTCCGCCCCAGTCCTCTATTATAATCATCCCGCCTCCAAAATCCAGCCCTGACGGGCAAAAAACGGGTGAAAATCTTTCATCCGTTCAGCCACTGATGCAATTTATCCAGCAGTCCCCCGTGGGAGGGCGGCGGGGCGGGGATGTCCGTCCGCACGAGGATGGCGTCCAGACCGATACGCTCGATGTCGGCCCAGGGGATGGTCAGGGTCTCGTCCCGGCCCAGCAGCCCGAAGAGCCGGGGCCGCCCCAGCAGAAGCAGGCTCCCGATGCGGGCCGTGTCGGCGTCCAGCTCCAGATCGTCCACCCGGCCAAGGCAGGCCCCGTCCTTCAGCTGGACGACTTCCTTGCTGCACAGCTCCCGAAAGGTCATCTCCCCCGCCCCCTTACAGTCCCATCCTATGCCGGGGCGGGCCGGACCATGCAAAAGGACTGGAAAAACCTGCCCCGGATGTGCTATACTGGGCGCAGGGACATCCCAACTTTTTTTAAGAGGTATCATCGATGTATAAAAATATCGTGTTCGACTTCGGCGGCGTCATGGTGGATTTCGACCCCCACAAGTACCTCATCGACCTGTTCGGGAACCGGGGGCTGGAAGAGGAGGTCTACGACCTGACCTTCGGCAGCAGAGAATGGCGGCTGCTGGACGCGGGCCGCATCACCCGCCGGGAGGCCAACGAGCGGATGCTCCAGCGGGCCAGGGCCGTGGGCCGGGGCTTCGAGGGGGAGGGCGTGCTGGACGACTGGATGAGCATGCTCCACCCCCGCCGCCGGATGCAGACGCTGGTAGCGCAGCTCAAGCAGCGCGGCTACTGCGTCTACTACCTGAGCAACATCCCCGAGGACGTGCTGGACCTGCTGATGCACCGGGACTTCGAGGGCCTCTTCGACGGCGGCGTGGCCTCCTGCGAAGTGAAGATCAACAAGCCTGACCCCCGCATCTACCAGACCCTGCTGGACAAGTACCATCTCCGGGCCGATGAGTCCATCTTCATCGACGACCGGGCCGACAACCTCGTAGCCGCCAGCGCTCTGGGCTTTGGCACCTACGAGATGCACGGCGTCGGCACCCTGCTGCGCAGCCTGCCCACCTTCGGCGTCAGCCTCCACTAAAGGCACAAATGATAAAAGACCCCTGCCCGACGGCCTTGCCGGGCAGAGGTCTTTTTTGCAGGGCTTACTTCTTCTCGTAGCTCTGGCAGTAGTGCGGGATGTCCACCTGCTGAGAAGAGCAGGTGCAGCGCTCCGTCACCGTGATCTCGGGCAAGTCACACTTGCTGCTCCCCACGTTGTGGCGGCACTCGCAGACATCACAGCGGACACCTGTGTTTTCCATTCATTCATCACCTCTTTGTCCCTAGGTTGCCCCAAGGACGCAGGATGATGCAGGATGGGCCGGTGTTATTTTTTACCAGTTGGCCAGATCAGCGCCCAGCTTGCGGCAGGCAGCCTGAACGTCGTCGTCGGGCGTCTCGTTGCAGATGAGGCCCTCGTCGCTGAACAGCTGTGCGCCGTCCTCTTTGACACGCTCGCACCAGTCGCGCATCCACTGGCCGTCGCCCCAGCCGTAGGAGCCGAACAGAGCCACCTTCTTGCCGTTCAGAGAGCCTTCGAGGCCCGCGAACATCGGCTCGAACTCGCTCTCCTCCAGCTGCTCAGCGCCCATGGCCGGGCAGCCGAAGGCCACCACGTCATACTCGCCCAGCTTTGCTGCGTCCATCTCGGCGCAGGGGACGATGGCGGCGGCAGCGCCTGCACCCTCCGCGATGCAGTTTGCCATGGTCTCGGTGTTGCCGGTGGCGCTCCAGAATACGATTGCTACTTTGCTCATACTATTCAGCCTCACTTTTGATTTATTTGGTTAGCTGCTTCTAACTTTTTGCTCCATAAAAATGCGTCGGAAGCAGGCTCAGACGCATCTCTTTGGTTAGATTTCTCTAACCGTCCATAGGATACCACAGCGCCGCTGCTTTGTCAAGCGGTCACAGAGGCTAACTTTTCCAGAAGCTTTACCCCGCTCTCACCAGCCGGAACGCCACCGTCAGCACCCCCAGGATGACCGGCTGATGGAGCAGATAGAGCACCAGCGAGTGGACGGCCCATCCAGCCCAGCGGCGGGCAGACCGACCGGCGCAGCGGCGCGAGGCGTCCCCGGCCCACGAGGTGGTGGAGGAAGTACCCTGCCCAGAACAGAAACAGCCAGGGCAGCAGCGGGAAATAGTCGGTGGAGAAAAAGCTCTTCGGCATGAAGCCGAAGTAGGCCGTGGTGTAGCTGGCGTAGAGGGCCTGCGGCAGGGCCAGACGCCCGCCCGGCAGGTTCCAGAAGCCGTTCATCGTGGGGTAGGTCACCCAGAACAGCAGGGCGCTGAGGGCCACGCCCGCAGCGGGCGGGACACGGCGAAACAGCGGGTCCAGCGCGGCGGTGAGGAGCATGGACGAGCCCAGCAGGGTCAGCACCCCGAACCACACCACGTCCTCGGGCAGGAAGAGCAGGGTGACGGCTGTGACCAGCGCCCCTGCCCCGAAGACGACGGCTCCCCGCCGGAACGGATGATGCCCCAGCGGCAGGCAGAAGCCTGAAAGCAGGAGAAAGACCCAGCAGATGCTCTGCTGCCACACAAAGCCCGGGAGTCCGGTGTACCACTTCTGGGTCACGCCGAAGAGGAACACCACGTCCCACATCCCGTGGTAGAGCATCATGCTGATGAGGTCGAGTCCCCGCAGCTCGTCCAGAAGACGATAGCGGGCGGCAGTTTGCGGTTCCATAGAGTCCTCCTTCCCTCTGATAAGACTGGGGAAATTATAGCACAAAAAGACCTCCCTGCAAAGACAGGGAGGCCGCAGTGGTTCAAAGCTTACTTCTCGTCGCGGGGCAGCAGGCAGTTGAGCAGGATGGCCACGAAGGCAGCAGGCACGATGCCGCTCTCACCGCAGATGAGCTGGACGAACTGGGGGGTGTTGGCAAGGATCTTGGCGTTTGCACCCATGCCGTAGCCCACGCCCAGCGCCACAGAGACGATGGTCAGGGTGCGGGGAGTCATCTTCTCCTTGGTGATGAGCTGGATGCCCGACACCACGATGGAGGAGAACATCATGACGGCAGCGCCGCCCAGAACGGCCTGGGGCATGATGGAGATGAGTGCGCCCAGCTTGGGGATGAGGCCGCAGAGCATCAGGAAGATGGCGCCGGTGGCCAGTGCGCCCCGGTTGACCACCTTGGTCATGGCCACGAGGCCCACGTTCTGGCTGAAGGAGGTGTTGGGCAGGACGCCGAAGCAGGCGGCGACGGTGGAGCCGAGGCCGTCGCAGATGATGCCGCCGCTCAGCTCCTTATCGGTGGCCTCGCGGCCCATGCCGCCCTCCATGACGCCGGAGATGTCGCCCACCGTCTCCACGGCGGTGACGATGAACATGATCATGACGGGCAGGATGGCGCGGAGGTCGAAGACGATCTTGACCGGCACCAGCTTCGGGATGGCGAACCAGCTGGCCTCAGCGACCTTGTTCCAGTTCAGCACCCATGCTTTGGTGAACTCCACGCCGTCGGCGGTGACGCCGGTGGTGGGCAGGACGAAGCCCATGACGATGGCTGCCAGATAGCCCGCGATGATGCCCACGAGGATGGAGGAAGAGCTGAGGAAGCCATTGGTCCAGTGCTTGAAGAGGAGGATGACCACCAGCACGAAGACGGCCAGCAGCAGGTTCTCCACCGAGCCGAAGTCCTTGGCTGCGTTGCCGCCGCCGAAGGAGTTGACGCCCACGGAGATGAGGGACAGACCGATGGACAGGACGACCGTGCCGGTGACCACCGGCGGGAACAGCCTGCGCAGGGGCTTCAGGAAGACGCCCAGCACGCTCTCGAACAGGCCGCCCAGAATGGATGCGCCCATCATGGCGCCGTAGGCCGTGACGCCGCCGCCCATGGTGGCAGCCACGCTGTTGAACACGCCCAGAAAGCCCGAGCTGGTACCCATGATGATCGGCACTTTGCCGCCCACAGGGCCGAGGCCGTACAGCTGCACCAGCGTGACGATGCCCGCCACGAACATGGCGTTCTGCAGCAGGCTCACCTGCAGGTCTGCGAACTCACCGCCCGCGAGGCCGCAGGCGCTGGTGATGATGAGCAGCGGGGTGAGGTTGCCCACGAACATGGCGAACACGTGCTGCAATCCCAGCGGGACAGCGTGGCGCAGCGGCATTTTCGCCTCAAACTCATATGCCGAATTTTCCAGTTCAGCGCTTTTTATCATATTCCTGGCTCCTTTACTTCACTTCAGGTTTTTGTAACAAGCATAGAAAATTATAGCAGACCGGAACCGGGAACGGTAGGGTTTTTTCGAGTTTTTATTCATATTTTCGTAATAAGTCGTACTTATGGAGCTTGGGTGCGATGGTGCGGGGAGAACCTCTCAGTCAGGCTGCGCCTGACAGCTCCCCTATCGAGGGGAGCCTCTGGCGAAAAGGCGAGGCTTTGCGGAATGCCAAGGCCTCCCCTCGCTAGGGGAGGTGGCATCGCGTCAGCGATGACGGAGAGGTTGTACTAAGACAGAGCCTTTCCTTTGTAGGAAAGTCCGGCTCGCAGCATCGCTTCCTGTATCTTTTTGTCGAAGTTTATGGTATACTTATTTTGCACCCGGTGCCTGCGCATTGACACCTGATCAACAGGACGGTATGGGGGGAAAAACCTGCTGCTGTTGCAGAAGAACTTGTTTTTTCAAACTCTATGCCGACAAGCTGGAAAAACGGCGCTTTACCCAGAATGTCCAGCCGCAAAAAAATTGCGGACTACTTTGGCATTGCCGTTGAAGAGCTTATGGGCACAAAAAAGAGCCCGCCGGGATGGGCGAGCTCGACAAACAGATGCAGGAAATTGTGGAGTTGCTTTTTGTTGTATCTATGATTTTGTGTTACAACAGCTATAAGCTGAAATCCAGAGGAAAGAGGAACATCGAATGAAAATGACAGAAAAATGCAAAGTTATTGTGGCGAGCAGCCTTGTGGCCGCTCTGATGACAGGTACTGCATTGCCCGCGCTGGCCGCCAGCCCCGCCGGGGACGTTCCTTTTGCGGTGCTTGCGCAGCAGAATAGTGCTGTAACGCCGGAGCAGGTAGAAGCGCTGATCAGCCAGATCGGTACTGTCACGCGCAGCAGACGCGCGGCAATCGTGGCCGCTCTGGATGCCTATAACCAGTTGGATGATGCAGGAAAAGCTGCTGTCACCAATTTTGGTGTGCTGACAGAAGCACAGCAGATTCTTGGTATTCAGGATGCACTTGCAAAGTGCAATGTCAACTACGATGCAGTAGAAGACTGCTGGGCGATTACAACCCCGCATGATGACAGCATCGATAAGCGCAAGACGTGTGGCATTGGCCCCAACCTTTATATCTGGGACAAGGGGAACACGATTGTTTTCTGGGAAGATTTTACTTACATGGGCTCTTCCGAGCTGGATATCTATGACATCATTCTGCGCGGTGGAGATTATAAGTACACTTACGTTTGCGATTATGATAACTCCGATTATGGATACGACAAAGAGCTTGGTAAATGGTTTGCATGGGCCACCTTTGAAATGGAAGACAGTGAAGTCGAATGGTTGCGAAACCTTTTGAGTGCCGATACCGTTATCATGCGTTTCGAGGGAACGGATTATAGCAAGTTTGATTACACATGGACGGAGCAGGACCGACAGGCAATCACCGATATTATTGACCTCTATAATCTTCTGAAAGCAGTTACACCGGAAGTGCGTGAAAAAGCACTGCGTAACTAAAAGGAGCCCGGGTTGCGGCACCCAGCGTCTGCTTCGCTGCCGCTCGCATCCTGCTGGCCGCGGCCCCAACAGCTCCTCCCTGTTTCCGCCACTGGCG
>OGID01000059.1_pt1 | contig 43756 bp, 25 predicted proteins | sample 1571731 | NCBI WGS metagenome assembly OGID01 (sample SAMEA2582019, study PRJEB24529) | metagenome | biome: Human gut stool | place: China | collected 2011 | reverse complement strand
TAAGCTCACTCGTGCCCAAGATAGTTAGCTGGAAACGGCTTGTGAAAATAGGTAGCCGCCGACTTGAATATGCCGCTCTGAGAGTTCTCAGGGCGGTTTTCTTGTATCCGAGAAAAGAAAGTGGTAAAAATGGAATTATTAAAAATCGAGACGCCGCGTTTGCTGCTGCGCCAGTTTGCCATCGGAGACGCAGAGGACGTTTTTGCGATTTTGTCTGACGAGCAGACGACGCTGGATTGCGGCGGCTACCATGCCTTTGAGGAGATGGATGAGGAGTATGAGCGTTTGATGCAGAAATTTGCAGCTCAGACGCGCTACAGCATTGTGTGCAGAGAGACGGGCCGGGTCATCGGGATGATGTCCATGATGGACGCAGAGCGGGCTGTGCCGGGGTGGGAGTTTGGTATCGAAATCGCACCGGACGCCCGGGGAAGGGGCTACGCGCAGGAGGCGCTGCAGGCCGTCGTGCAGACCTATTTCGAAAAAACTAACGCTGAGATGTTTACCGGAGGACACTATGCATACAATCTCGCCTCGGGGAAACTGCTGAAAGCAGTGGGCTTCCAATACGAGGGCGTCGAGCACAAAGCCATGCGCCATGCAACGCGCGGCGCGACAGACCTCGTCTGCTATTACATCGAAAAAGGATGATACCGGACCATGGTGGGAAAGGTCGAAGGAATTTACAGAAAATTCATTCAATAACCGGCTAAAATTCACCATCTGGTTTGACGGGATGGGGCTTTTGGTGTATCATATATTTATGTGTGAATATTCGTTTTGGGGCAATAAAATGGCCCGGACGTTTGCTATTTTGAAGAATCATGAGGTGTGACCAATGTCCTTAGCTGAAAAACTCTTTGGCAGCTTCTCTGACCGGGAACTGAAAAAGATCAACCCCCTCACCAAACAGGTGCTGGCTCTGGAAGGCAAGTATCAGGCGATGTCTGATGCCGAGCTGCAGGCCCAGACTCCTGCACTGAAGCAGAAGCTGGCCGACGGTAAAACGCTGGATGATATTCTGCCCGATGCCTTCGCTGTCTGCCGCGAGGCCGCATGGCGTGTGCTGGGCATGAAGCATTTCCCGGTGCAGGTCACCGGCGGCATCGCCCTGCACCGGGGTGACATCGCCGAGATGCAGACCGGTGAAGGCAAGACCCTTGTGGCAACGCTGCCCGCCTATCTGAATGCACTGACCGGCGAGGGTGTCCACATCGTCACCGTCAACGATTACCTTGCCAAGCGCGACAGCGAGTGGATGGGCAAGCTTTACCGCTGGCTGGGCCTGTCGGTGGGCCTGATCGTGCAGGGCATGGATGGCGATGCCCGCCGGGAAGCTTATAATGCCGACATTACCTACGGCACCAACAACGAGTTCGGCTTCGACTATCTGCGCGACAACATGGTGACTTATAAAGACAACATGGTGCAGCGCGGCCATGCCTACGCCATCGTCGATGAGGTGGACTCCATCCTCATCGACGAGGCCCGTACGCCGCTTATCATCTCTGGCCGCGGAGAGGACTCTTCCAGCCTGTATACCCAGGTGGACCGCTTTGTCCGCACTCTGCGCAAGAGCGTCGTGGTCGAGCTGGAAGACAAGGTGGAGACCGACGAGCAGGCCGACGGCGATTACATCGTGGACGAAAAGCACAAGACCTGCACCCTGACCGCCAAGGGCATCAAGAAGGCCGAGGAATATTTCAAGATCGAGAACCTCGCTGCCGCAGAGAATATGACCCTCGCCCATCACATCGACCAGGCCATCAAAGCCTACGGTGTGATGCAGCGCGACATTGATTACGTCGTGAAGGACGGCGAAGTGCTCATCGTCGATGAGTTTACCGGTCGTCTGATGATCGGCCGCCGTTACAACGAGGGCCTCCACCAGGCCATCGAGGCCAAGGAGGGCGTGAAGATCGCCGCCGAGAGCAAGACGCTGGCGACCATCACCTTCCAGAACTACTTCCGTATGTATAAGAAGCTGTCCGGTATGACCGGTACGGCAAAGACGGAGGCCACCGAGTTCACTGAGATCTACGGTCTGAACATCGTTACCGTCCCCACCAACCGCCCTGTCATCCGCAAGGATTACCCGGATGCCATCTACAAGACCATCAACGGCAAATACAATGCCGTCATCCAGCAGGTCATGGAGTGCCACAAGAACGGCCAGCCGGTCCTGGTGGGTACTGTCAGCGTCGAGAAGAGCGAAACTCTCGCCAAGATGCTGCAGAAGTACACCCGCGACTTCAACGTGCTGAACGCCACTCACCCCGAGCGTGAGGCAGAGATCGTCGCACAGGCCGGTAAGAAGGGGGCCATCACCATCGCCACCAACATGGCTGGCCGTGGTACTGATATTATGTTGGGCGGCAACGCCGAGTATATGGCAAAGGCCCAGATGCGCAAAGAGCACTTCTGCGAGAAGTTGCTGAACCCTGAAAAGCCCGAGGAGGCTCTGCCCGCAGCCGTGGAGCTGCTGCTCATCGAGGCCGACGGCCATGGTGAGACTGCCGACGCCAACATTCTGGCTGTCCGCAAGCGGTTCGATGAGCTGTATGCGCAGTACAAGCCCCTGACCGAAGCGGAGGCTGAAGAGGTGCGCGCTGCTGGCGGTCTGTTCATTATCGGCACTGAGCGCCACGAGAGCCGCCGTATCGACAACCAGCTGCGCGGCCGTGCAGGCCGTCAGGGCGACCCCGGTGCATCCCGCTTCTATCTGAGCCTCGAGGACGATTTGATGCGTCTGTTCGGCGGCGACCGCGTGCAGAGCCTGATGGGTACTCTGGGCATCGACGAGGACACCCCCATCGAGAACCGGATGATCACCAGCACCATCGAGTCTGCCCAGAAGAAGCTCGAGGGCCGCAACTTCGAGATCCGCAAGAACGTCCTGAAATACGACGACGTCATGAACCAGCAGCGCGAGATCATTTATGGTCAGCGCCACAAGGTGCTGAACGGCGAGGACATCAGCGCCGAGATGCACAATATGCTGAAGGAGAACATCGAGTCCAGCTGCAAGCAGTTCCTCGCAGGCGATGTGAAGGACGAGTGGGACTTCGGTGCGCTCCGCCGCCACTATCTGGGCTGGCTGACCACCGACGCCGACTTCCACTACACTGTCGCTGACTATGACAGCATCTCTCAGGAGAGCATCGCGGATATGCTGTATCAGCGCGGCATGGACGTCCTGAACGACAAGGAGCAGCGCTACGGCGCACCCCTGATGCGTGAGCTGGAGCGTATCTGCCTGCTCAAGTGTGTAGACCGCCAGTGGATGGACCATATTGATAACATGGACCAGCTGCGTCAGGGCATCGTTCTGCGCGGCTACGGCCAGAAGGACCCCGTCGTCGAGTACCGCATCGAGGGCTTTGATATGTTCGACCAGATGGTGGATTCCATCCGGGAGTCCAGCATCAAGATGCTGCTGACCATCGAGGTGCGCGAGGCGGGCGCAGCCCCCAAGCGGGAGCAGGTGGCCAAACCCACCGGCGAGGGCTATGTGCCCGGCAACGGCGCCCCCGGCGCAAAGGGTGCGCCCAAGGGCCAGCCTGTCCGCGTCATCAAGATCGGCCGCAACGACCCCTGCCCCTGCGGCAGCGGCCTGAAGTGGAAAAAGTGTACCTGCGCCAAGTACCACCCCGAAGGAAGTCACACCGAGGGCTAAACATAACACAGCAAGAAAGCTCTCCCTCGGGAGAGCTTTTTCTGAATCAAAAACAAAGGAGCGGATGAGTATGAATATCACATCGGAAGAGCTTTTGAAGGAAGCCCACGCACTGGAGCCGCAGCTGCAGCAGTGGCGTCGGACGCTCCACCGTCACCCGGAGGTGGGCTTCGATCTGCCCCACACGAAGGAGCTGGTCAAGAAGGCGCTGGCGGAAATGGGCTATGAGCCAAAGGACTGCGGCAAGGCCGGTATCATTGCGCTGGCAGGCGGCAAAAAGCCCGGCAAGACCATCCTGCTGCGTGCCGATATGGACGCCCTGCCCATCCCCGAGGACTCGGGTGAAGAGTTCAGCTCGGAAGTCCCCGGCAAGATGCATGGCTGCGGCCACGATATGCATACGGCCATGCTGCTGGGTGCAGCAAAGCTGCTCAAGGCTCACGAGGACGAGCTGGAAGGTACGGTCAAGCTGGAATTCCAGCCTGCCGAAGAAATTTTCCAGGGCTCCCCGGATATGATCGCGGGCGGCCTGCTGGAAGACCCTCATGTGGACGCGGCGGTCATGTTCCATGTGCTGGCTGGAATGCCGCTGCCTGTAGGTACAGTGCTGGTGCCGGGCGGCGGCATCACGATGGCCAGCTGTGAGCAGTACCATATCGTGGTCAAGGGCAAGGGCGGTCACGGCTCTACCCCGGAAAACTGCATCGACCCCATCACGGCTGCAGCCCACATCCACATCGCCCTGCAGGAGATCAACAGCCGGGAGCTGAAGCCCGGTGACGTCGGTGTGCTGACCACCGGCCGCTTCGAGGCCGGTGCGGCTTCAAACGTCATCCCGGATGTGGCCCAGATGTGGGGGACCATCCGCACCACCGACCCGGAGAATAAGACCGGCGAACTCATCCGCACCCGCATGACCGAGATCGCGCAGGGCGTGGCGGCGGCTTTCCGCTGCACGGCAGAGGTATCCTTCGCCGACTACTGCCCCTGCATGGTGGTGGATAAGTCCCTCGCCGAGAATGCGATGGACTATATGACCGAGCTGCTGGGGAAGGGTGCCATGGACATGACCGCCCTCACCGGCGGCAAGCCCGGCGGCGGCAGCGAAGATTTCGCCTTCGTGAGCCATGAGGTGCCTACTGTGAGCATGTTCATCGCCGCAGGCGGCCCGGAGCAGGGCTGCTGCTACGGCCAGCACCACCCCAAGGTGCGGTTCGACGACAGCATCCTCTACGAGGGCTCTGCGGCCTTTGGCTGGTTCGCACTCCGCTGGCTGTACGACAACGCCGGCATCGCGTTCTGATCTTGAGACAGCAAAAGGCCCTCTCAGCGCCGCTGAGAGGGCCTTTCTATCGCTATCAGGTGTGGGTGCAGAGGTAATCCACCCATGCGTCGTACCCGGCGGGCAGCAGATGGTAGCCGTCCGGCTGGGCGTATTCCTCGATGAGGTCGCCGTTCTCGTCGGCCAGCGCCTCCCAGAGGTTCAGGAAGGTGCAGCCCTTTTCCAGCGCGATGGCCGAAAGAGCATCGTTTATCTCACAGATCCGCTCCTTGTAGAGGCCGGGGGACTTTTTGCGCACTTCAGGCCGGACCGGGGTGATGGACTGGACGTAAATTTTCGTGTTGGGCAGTGCCTGCGAGATCATGTCCAGCATCAGCCGGTAATAGGTGAGGAAGCTGGTATAATCACTGTCAGAGGTCAGCACATTGGTACCCAGCAGGATGTAGAGCGCCCGGGGCTGCTGGGAGGCCAGCGCTTCCATCGGGACTTCCTTTTCGCCGTCGGCCCGGCGGCAGGTGGTGTTGTTGACGACGGCATTGGGGCCGACGCCCTTATAGGCGCAGAAGTGCGCGTTGGGCAGGCCGGTGTCGTACAGCTGCATCCCCTGCGTCAGACTGTCGCCCAAAAAACTCACGTCCGAAAAGCTGCTCCGCTCCACGGCAGGGCTGGCAGGCTGGGCCGCGAGGCGGAAGTCCATCGCGGTCATCCCGTTGTCGAGGGTCTGGACACTGAGGCGTCGGGCCGGGGTGTAGCTGATGGTGTTCCACTCGCTGCCGGTCAGCTCCTGCTGCAGAATGGTGGGGCCTTGGGCCGTATTGGGGGCTGGCTCGCGGTGAAGGCGCTTCCAGAGGACGCCCACAGCGGCCAGAAGCACCAATAGGATGAGCAGCGCAGCGGTGATGAACATCCTGCGCCAGCGCCGGTGAAGGATGCGGCGGCGATATTCCTGATAATCTGCCATAATGTCCTCCTGTGGCGGAATGGGTACTTTTGCCCCTATTATACAGCACAGCCCCGGCCCGTGCAACCCGTGAGGAAAAATTCCCATATTCCGGGGGCCTGCCCTTGCGTTTTCTGTTATAAATATGATATACTAAAGTGAATCAAGTATGATAGGGAGGCTTTCACGATGCCATTTACTCCGAAACTGACTTATAAAGGCAAGCCCCTCGTCCGCAAGGACAATGAGCTGTATTACGGCTGCATGACCGACCCGTATGTGCTTTATCTGCAGATCCAGTCCACCAAGACCGTGGGCGGTGTGGATGTGGCAGACAAGGTCCATCTGCAGCTGCTCTCTACCGATGAGTCCAAGCCCCGTGAGGCTCGCGTGGCACGTCAGACCACCAAGAACGGCCTGTACAATGCGCTGGACATCGGCAGCATCTGGCTGCAGAAGGCAAACGAGAACGGCTGAACCCAAACGCGAACCGCAAGCTGCTGAAAGGGACTGCTCCTGCATGGAGCGGCCCCTTTTTTGCTGTGCAAATATTTTGCGTTATGCGGAACTTTGTGGTATACTTATTCTGATATTTTATGCACAAAAGGCAGGAATGAAATTATGCTGCATGATCCGGAACTGCATTATCTGGATAACGCCGCCACCACCATCGTTGCTCCCGAGGTGGCAGACGTGATAGACAAGGCCATGCGGGAGCACTGGGCCAACCCCTCCAGCCTCTATGCCCCCGGCGCACGGAGCGAAGAGGCCCTGAACGCCGCCCGTGCCGCTGTGGCCCGCACCCTGGGCTGCAGGTCGAAGGAGCTGTACTTTACCTCCTGCGGCAGCGAGGGCAATAATCTGGCCCTGCTGGGCGCGGCCCAGACCCGCACCTTCGGTAAGGGCATCGTGGTGTCGGGCTTCGAACACCCCAGCGTCCAGCGCCCGCTGGAACGTCTGGCCGCGCAGGGCTATAACGTCACTGTCGTGAAGCCTCAGGCCGACGGCACACTGGACATCAACAAGATGCTGGATGCCGTGGACAAGAACACCATCCTCGTGGCCTGCATGATGGTCAACAACGAGATAGGCACCCGCAACGACGTGGAGCGTCTGGCCGCCGAGGTCAAGCACCGCAACAGCCGCACCATCGTCCATGTGGACGCTGTGCAGGCGTGGATGCGCGTTCCCATCAAGCTGGACAACATCGACACGATGGCCGTCAGCGGCCACAAGATCCACGCACCCAAGGGTATCGGTGCGCTCTACCTGAGTGACCGGCTGGTGCAGGCGTTCCAGCCGCCCTATCTGGGCGGTGAGCAGGAGCGCGGCCTCCGCCCCGGCACCGAGAACCTGCCCTATGCGCTGGGCCTTGCCGCTGCGGCCACCCGCCTGGCCGGCAGCATCAAGAGCCGCGACAAGGCTGTGCGAGCCCTCAACGACCGCCTCCGCGCGGGGCTTTCTGTGTTCCCGGAGGTGGAGATCAACAGCCCGGCGGGCGCTGTGCCTGAGGTGCTGAATTTCAGCGAGAACTGCATCAAGAGCGAGACGATGCTGGCCTGGCTGTCCGAAAAGCAGATCTACGTCTCGTCGGCCAGTGCCTGCGGCAGGGGACAGCCCAGCCACACGCTGGCGGCTATGGGCCGCGACCCGCTGGCCATCGACACGGCCATCCGGGTGTCCTTCTGTGCCGACAACACCCCGGAGGATGTGGACGCCTTCCTCGAGCGCTTTGAGGATGGCATGAAGCACTTGCAGAGAATCAAAAAGTAAGGAGTAACGATGAGAGAAGTCATTATGGGCTATCAGGGCGAAATGTCCCTGAAGGGCCTCAACCGCAACCAGTTTGAATCGACGATGATGAAGATCCTGCGTTACCGTCTCAAGACGGTGGGCAAGTTCCGCGTCTACTGCACCCAGTCCACCTTCTACATGGAGCCGGAAGAGGAAGATATTGATATGGACCTCGCCTTTGAGCGGGTGAGCAAGGTGTTCGGCCTCGCGGCCCTCAGCCGTGCTGTGGTCTGTGAGAAGGATTTCGACACCATCTGCCAGACCGCCGAGGATTATCTGGGCGACAGCCTCCACGGCATCAAGACCTTCAAGGTCGAGGCCCGCCGTTCCGACAAGACCTTCCCCATGACCAGCCCCGAGCTGATGCGGGAGCTGGGTGCCTATCTGCTGGGCAGGCACAACTACCTGCGGGTGGACGTCAAGAACCCTCAGTTCAAGGTTATCGTGGAGATCCGCGATTACGGTGCGTATATCCATGGCCCGAAAATACAGGGTGAGGGTGGCCTGCCGGTGGGCACCTCCGGCCGCGCCCTCAATATGCTGTCCGGCGGCATCGACAGCCCTGTGGCGGCATACCGGATGGCAAAGCGCGGCCTCGGCCTCGACCACATCCATTTTGCGTCCCCTCCGTATACTTCTGAACGCGCAAAACTGAAAGTTAAGGCTCTGGCCCAGCTCATCACCCCCTATACCGGCAGCACCAACCTCTTTGTGGTGCCGTATACCAAGCCTCAGGAGTATATCCGCGATAACGCGCCCGATGTTCTCTTCACCGTCCTCATGCGCCGCAGCATGATGCGCATTGCCAACATCATCGCCAGGAAGCAGGGCTGTGAAGCCCTCGTCACCGGCGAGAGCCTGGCACAGGTGGCCAGCCAGACCGTCAAGGCTCTGCAGTGTACCGACGCCGCCCAGGACCTGCCCATCCTCCGCCCCCTCATCGGCATGGACAAGACCGAGATCGTCGAGACGGCTCGCCACATCAACACCTTCGAGACGAGCATCCTGCCCTATGAGGACTGCTGCACCATCTTTACCCCGCCGCACCCGAAGATCCGCCCCGAACTGAGCGAGATCCTCGAAGCCGAGGCCGGAATGCCCGGTCTGGCAGAGCTGGAAGCCGAGGCCGCAGAGGCCACCGAACGTATCCGCCTGCGCATCACCGACGACGTGGAATTCGAGGGCTGAGCCATGACAGCAGAGATCATCAGTGTGGGTACCGAGCTCCTTCTCGGCAACATCCTCAACACCAATGCCCAGTACCTCAGCCGGGAGCTGGCTGATCTGGGCATCACGGTCCAGCGGGAGAGCACCATCGGCGACAACCATGGCCGTCTGGCCGATTTCGTCAACGAGGCCAAGAGCCGCTGCGACTTGCTGGTCTTTACCGGCGGCCTCGGCCCCACGGCGGACGACCTGACCAAGGAGACCGTTGCCGCCTGCTTCGGGGATGAGCTGGTCTTCGATGAGGCCGAGTGGGATAAGATCACCAGCTACTTTGCCCGCACCGGCCGCGAGACGACTCCCAACAACCGCAAACAGGCGATGGTCCCCACCAAGGGCCATAAAATCATCAACAACCACGGCACTGCCCCCGGCGCGTGGTTCGAACAGGACGGCCGCTGTGCCGTCCTCATGCCCGGTGTCCCCCACGAGATGAAGGCCATGTGGACGGAGAGCGTCCGCCCTCTGCTGATGGAGCGCCAGAACTGCACCCTCCACTCCGTTACCCTCCGTGTGCTGGGCGGCGAGAGCGATATTGAGTATAAGGTGCGTGATCTGCTGGAAAACCCGAACCCCACCGCCGCCATCTACTGCAAGACCGGTGAGTGCGAGATCCGCATTACCGCCCGCGCCCGCTCCGACGAGGACGGCGAAAAAATGTGCCGCGCGTATGCCAAAAAGTTCTATGATATGCTGGGCGATGCGGTGTATGATGAGAATGTGGCCGGTCTGGAAGAGACGGTGGTCCACACCCTGAAGGAAAAGGGGTTGACCATCGCCACCGCCGAGAGCTGCACCGGCGGGCTCATTGCACAGCGCCTGACCTCCGTGTCCGGCTCCAGCGAGGTGTTCGGCTATGGCTTTGTCACCTACTGGGAGCAGGCCAAGGCAAAGCTCGTGGGCGTGGACCCGGCGGTCATCGAAAAGTACAACGTCGTGTCCGCCCCCGTGGCGGCACAGATGGCTCTGGGCGCGGCAAAGGCTTCGGGCGCTGACATCGCCGTGAGCGTTACCGGCGTGGCCGGCCCCACCGGCGGCGACGAGGTGCGCCCTGTCGGCACCGTCTATCTGGGCGCTGCCCGGGATGGCGTGGCCTACGTCAAGAAGCTTTTCGTCTCCCGGCCTGACCGTGCGTTGGTGCGCGCCCGGGCCGCACAGGCTGCGCTGGAAATGGCGCTGCGTCTGGCACAGGGCAAAGTCCCTGCCGGGACGCAGGCCCTCACCGCGGCCCAGCAGTCGGACGACGAAGCGCTGGCTGCACTGGATGAGGCGTTCATCCGGTAAAAATCAAAAATGAGGGGTTGATGGGATTTGGCAGAGGAGACCCGCTGTGTACTGCGCCTGTACGGCGCGCCGCAGGGGCGGCTGGCAGCCGCTGTGGAGCTGTTTGCGCCCCAATGGAGGGCCGAGGCCCAGTGGAAGAGCCGGGGCGCAGAGACGCTGCTGGCTGTCCGTGCGGACACGCCCACGGGACTGAAAAAGGCGGCCCAGAGCCTCCGCAGCAGCTTTGGCGCGGACGTATATGGTGCAGGCGATACCAGTCTGGCCGCTGCCGCCGTGCAGGCGCTGGAAGCCCATGATCGTCTGCTGGCCTGCGGTGATGCCGCCGCCGGTGCGCTGCTGGAATCCCGGCTCGAGAAAGTCCCCGGCGCCGAGAAGGTCTACGACTTCGGCACCATGAGCTATGCCGACGCCAAGGTCGGCCCCCAAATCGAAAAGCGCGCCCGGGCCAAGCTCGGCGGGGAAGGGGACAACCCCGACCCTGTCCGTCTGGCCCTCGCCCGGGCGCAGGCGGCCCGCCGCATCGTGGGAACAGAGCTGGCCGTGGCCTGTGCCGAGCGAGAAAGCGACCATGTGCTGGTGCTCAGCACCAAAAAAGGCTGCTGGCTCCGCACCGTCCCCGCCGCAGATAACCCCGGCCTCTGGCTGCTGGATATGGTGCGCCGCGCCGCTGCCGGTCTGCCGCAGGCCGAGGGGACAGGCTTCCTTCCCGCCGGACAGGTCAAACAGAGCGATCCTCCGGGCCGTTCGCAGAGCAAGGACCCCACCCCAAAGAAGAAGCATCCTCTCCGCGTTCTGCTGGCGGTGCTGGGGATCCTGGCGCTGGCGGCGTTCGGTGTGGCGTGGTATCTCACGGACGGCGATCTCGCCGCCCTGCCCCAGCGCCTGAAGACCCTGCATCTGCCCGAGTGGGTCACCCTCTGGCAGGCCCATGAGCCGAAGCCCGGTGCAAGACTGATATAAAACACAAAGGGGCCGCTTCCCGGCAGAAATACGGGAAGCGGCCCCTTTTTATACAGCACAAAACCCCGCCGCAATGGGATGCTTCCCAATGCGGCGGGGCGTTTGTGTTAAAATACAGTCAAGTGACAGTGCTTAGAGCTGGCTCTGATATTCCTTGCGGTAGCCTTCCAGCTCCTTCTGGTTGCCATAGACGAAGTGACCGTTGGCGATCTCTTCCCACACCGGCTTGTCCACGCTGTAGTCGTGGCAGCTGGGGTCGTAGACCAGAAGCTTCTTGCTCTTTTCCAGACCCGGGTCGGGGATGGGAACGGCACTCAGCAGGGCTTTGGTGTAGGGATGCAGGGGGTGGAGGAACAGCTCTTCAGCCTCTGCAAGCTCCACGATGCGACCCTTGCTGATGACGGCGATGCGGTCCGAGATGAACCGGACGACCGACAGGTCGTGGGCGATGAACAGGTAGGTCAGACCGCGGGACTTCTTCATGCTGTTCAGCAGGTTCAGCACCTGCGCACGGATGGAGACGTCCAGTGCGGAGATAGGCTCGTCAGCCACGATGAACTCCGGCTCCATGACCAGCGCACGGGCGATGCCGATGCGCTGGCGCTGACCGCCCGAGAACTCGTGGGGGAAGCGGGAGGCGAACTCCGGCAGCAGGCCGACCTCATGCAGAGCGTTCATGACCTTTTCATGCAGGTCATTCTGGTCCTTGTACAGGTGGTGGTTCAACAGACCCTCAGCCACGATGTACTCGACCTTGGCGCGCTCGTTCAGGGAGGCCATGGGGTCCTGGAAGATCATCTGCACCTTGCGGATGACCTCACGGTCCAGCTCCTTGGAGATCTTGCCGTTGATCTTCTGGCCCTTGAAGAAGATGTCGCCGCCCGAGGTCGGGTTGATGCGGCAGATGGCACGGCCAATGGTGGTCTTGCCGGAGCCGGACTCGCCGACCAGCGAGAAGGTCTCGCCCTTGTAGATGTCAAAATTGACGTGGTCCACGGCCACGAACTTCTTTTTGCCGGAGCCAAAGGTGATCTGAAGGTCTTTCAGCTCAATCAGCTTTTCACGCTCAGCCATTTAAGTTGGAACCTCCCATCTTTCCCATTTTCTCACGCAGGTTCTGGATGGAGTGCGGGCGTTCCATCTTGGGAGCCCGGGGGTCCAGATACCAGGTCTTTGCCGCGTGGGTCTCGGACACCTGGAAGAACGGAGGTTCTGCCACGAAGTCGATGGCCAGCGCGTGCTTGTTGCGGGGTGCAAATGCATCGCCCTTGATCTCATTGAACAGGTTCGGCGGCGTACCGTCGATGGTGGGCAGGGCCTCACCCTTGGTACCCAGCTGAGGCAGAGCCTGCAGCAGAGCCCAGGTGTAGGGGTGCCATGCGTCGTAGAAGATCTCTTCGACGGTGCCGTACTCGACGATCTGGCCGGCGTACATGACGGCCACGCGGTCTGCCACGTTTGCCACAACGCCCAGGTCATGGGTGATGTAGATAACGGACATGCCCAGCTCCTTCTGCAGGTCACGGATGAGCTGCAGGATCTGTGCCTGAATGGTCACGTCCAGAGCGGTGGTGGGCTCGTCGCAGATGAGGATCTGCGGACGGCAGGCGGCAGCGATGGCGATGACGACACGCTGACGCATACCGCCGGAGAACTCGTGCGGATACTGCTCGTAGCGGCGCTCCGGGTCGGGGATGCCGACCTTGGCCAGCATCTCGATGGCGGCCTTCTTGGCCTCCGCGCCCTTCAGACCCTGATGGTGCTCGATGCTCTCCTGGATCTGCTTGCCGATTTTCTTCAGCGGGTTCAGGCTGGTCATCGGGTCCTGCATGACCATGGCGATCTTCTTGCCGCGCACGCCCAGCCAGTCCTTCTCGGTGAACTTGGTCATGTCGCGGCCTTCGTACATGATGGAGCCGCCGGTGATCTTACCGTTGACATCCAGCATACCCACGAAGGTCTTGGTGAATACGGACTTGCCCGAGCCGGACTCGCCCACGATGGCCAGCGTCTCGCCGTCATAAAGGTCCAGCGAGCACTTGCGGATCGCGTTCAGCTTCTTGCCGCGCAGGCTAAAGGTGATCTCCACGTCTTTGGCAGAGATGATCGGTTGTCTATCCATTTTTGTGATTTTCTCTCCCATCTGTTAAACGTGGTTGCGCGGGTCAGCAGCATCCGAGAAAGCGTTGCCCATGATATAGAAGGAAATGGAGATGATGGACACGATGGATGCGGGGAAGACCAGCAGGTAAGGATAATCGAGGAAGAAGCCGCGCACCTTGCTCAGGATGAGGCCCAGAGACGGAGTCTCGATGCCCAGACCGATGCCCAGATAGGACAGGGTGGACTCGAGGTTGATGGTGGCGGGGATGCTCAGTGCCATGCGCAGGATGATGACGGAGACCAGATAGGGCAGGATGTTCTTGGTCAGAACGCGCCACAGCGGGGTGCCAAGGCAGCGGGACGCGAGGTTGTACTCGCGGTCACGGAACATGAACACCATGTTGCGGACGCGGCGGGCCATGACCAGCCAGCCGATGGCGATCATCGAGACGGCCATGATGGTGAAGCTCTGGCCGACGACCAGTGCGATCAGGGTCATGTAGATGATGTAAGGCACGTTGTCGATGAGGTTGTACAGCTCGGTGAAGAAGCGGTCCAGCTTACGGACATAGCCCCAGATCAGGCCGATGATGACGCCGAGGATGCTCTCGCCCACGGCAACGATGAGGGCCAGACGGATGGACACCTGAGTGGCGTACCACACCTGACACCAGTAGTCGCGGCCGAGGTTGTCGGTGCCGAACCAGTATTCACTGTTGGGCTTCTGGAAGGCCAGAGAGGAATCCGACACCAGCGTCTGATAATCGTACTTGCCGATGGCCAGTGCGATGAAGGAGAAGATGACGAGGAACAGGAACAGGATCAGGCAGACGACAGCAGCCTTGTGCTTGAGGAAGTTCTGGACGACAGAACCCCAGTAGCTGTAGTTGGAGTAGCCGACACGCTCGGCTTCTTCCGGAGAGTAATCGACGAAGTAGAACAGTTCGTCCTGCTTCTTGCCCTCAAAATCAGATGCTTTAGCCATCAGCGTGCGGCCTCCTTTCCGGTCAGAGTAATGCGCGGGTCAACCAGCATCATCAGCACGTCGCCCAGGAAAACACCCACGATGCCCAGCGCAGCGTAGAGGATGACCAGAGTCTGGACGACGTTCAGGTCATAGCGCTGGATGGCGTCGGTCAGCAGGGGACCCATGCCGGGAACGGAGAAGAACCGCTCCATCAGCAGAGAGCCGCCGACCGTCAGCAGGATGGACTGGGGGATATACTGCACCATGGGGACCATGGCGTTGCGCAGCACGTGCTTGAACATGATCTCGCTGGAGCTCAGGCCCTTGACGCGGGCCAGCTTGATATAATCGCGGGTCAGCTCGTCCACCATGTAGCGGCGGGTCCACAGAGCGTAGCCTGCGATAGACGCCAGCGACAGGCAGACGATGGGCAGCACGCTGGACGGGCCGACATTACGGGTGGAGTACAGCGTGGGGAAACCCAGGTATTTGGAGCCGAAGACCAGCACCAGCGAATAGGAGACCAGAGAAGGCACAGCGTTGACGAAAACGGTGTAGGCAGTGCCGATCCAGTCAAAGACCTTGTCCTTGAAGGCGGTCTGCAGGATGCCCAGCATGATGCCCACCAGCAGAGAGATGCCGGCGGAGATCAGGCCGAGGCGCATGGAGACGCCGAACTTTTTGCCGATGACCTTCACGACGGAGGCACCGTTCTGGATGCGGCGGGAAGTGCCGAAGTCCAGATGGAGCAGGTCGTTGTAGAAGTGCAGCAGCTGGGTGCCGATGGGGTCGGTCAGACCGGCGGCTTCCAGCGCGGCGTATTTCTGCTCTTCGGTAAACTTCATGAGCTGTTCTTCCGTGAAGTAGTAGTCCGTAGGCAGGCAGCGCATCAGCAGAAAGACGATGGTTGCGATCAATAAGATCGTGACGAGCGACTGAGCCAGCCGCTTGACGGTGTATTTTAACATGATAACCAAACCTTTATAAAATAATCATCAGGCTTTGGTTGCTGCATTGAAAGCAGCGGAGAAAGCCTCGTACTCCTCGGTGGTGTAGCCGTCGCCCTGACGGGTCTCCCAGTTGACGGCCTTGTAGTTGCAGGGACCGTACATGGCGTTGATCTTGGTGTACTCGTTGACGTGGGTCAGGCACCAGAGCACCTCGTACAGGCAGGGGATGCACAGTGCGTTGTTCAGCATGGAAGCCTCAGCCTTTGCGAATGCGGCATAGCGTGCATCGGTATCGGTGACGATGGCCTTTGCCTCAGTGACCAGATCGGTGAACTCCTGATAATCAGCCAGCAGCTCCTTCTGGTAATCCTGAGGATCCTTCTCAACGGCTGCGATCCAGGAGGTGGTCTGAGCGTAGTAAGCGTTGTCGTCGCTCAGGACTTCCTGACCCAGGAAGTTGACGGGGTCACCGAAGTCAGCGCCCCAGCCGTTCTGCAGGATGGAGTGCAGCTGGACGTTACGGACTTCCTTATAAAGAGAAGAGACGTAGGTGCCGATGTCCAGAACGACGAAGTCATCGCCCAGGCTCTCGGAGAAGCACTGCTTCAGAACGGTGGCGGTATCCAGAGCAGTGGTGTCGCCGCTCTTGATGTAGTGGTAGCAGTGGACGGGGAAGGTGACGCCGATAGCGCTCAGCTCTTCCATGGCCTGCTTCTTCAGGTCAGCGATGTCGCCGCCGTTGTCGCGGAGGCGGATCATGGTCTTGCCGTCGTAAGACTGACTGTCGAAGCCCATCTCCTTGGCGACCAGAGTGGTGTACTCCTCACCCTTGGTGTTGTAGCAGACACCGGGCATGGTGTAGTAGTCGTTCTCGCACTTCAGGGGGTTGATCTTGTTGGTGCGGGCGTAGTAGTTGGTGAAATCGATGCCCTTGTAGAAGCACTGACGGAACGCGCGGTTGGAAACAGCCTTGTTCCAGTTCTCGTCCAGATTGCCGTTCTCATCCTTGCGCTGGAAGTTCAGGTGCATCTGGAAGCTGAACTTGGTGGGGCGCTTCTCGCACAGGAACTTGTTGTGCTTGTTGTTGGGGTCGGAGGTGATGGTGGTCAGGTTGGACTCGGTCAGGTCGATGTTATCGACCTCGCCGTTCTCGTACAGCTGCAGGCCCATGGACAGGTCGGGGATCATGGTGATGGTGTGATGCTCGAAACGGGTGCAGTCGTTTGCGGCGTAGTAGTTGGGGTTGGGGATGAAGCTCTTGGTGTTCTGCTGGATGTACTCCTCGATGAGGTACGGACCATTGTACCACATGGTGGAGTAATCGCAGGCACGGAAGCCATCAATGCCCAGCTCCTTGATGAGGTCCTCAGAGGCGGGGTAGAAGCTGTTGTAGGCAGCGACAGTGTCGAAGTAGGGGCAGGGGTTCTTGCAGGTGAAGACCAGAGTGTAGTCGTCCGGTGCCTCGACGCCGACACCGGCAGCCAGCATATCCTCGTAGGTCATATCAGCAGCAGCGTCGCCCTTGTCCTTGGTCAGGTCGTAGTACTCAGCAGCGCCCACGACGGTCTCAGAGGGCATGGAGGTGTTGAAGGCCTCGTTCTTGAGGGCGTTCAGGACCCACTCAAGACCCACGAGGAAGTCCTTGGAGGTCAGGTGAGACTTGACCTCGCCGTTGACGTCGCACCAATCGACATCGTCGCGCAGGTGGAAGGTCCAGACGGTGGAGTCGTCGTTGTGCTCCCAGCTGGATGCGATGGCGGGGGCTGCCTTGCCGTAGCAGTCGAAGCTCAGCAGGCCGTCCCAGCAGTTGGTGATGACGTTCAGGTCGGAAGCGGACTGGCTGTACAGGAAGTTCCAGGTCTCCAGCTCACGTTTAGAGGTCTCGAAGGAGACGTAATCGGTGATGGCGTCGGCTGCGGGTGCAGCTGCGCCGGAGGCAGCACCGGAGGTGCTGGCAGCAGTGCTGCTGGAAGAACCACCGCAAGCGGCCAGGATGCTTGCAGCGCCCACGACGCCGGAAGCCTTGAGGAAGCTGCGGCGGCTGATGGAATGAGACTCAAAATTTGCGTTCATTGTGTTTTCCTCCCAATTATTCTTTCGTGTCTCGGCTCTATGGCGCAGGGTACCTTGCCCTGCCGATTTCCCACTCTTTTACGAGATTATCTGCCCTCCCTGTATTGCCAGAGAATACAAAAGAGCGCAGAAACAGACCCCTCTGTCTGCGCCTGTGCTCCTCCCGTAAAATCCTTAACACGACATATATTGTACCATCGAAATAAATAGTTGTCAATGGAATGGAAATCGCTTTTTCTTCTAAAAGAAAGTCGCACTCTGCATAGAGATGAAATAAATTTACTTTACTGTGATGAAGAGTGACGAAAATAAGATAAACAGGCCCAAAAACAAAAGAACGGGAGCTGTTCTTAATCCAAGAACAGCTCCCGTGTGTGGGATACGGGCCGGAAGCAGGAACTCCCGGCGGAAAAGTTAAGAAAAAGTTAAGATTTTGCGGCGTCGAAAGCCTTGGCAAATTCCTCGTACTGAGCGGTGGTGTAGGCGTCCTCGCTGGTCTCCCAGTTGACGTACTTGAAGTTGCAGGGGCCGAACATGGCGTTGATCTTGGTGTACTCGTTGACGTGGGTCAGGCACCAGCGGACATCGTAGTAGCAGGGGACGGCCAGCGAGTTGTTGATCATGTAGGCCTCGGCCTTTGCGAAAGCCTCATAGCGGGCGTCGGTGTCGTCCACGATGGCGTTGGCTGCGTTGACCAGGTCGGTGAACTGTTCGAACTCCTCTACCAGCTCCTTCTGGTAATCGGCGGGCTCCTCCGCCACCAGCTGGATGTTGGAGTAGTTGACGGCGTAGTAGGCGTTGGAGTCGTGCAGGATCTCCTGACCCACAAAGTTGACGGGGTCGCCGAAGTCTGCGCCCCAGCCGTTGATGACGAAGCCGTGGAGCTTGGGGATGCGGACTTCCTTTGCAAGGCTGGAAACGTAGGTGCCAAGGTCCAGCTGGATGAAGTCGTCGCCGAAGCTGTCGGTGAAGCACTGCTTGAGGACGGTGGCGTTGTCCTGAGCCACGGTGTTGCCGGCCACGAAGAAGAAGGGTGCCTTGACCGGGAAGGTGACACCGATGGCAGTCAGCTCATCCATGGCCTGCTTCTTGAGAGCGGCGATGGAGTCGGCGGTGGACTTGCGCAGATGGACCATGGTCTCGCCGTCATACTTCTCGCCGTCGATGCCCAGCTCCTTGGCCACCAGATCAACATAATCGGTGCCTTTGGAGTTGTAGCAGACGCCCTTCATGGTGTAGTAGTTGTTCTCACACTTGAGGGGGTTGATCTTGTTGAAGCGTGCGTAGTAGGGAATGAGGTTCAGACCCTCCTGGAAGCAGCGGCGGAACGCCCGGTTGGCCACGGCCTTGTTCCAGTTCTCGTTGGGGGTGCCGTCGGAGTTGAGGCAGTAGAAGTTGAAATGGAAGTCGTAGGCGTACTTGGTGGGGCGCTTCTCACAGAGCTGGTCGTTGTAGGCGTTGGAAGTGTCGGAGGTGATGGTGGTCAGGGTGCTCTCGCTCAGCTCCAGCTCATCCAGCTCACGGTTCTGATACAGCTGGTAGCCCACGGTCAGGTCGGTGATCATGCTCAGGGACACGCGCTCGAAGCGGCTGCACTCGTCAGCTGCATAATAATGAGGGTTCGGGATGAAGCGCTTGGAGTTGTCGGCTACAAATTCCTCGATGAGGTAGGGGCCGCAGCACCACTGCTGGGTGTAGTCCACGCCGCGGAAGCCCTCGACGCCCAGCTTTTCCACCAGAGCCGGGGGTGCCGGATAGCAGCAGACGTAGGAAGCCACGGTGTCGAAGTAGGGGCAGGGATTTATACAGGTGTAGACGATGGTGTAATCATCCGGTGCGTCGATGCCGACGCCTGCGGCCAGCATATCCTCGTAAGTAAGGGCTTCGCCTGCGGCGTCATCCATTCCATAAGTCTTGTCGTAGTAATCGGCTGCGCCCACGACGGTGGTGGAGGGCATGGAGGTGTTGGCGGCCTGATTCTTCTTTGCGTTCAGCACCCACTCGAAGCCCACGAGGAAGTCTTTGCTGGTCAGGTGGTCCTGAACCTCGCCGTTCATGTCCACCCAGTCCACGTCGTCACGGAGGTGGAAGGTCCAGACAGTGGAGTCCTCGTTGTGCTCCCAGCTCTTAGCCAGAGCCGGCACAGGCTTGCCATAGTTGTCGAAGCTGATAAGACCGTCGATGATGTTGGTCGTCACGTTGAAGTCGATGGCCTGCTGGCTGTAGAGCATATTCCAGCTCTCGATCTCACGGCCGGAAGTCTCGTAAGTAAACAGCTCGCTCAGGCCCTTGCTGGAAGCAGCTGCACCGGAAGAAGCCGACGAAGCACTGGCTGCGGTGCTGGAAGAAGAGCCGCCGCAGGCAGCCAGCAGACCGGCTGCGCCAACAGCGCCGGCACCCTTAAGGAAGCTGCGGCGGGTGATGGTGTGAGACTCAAAATCGTGGTACATATTCTTTCCCTCCTGTAATGATTGGTACGGCTCTGCGTTTCCAAAATCCCTATCCTGTCCATACTATTTTACCTTCCCACAAGGTAAAAAAAGATACAAAAAGGGCGCAGAGACAGATTTTATTGATCTGTTTCTGCGCCATTGCAGAACCCGTATCGATTGCAGATATTCTATCATCCCACAGGCGGGAAGTCAAGAAAAACCACTCTGGTACGGATTGAATCTTATTGATTCAGCAAACACATAAAAATGAAAAGATTTCATGTGCTAACTGAAATGGAATGACTTTTGCGTCTGCTTAGCCCTGAGTAGCAGCGTCAAAAGCCTTGGCAAACTGCTCGTACTGGACGGTGGTGTAGGCTTCCTCGGAAGTCTCCCAGTTGACGGCCTTGTAGTTGCAACTGCCGTACATGGCGTTGATCTTGCTGTACTCGTTGGCGTGGGTCAGGGACCATGCGACGTCGTAGTAGGTGGGGCTGACCAGCACATTCTCCAGCAGATAGGCCTCAGCCTTGGCGAAGGCCTCGTAGCGGGCGTCGGTGTCGTTGACGATGGCGTTGGCGGCATTGACCAGATCGGTGTACTGCTCGAAAGCATCCATCAGGTCCTTCTGGTAGTCGGCAGGAGCCTCAGCCACCCGGGCGATGTTGGAGTAGTAGTGTGCGTAGTAGGCGTTGTCGTCGTGGAGGATCTCCTGGCCCAGGAAGTTGACGGGATCGCCGAAGTCGGCGCTCCAGCCGTTGATGACAAAGCTCTGGAGCTGAGGAGTGCGGACCTCCTGCGTCAGGCTGGAAACGTAGGTCTGGACGTCCAGCTTGATGAAGTCGTCGCCGAAGCTGTCGGAGAAGCACTGCTTCAGGATGGTGGCGTTGTCCAGTGCAGAGGTGCTGCTGGCGATGATGAAGTAGGTGGCCTTGACGGGGAAGGTGACGCCGATGGCGCTCAGCTCCTCCATGGCCTGCTTCTTCAGGGCGGAGATGTCGCCGCCGTTGGCACGCAGGCGGATCATGGTCTCGCCGTCGTACTTCTCGGAGTCGAAGCCCATCTCCTTGGCCACCAGAGTGGTGTATTCAACGCCCTGCGTGTTGTAGCACAGGCCCTTCATGGTGTAGTAGTCGTTCTCGCACTTCAGGGGATTGATCTTGTTGTAGCGGGAGAACCATGCCTTCAGGTTCAGGCCGCGGTAGAAGCACTGACGGAAAGCGGTGTTGGCGATGGCCTTGTTCCAGTTCACATCGGGGGTGCCGTCGGCGTTGTTCTTCTGGTAGTTGAAGTGCATGGCGTAGGCAGTGGGGCGGGCGCGCTTCTCACAGAGCTGGCTGTTGTACTCGTTGTTGGGGTCGGAGGTGATGGTGGTGATGGTGCTCTCGTTCAGGTCCATCTCGTCCAGCTCGCGGTTCTGGTAGAGCTGGAATGCGATGGCCTGATCGGAGATCATGGTCACGGTCAGACGCTCGAAGCGGCTGACGTTGGCAGCATCGTAGTAGTGGGGGTTGGGGATATAGCTCTTGGTGTTGCCCTGGATATACTCTTCGACGATATAGGGGCCGCAGTACCACATGTTGGTGTTGTCGCAGCCACGGAAGGTCTCGATGCCCAGCTCGTCGATCAGCGCCTGAGAGGCGGGGTAGAAGCTGGTGTAGGAGGCCACGGTATCAAAGTAGGGGCAGGAGTGCTTGCAGGTGAATACCAGAGTGTAGTCGTCGGGAGCCTCGATGCCCACGCCTGCGTCCAGCATATCCTGATAGTGCAGGTCGGCGGCGGCAGCGCCCATATCCTTGGTCTTCTCGTAGTACTCCTCAGCGCCCACGATGTACAGGGTGGGCATGGAGGTGTTGTTGGCCTCGTTCTTGGAGGCGTTCAGCACCCACTCCAGACCGACCAGAAAATCGGTGGCGGTGATGTGCTCCTTCACCTCGCCGTTGCAGTCCACCCAGTCCACATCGTCGCGCAGGTGGAAGGTCCAGACGGTGGAGTCCTCGTTGGCCTCCCAGCTGGTGGCGATGGCGGGCACCAGCTTGCCGTAGCAGTCGAAGCTCATCAGGCCGTCCCACAGGTTGGTGACGACGTTGGCGTCGGTGAGGGTCTGGCTGTACAGCATGTTCCAGCTCTCGATCTCACGGTTGGCAGACTCCCAGGAGATGTACTCCTTGAGGGGGGTGGCACCGGTGGAGTTGGGGGCCTGTGCGCCGGAAGCAGCCGTGCTGCCGGAGTTGTTGGACTTGCTGCCGCCGCAGGCGGACAGCAGGCCGGCGGCACCCACGACGCCGGCGCCCTTCAGGAAGCTGCGGCGGGTGATGTTGCGGGACTCAAAATCGATGTTCATTGAGATATGCTCCTCCGAGATATTGTTTTCCTTTTTTCCTATCCTAAATGCAAAAAACGGCGCGCTCCGGGTGCCAAAAACGCACAAAGCGCCCGGGGCCGCACCTTTCGTATTCTAACATTGTGGGCAAAAGAAGTCAATGAAATACAGCGCTGAAATAGAAACAAAATGGTAACGGATGCTTTTTTCTGAAAAATGACGGCAAAAAAACAGTAAAGAATGAAAAGAAGTCGCACTTTTACGAGATGACAAATGGATACAACGAAAGTTGGAAAACGCAAAGCGGCTATCTTTTTTCACAAAATCATGCTACAATAAAAAAGAATGTTACTTCTATAAAAGGAGCGTCCTTGGATGAAAAAGCTGGTTTCGATGTATCAAAAATATATGTTCCGCCCCATTTTGTATAAATCTGTCACCCGGGTGTCGGTGGTGGCTGTGCTGATGCTGCTGTGGGACCGCTACGTCAGCGACGGCACTTTTACCATGTGGCAGGCCCCGGCCCTGCTGCTGGGCGTCGTGCTGCTGGCGTGGGCGTGGGTGAACTACCTCCGTCTGGACGGTGTGACCATCCATCATCTGGGCGAAGAGTTTAAGAATATGGGCAAAAAGAAGAAATTCCACTCCACCAAGTCCATCGTGGATTTTGCCGATGAACGCATCGTCTCCTTCGAGGAGCTGGAACCGGAAGAGCGCACCTATTGCAGTATGCTCTCGAATCTGCTCCTGGGCGGAGCGCTGCTCATCATCGGACTCATCGCAGGCGCAGTGTGAGGGCAGCGGACATGGAAGAAAAAAGCGAAAAACAGCTGGTGGTGGGCATCCTTGCCCATGTAGACTCCGGCAAGACCACCCTCTCCGAGGCAATGCTCTACCGTGCGGGCAGCATCCGCAAGCTGGGCCGGGTGGATAACAAAGATGCCTTCCTCGACACCGACACGCTGGAAAAGGCGCGTGGGATCACCATCTTTTCCAAGCAGGCCCTGCTGAAAACGGGAAGTACGAATATCACCCTGCTGGACACCCCCGGCCATGTGGACTTTTCCACCGAGACGGAGCGCACGTTGCAGGTGCTCGACTACGCTGTGCTGGTCATCAGCGGCACCGACGGCGTCCAGAGCCATACCGAGACGCTCTGGCGTCTGCTGCGGCGGTATCATATCCCGACCTTCGTGTTCATCAATAAAATGGACCTGCCCGGCCCGGGCAAAGAGGCGCTGCTGAGCCAGCTTTCCCACCGTCTGGGCGACGGATTCGTGGATTTCGGCGCAGAGCAGGCCGAACGGGACGAGGCACTGGCCCTCTGCGACGAGCGCCTGATGGAAAAGATGCTGGACGCGGGCAGCCTGACGGCGGAGGACATCATCCCGGCCGTCGCCCGGCGGCACGTCTTTCCCTGCTGGTTTGGCGTGGCCCTGCAGAGGGAGAATGCTGGCGGACTGCAGGGTGTGGACGAGCTGCTGGCCGGCCTCGACGAATACACCCGCGCCGCCCCGGCGCTGGAAGCTTTCGGTGCGCGGGTGTTCAAAGTCTCGCAGGATGAGCGGGGCGAGCGGCTGACCTGGCTGCGGGTCACCGGCGGTGAGCTGAAAGTCAAAGCCCAGCTCACCGGCGAAGCGGACGGCGAGCCCTGGGCCGAAAAGGCCAACCAGCTGCGGCTTTACTCCGGCGCAAAATATACGCTGGCAGAGGCCATCGGCCCGGGGCAGGTCTGCGCCGTCACCGGACTGACCCGGGCGAAGCCCGGCACCGGCCTCGGGGCCGAGCGGGACAGCGACCTCCCGGTGCTGGAACCTGTCCTGAGCTATCGGGTGTGTCTGCCCGAGGGCGCGGACGTTCATGCCGCATTGGGCAAGCTCCACCGTCTGGAAGAGGAAGAACCTCAGCTCCATGTCGTCTGGAACGAGACGCTGGGGGAGATCCACATCCAGCTCATGGGCGAGATTCAGCTCGAGGTGCTCAAGAGCCTGCTGGCCGAGCGGTACGGGCTGGACGTGGAGTTCGACTCCGGCGGCATATTATATAAGGAAACCATCACCGAGGCCATCGAGGGCGTGGGCCATTATGAGCCTCTGCGCCACTATGCCGAGGTGCATCTGAAGCTCGAGCCGCTGCCCCGGGGCAGCGGGATGCAGTTTGCCGCCGACTGCCGGGAGGAAGAGCTGGACAAAAACTGGCAGCGCCTCGTGCTGACCCATCTGGAAGAAAAGCAGCACCTCGGCGTCCTCATCGGCGCGCCGCTGACGGATATGAAGATCACCCTCATTGCGGGCCGCGCCCATCTCAAACATACCGAGGGCGGCGACTTCCGGCAAGCCACCTACCGCGCCGTGCGGCAGGGCCTTATGATGGCAGACCAAATCAAAAAGACCCAGCTCCTCGAGCCGTGGTATTCCTTCCGGCTGGAAGTGCCTGCGGAGAACATTGGCCGCGCCATGAGCGACGTCCAGCGGATGGAGGGCAGCTTTGACCCGCCCGAGACAGCACCGGACGGCCAGACCGCCGCCCTCACCGGTTTTGCACCGGTGGCTGCCATGCGCAGCTACCCCATGGAGGTGGTCAGCTACAGCCGGGGCAGGGGACACCTGAACCTGACGCTGGACGGGTACCGCCCCTGCCACAACGCGGCGGAGGTCATCGAGGCGGCGGGCTATGAGCCGGAACACGACCTGGACAACCCCGCCGACTCGGTGTTCTGCTCCCATGGCGCGGGCTTTGTGGTGCCGTGGGAGCAGGTGCGCAGCCATATGCACGTGGACAGCGGCTGGGGCCACACCGCCCCGACAGCAGAAGAGACCGCGGCCCGTCCCCGCCGGATGGCGGCTTACCGCGCTACGCTGGAAGAGGACGCCGAACTGCTGAAAATTTTTGAGCGCACCTACGGCCCCATCAAGCGGGACCCGCTGGCGGCGTTCCGCCCGGTGCAGAAGCGGGAACGGCCCGATTTCGCCGCCGAGCAGTGGGAGATCGCCCCCGAATATCTGCTGGTGGACGGCTACAACATCATCTTTGCGTGGGACGAGCTGAACGCCCTCTCCAAGGAGAGCCTCGACGCCGCCCGCCACCGGCTGATGGACATTCTCTGCAACTATCAGGGCTTCAAAAAGTGCGTCCTCATCCTCGTGTTCGATGCCTACCGTGTGCCGGGCAGTCCCGGCAGCATCGAGCAGTACCACAACATCCACGTCGTCTACACCAAAGAGGCTGAGACGGCAGATATGTTCATCGAGCGCGTCACCCACGAGATCGGCAGGAACCGCCGGGTCCGGGTGGCGACCTCCGACGGCATGGAGCAGGTCATCATTCTGGGCCACGGCGCGCTCCGCGTCTCGGCCCGGATGTTCCACGAAGAGGTGCAGGACGTGGAAAAAGAGATAAGGCGCTGCATTCAGGGGGAGGCGTGAGCATGACACCCGAAATTACGGCTGAATCTGTCTGGTCACATATTCCAAAACGACCGAGGGAGAGCAACAAGGGCAGCTTCGGCGCGGTGTTGGCCGTGGCGGGAAGCGCCTGCTACCGTGGTGCGGCGGCGCTGACCGTCGAGGGCGCTCTGCGCACCGGCGCGGGCATCGTCACGCTGGCAAGCGTCGAGCCGGGGCTGGCGGCGGTGTCGGCACGCCTGCCGGAATGCTGTCTCTGCCCCTGTGAGCCGGGGGCAGAAGGGGGCATCTCCCCCAAAAGCATCCCCCGCATCCTCCGGCAGAAGGCCACCGTCCTGCTCATCGGGCCGGGACTGGGCTATCTTGCCCAGAGCACGGCCCGCGCCGCCGAGACGCGGATGCTGGTGAAGAAGTTGCTCACCGGCTTTTCGGGCAGTGCCGTGCTGGACGCCGATGGCCTCAACGCCGCCGCCAGCCTCATGAACGCGGGTGAGGAACTGCCGCGCCCGGCCAAAGAACTGATCTTGACGCCCCACCCGGGGGAGATGTCCCGGCTGACGGGGCTTTCGGTGGAGGCCGTTCAGGCCGACCGGGAGGGCGTCGCCCGGCAGTATGCCGCTCAGTGGAATGCGGTGGTGGTGCTGAAAGGGGCGCGGACCGTGGTCGCCGCCCCGGATGGCCGCGTCTGCGTCAACCCCACCGGCAATCCCGGTCTTGCCCGGGGCGGGAGCGGCGATGTGCTGGCCGGTATGATGTCGGCCCTGCTGGCCTGCGGTCTGTCCGCCTGCGAAGCCGCCGCCTGTGCGGTCTGGCTCCACGGTGCCGCTGCTGACCGTGCCGCCCGCCAAAAAGGCGAGTACGGGATGCTCCCGCAGGATATTTTCGCCCATCTGGGGCAGATGTTTGCGGAAAATGACCGTTGAAATGTGAAAAACAAAATGCAGAATCCATAAAATTTTGCACTGATTTCCGTCGATAGATACAAAAGAGGTGTTGAATATGGTTGAAAAGTTGGAAAAAATCATTTCGCAGAGCCAGAACATCGTCTTTTTCGGCGGTGCGGGCGTGTCCACTGAAAGCGGAATCCCGGACTTCCGCAGTGTGGACGGCCTCTACCATCAGAAATACGATTACCCGCCCGAGACGATTTTGAGCCACACCTTCTGGGAAGAGCGCCCCGAGGAGTTCTACCGCTTCTACCGCGATAAGCTCATCGTCAAGGGAGCAAAGCCCAACGCGGCGCATCTGCGTCTGGCAAAGCTCGAGCGGGAGGGCAGGCTGAAAGCCGTCATCACCCAGAACATCGACGGCCTCCATCAGGCGGCAGGCTCCAAGACGGTGTACGAGCTCCACGGCAGCACCCTGCGCAACTACTGCGTCAAGTGCGGCGCGTTCTACGATGTGGACTTCATCGCCAACAGCACCGGTGTGCCGCGCTGCCCCAAATGCGGCGGTATCATCAAGCCGGACGTCGTCCTCTACGAAGAGGGGCTGGATGAGCAGGTGTTGTCCGGGGCCGTCTCGGCCATCCGCCGCGCTGATACCCTCATCATCGGCGGTACCAGCCTTGTGGTCTACCCGGCGGCGGGACTCATCCGGTACTTCCGGGGCGACCACCTCGTGGTCATCAATATGCAGCCCACGAATGCGGACGCCGAAGCCGATCTGTGCATTGCAAAGCCCATCGGACAGGTGCTCAGCGAGGATGTTGTGGTGGAGGAGTAAAGTATGGGAGCCCCCGGCAGTGCCGGGGGCTCCCATTTTGTCTGCAAAAAGCTCAGTCAATAGTCGTCTTCGTCCGTCCCACGCCCAGCACGGCGGTGGAGATCTTTTTCCAGCTGTTGCAGCCGCAGACGCCGTCGACGCGCAGGCTGGTGCGCCGCTGGTAGCCCTTGAGTGCTTCTTCCGTCCGGCTGCCGAAGATGCCGTCGATGCGGTTCCCGGTCTGATAGCCCAGCGTCGAGAGGGCGTCCTGGAGGAGCATGACGTAGCAGCCCCGGCTGCCCCGGCGGAGGGTGGGGTAGCCTGCCGTGGTACCTCTGCAGGCGGGTGTGCCGTAGCGCCGGTCGAAGTGGACCCATGTGGGGGTCTGGCTCAGCGGCTCGACATAGCCCCACGCCCCGGTGGAGCGGGCGGCGTTGTAGATGGCGGTGCGCTGGGTCTGGCTGAGACTCTGCCCCACGTCGAAGGCCACGCCGGCATAGTGTTGGCTGCGAGTGCCGTGGCCTCCCTCCCAGATGCGGCGGAAGGCGTATCCCACCGGGATGCCCCTGCCGTATTTGCGGCGGGTGAGGTTCCACGCTTCCATTGCCGCGATGGTCGTCCAGAGCACCGGGCTGTTCGATTTGCCCCGGAACTCCCGCACGGTCAGAGTCCTGCCGGTGCTGTAGGGCATGGGGTCGTTCTCGCGCAGGCTCGAATAGGTGTAGACTTTATTCTCGTAGGCGTCATAGACCAGTAAGCGTGCCATCTCTCATCCCTCCTCGGTGCAGCTGTCGCAGGCAGTATGGCTCTGGGCGCGGAGTGCTGCCCAGGTGGGCCGGTCCACGACGCCATTTGGCTCAAGGCCCGCCCGCTGCTGCGTCTCCTTCACAGCGGCGGTATCCTCCGGGCCGAAGACAGCGTTGTCGGCGACGTAGTCCTCCTCACAGTAGAGCTGGGAGCGGTCATTGAGCCAGCCCTCGATGAGGCGGACGTCAGGCCCTGCGCTGCCCTCCTTCATGGCCCGGTCCGGGTAGCCCGGCCCCTGCTCGGGATGTCGGTCGGGGTTGGGGGTGAAGGCCGCCAGCTGTAAGCTCAGGGCTTCCACTGCTGTCCACGTTTCGGCGTCTGCCACGCCGGTGGCGGGCAGGCCCAGAAGCTCCTGCGCGCTGGCGGTGGCGTCCGCGGTCTCCTGTGTGTACTGTCTGGAAAGCGCGGGGGACGCTACACTGTCGTAGTAGTAGGCGATGCGCTGCAAAAGCAGGGTGTAGTAGAGCACGGCGCTGCTGTCGGTGCCGACGGTGAGCGGCGTGCCGGGGTAGGGGAGACGCTTGAGGGTGACCACCGGCCCGGACGAGCGGAGGGCAGACGCTTTGCCGTAGAGCGAATCCCATGTCTTCCGGCCTACGATGCCGTCCACCGTCAGCCCGGCGAACCGCTGGTAGGCCCGCACGGCGGCCTCGGTGGCCGCGCCGAAACGGCCATCGATGGAGACAGAGGGGATGCTGCTCTGGTAGGCGCTCATGAGGTAGAGATAGAATTGCAGCTCCCGGACGGCGGTGCCAGTGGAGCCATTGCGCAGCACGCCCGGGTACTCGCCGGGCCGCAGGCTGGGCGAAAGCAGGCGGTTGGCGATGTCGTTGTAGACTTCGTAGAGCTTGTTCCATGTCGTCCGGCCCACGACGCCGTCGCTGGTGAGGCCGAAGTAGGTCTGGAACCGCCGCACGGCCGCTGCGGTAGACGAGCCGAAGATGCCGTCCACGGTGACATTGTTGAGACTGGAATAGACCGTCCGTGCGATCTTGAGCCAGAACTGCACCAGCCGGACGTTCTGGCCGCTGCTGCCCTGGCGCAGGGCGGTGCCGGGGTAGGCGTTGGGGGTGCCGTTGTCGGACTGGATGCTGCGGAACTGGTCGTACAGTTCGGTCCATGTGGTGCGGCCCACGATGCCGTCCACCGTCAGGCCGTAGCGCCGCTGGAACGCCCGGACAGCCGCCGCTGTGCCGCTGCCGTAGACGCCGTCCACCGTGACAGAGGGGATGCGGCTCTCATACTGAGCCAGCGTACTCAGCCAGAACTGCATCTGCTCTACCTCGCTGCCGGTGGAGCCCTGTTTGAGGACGCTGCTGCCGAGGTTCCATGAGCCGTCCGGGAGGGTGCCGCTGAATGTCTCGCCTTCACTGGTCAGCTCGGCGAGGTCCTTCACCGAGACATAGATATAGCTGATCTTATACCAGGTGCTGCGGCCCACCACGCCGTCGGCGGTGAGGTTGAACTGCTTCTGGAACTTTTTGACCGTCTCGGTCATCTTGCGGCCGAAGATGCCGTCCACCGTCAGCAGGCCGAGGAAGGGATAGTCCTTGGTGATGCGGTTGAGCTGCCGCTGCAGGGTGAATACCGCCGCTCCGGTGCTGCCCTGCCGCAGAGGGCTTCCGGGGTAGCTCTGGGGGATGGACTGGATGTTGTTGGTGCGGATGATCTCGATGTTGTTGCCATAGTAGTATTTGAGGATGCTCAGTGCATTGCGGCCCTGATTGGCCAGCGTGACCGTCCCCCACTGCTTGAGGCCGGGGCAGGTGACGGATTTTCCATCGCAATATTCAGCGTAGTAGGGGTTCACGGTGCCGGTCTTGCGGATATAGGTGTTGAAGATGTCGTCCGTCAGCCGCACCATGACGTCGAACACCGTCCGGCCATGGACGTAGTATTGGTCGTAGCTGGTGGAGTTGGTGATGTTGAAACTGTAGCCCTTGCTGGGGTACCACTCGGTGTAGATGCGGTTGAGAGCCAGCGAGATCTGGCAGTGGATGTTGGCCCGCAGGGCCTGCTCGGGCCACGGGGAGCAAAATAACCCAACTGGCCAAAGCTGCCTTTTTGTCAAGGGATAATAATAGAACATAAGCAGTATTCACAAGCATGAACGCTTGAAATGCTTCTGTTATAATGCTGCACTACATACTGTATATGTTGGTATATATACTGTTCAAAAAAGCTGCATCGACTGGCGCAAAGAAATCGGACACGCGCTGCTTTTATGAATCAACATATGAAATTTTATTGAAAATCCATCATGGCGGTGGTAAAATAATCCTATAGTTCTGTCATGCTGTATCGATGCCTTTTTGTGGTATTCGGGAGTGCAGAACGGCAGCTGCCCAAGAGTTGTGAGGAGAACGATTTAATGAACAAAAGAACATTGCACCGCCTTATTTCTGCATTTGCGGCATTGGTGATAGGTCTATCTGTACTGACCGGCTGCGGAACAAAAACCGCCGAAAATGTGGAAAAGCAGGAGGATGCCCAGACCATTCAGGTGTATCTGTGGAGTACAAGCCTGTACGAGACCTATGCGCCTTATATCCAGTCCCAGCTGCCGGATGTAAATATTGAATTCATCGTGGGAAACAACGATCTGGATTTTTACAAGTTTTTGGAGGAGCACGGCGGTCTGCCGGATATTATCACCAGCTGCCGCTTCTCGCTGCACGATGCGGCTCCCTTGAAGGACAGCCTGATGAACCTTGCCTTGACCAACGAGGCGGGCGCTGTGTACAACACCTACCTCAACAGCTTCAAAAACGAGGACGGCAGCGTGAACTGGCTGCCAGTCTGCGCCGATGCCCACGGCTTTGTGGTCAACCGCAGCCTTTTTGAGCAGTACGATATTCCTCTGCCCACCGATTACGAGAGCTTCGTTTCGGCCTGTCAGGCGTTTGAGAAGGTGGGCATCCGCGGCTTTACCGCCGATTATACCTATGACTACACCTGCATGGAAACGCTGCAGGGGCTTTCCGCTGCCGAGCTTACCACAACTGATGGGCGCAAGTGGCGCACTGCTTACAGCGACCCTGCCAGCACCGCACGGGTGGGTCTGGACGACACCGTGTGGCCGGGGGCGTTTGAGCGGATGGCGCAGTTCATTCAGGATACCCACCTCACGGCAGACGATCTTGCGTTGAATTACGACGATGTGACCGGGATGTTCCGGAACGGAGAAGCTGCCATGTACTTTGGCAGCTCTGCCGGTGTCAAGATGTTTCGGGATGAGGGCATCGACACGATCTTCCTGCCCTTCTTCAGCCAGAACGGCGAAAAGTGGATCATGACCACCCCGTATTTCCAGATCGCTCTGAACCGTGACCTCGAGCAGGACACCGCGCGCCGCGAAAAAGCCATGAAGGTGCTGAACGTCATGCTCTCCGAGGAGGCGCAGAGCCGCATTATCTCCGACGGGCAGGACCTGCTGAGCTACAGCCAGAACGTCCCCCTGCGCCTGACCGAGTACATGAAGGATGTGCGCGATGTGGTGGAAGAAAACCACATGTATATCCGCATCGCCTCCAACGATTTCTTTGCCGTCTCCAAGGACGTTGTCTCCAAAATGATCGCGGGCGAGTACACGGCACAGCAGGCTTATCGTGCGTTCAATGCCCAGCTTCTTGCCGAAGAAACGCCTGCCGATGACGAGATCGTGCTGACCTCCGGGAAGAGCTATTCCAATGTCTTCCACGCAAACGGCGGCAGCGCCTCCTTCTCCGTTATGGCGAACACGCTGCGGGGCGTTTATGGCACCGATGTGCTGCTTGCCACCGCAAACAGCTTTACCGGCAGTGTGCTGCAGGCAGATTATAACAAGAAAATGGCCGCTTCCATGATCATGCCCAACGGTCTGATGTCCCGCCAGCGCACCATGACCGGCGCAGAGCTGAAGGAGACCGTCCGCGCCTTTGTGGAGGGCTGCGAGGGCGGGTTTGTGCCCTTCAACCGCGGTTCTCTGCCGGTGGTCAGCGGCATTGCCGTGGAGGTCAAAGAGGCAGGCGGCAGCTATACCCTGACCGGCATCACCCGGAACGGACAGCCGCTCCGAGACGACGACACCGTTACCGTGACCTGTCTGGCAGCGGAAAATCAGATGGAAGCGCTGCTTGCGAGCGAAAGCGGCACGTTTTTGGACGGAGATACATGGGTAAAAAACAGATGGCGCGATCATCTCTCCGGCGGCGGCGCAGCGCTTGCAGAGCCTGAAAACTACATGACACTGAGGTGAGCGGGATGGAAGACGAAAAGCACGAATCCAAACGAAACTGCCATCCCCGGCAAAAATGGCTCCCTGTTGCCGCCATCCTTCTTCTGGTCTTGCTGATAGCAGGTTTCAGCGTTCGGTACATCTCGTTTGTGTCTCAGACCATCTATCAGGAAAGTACCTCGCATCTGGAAGAGGTGCTGCATAAATCCAATAATATGCTGAAAGAGCTGGTGCGCAAAAATGTGAGCTACCTGCATCTGTACAACGGCTTTCTGGAAACTGCCTCGGATGAGGCCGAAATACAGGCGTATATCAGGGCGGCACAGCAGGAGGCCGGGTTTGCCGAATTCTACTTTCTTACCTATGACGGCAACTACATGACCGTGACCGGGGAGACCGGCTATCTTGGCCTGCAGACCAATCTGGACGAAAAGCTCGCTCACGATGAGGATGTCGTCGTGAACACGGCGCTGCCCGGCAAGCCCCAGATGCTGGCGTTCATCTGTCCCGAAACGCAGGGCAGCTACCGGGGTTTTGCCTACGATGCCGTTGCCATCTCTTATTATAATGATGCGGTGCTTAGATTGCTGGACAGCTCTGCCTTTGAGGGCAATACCAGCAACTATGTCATCTACCCGGACGGGCGGGTGGTCATCGACAGTTCTGTAAACCGCAAGGAGACCATTTACAATTTCATTGCGATGCTGCGCGACCATTCCGATCTTTCCGAGGCGCAGATCCTGGATCTGTCCAATGCCTTTGCACAGGGCAGCAGCGGAAACCTGAGGGTCAAACTGGGCGACACCAGCTATTATCTGGTCTACGAGGGCACAGCGGTCCAGAGCTGGACGATGGTGGGGCTTGTGCCGGTCAGCATCGTCAATGCTAATCTGGACGAACTGTGGTTCCGCACGGCGCAGATCGTGGCGGGCATCGCCGCAGGTCTTGCGGTGCTGGCCATTCTGCTCATTGTGCGCAGAAGCCATGTCACCCTGCGCCGGAAGGATACCGAGATCCGGTACCGGGACGAGTTGTTTCAGAAGCTCTCGCTGAACGTGGACGATGTTTTTCTGATGCTGGACGCAAAAACCTCCCAGACGGATTACGTCAGCCCGAACATTGAGCGGCTTCTGGGCATCCCGTGGAGAGAAGTCCGGCAGGATGTCCATGCTCTGGACAAGCTGGGCGCCCCGGAGCAGGGCAAAAACTTTCTGGATGGGCTTCTCAGCGGGCAGCAGCGGGAATGGAATCTCGAGTTTGAGCATCTGGAAACCAAAGAGCGCCGCTGGTTCCATAACATCGCCATAGGCAGCGAGGTGGAGGGCAGGACCAAATACATCCTTGTCATGTCCGACCGCACCGCCGACAAACAGGTGAATCAGGCGCTTTCGGATGCCGTTGCCGCCGCCGAGACTGCCAACCGCGCCAAGAGCACCTTCCTTTCCAATATGTCCCACGACATCCGCACCCCCATGAACGCCATCATCGGCTTTACCACACTGGCGATCAGCAATATCGACGACAAGGAGCGGGTGAAGGATTATCTGGCCAAGACCCTTGCTTCCAGCAACCATCTGCTCTCGCTCATCAACGATGTGCTGGATATGAGCCGCATCGAAAGCGGAAAGCTCCATCTGGAAGAGGTGGAAGTCAACCTTTCGGAGGTGCTGCACGATCTGAAAACCATCGTCAGCGGGCAGATCTACGCAAAACAGCTGGAGCTTTATATGGACGCGATGGATGTGACCGACGAGGATGTCTACTGCGATAAGACCCGGCTGAACCAGATCCTGCTGAACCTGCTGTCCAACGCCATCAAGTTTACCCCGGCGGGCGGCACGGTCTCGGTGCGGGTGCGCCAGCTTGCCGGGCAGGTGCGCGGCTGCGGGCAGTACGAGTTCCGCATCAAGGACAACGGCATCGGCATGAGCCCGGAATTTGCCAAAAAAATCTTTGAGCCGTTTGAGCGGGAGCGCACCTCCACGGTCAGCCGTATCCAAGGCACCGGCCTTGGCATGGCCATCACCAAAAACATCGTGGATATGATGGGCGGCACCATCGAGGTGCAGACAGCGCAGGGCAAGGGCAGCGAGTTTATCATTCGTGTGCCGCTGCGGGTGCAGGCAGAGCACCACCCGGTGGAAAAGATCACCGAGCTGGAAGGCCTGAAGGCTCTGGTGGTGGACGACGATTTCAACACCTGCGACAGCGTGACAAAGATGCTGGTCAAGGTGGGAATGCGCGCGGAGTGGACCCTTTCCGGCAAGGAAGCGGTGCTGCGCGCGCGGCAGTCCATCGAGATGAGCGATGTCTACCACGCCTATATCATCGACTGGCGGCTGCCGGATATGAACGGCATCGAGGTCACCCGCCAGATCCGCAGCCTGAACGACGATACCCCCATCATCATCCTGACGGCCTATGACTGGTCTGACATTGAGGTGGAGGCAAAGGCCGCCGGTGTGACCGCCTTCTGCTCCAAGCCCATGTTCATATCCGACCTGCGCGAGACCCTGATGAGCGCCCTCGGCCAGAAGCTGACAGATGCGTCGCAGGAGCTTCTGCCGGAAAAGAACGCCGACTTCAAAGGCAAACATATCCTGCTGGTAGAGGACAACGAGCTGAACCGCGAGATCGCACAGGAGATCCTGCGCGAGTACGGCTTCCGGGTCGATACGGCGGAAAACGGTGAAGTGGCGGTGGAAAAGGTGAGCACCGCAGCGCCGGGCAGCTATGATCTGGTGCTGATGGATGTGCAGATGCCGGTGATGGACGGCTACACCGCCACCCGGAAGATCCGCGCACTGGATGACCCTGCCCGGGCAAAGCTCCCCATCCTTGCCATGACCGCCAACGCCTTCGACGAGGACCGCCGCAACGCCTTGGAAAGCGGCATGAACGGCTTTTTGTCCAAGCCCATCGTGATCGGCGATCTCGTGCAGGAGCTGCACAAGATCCTGTAAGCCAAACGCCTGTCAGACAGAAAAGAAATAAAGCACCCGCAGCATTCGCTTCCAGAGGTCAAGAGCCTCTGCGAAGCCTGCTGCGGGTGCTTTTGCTTTTGTCGGCTGGCAGCCGTTATGATTTCAGTACATCTGCAAGGACCTGCAGCAGATGCGGAATATCCAGCGGCTTTGCAATGTGGCCGTCCATACCGGCCTTCAATGCATTCTGACGGTCTTCTTCAAAGGCATTTGCCGTCATTGCAAAGATGGGAATGCCTGCCTTTGCAGCATCCGGCAGGGCGCGGATCTGCCGCGTTGCCTCGTAACCGTCCATCTTGGGCATCTGGATGTCCATTAAGATCAAATCGTACTGCCCGGGGGCCGCCTGCTTCATCTTCTGGACGGCGATCTCGCCATCCTCAGCAGTGTCTACCGCAAAGCCCGCTTCCTTCAGGATCTCCAGTGCGAGCTCGCGGTTCAAGGCATTGTCCTCCACCAGCAAAAGTTTCTTTCTCTTGAGCTCGGAGGCATCTGGCTGCGCTGGCTTACAGGCAGGCTCTGCACCGTACGGTTCTGCCAGCACTCTGAGCAGTTCGGAAAGGAACAGCGGCTTTTCGCAGAAGGCGGTCACTCCGGCAGCGCGGGCTTCCTCTTCAATATCCGTCCAATCGTAGGCCGTCAGAATGATGATAGGGCAGCTTTTCCCGATCAGCTTGCGGATCTGCCGCACGACCTCGATGCCGTTCATATCGGGGATGAGCCAGTCGATGATGTAGACGCTGAATTCGTCGCCCTGCTCCATGGCGTATCGGGTGCGGATCACCGCTTCCCGGCCGGAGATCGTCCACTCCGGCCACATCCCGATCTTGGACAGCATGGTGCTGACGCTCAGGCAGGTGTCGGTATCGTCGTCTGCTACCAATGCGCGCAGCCCTTCCAACTGTGGGAGCTGCTTGGGCTCCACCTTTTGTCCGCTGAGTGCGAAGCAGAGATCTACGATGAATTCGCTGCCCTTGCCCGGTTCACTTTCGATCGCAATGGTGCCGCCCATCATATCCACAATGTTCTTGGCGATGGACATACCCAGGCCGGTACCCTGAATGCCGCTGACGGTGGAGCTTTCCTCCCGGCTGAACGCCTCAAAGATGTGCTTCTGGAACGCTTCGCTCATACCAATGCCATTGTCCTTGATGCGGAACTCATAGCAGCCACGGCCCTTGGGCGCACCGTTCTTCTGGGCAATGCGGATGCTGATCGTACCGCCTGTGGGAGTGAACTTGATGGCGTTGGACAAAATGTTCAGCAGGATCTGGTTCAGCCGCAGCGGGTCGGTGATAATGTCCTCGTTCTCCACGTCCATGGTATCGATGAAAAGCGACAGCCGCTTTGCCGAAACATCGGGTTGGATGATGGAGCGCACATCGTGGACGAGGTCCGGCAGATGCACCGCTTTTTCTTCAATTTTTACTTTTCCGCTCTCGATGCGGCTCATATCCAGCACATCATTGATGAGGGAAAGCAGATGCTGGCTGGAGGTAGAGATCTTTTTCAGGTAGTCCAGCACCTGTTCCTTATTATCAATATGGGTCGCAGCCAGCGAGGTGAAGCCGATGATGGCGTTCATGGGGGTGCGAATATCGTGGCTCATATTGAACAGGAACTCCCGCTTGGCACGGTTTGCCGCACCCTCGTGCTGGAGTGCGATCTCCAGTTTGCGGTTCTGTTCCTCCAGCTGAGCCTGATACTTCTTCTCCTGCTCTTTCTTCTGCTGCTCCATCTCCTGCACGGAGCGTCTGCGCAGCACCCGAAGGACCATTACAAGCAGGATGTAACCGGCCAGCGCCATCAAGATCAACGGAAACGATTCACGGAAGACGGATCTTTCATCCGTATACGCATAGAGATCGAAAGACCTTCCATGACAGTACATTCCAAAATAGCAGCCGGAGCCGTTCCAATCGTGGGTATGGGTCAGCGTTTCGGCAGCCCCGGCTTTGCGGATCTCCCGCACCGGCAGACTGTCCGCAGCATCCTGCCCGATGAGCTCCGGGCGGTTGGAGGCAATGACCTGATTGTTCTGCACGATGAACAATGTGCCGCTGGTCTCAACCGAGTAACCGTCCAGTACGCTCTGGATGGACAAGGCCGTTCCCTCTATAAATTCTGCCGGGGTATAGCGGTAGGCAAGCAGGATGACCTCTTTGCTTTCTGCCCGGTGTGCCGCAACATCCACGGCAGACCCATCCTCCAGCAGGACCCGCTTCAGGTAGGTCTTTTGCGGGTAAGAGAAAACGTCCAGAACGGCATCATTCTTGAGCTGCTCTCCAAACCGGGCATAGCCGATGCCGTTGGTTGTGGATTCGCACAGGAGCGTACCGTCCGGGGACAGAACTGAAATACCTGTGAGCCAGAGCAGCTCTGCCTGCCTGCTCAGGCACTGCGGGTCGGAAAGGTCGAGCGCAGGGTCCTGTGCCAGCTGATGCACCGATACCGCCGCGCGGCGGAGCGCTTTGGCCACAATCGTATCGTTGTGCTTTTCAAAGCTGGTGGACTGGGATTTGACAAAATCAAGGATTTGACAGAAACGAGCCTCCGTTGCACGCAGTGCCTGCCAACTCGAGAAAAAAACGACGCCGGCCATAAAAAGCACGCCGATGACCAGATAGAGCCCCCATCTCCATGTATCTGAGATGGTTTTGTTTTTACGTGCCAATGGTGTCCACCTCCAGATACTGCGAAGGATGTTCCAGATACTTGCCAAGGATCTGCTCCAGTGTGCCGTCTGTGCGCATCTGCGCAAGAACAGCGTTCAGCTGGATGTCCAGCCCGCGGCTGTCGTTTTTGGCAAAGGCGATGCCCAGCCCGGTGACCAGCAGCGGTTCTTCGAGGATGCGGAACTCCACGGAATTGTCCTTCATGTATTGCAGGATGGCCGTCTCATGGGCAGCGATGGCATCCACATAGCCGCAGGCCAGCATCGCATACTGCACGCTGCGGTCTTCGGTGCTGAACACCTCGACGGTCTGCGGGATGCGCGGGTCGGAGCCGCTGAGAAAGATCTCCTCCGGCTTGCCGGTGCTCTGCACGGCGATGGTCTTTCCGGCAAGGTCGCCGAGTGTCCGGATGCTGCTGTCGGCATCCACCGCAGCCACCTGACGGCTCACCATGTAGGGTCCCGCCCAGCGGTATACCTCCTCGCGCCCATCCATGGAAAAGCAGCCCCAGATGCAGTCGATGGTACCGCTTTCCACCAGATCTGTTTTTTGCTCCCAATCGATCGGTTCAAACTGGGCAGCATATCCCATGCGGCGGAATGCTTCGGTGGCGATCTCCACGTCGATTCCGGCGGGAACGCCGTCATTGTTCAGATAAATATAGGGCGGATAGGTATCACTTCCCACAATGAGCTGCGGAAGACCGCTGTCCTTCGCGTTGGTTCCGCCGCAGGAAGTCAGACTGCCGACGGCAGCAGATGCCGCCAGCAGCGTGCAGCCTCGCAGAAATGCACGGCGTGAGATTCTGTGTTTCATTTGGGCTTTTTGTTCTCCTGTTTTATTGCATCCATTGCTCAGTTGTGCTGCTGTAATTCTTCTTTCAGGTCAGCCTGAATATCCGTCAGGCACTGCAGCAGCAGTGGGTTGAACGCTCCGCACTCGCCGTTCAGGATCATCTGCACGGCTTTTTCGTGGGAGAAGGCTTTTTTGTAGCAGCGTTCGCTGGTCAGTGCATCGTACACATCAGCCAGCGAGACCAGTTGTGCGCTGATGGGGATCTCATCGCCCTTCAGCCCATCCGGGTAGCCGCGCCCATCCCAGCGTTCGTGGTGCCAGCGGGCGATCTCGTAGGCCGTTTGCAGCAGCGGCTGCTCTGCAAAATTATCCAGATCATGCAGCATCTTGGCGCCCAGCATACTGTGGGTCTTCATGACCTCGAATTCCTCCGGGGTCAGCCTGCCGGGCTTGTTGAGGACCTTTTCGTCAATGCCGATTTTTCCGATGTCGTGCAGGGCAGAAGCCAGCGGGATCATATCCTGCTGTTCCGCAGTGATCGAGTATCTGCTGCTGAACTCCAACAGACGGTGGAGCAGCAGCTCGGTGATGATACGGATGTGCCGCACATGGGCGCCGCTTTCGCCGTTGCGGAATTCTACGATATGACTCAGTACACCCACCAGCGTATCCGTATTATTTTCACGGGCGCGGATCTGCTCAGAGACCATCTGCACCAGCCGCCGCTGCTTGGCGTACAGCTTGATGGTGTTGGTCACACGGCGGTACACGATACGAGCATCGAAGGGGCGATTGACATAATCACTTGCGCCCAGCTCATAGGAACGCCGGATCGTCGCATCGGAGTCCTCGCTGGAGATCATAATGACCGGGATATCCTCGATGGTGTGGTTGGCATTCATGGCTTTCAGCACTTCAAAGCCGTCCATAACGGGCATATTGATGTCCAGCAGCACCAGTGCAATGTTTCCGGTTTCTGCCTGCAATTTTTCCATGCATTCCCGTCCGTTTTCAGCTTCCAGAATGTGGTAACTGTCTCCCAGGATCTCTGTCAGCATCATGCGGTTCATTGCGGAGTCATCCACAAGTAAGATCTGTGGTTTGTTCTGCAAAAGTTTTTCCAAAGCCGCCAGGTTATGCCCCGGAACCTCCACCATGACGGCATTCTTGCGGCCCTTTGCCTGATACATCAGCCGATCCGCCCGGCGAACGATGTTATCCATAGGGTCGGCGAGGGACTGTATCGTTCCGCCAATGCTCAGCGAGATACGGAAATGCGAATAGCCGGGTACAGATGCCATCTGCGCGGCGGTGCAGATCTGTTCCAGTTTGGTCTGCAAAAAGTCTCCCGGAATGCCGGGCAGAACCAATAAAAACTCATCCCCGCCGTAGCGGATGAGCAGGTCCGACTTCCGGATGCAGGACTGGATGGTGTTTGCCACCGTTTTCAGTGCCATATCTCCGGCGTAATGCCCATAGGTATCGTTGCAGATCTTGAAATCATCCACATCCATCAGTGCGACACCCGCCGGGCCGATGGTTTTGCGGGCAACTTCTTCGTAATAGCGGCGGTTGTAAATTCCTGTCAGCGGATCCCGATAGAGCTTTTCTTCGAATGCCTGCTCCCGTGCAGCGCGCTGTCGGGCTGTTTCGTCCTCCGATACTTTCTGATTTTCGGTCAGTTGTTTCAGCGCCTGCTCCGCTGCGGCAAGAGCGGCTCCCTGTTGATGAAGTTTTTTCAACAGCTGCTGCTCACGCGCTTTGTAATATTCCTCGATCTCGGAAAGTGTATTCACGTTCTGACCCTCTTCTACATCATTTGTGTGTTTCATCTGCGGAAACGCGCTTTTCCGCTATTTTTTAATGGGGGAGGTAACGCGGAAGCGTTTTACGGTCTGTTCCAGTGCTGCAATGTCCACGGGTTTGGAGAGATGTTCGTCCATGCCGGCTTCCTTGCTCTTTTGCATATCCTCAAGGAAGGCGTTGGCGGTCATGGCAAGGATGGGGATGGTTTTGCCCAGCGGGTTTTCGCCGCTGCGGATGCGGCGGGTGGCCTCCAGGCCGTCCATCGCCGGCATCTGCACGTCCATCAAAATCATGTCGTACTCGCCGGGCTTGACGCTGGCAAAGGCATCCACGAGCTCCTGACCGTTGGAGCAGATGGTGCAGCTTGCGCCCTTGGATTCCAGCAGCATTTCCAGAATTTCGGCGTTGATGGCGTTATCCTCGGCGCAGAGGAACTTCATGCCGGACAGGGGAGAGGTTTCTTCTGCTTCCTCCGGCAGAGCCTGCACCTTCTGCGCATGATCCGACTCCGTATCAATAGGAAATTCCAGCACGACCTCAAAGCGGGTACCCCTGCCGGGGGCGCTCTCCACGCGGATGGAACCGCCCATCAGGTCTACGATGCTCTTGGTGATGGCCATGCCAAGGCCGGTACCCTGCACCTTATTGGTGCCGGATCTTTCCTCGCGGGTAAAGGGGTCAAAAAGGGTCTTTTGGAACGCCTCGCTCATGCCAATGCCGTCATCGCTGCCGCTGCCGCAGTAATGCCGCAGACCTGCAAAAACGAGCGGCGGGAGATCTTTTTCATCATATAAATATACTTTCTCACATTTTCGGAAAGCAATACTGCGCAGGTGCAGCAGCGCAGTGCTGCCTTAGCGATTCTTACACATCCCACAGGAACTCCGGCGCTTGCGGCCTGTCCGCACGGGGCTTTGCGCCGAGTTTCCATAAAATGACAATATAATTGTACCATTGCGGCAAAAGCGTTTCAAGTTGATTTTGAACGTCTTGCCATATTTTGCATGAAAAATATGGAAAGTTCTGAATTTCGCTGACTGGAAATAGACTGAAGTGACACATATCACGACCAGATGGACCGAAAAGGGGGATTCGATGAAAAAAACTCCTTTTATTCTGCACGAAAAATTTCGTTCGGACGACAACGAACAGCGCAAAGAACGGTTTCAAAAGGAATTTGAGCGATATATCATCGATGGATTGTTAAATGGCGTTCCTTCAAGAGCCTGCGCCTGATGCGGCATCCCTGAATTGGAAGGAGAGACGCGTTATGCTGCGCATGGATGCTCATGTACAAAAAGAAGGGGGCAGATCATGAAAGCAGCAATTTATTGCCGCCTGAGCAAAGAAGATGAAGATAAAATTGGTGAATCGGAGAGCATCCAGAATCAGAAATCGATGCTGCTCCAGTACGCCCTGGAGAACGGATTTGATATTTACCAGATCTATTCGGATGAGGACTATTCCGGCATCGACCGGAACCGTCCGGCATTCAATTCGATGCTACAAGCCGCAAGCGAACATCGGTTTGATGTGGTACTGGCCAAAACGCAATCCCGTTTCACCCGTGACATGGAGCTCGTGGAAAAATATCTGCACGGAAAGTTCATGGAGTGGGGCGTCCGCTTCATTGCGGTGGTAGACCATGTGGATACCAACGATACCGCGAACAAAAAATCCCGCCAGATCAACGGCCTGATCAACGAGTGGTATCTGGAAGATCTGTCCACCAATGTGCGCTCGGTGCTTGACCACAAGCGGAAAGAGGGGCTGTTCATCGGCTCTTTTGCACGGTATGGATACTGCAAAGACCCAAATGCAAAAGGAAAACTCATCATCGACCCGGAAGCAGCCGACGTGGTAAGGCGGATCTTCTCCATGGCTCTTAACGGGATCGGCGCACACAAGATCGTACGCATCCTGAATGACGAAAAAATTCCAAGCCCAACGGCCTATAAGCAGCTGCATGGCATCCATTACCGCAGTGCATTGAAGAATACAAATGCGGCTCTTTGGAGCAGTCCCACCGTATATCAAATATTGCATGATCAGCTTTATATCGGAAATATGGTGCAGGGAAAGCATAAAAAGGTAAGTTACAAGTCTGAAAAGACGATTTGGCTTCCAAAATCGCAGTGGATCGTTGTAGAAAATACGCATGAAGCGATTATTGAGCGAGAAATGTTTGAAACGGTCCAGAGGATGATGCAGGAGCGCACCCGGAGCGGCGAGAAGGGAACGATCCATCCGCTGGCAAAAAAAGTGGTTTGTGGATGCTGCGGCTGTATCATGGAGCAGACTGGCCGTCAGCCGAGAGCGGATGGAACACAAAGACGCTATGTTCGCTGCCGGATGCACCAGCGCGCACCGGAAGTGTGCGGCAACAAGACCTGTACCGATATGGACGCATTGGAGAATGCGGTACTGGAACGTATCCGGGCGTATGCGGCAGACTATTTTGACCCTGAAAAAGTTCCCCTTCCAGAACAGGATGACCCCATCCGGTGGCGAGAGCAGGCCAGGCGCGACGAGCTGAAACGGTTGAAGGGCGAAGCAGACCGGCGGCGCAAGGCCATGCAGGAGTTGTATCTGGATAAGGTGTCAGGGTTGATTGATGCCGTTCAGTTTTCTGAAATGAACCAGACCTTTCTGGAAGAAGTGAAAAAGGCAGAGACCCGGATCGATACATTGGAAACGGAACTGGAACAACAGCAGGAAGAGACCGGTGGAGTCCAGACGCAGAGGCAGCGTGTCCGTGAACTGGCACAGGTTTCGCAGCTGACCCGCGAACTTGTTGTGCTGTTGGTCCATCGGGTCATCGTCAGCCCAAAAGATCCGCTTACCGGAGAGCAAAAAATCACGATCGAATGGAATTTCTGAGTCGGCAGGCAGGTTGACCGCTCCGCTGGGCTATTTTCGTCCGCCCAGGTCGGATACACCTCACTGGACGCCACGTTGGCGATATAGCTGCGGAACGAGACGGTGACGTTCCGGGCCGAGGCGGCGGGCTTGCCGAGGTGGACGGTGATATTTTTCGGGATGATGACCCGGTCCAGCACCCGCGGCACACAGGCGAGGAACGGGTTCGGGCCGCTGCCGCCGTCGCCGGTGAAGAGGCTGTGGGGCGGGATGACGATGGGGACGTTGGGGGTGTCCCGCATCTCCTCGGTGTCGGGGATCATCTCGGGCTGGGCCAGCGTCACCTGCCCGGGGAAGACCTGCACGCCCTGGATGCGGACGGTGCGGTAGCCGGGCTTGGAGGCCACGAGGTCACAGACCGCGTAGGGGGGCTGCGTGGTGTTGTTCTCGTCCAGCGAGAGAGCACAGGCGGGGGGGGCAAGGGTAACGTCGTCGGCG
>OGID01000048.1_pt1 | contig 52299 bp, 48 predicted proteins | sample 1571731 | NCBI WGS metagenome assembly OGID01 (sample SAMEA2582019, study PRJEB24529) | metagenome | biome: Human gut stool | place: China | collected 2011 | reverse complement strand
TGGTCAGTTTCTCCCAGCCGACATATCCGGCCGCGGCTCCTACGGTTGCCGTCTTCAATGCGCTTCCTGCCCCTCGCAAGGTCTGTGATGGGTGCAATACGGCTCCGCCAACGGCTTTGCCTGTCGCTCCTGCGGCTTTGCCGCCTGTCTTTAATAATGAACTCCAGAATCCCATATCTTTTTGTTTTTATATTCTCGTTATGTTAAAAAGCACCGGCCTTTCCGCTTCGTTTCCACCGTTTCATGGCAGACCTGGCTATCTCTGCTTTGTTGGCTTTGGGTTGTTCCCGTTCCGTGATTTCTGCCCACACGTCACCCATCGAGGTGTATTTCACCGCCATGGTCAGCCGTCGCAGCTTTTTGTTCATCAGTTGCAGCTTGGGACGGATTCCGAACACGATTTCCATCCGCTGTTTCTCCGTCATCTTGTTGTCAGACAGGCAGACCGTGCGTATGTCATTGACAATTTCCATGGAGTTGTATATCAGTTCCCGGTATATCTTGTTCCGGTTCGTGGAGAGTGCCACTGCCACGGCATTGGCAGGACTTTTCCTGAGTTGCCCGGTGAACTCTCCCATGTTTTCCGTGAGATGGGTTATCTCGTGATAGAAGCCGTATATCTGTGCGGCGTAACTGATGACCGAACGGAATGAATCCAGATAATCATTGAACTCCCGTTGCAGGTCGGTGACGGCTTCCACCTCCTCTTTCGTCCAGATGTGGCCGGTGGTTTGCAGGAGCATGATTTTCTCTTGGTTCTTCAAGGTCTTCTTGGACTTTTCGGTATAGATGAGAACCATTCCGGCAAGGGTGGGGTCTATCTGCGCGTGGACTTTCACGCCTATGCACAGCAGTGTGATTATGATAAAGATTGCCCGTCTCATTTTCTCTTTCCTCCATCTTTTTATCTTACCGTTGCCGCCCTGCGCCACCTGTTCATTGCCATTCGTGCCACTTCACCATTGTTCCTGTCCAGCATACCTGCCGTCACGTTGTTCCACACGTCCGTCATCGTGTAAGTCCTGATGCTCAGGTAAAGCAGGTTGAGTTTCTTTTGGAATGCGGACAGTTGGTCGTTCAATGCCCATAGGGTCTGGCTCCGTTCCGCTCCCGTAAGCATATTCTCCTTGCCTCCCTTTGCCACGGCATCACGGAGCAGGGAGAATACCGTCACCAGTTCGGTTGCGGTCTCGATATACAGGTTGTTCATGCTCATCGCGGCGACAATGCCCTGTGGATTGTCGCTGATGGCTTTCTTCAACTTGCATAGCGAGATAAAAATCCTCACACCGTCATTGTACAGGTGGGTACAGGCTTTCAGCGAGGATGCGAAACCGCTTGCCGTTTTAAGGTAGCTGTTGTATTTCTTCTCCCACTGGCGCATCTGCTCGAACTCTGCGGCAATGGTATTCTGTAAAAGGGCGGTTTTCTTCTGCCCGTCCATCTGGTCTTTGACTTTGCCGAGAATCAATTCGTTGCCTTCTGCCAATGCCACATATTCCAATGGATTGGTCGTGACAATCTGCGCCTTCGCCGAGACAGACAAGATGATGCCGAATAGGAGCATCGTTATTTTAATGATTGGTGATCTCATAGATTCCTTTTCGTTGTTTGTTAAACTCTACACGCTCTCTGATAATATCCACGATATTGATTCGTTTGGGCAGACCTGTCAATTCCAACTTGGGCGTGGTCCTGTCCATAGACAACACCGTGACAGTCTTTAGCCCGAAAATCTGCTGCAACAAGCTCTGCTGTTCGTGGAAGTCCACCACACGGTACAATTCGATGTAACCGATACTGCGTTGGAACACGCCATGCTCGGCAGTCAGCTGTTCGCTACCGACGTGATAGCGTATGCGTTTCAGGTATATGAGCCGGTAAATCAAAATGAGGGAAAGGAGAACGGCAAAGAGGGTGGCGATAGATGCAAGAGGGGCGTTCTCCATTCCTCCATAGACCAGTCCCACGGGACAAAGCAACAGCAAGGGCAGTTCCTCAATGAAGAACTGTGCAGTTTGCGGTCGTAGCGAAATCTCTCTGTATATCGGTTGTTGCATGGCTCTTATCTGTGTATATTGGGTTGTCGGTGTTCTTCTTCCTTGTCGGTTGCATACCCTGTGGTACCGAGTGGTGCTCCCAATGGGATAATCGCGTCCTTGATGCTGTCAAGGTATTCCTCGCTTGTCTTGCCAAGCAGGGCATCGTTCCAGTCCTTGTAACAGGGCATCAAGGGAAATACTTTTATACGGTCGGAATGGATGTGCATGGATTCCGCTATGGCTTGGAACTTTTTCACGAACTCACGCCCGGCACTGTCGTTGTCGAAACACAAGTAGTGGTTTATATCCGGAGTGACGGAAAGCATACCGCGAATCTGCATATCGGTGGGAGTGCCGCCCGTGGAGACGAACACGCTTTTCTTGGAAAGGTCAGGGTTGTCCCGAAAGCCATTCCTGTGTATCTGGTAGAAAGCCATTGCATCGTAGGCACTTTCAAACCACGCAACGCCGCCTGCCTTTTGCAAAGGCTCACCGCTGAAATTGGCTATCCATAAGCCCTCGCTGCTGTTGCTGCCCTCGGCTTTGCCCTTGTAACTTCCGCTACCGTCCATCTTGGGACGGCCTCGTTCCTCCAGTCCTGCAATCTTATCCGGCTCTTTGGGAAGTACCAGTGGAAAGGCAAGGTTGGCATGCGCCAAACCGTCTGAACGGTGTCTGGTAGCCAGAAAGAAATGGTCGGCAAAAGCCCGTTGTGTGAAGATGTCGATGCCACGGTTCTTGAAATAGGGGTAAAAACGTTTGTGGGTCTCCCGGTCGTTTACGTCAAAACGGTGGATGTCGTAATCATCCAGCCTGAACGGAGTGTTCTCCCGTCTGGGTTGGATGATGCGCAAAGGTCTGTCATTGATGGGTTGGTTCAACAGCCTGTTGCAGACAAGGTTGACCAACCTGTCTGGAGAGACGCCGTTCCGGTGTTCCGCAAACTTCTCAGGGAATGCCTTGATAAAGGATATGATATTATAGAGCTTTTGCTGTGGTGGCTGGAAACAGCATTTGCCGTTCGGCGTGACGATGAACTTGTCACCCCGGATGCGTGTGCCGTTGCTGTCCGTGCGGATATAGGACGGATAACGCAAGCCGTCACGCTTGTTCAGGTGATAGCCTGCGTCCATCAGTATATCCTGAATGTCCAGCCGTTGCAGAAAGTCATCGTATGTCAGTTCTCCGTTTGCCATTTCCGTGGTCCTTTTATTCCTTAAAATCCTCTGCGCATCTCTGCCACCTCCTTGTTCATCTGCGCTTCAAAGTTCCTTGCAGCCACATCCATCGGCGAGTCCACTCCCGGTTTGAAATAAGGACGGGGTGCCTGACCGAACTGTTCTCCGTAAAACTCCGGACAAGGATGATGAAGCCCGTGGGCGACATCGGAGAATACGACAGCACCTGCGGCAAGGGCGGCGAATATCTTTGTGCCCAGCCCGCTGCTCATTTCAGGACGTGTCTTCATATCCACCTCGTTGAATATCTTTGAAAAGAGCTTCATCCGGTGGTAGTCATCGACTGCCAGGAACTTGTCATACTGCTTCTGGCTGATTTCATGGGTGACGGTTTCTCCGTTGATGATGGCGGTCATCTTGTATTTGCCCTCCGCTTCTGCCGGCTGTACGGCGATCGCTTCCACTTCGACCTCACGTCCGTGTTCTCCCTCCCGATACCAGCCTTTGTTCTCCTTGATATAGGACAAATCACGCCCGTCCACCAAGGCTCCTTCCAGTGGCTCTCGGAGGATATGCTCGTCCTCTTGCAGCACGGTCTGTTCGGCTGAGTGCGGTGCAAGACCGTTGTCGGCTTCCAATGGCAGGAGTATCTCCTGTTCTTGCTCTCTGCGCAAAGTCAGATCCTGTTCCACTTCGGGGTGCAGGGCTATACCGATACGTTCCTTGCTGTCCAGTGATTCCAATGTGACCTTATCGGAATAGTCATCCTGAATGACATTGTTCAGCGTCTCCAGACGCTTCTCTATCGGATGCTCTTCAATGGAATTGGAGGTCAGTACGGACAACTCCGTATCTGTCAGGTCATAGACCATATCGGCACTGACTTTCTCCGACTGGACGGTCAGCGTCTTGGCTTCCGCATCTACGATGATGCCGTGTGACGAAAGGCATTCCTGCCATTTTTCATTGGAGAAATAGACGGGAGAGGTAATCAGTTCCTTGTAAGGCTTTGCCGGCTCTTCACTTCTGGGCTTGTTCACCATCGGGGTGATGACAGCCTGCAAGTCCTGCAAGACATCCTGCCGGAGCGGTTGCGCCTGTACTTGTTCCTGTGGCTGCCTTTGTCCTTTATAATAGAAACCATAGCCGCCTGACTGCATCTCGCCGGGTTTCATGCGCCCGTCGGGGCGTTCTGCCACCATAGGCGTACCTGCATAGAAAAGCTGGCCGCCGGCCCTGCGCAGGTGATAGCCTTCCTGCTGTCTCGGTGTCCATCCAAGGAAAGGGGGCGGCATACCATACCTGCCGACCCTGCCGTATTCGCCTATGCCGATGCGGTAGCCGTGCAGTCCCATTGCCACACGGCCGTTGGCATTACGGGCGTGGACGAAGTTGCGGGGCATATCAAAATCCTCCTTTACAATCTCCGTAAAGGTCTCGTAGGCTTTCTTGTTGGCATAGTTGGTTCCCCAGTCGGTCAGAGCCTGCGTCTGCTGCCTGCTGACGGGGTATCGCAACAGTGGGGAATCGTGACCTTGTACCACCAACTGGTAACTGTCACCCACAGGTACGATATAGGCTTGCATTCCGTTGCGCATCAACAGATCACGCATTTCGGGCTGTATGTCCGGTCTTTTCGGGTTTGTGTTGGTTCGTATTGCCATAGTCCTTGTTTATGCCTCACCGCTCTCCATAGCGGCTTCTAATTGTTTACTTTTGTAGTGGACGAATTGCTCGGCTGCCGCATCGTCAATGGTGAGCGAGTGCGCCTTGCAGTATTCCACCAGTTCTTCCTGCCATTCTGCCGAGAAATGGTTGACGTAATCCAGCCAGCCGTATTCTCCGCGCTCCATCTTCTCGATGAGCACCTCTTCGGGGTAATAGGTGTTTTGTGCCATAATTACTGTGTTTGAATGATTCTACTTGTGAAGTCCTGCGCCCATATTACGCTGGGCACTCTTTTTCTGCTCGTTCCAGAGTTCTTCCGTGTATTCCTCTTCGGGAACATAGTCGAGGTTACCGTCATTGTCCATCATCCAGCAGCCGTAACAGCCGAAGGTGTATTTGTCCCATTCTCTTTTGGTCTGCTCGCTCCATTTCTTGGTGTCGCCCTGACAGAAGCGGATGCCGTCCTTTTCGTGAAGGCTGATACCGACGGTTACAGGCTCGTCCTGCATCACGAAGGTCAGCGGTTCGCCCTGCTGCATCACCTTGATTTCGGCATTGCTGAGCTTCAGCTCTTCCGCAAGCACCTGAAGGTTACGGGCGATGACCTGTGTCGGGACGGACATGACTTGGTTGGTCTCGGTGTCTATCTGCACGAAAGCCTTTGTCTTTCGCCCGTCTGCCGTTACCGTATCGGCAAGAATGACTTTGCCGGAGCGGAGCTGTTTCTGCTGTTCCTCGCTGTACTTCTCCAGAGAGGATTTCTTCAGCACCGGATAGAACACGACATCGGCTTCTCCGTTCTCCTTGCGCACGAAGGCGAATCGGCTGCGGTCGGTAACGGTGTTTCCGTTCTCATCGCTTACCTTAATTGGGAGTACCGGCGAGTGTCTGCCGTGGCTGAGTTCTTCCAAAACGTACATCGGGAGGTCTTCAATCATTTCCTGTGTGAGTCCGAACTGCGAGAGAGTTTCGTAGGGCAGTTCTTCAAATTCAAATCGTACTTGTTTCATACTTTGATATGATATTATAATTATACTTTGGCAAAGATATATTATTAAATTCATACTCGGTATTTTATCGGCTGAAATAGCCTGTATATTTGTGAATAATTAGGGTTTAAGTATGATTTTACTTGCATTATCATACTCAACGCTTATTTAATGTTATATTTTAAATGATTGTCAGGATGATTTTCGTATTTGACGGAAAACTGTGTTTATTTTTGCAGCCATGAATAGAAGTATCATCGCAATAGCGGCAATTTTACTATTGCCCGGCATCCATGCAAAAGCACAGTTCAATACGGTTTCCACATCCGGCTCACGTTACAAGGTCAAGGTGGAAAAGCCGGCCATAACCACCAATGAAAAAGAGGCTACACCCGAAAGTATTGCCTCTGAAAACAAGAAATCCGTACCCGACAAGGTTTCGTTGTCAGGTACGGACACAAATAGAGAAGAGCAGGTAGCACGCTATCTAAGCGTTTGCTATCCGCTCTCACACATCAAGATCAATTCGCCATACGGCTATCGCAAGGATCCGTTCACGGGAAAGAGGAAGTTTCATAACGGCATCGACCTGCATGCCCGAAGTGCCAAGGTGTATGCGATGCTGCAAGGGAAAGTCATAGCTGTCTGGCAGGATAAGGTGTCCGGGAAATATGTTACTATCCAGCACGGTGGCTTTACCGTCAGTTATTGTCACTTGTCTCAAATCTCCGTATCACAGGGGCAGGACGTTCTGTCGGGTGATGTTGTCGGGATTACAGGCAATACCGGGCGCAGCACTGGGGAACATCTGCATATAACCTGTAAATATAATGGAAATAGTATAGACCCTTTTATCTTGATTAGTTATGTGAAACGAGTTAGAGAATAGTTATAGGGGTATTACGAGGTGACGATAGATTATTGTTTTAAATCTTGCAGCATCTTTATTATTTCAACAATAAGTGATAAATTGGAAAATTTACAAATATAATTTTATCGTCATTTTTCATGTTTTCAATTATATATTTTGCCACATCTGTATCCCCTAAAAGTATATTCGCTGCTGCTCTTACCATAGGTTCTGAGCTTTGGGTCATTTTTATCAACGGTTTCCTTTCTTCATCAGTCAAGTCTCGGAGTCTTTTAGTTGTTTGTAAGTAATTTATGAGGTGTATATCTGTTAACGATGTTTGCTTATCATTCTCAATTAGCCATTGAGCTAATTCTAAAGCAGTATTTAATGTAATTTTTCTTTTTGAGAGCATCTGTTTATTTTGTAATTCATCTGCGGCTTTAAGCATTTCCAATAGGTCTAAATTGGCTTGAGTGTATACCCTAGAATCAATATCAACAAATTCTTTATATGAATCCAAAATTTTGTCATAAGGAATATTGTCAAATAATACATAGCCTAATTTTTCTAGAAATGAAAATATTGGTACCAGGAATGGTTTTTTGTTACCATCCTGGCTTACTTTTATATTTGAATTCTTGAAAAAATCATCAATATAAAACTTTCCATTGCCATCACTTTGGCAAGTCAGAAGGATGCAGATGTTCGCTATGTCTAATTTAAAGAATGCTTTGGGTTTGTTTAATCCAATGGGTTGATGTTCAATTAATGCCTTATGTAATTGAAGAATAGATTTGTTATCTTCTTTTGAAAAGATGCCATAGTCAAGTGGTGTTTTAATGTTCAATACTTTAATAACTTCCGCGTGCTTTTTAAAATTAGAAATTCTATTTTCTAAATCCGATATTATTCTATCTGTGTTTTTTGTTTTTAGAGTATGGCAATGACTTCCGAACTTTATTTGTCTAACTCTTAATAATGATAAAAAAATACTATATGCTTCTATGTATTGTTCTGTCGTTTTTGCAAGTATATCAATAGTTACATTATTTTCTTTCACATTCACGTTGTTCAATATCTTGAATGATAGCAAATTTTGAATCTCATAGGTGATAAAATCTTTCGAATATTTAAGAGTATATTCGTTGGCTATTATATTGTCTGTTACTACGGGTTCTTGCTGTATACCTGTAATCTCAGGAATACAAACAGTCATACGACTATTTCCTACGGGAATTTCTACACCTTCTTTTGTTTTCGCATACAAGAAAGACTTAAATCCATCAAATATATCCTTAGCAAAGTTTTCTTTCTTTCCTAACATAGTAAATCCCCATTGATATTCTGTCGCATCTTTTATATCCTCTATCTTAAATTCATCTTTGATAGCAAAACTCTTTTGTTTAATACAGTCAATAAGAAATTCAGCTAATTGTCTAGTTATAAAATCCTTATCGCTATCTAATATCTCAAAATGAAAATTTTTAGTCTTCTGATCATTCTTTAATTTAGATAATTCAGCTCTTATTTCTATTGGTGCCATCATTCTATAAAATATTGTGGAGGTGCCGTCTTCTTTTACTTCCACAACAAAAAACACAAATCCTTCACTACGGGCATTGTTAAGAAATACAGTCTCTATAGGAAAAGATTCTGTTTTCTTAAAGTCATTAACTTGAATACCTTTTACTTGTATCCTGATGCAACCAATAAAATTCCTTCGAACATCTTTCTTCTCTTTGTAAATATTCAAATAGCCGTCCCAATCTGGAGTTTTGTCATTTTCTTGAATTTGAGGAGAAATGAGGTTACATGTGTTGAAATATCTTTTGACAGCACCTGTGGCTAGTTCTTCAATGTCTGTTTTACTGAGCATTCTCGTGATAACATTTATATTGTGGATGTTCAGAAATTACTTCTACTTTTATACACCTACGACCTTTAAGTCCAACTGCTCCATTCCTAACCAAATCTCTTGCAAGAAGTTCTGCATCTGTTTGGCTTACAGCAGTGATGACTAAAGTCTCTTGTTCATCAAAATCTGTAGTTATATCCAAAGTGTATTTATGTATTGAGTCTATCTGATTATTCTTCAATGCTCTATCAACCATTGAAGAAGACCAATTTATAACGGATGCAGGTGCTTTACGGGTGTCTTTTAGCATTTTTACTTTCACAGCTACATCTGTTCCGTCGGGATTCACTTTCCGAAACCGCTTGCATCCACACGAGCAACACCATATCGGAGGACGACGAGGTATATTATTTCCTCCCATAATGGCTTCCTTTCGATAGTTGAACATGAAATCTATTTCTGTCATATCTCCTGTGCCATACACTATATCAACGACTCTTTCACCGCATTCCGGGCATTTGGTCGGCTTGCGAGTTACGTTGATAATTCTTGGTCTTCTATCGTCTGGCATACTCATATCACATAAAGTATTTGCTTAAAAAATCTTCTTGGTATTCATTGAGTTCCTTGAATTGAGTATATCGATTGATACCGATTCCTTCGAGTGCATCTAATGACAACTCTTTTCCCTCATACATAGCAGATGTTGGAGTGAGTTTATAACAATCATTGTCAGCCCTAAAAGGAGTAACCCAGCATGAACTATCTTCGCGAGTACAGCTGGTGTCAACGACTTCAAGACGATAGCGAACTTGGTAATGTCCTTTACCGCTTAGATAGAGGTAGCATATATCTCCAATTTTCAAATTTTTGTTACGAGCTTTTTTCCAGTAGGCACATCCAAGTGTTTGAATGCTCTTTACATGGTCTATCATGTTCTCTTTTCCTTTTAATAGGAATATCCGTATTGATTCCATATATTAATCAATTAAGTCCTTCATAGATTGTTTAATTTATCCATAAGAGCATAATGTAAAATAGCTACATATTTACCTTTACGGTCAACAGGGATAGAGAGGATTTTCTCCTTCATAGCTTTTACCTCATTTAAGAATTTTTGTTCTTTAGAACCTTCTGAGACTTTAATGAGTTTGTATGTGTAGTATGAATATTGACGTGTGTGGTCTTCTATGATAGATTCGTTAAAATCTTCATTCACAAACAAAATTGGGCGTGGATAACCATCCCCATATTCATCTGCCATATTTCTATATTGATTCATATAGCTAATGTTTACATACTCCAGATTATGTAATGCTGTCAAATCCACAAATGGGATTAAAACTCCGAACAATGTTAGTCTCTTTAGGTTGTTACAATGAGATAGTTCTATCCAACGTAAACTTTGTGATAAAGACATAGATACTTCTTCAAGTAAGGGGTTGAAAGAAAAATCAAGTTCGACAATTCCATCCTGCCCACCGACAACTTTCTTCAACTTCTTATTCGTTGAAAGGTCTAAGTGTATGTCATTACCTCTAACTCCTTCCCACCGAAGATATTCTAGTTCAGTACATCCCGTTGTTATCAAATCTTTGATGAACAGATAACTGCAATCAATCTTTTTTAGATTCGGGAATTCAGAGAAATTCCATGTCGTAACCTCACTATTCATAGTAATATCACTGACATTGATTTCTTCAATGGCTTCAAGTTGCTCTTTCGATGCTGTATCAACATCTATTTGATACATTCGTTTAACTACATTCTTTATGTACTGGTTCATATTATTCATAATATTAATGGCTTATGCTGCAATCACTTGACTGATAAGTTTCACATAATCAATCAACGCTTTGGGACTATCGCGGAAGATGGTTGTAAACTTATTGAAGGGCGGTTGTTGCAATACAACGGTTGCAATATCCCCATTCTCGCATACATAGCGAATAAGCGTGCGCAGATATTCTTCCTGCATACGGGTCAGTTCTGCGCCATGAATCAATGCGCGATATTTCTCCAGCGCAACATTCTGTTCCACACCAATGATTGAACGGATAAAGGCGGCCACATTGTGCTGATATGGTTTTGTCCTGGTCTGTGCTTCAAACTCTTCCTTTGAGCCCAGCTCTTCCCAGAAAATCTGTTCCAGTCGACTGATGTCCTGTTCGGAAAGTGGTTCAAGGTGATAAATCTTCTGCAAGGCATCATCGTCTGACAGGTGTTCCTTGAGGTAATCTTCCACCCGGCGGCGATAGGTGCGGATAGGGGTTATGTTGACTCCGGAATTGTCCTCTACAAAAGTGTCTGTTACATTGATGGTAAATGTTTGTCCTGCCGCACCGCCATCTAAGTATTGAATAAGGTCACGGAGTTCCTTCCTGATGCGTTCAAGAGAACCCAGACTTTTCGATTCCCAGAAATGAGCGGACAATACCTCGTTCAGTACGTCCATCTTCGCCATTACCTGCGGAATGGAGGCTTTCTTTTCTTTGAGATAGGCGGCTATATCCATTATCTTCCTTTCGGATGAAGCGGAACTGACCGTGTCGTCTACCAATGCAAGTTGGGATTTCAATACCAGTGCATCAAATTTCAGTGCGGCCGTGTCGGTGGTCGCGTTCTTAAACAGTGGAGATATATTACCTTTCATGGCCATCACATCGCCAAGTGTCAGGCAGGTCATGGCTTCCGGACTGGTATATGTCTCTACTGCTCTCAGTTGCAGGCGCACATCTATCCGGTTTCTGTTCAGGTCGGCTATTTGCTTATGCAGGATGTCGGCAAGATTGTCGTGAAAAGCCTTAGAATCTTCATTGCTTTGATGTTCTCCGTCCTGCAAGGCGAATTTGATGTCCGTGCGCAAATTGAAGAGCAAACTTACGATGGACTGAGACTGTGTCGGCCGGGTTCCTTCTGGATTCATCTCGAAATATTCAAAATTGCGGTAGAAGTCGAATATCAGAAACTCTTTCTTGTCCCTGCCGTTGCCAAACAGGTTTTTGCACAGGCGTGTGCCTCTGCCTATCATTTGCCAAAACTTGATTTTGGAATGGATTGGCTTGAAGAATACAAGATTCACGATTTCCGGCACATCAATACCTGTATCGAGCATATCTACCGATACGGCAATTTGAGGTTGTTTTTCTTTATCTGCAAACTTATCAAGCAGGTCTGATGAATACTTTTCGTAATTGTCTATCACCCGACAGAAATCCGCTCCCAGGTCGGGATAAAGTGCGGCAAATCGCTCTGCTATAAATACGGCATGCTTGTGGTTATAGGCAAAAATAATGGTTTTACCTATCATCGTGTCATCTTTCACACTGATGCCTTCGTTCATCAGCCTGTTCAGTACATGGTCAACAGTATCTTGGTTGAAGATGTATTTGAAAATTTCTGTGGCGTTGATGGTGCGGCTATAGGGATCGTCCGGTTCCAATCCGGCTTTCATCTTCTCGTATTCGAAAATTTCTTCCAGTTGCTTCCGTTCTTCTAGGGTAAGTTGTTTGGGGTCAATGCCATCTGTGAGAATCTTGGAATTGTCTTTTATCGCTCTGAAAGGATTCAGATAGCCATCGGCAACTGCTTCATCGTATTCGTAGCTGTCTGTAGGTTCGCCTTGTTCCATGCCGAAAAGGTCGTATGTGGAACGATCGACTTCATCGCGTGGCGTTGCCGTCAAGCCTAAGAGGAGACCGTCGAAATAATCGAATATGGCTCCATACTTACCAAACACGCTGCGGTGCGCTTCATCGATGATAATCAGGTCGAACCTGCCCAATGAAAATGTCTTGGTGTCCTTGTCCAAATGGCCTATCATCGTTTGATAGGTGGAGAACAGGATACGCGCCGACATATCCACATCGCTGTCCCGCAAGGAACTGACCGTTATGTCCGGCAATAATTTTGTATAGTTCTTCTTTGCTTGATTAACCAGTTCAATTCGGTCGGCAAGGAACAGTACGTTCTTTACCCAGTTGTTCCGCACCAAAACATCTACGAGTGAGATACTGACACGCGTCTTTCCCGTCCCTGTAGCCATCACTAACAATGCTCGCCTGTGCTTCTTGTTGTAATGGTCGCAGACAGATGCAATAACCCGTTTCTGATAATTACGGTTGGTTATCTTGTCGGAAATAGTAAGGTCTGTAATGTCATTGCGCCCTCTTTGCGAAATCATGCGTTGCAGTTCATCGATGGTATGAAATCCCATTACTTTACGCGATGGATACCCTATGCCGTCTATTATATTGGTTTCAAAGCCATTGGTATAATAGATTACCGGTCTGGGGCAGGCATAGCGTGCAGCCAAGCAGTCAGCGTACAATTCCGCTTGATGACGCCCTTCTGCGGAATTCTTGCTTGTGCGTTTGGCTTCGATGACAGCCAACGGTATTCCGCTGGCATTGAATAATACATAATCGGCATAACCCACTCCGCTTTCATTGGGCATACCCTGTACTTCAACCTCGATGCAAGCCTGCCGGGCTATGGTTTCCCCTTTGCGCTCAGATATTTTCCAACCGGCTTCATGCAGTAGCAAATCGATATACAGCCGTCGTGTCTCCGCTTCCGACAGGTCGTTTACTACCGGCTGTGCTTCTACCGTTGCAGGCTGTGCATCGGAACTTTCTTCCATCGCTTGTGCAGCAGTGGTGGCTGCTTGTGTGGTGGTTGTGTTTACTTGGTCTGTTTGAGCAACAACGGCAAGAGGACTTGGCTGTGGCGTTTGCGGTATCAATTCTTTATCAAAATCAGGCAAACTGTCAATCACTTGCCACGCCAACAGGATAGAACCGATGATATAATAGAGATTAAGCACGGCAAAGAAAGACTCCCTGCGACCCACAAATCCGTCACCGGCGTGAGCTGCGGTATTGCCGATTTTGCGGACATAGTGAATACGCTTCATCAAGTCTTCGCTGTCTATGAAACCGGTGAAACGCTCATCGGTGGTTAGCGAAAGTAACGATGCCCGTTCGCCTATTTGCCACCCTTTCAGGCGGTAAACGGTCTTAACCATTGTCTCCAACGCAAGACGTGCATTCTGAGCGGAGATTATGGGATTCACTATCTGGAAGTCTTCCGCTGTCGAGCAGTACTTATAGACTGTGTTCAGTCCGCTTATATCTTTTATAATATCAAAGTTCTTCATAACCCTGTCATTTAATAAATTCCCAATAACCATCTTTGTCAGAACCTATGCGCCTGATGATTGTTCCATTCAACTTCTTGATATGTCGGGCAACGGTGGCGCGACCGATACCCAGTATCTGTGCATATTCATCGTAAGTGTATTCCGGATGTTCTTTTATTGCGGCGACAAGCCGTGAAGTGGTGTCATTGGCTTTTACAGTATCACTTGCAGTATCATTTACAGTATCATCAAGAGATTTTTGATACTGTATAATTCTACTTTCAAGGTTAGCAATATGTTGGGTTAACATTATATCTTGAACAATGGTACTGTCTTCATTTTCGCGACTATCTATTAAAGCTTGTATATATTCACCTTTAGCTTCCTTTGTTACAATCGAGGGTACAAGACCTAATTGACGTTGCACCATGTTCATCAGCAAACGGGTGGTGCGACCGTTGCCATCCACCCATGGATGAATGGTAACAAGTCTGAAGTGTGCTTCAAAACTCAAACGGTAACAAGCAGCGACATCGCCCTTATCTATTGCAAACAGTTCTTCATTCAGCCATTTGCAGAAATCCTCTGTTGCCTTAGACACTTTATTGTATGCCAAATAGCTCTTACCGCCTATACCTGCACTGACATTGCAAAGGCGAAATTCGCCTTTTGATGAGTCGAATGTTCCCCCTATGGTAGAATATTCAGTTCCGGTACGGCGCATGACCATTGCCGAGAGGTTGCACAAGAAATCTACAGTATAAGGTTTGGGGTTCTTGGCCCACTCAAATCCAAACATATAGGCATTCTTCAAATCGACATTCATCATTTGCTCAACGAGTGAACGCCCTTTTGCTGCAATGCCCTCGTCAAAAAGCAATTGGTTTTCTACCTCTGTGACCGTAGAGCCTTCGATAGCCGTGGAGTGGGTAATAAGTGAGTAGAGATAGAATTTTTCATAATCTACCTGCTGCTCGATACCGCATTCCGCATATCGCTTTAATATTGCTAATAGTTTAAAATCTATCTCTTTCATTGTACTTTAGTTTTAAGAGAAATAATACTGCATTCGCTCTGCCATTAACTGCTCTGCATCGGCTAATTGCTGGCGGATAAGTTCTTTCTGCTGCTCGATGGATTCGACTCTCTCTGCAAATTGTTTTTGCAAATCAATAGGGGGAACAGGTATAGGAAGATTACTTAATAATTTCTGATTGATATTTTGAATACCAATTCCGTTTGATTTTAAAATATGTGCTTTCTTAAATCCAGTATCAGTTAATAGGGCGACAAGATACTTATTTATAATATCAGTAGATTTCCTAAATCTAATACAGAACCCACTAAAAGTCACTTCCTCTTTATTAGGATAAACTTCAAGACATCTACCAACAAGATTCTTATTCCCATTAGATCTAACAAATACAATATCCTCATTTTTTAATAGATACTCTGATGAAATACTTTCCAGTTCTATTGATGGTATATTGTCAAATAAAGTTAGGCTTTTTAAATCTTGGAAATCTCCTACACCTATTATTTTCAACATTTTACCTTTTTCTCCTCTACTGTAATTCAGGCCATTCTTAAAGTCCCCAAGTTGCCCCATTGGAGTAATCTCCCAACATTTATCATTAATTGCGACATTCCCGAAGATATCCAGAAAAATGGATTGCGCCAATGCATCCAAGTCCTCCAACTGCGCTTTGTAGCCGTCAATCATTGTTTGGATGGCATCCAATTCGGTGGCGATGGCTTGCTGGTCACAAAGTGGAGGTATAGAAATTAAGACCTTGCGTAGATTTGTCGCAGTAATTTGTGGTTGTGCCGCTCCTGTAATTACTTTGCTATAATCTATGGCAGAAGTGACCCAGCCTAAAAAAGTAAAATCAAAAACGTTCTCTTCTTTAGGATGCACTACCATGGCGTTCCCATTAATCCATGAAAAAGGCTTACTTATGTTTATTGTTCCACAAGTTGCTCCACGGCATGTGATAAGTACTTCTGATGATTCGTGATTATACGCATCGTATTTTCCAATCACTCCATTAGCACCGTATACAAGATATTTTCCGGTAGGCTGTAAGCAGTTTGTTGCTATGGTTTGGGGTTGATATAGATGACAAACTTCCCCCAGCGTCTTTTTCTCCCACTTCGTCTTATCCACTTTCATATCCTCACGAATTTAGCAGTTTCTTAAACTCAGCAAAGGCTGCATCAATAGTCTTTTGCCGTTCCTCTATACGAGCCATAATCACCTCGGGTGCATCATAGGCTACTGCCTCACGCTCCACTTCGTGATAACGCTTATAACTCAGGTCATACCCATTTTCACGTATTTTATTGGCAGTTATAAAGAACGATTGTTCCTTGCGGCTTCGATCGGCTTCCGCTTCAAGGTTATGGAAACGGGAGATAATGTCGGGAATATCGTTTTGTTCCGGGGTAGGAGTGCGTTGTGTCGTTAGAGAATAACCATCGGCACGCATATCGTAAAACCAAACTTTGTCTGTTCCTCCAGTTCCGGTCTTAGTAAAGATGATGATAGCTGTAGAAACCCCACTGTAAGGCTGGAACACACCGGAAGGCATGGTGATAACAGCTTGCAGACAGTGATTATCCACCAATGCGGAACGTATGGTCTTATAGCCTTTTGCATCGCCTGTAAGCACCGTGTCGGGAACGACAGAAGCACACCGGCCACCCGTCTGCAACATCCGCATCATCAGGGCAAGGAACAGCAGTTCAGTCTTTTTCGTCTTGACGGCAGCTTTCAATGTGTGCGCGATATCATCGGCATCAAGGCTTCCTGCGAATGGCGGGTTGGCAAGGCAAAGCGTGTATTTGTTCGTGTCGTTGTTCTCGTCCGACAACGAGTTGCGATAGTGCAGTTGTGGCTCATCCACATCATGGAGCATCATGTTCATGCAGCCGATGCGCATCATCGAGGCATCGGAATCCGAACCGTGGAAGATCTCACTCCGGTATCTGTCTCGGTTGTCAATGTTCAGCAGTTCATCGCCCTGATGTTCCGCAATATATTTTGCCGCCTCCATAATGAACCCTGCCGAACCCATGGCAGGGTCACAAATGATGTCATCGAGCGTGGGACGCATCAGTTCCACCATCATGCGGATAATGTGACGAGGGGTGCGGAATTGTCCGTTGGTTCCCGATGCCGCCATCTTGCCAAGCATATATTCGTATATGTCTCCCATCATGTCCGCACCGTCGGATGCCAACTCTTCTATACCCTCGACTACACGTGACAACAACCGTGCATTGGTTATCTGAAAGACAGTATCCTCCATTGCCTGGCTATATGCCGAGCCTTCGCCCCCGATATGCCGCAGGAAGATAAACGCATCGTTACGGACACGGTTTAGCATCTTTGCAGATTCCATATCCTTGAAGTTGTGCCAGCGCATCTCGCTGTATGGCACCTCTTGGTCTGTATTCGGGTTGTGCCACATTCCTTCCGGGAAAGTGGGGTCAAGCAATTTATCGCCTGTCAGGTTGGCAATGGATTCCTTTTCCAGCTGCTTCTCATCAAGCATCTTCATAAAGAGCAAATAGGTGATCTGCTCAAAGATTGCCGAAGGCTGTGTGAAGCCATTGTTCCAAAATGTCTGCCATATATTATCGACTTGTTGTTTCTTTTCTCCTGTTATCATATGCTTACTGTACAATTTCTATTTCTGTTACTATATAAGGCAATTCAGCCATATCCATACCTTCGTTCTGAATGATATTCTTTAGAATCGCTTTCTTCCTGAGCATAGGGCTGTATTTAGAATCTAATTTGCAATATGGACCACATGTCAACTTTCCGCTTCTGTGGTACATAATATTACATTCCGTCCCTATCAAAGAATCTATAGAAGGAAACTCCACAACCTTTCCTTCCACAACCTTAATATCTTTTTTCTTTCCAATGTCTGTTATAGTTGTGCTAGGTGCCGGTAATGGAATAATTTTTATCTTGGATTTGTTTGTCTTAATGTCCGGATTAGAGTTGATATACTCGCCAAGCCATTTAATCACATGGCATAGTTGAAGGACATATCCAAAGAAAATTTCTTTCTTATCTTCCTCAATTATGTATGGATCATCTTCATTTGTATGTGAGTCTGAACTAGAATAATTCAAGATGTTTTTGACAAACATTGCTATTTCTTGATTGAAAATACAATCATCAGGCTCCCCAAATCTTACTTTGTTTTTGATAGTTCTTCCATCATAAACATTAGTCTCCAGACCTGCCATGAATCTACTGGCATCTAGCGACACAATATGACCATTAGTGTCAAAGAAATCGTCAGGAAGAAGACCAAATTTATTTGCACCACGAAATAGATATTCTATTACCTTGCGGAGTGGGTTACCCTCATATACAAAGTTCAAATTTTCTTCCGGATAGTAAAGTGCGGAAAGCATCTTCAACATATAAGTGCGTGCTTTTATATAACCAAATACACGTCCCTCGCCAAGATATTTGAATACATCAGAATGTCTGAACAATACCGTATTGATACCTGTGGATGAAGCTACTCGTCTAATATTATCAAAAAGTATTTCTTCTTGTGCGACCTTTTTGCCATCAATTTCCTCATCTTTGGCCTTGATATATTTCATAGGTCCCCACAATGAATCAAAGTTTTGTCTTTCTTCGGTGTAAATCAATTCCAATACTATGCTGAAATCATCCATTGTTCCAGCAGAAAGAACATACCAAGGTATGAATTTATGCTTTTCTCCGAAAATTCTTGATAAGCGAACAGAGACATGTCCCAAGAATAGCTTTGATGCTACTGTATCTGCTTTTTTAATTTTACATTGAGCGTCCAAGATGATGGCAGAGTATTCTTTGAAATTGATGCGCAGTTTTTCCTCCGCTTCTTCCCAATTTGTTGCCACATCAAGCTCTATGTCTTTTGACTCAGCAATAATTTGATAACCTTGTATAATGCTAAGGTCATCTTCTACCCAAAGTACTTTATAAAATGTTTCTTCTCTCATAATTCAAAAGATGAATCTATGTTAGTATCGTGAAAAATAAGTTTATAAGTAATAGTAAACTCATTTTCAGGCTCTGAAATAATCTCTAAGTTATCACCAAACTCTTCCATGAGTTTTTTGATTTCGTATCCTCCAATACCAAAATGAGTATTAGAATTGCCAGAAGTCTGACCATAAACAGTTATGTCGCTGCAACTCATTTGAGGAACTAATGGCTCACCGTTATTTGATATTGAAACGATGTAGTCCGATCCTTCGGAGCCAATCTCAATTTTTATGATGTTATCGGCATCCTCTCTATTTACAAATCCGTGAGCACACGCATTGCTAACGATATTATTGAATATAGTGGTAAGAGCTTCCTTGGAAAACTTAACATATTCAATAGGATCGCCTTTTCTCAGAACATAATTACCGGTAAGTTTACCATTTAGATTACTATCAATATCTATCTCTGGAATATCCTCTATACAGCGATGATCTGCTGAACTGTACTCATATCGAAATAGAGGACTTTTATTTCCGTGAATGTAATTCTCAATGAATTCAGTCAAAGCTATATCTTCTTTTGGCAAGCCATAACCTGTGTCAAACTTGTTAAACTGTGTAGAAAGTTTTGACATCGAAGTTTCCAAATTCTCAAAAATTTCTTTAACTGAGACTTTGTGAATACGACCGACTATGGCATTCTCGTCAATGATACCATTGTTGTCTTTTCTTACCTGTTCTAACAATCTCCACCAGTTCTTGAAATTTGATAATGTCTGACCTATAGCATGTTTTTTCATATGAATATCCTTACGGAAATCTTCATATATCTTTTGAAGTGTAATGTCGGCTTCTTGAATACCAGCATGCGCTTCATTGTAACATACTTTTTCCTGCTCCTCCAATGACGGAACTTTGATAAGTATGTCGCATAAATCTCTGAAAGAAATTCGACTTATGACACTTCCGGTTGATAGCTTAACAATTTGTTCCTTAGAATAATCGCACAATAAAGAGCGCAATAGATAATCCTCTGTTATGATGTTTGACACAATCTTAACAGGGAAAATCTCACTTCTCAAAGAAACAGAGTTAGTTTGAGTGGCATTTTTCAATCTTGCAACCTTAACTTTCCCCCCTATAAATCCAATCAAAAGACAGTTCTGGTCTATGACACTATTGGTTTCTTTAACGCTGGCAAGAGTATTATCGGCAGATAATATGCAATTAAGATAATCGTCAAATAATTCCCTGTTACCAACGAGTGGTCTAACGGCTTTAACAGTTAGCCTTGTTGCAGGAACTCGTTCTATTAGCTCACCTAATTTGACCAACTTTTCTCCGGCAGCAAGTATTGGGGCATTGATTGTAGGCAAATATCTATTTGGGGAGAAGGATAGCGAGCCTGTCAAGTCAGGATACTTTCCGCACCAAACTAATTTCTCATCACGCTCTTTCAACGATTCTATGATGCTTTCGGTTTTGAGTGTGTATCTTTTACGACCTACGACATTTGTCCTTGATACAAATGTTGAACTGCTAAAATCTGCAAGGATTACATTTCCTAATCCATCTTTTTTGATATGAATAAGGCAAGTTTTTACTCCAGTGTATGGTTGGAAGGTCTCTGAAGGTAAAGCCAAAACAGCGATACTAACATTTAAATCTGCTGCTGTTTTCCTAAAATCAAAGCCGTAATTTCCACTAAGAGTAGTACAAACATCAAAAGGTACAATAGCGTAAAGTTCCCCATCTTTTTTGAGATTTGTCTCTAAGAGATGAATTAAACTACTTATAGTTTCTCGTCTTTGACCGAAAGGAGGACATGTAAATATATAATCGTACTCCTTGGTAGTCATAACAATTGGGAAGGCAACACACTCGATGTTACATTCTACTCCTACTGCGGAATTAAGAATCTCTGATATAGCCCAGTTGATAATGCCTTGCTCATAGCCGTCACACTTGCAGCCAATCAGTTTATGAGAAAATTCCCCAGTACCATTATAAGGTAAATATACCTCACTATTAGGCTCGCATTCTGCTATTTTCAGACACAGGTCAACTAATCCTGATGGCGTAATTTGAGTTGCGCCATTACGCAAGAAATTCTCTGAATCTTGGTCAAAACAAGAAAGAATGACATTTCTGTATTCGTTCTTTAAAATGTCTATTTGCTCAGAAGGTAATTCTTCTTTTAAATCGATGATGTATTTATCCAATTCTTTTACGACCGAAGACTTGGCATTAGGATTAGTGGCATAAAGGCTTGCGCCCAATATCATTGAAGGATTATTGGTAAAACCTTTACTCCAAATACTATTAGAGAATTTGTTCACTATGTTTTGAGCTTCAACGGAAAGTCTTGCGAACTGTGTCATTGTTTTGAAATTTTAGAGTTAAACTTTAATACTGATTTCATTTGACACTGCAAAGGTCGTTGTTGTCTATGCAAAGGTTCTGCATAGAAAAATATTTTTTCATACATTCTGCAATTTTCTTGCTAAAAGCCTCGCGAAACCATGTAGGTGAAAGGACTTCCACATCTGGTCCGAAAGAGAAAATCTGTTGCTCCAATTCTAATGTGTGATATAACTGTAGTGAAATTATACAATCCTCTTCGCTTATAATTTCCTGTGATTTATGTATAGGCTTTGAGGTTACATATTTGAAACGTTTTGGAGAAAACTTTAATTGAAAAACTTCCAAGTTTGATTCTCCCTCATATGGAACAGTTACACCAACTACATTGTCGAAATATGTATTGAAATCAATCTTTTCATTTTTTCGGAATGCACAATTATTATTTACCATACTTTGAATACGGTCAAAGGCAAGACTCTTAATCCTGTCTTCTTTTTCGTCAAGCCCGAACAGATACCATCTTCCATTATATTGTTTAACAAAATATGGATGTAATGTATGTTGGTGATGGTTTCCGTTGGCTGAAATATATTCAATATCTAACGGCTGATGGTTGATGGTCGCATCAATAATGTCAGAGAGATATTCAATCCCTTTTAACTGATCATTCTGCCCAAAAGAAACAAGATTTTCTGCATTACCTTTGACTCCAAATCTAATTTCGAGGTTGGAGATAACCTCTTCCAACCATCCGTTCGAAGGTAAACCTCTGTATTTACCTAACATTTCTATTGTTGAACGGAGGTTCTGCACTTCTGCTACTGATAGTTCGTTTTTGTAGATAGAAAAATTCGGTTCAGAATAACGATAGTAACACTTCTTACCATCATGCGGTATGGCTTCAAGATATATGCCGTCCGGGAGCATCTTGCGAATGGCATTTAAATCTCCTCGCAATTGCCGCTCCATAATCATGGACTTGCTTCCGTTTGCATCATATAATTTATCGTTGACCTTTTCCAATAGGTCTTCAATAGTGTATTTATGACGAAAGTCGCTAAAGCATCGGTCTAAGACCATGAACCTATATTCGGCATTCTTGTTTTTGGGCATAATGTCTTTATGTTACATCGTTAGATTGGTTGGAACTTTAATATACATAGCATCCTCTTTTGTTGAATGAAGTAAATCTTTCACATCAACATCAAGAACACCGGCAATCTGCAACAGTGTTTCCAATCCCGGTTGCGAAGTGTTCGTACACCATTTAGACACTGTTGCCGGATCCTTGCCCAATTGTTCTGCCAGCCATTTGTTGGTTCGCTTCTTTTCAACAAGAACAACTTTGATTCGATTTATATCTTTCGTCTCTTCCATTTTGGTTTATTATTTCTCCATACATTGCAAAAGTACTAAATTAAATTCAATCAGCCATTATATAAGTAAGACTATTTGCTATAAAAATTGCGAATTACTTCAATTTTTATCACAAAAGAGTTCTGCTAACTCAACTAAAAGGATTACCTTTGTACAATAACTTGAAAGATTAGATATTATGGAATCCGAAAAGATATTGAACTATATTACGCCACAGATTGTAAAATATCAAAATATTGATGACCTGTTAGAGAATAATAGGCAGCGCACATTTTTTGATGTGACAGAGAATTTGTCTGTTGACAAACTGCTTGAAGAAAGCTTCGTTTGTGTTGTGGGAGAACCAGGCATAGGTAAAAGTAGACTCGTTGAAGAAATAAAGAAACGTGTTTCTGAAAATTTGTACCATTGTACCGCATCTGAGTTGAAGCACAAGGTTCTTTCAACGGAAACAGACTATTGCATTATAGACGCTTTGGATGAAGTTGATGGAAACTCATTCTATGATATACTACAAACGATAAAGCAATATAAAGAAGCGTATCGTGATGTTAAGATAATATTCACTTGTAGAAAGCATTATGTGGCATCTTATGCAAAGCATTTTTCCAATTGTAGGAATTTGCGATTTGTAGAAATATGTAGGTTGAATGAGGGAGAGGTAATGAATGTGGTTAAAAGCAAGTGCTCTGAGACAACAATAGAGCACATAAGTAAAAGCCCGAAATTAAGAACACTTATAACTATCCCAAGATATTTGACCTTTTTATTGGAATGGAACAAAAAAGAAGGTAGTGGTGTGAATATCGGAGAGCTTTTTGAGTACATAATTGCTCGTTCAATACAGGCAGCAGTAAAAGCTCGGAAAGACATTGAATATAATGAAAATAATAAGATATTGGTGCAGAGAACATTGGAGAAAGTGGCTTTCGTTATGGAGATAAGTCGAAGAGACCAAATCTCAAAAGATGACCTATATACGATTTTAGATGGTATAAAAGGCAATATGACGCAGATGCTCATTGCCAATTTTGATTTACTGTTCTTTGAGAGTCGAATATTGAAAGATACAAATGATATGCTATGTTTTGAAAATACTGAGTTACAAGAATATCTTGCAGCAAAGGAGTTGTGTAGACAGGACAATATAGAGAGTGTACTTTATGATGTTGCTGTACAGAAAGATTTGAAACATATCTATCCCAACTGGTATGATGTTATTCCTCATATCTCATATTCAAATGATAGAATCCAGACTTTTATTAATGTGTTTAGACTTATTGTATCATACGAATCAAATCTTGATAATGAATCATTTGAAAATCTATTGAAATACGTTGATTCATCTGTACTTTCACTTCAGCAGAAAGAAGATTTATTTTCAATAATTTTTGAACACTACCAACGAATACCTGTATATATTATGTGGAGAGGTTCGATTTCTGAATTATTGCATGAGTGTTATACGGTAAATTGTGATGCTCAGATGTTATTGCCATTCGACTACCTCAATAAGATTCAATTATCCAATATTTATGTCGTTCTTGATACGCTTGTTGAAAACAGCAATTTAAGCAAATGCGTTTCGGATCATTGGATTAATGCAGCAAATGGTCTGATGGCAACCAACGATGAGGAAAAGCAGTTGGCGGCTTTAGACTTGTATAATGCACTTAAATGTAAAGACGAACTTATACAATTATCAAAATCATATAGCGGATTTACCCAAGAATTAAAAGAAAAGTATTGTGAAGTAACAGGTTACAGCAAAATGACCGAAATAGATGTCGTTGATTGTTGGTTGAATGATTGTTATGTAGGTAATCCATACGCAATAAATGCAGTTTTATGTATAGAAAATTTATCTACAATAGTTTATGCCTATAATAACATCATAGAAAATGGTAAGCTGTATGAATTTTTTAATAAAAAGGGTACACTAGTCGTTTGTTATGAATTGTATTTAAATAGACAATTTGATATTGTTTGGAAAGGAGACACAGATAGCAAACAACTCATTACAAGAATAATTGCAGGTCTTATATCCAATCATACTTACATTACCTATAGTGATATGTATGAAATCATTAGGCGAATATTGCTTGAAAAAAAGACAGGAGCCTTGTTTATTGCAAGTTTTGATAGAACATGGGATTTAGAAGATTTATTTCGACGTTTCGATGCAGAATTTGTTGATTTAGAACTTATATCGTCAATGGATATTTTGTTGAGCGAAAAGGAGATAGAAACTTGGTATATAGATAATATTCTCACCACACTCATTAACAAAATTAGAAACGATGCAGATAAAAGGACTTCCATAGCTAAGTACATAGCACGTTATGCAGACACATTTGAGCATTGGGATAAGGAATCACAAAAATTAGAAGATGGAAAAGTAAATTCACAAAATCAACAACTTATTGAGGCTTATCGAAATATCTTAGACCCGAATGTGTCAAAGTACTATAAATATGAGGCTGCGTATGAGTTGTCAAAAAATATTGAATTTGTTCAAAAACAAGATTGTAATCCTCTGATAGATATTGTTAAAGTTTTTTTTGAGGAACTTGATTTAGACAAAATGACATTAGAAAGGGAAACACAAAATTCCTTTACTCTTTCTATGTCTTTACCCAAAATTCCTGTTTTTGTAAAGTTTTTATATTATTTAGGTGCTAAAGATTTACTGAGCTCTTATAGAATAATTTTGGCTAAAACATTGCCAAATGTTTGCTTCACGAGAAATTATGATGTCAAAGATGTGAAGAATATATACAAGTCCGTTATTGGTAGTATTAGCGATGAGGAGAAGAAACAACTTGTAGAATGGTGGAAGTCAAGGGAAGATGATTTTATGAATGTAAGTTCGGATGATATATGTGCCTGTATCACTGATTATGGGATTGAGGCATTGTCATATAAGTTGGAAGAGTATATAGAACAATATAAAGTTAATCAAAATCTTGATTACAGCATTGCAGCTTCCAAGGCATTAGATGTCATATCTGATTACAGTTATTGGGGTATAGACAAGTACCGAGACTTATTCGATTCTCTCAAAGATGATGGTATTACAAGCATAAAGATGAAGTGTAATGCTGTAATGATTGAAAAGTTTAAGGATACAGATGCCATTAAATGGCGGATTGAGTATTTTAGAGAGCATATTATAAAGACCTTCCATAATGACACAGGACATGCTCGTGCGATTTCATATGAGGAGTCCGAAATAATAAGCCCAAATCCACATATGTTCAGATGCTTCATGAGTATAAAAGATAATGAAACGTTGGCTAACCAAATGTCGGATTTGTTCGATTTTGGATTGACATTATGTGAAAACACTGATACATTAGAATACGCACGTTATCTCCTTAACCAAATATATCTTTTCTTCGTGAATTTAAACAATGTTGATTACATTTCTACATTAAGAAAAAAGATAGAGGCTCATAATGCGAAAAGTGTAAGTTATCTCGCTACCAGTATTATGAATAATGCAGAAATGCTGTTTTTAGTAAATGAAAAGATTACCATCGGTAGAGCTATTAAACAATACAACAAATGTATTGAAGAATCATATTTAAATATCCGGAATGACGGTGATTTAAGACGTTATTTTACAGAAATACACTCTGAAGTCCAAAAAGAGATACAAGACCAAGGTATTTACACATTAGTTCGTCCAGATGCTTTAAGTGAAGATTTTATTCAAAGGGAGTTGAAAAATACCATCATTAATAAATGCTGCCAAATGGGATTAGAGGCTGTTCGTGTAGATCGGGAGGTTGCTCTACAAGATAATAAGCGTACAGATCTTCTCATTCGATACGGCTTGTGTAATCCTATTATGGTAGAGCTTAAACTACTTCACAATAAAGAAATTCAGGAAGAGAAGAAACGTCGAGAATACAGAAATAAGTTTATTCAGTACACAAATGCAACTGGTACTTGTTTGTCTGTATTTTGGGTGTTTGATGTTCATAGAGAAAGCAGCAAACGTTCTGAATTCGAAAAATTAAGACTAGAGTACAAAGATTTACCTCATACTTCTGTCTTACTGACGGATTGTAAATGTAGTAGTGGTGTTGAAACAGGATTGCCAAAACAAAATACTAAAGTTAAGAAAAACAAGAAAAGCAAGAAATGACAAAGTTTCTATTATGATTTTATAGAGTTATGGATATTAGAACAATTTATGCAAGATGAAAATACTCGTGTTTATAAATGTAGGTAATACTCCTATGTCAGAAGAGACTATGGCTGCTAAGCTCTCTAAAATTTGTTTATTTCACGGAGGAATATTGGATCAATCGCTTGACAACAGAAGCGTATGGATAGTTAAGACTAAATTTAGTGAAGAATTTAAGAATCACTATACTCAATCATTTTGGAAAAGGTTAGGAGATGGAGTTCGTGAATTATTTGATACGCCTGTATATGTAAGCATATATGCAGATGATTTACAACGATATCCAAAATTTCAAGAAAAAAGAAGTGTTGGATATGTCGGTAGGATACAAGATATTCAATTTGATTTTTCCGGGGATGATATTAGTACAGACCCTCGATTTTGGTAATTGATAAATTGAATAGGGGGCAATGACTGATAATTTGGTACTGCCCCCATTAGAGAAACTATTTCACTTTATACTTCTGAATCTCTTGTATCATTTCCTTGACATCTTCTCCAACTTGTACAAAGTTCTTGTAAAGGATGCGCTCCCGTTCATCCCTTGATTTGAAGGTGTAAAACTTGGGAAGCGGTACATAGCCGGCTTCCTCCTTTTTTATCTCCTTCATATCGAAATCCGTCTTGCAGTAGAACTTGGAGGTCTTGAACTCCTCGCTTTCCTGAATGTTCATGCTTCCACCGCTTCCTGTTTTTGTTTGCACAAAGTCACGGGCTGTCTGACCGCATATCCATCCGGTCGGCATATCGGAGATTTTGGATGCAGGAACAAGGCTGTCCATGTTCTCATTGAGGTTGATGGAAGTCTTGTCCCGGTCGATGGTCACGCCTTTTTTGAGTTGTACCACCTTACCGAAGATGTCGGATGACAACCATTCCAAGGTCTCTTTGGAACGGGCAGAACCGCTGACCACATTGCCGACAGTAGTGATAATCTTCTGCATACCTACCTTGCCATAGTCCGCTTCGAGCTGCGGTAACTCCTGAAATCCCAACGCCACTGACACCTTGTTACTTCGTGCCGTACCGATAAGGCGGTCTATCTTGTGAAAATACAGGGTAGGCAACTCATCCACGATGATGCTTACCGGGATATTCTTGCCTTGTCCCGTGTTCACTCGTGTAACCAGACGATTAAGGATAAGGGCGTTCAGCGCACCGATGATGCTTTCCATTTCCGGATCATTGGCTATCAACAGGTAAGAGGGATTCTTGGGGTCAGAGACTTTCAAGTCGAAGTCGTCACCGTCCTTGTGGAATATCCAGTAGCTTTCCTTGGTGGCAAGGCGAGAGGTATAGACACGCAGCGTACCGATCATACCTTCCAACTGTTCCATTGCCTTGTTCTTCAGGGCGGTTTGAAACGGACCGAGCAACGGTGCCACCTCGTTGTCGGTCTCCAATACCTCGAAAATTGTCTGGTAACTCTCATTGAGGAATGACAGGATATGTGGCATATCGGAATACTTTCCGAGCCAATAAGCCGGTTCCACTTCCTCACCTGCGGAATTGAACACCCGTCCGGTGGGTATCATCCGCTTGGTCTGTTTGTCCTGTACCTTCTCTGCCGTGAGCATATTACCGTCCTTGTCGTAGGGTTCTTTGCCCCAGTTGCAGAAAAAATAGATGCAGGCGGCAAGGAAGTTGACAGCGGATGTCTGAAAGAACTCGTCACTGCCACCGCCTCCTTCTTTCTTGCCTTTTTGTAAGGACTCAAGCAGGGTTTCTGCGGTTTCAGATGCGGCAGCAAGATTGTTGATGTATTTCAACTGGATAGGATTTACCCTGCGGCTGTATTCCACATCAACGAAATTGATTATGTTGAACTTGCACCCCTTGGGCAGCTTTCTGAGCTTCTGGTTTTTCTTATAATGATAATATAATTTGGTTGCCAAAGTCGGAAATTTATAGTCGTAAACAACTAAGGCAAAGCCTTTTGCTGAGTGTTGCCGGATAAACGGTTCGATAATGGAGAAAGTCTTGCCGGAACCCGGTGTGCCGACTACCCATGTGCCTCGGAACGGATTGCTGATGTTCACCCAACCTTTGCGGAACTTCCCCTTGTAATAGTAGCGCATGGGGATATTGACCGAATACTTGTTCTCCTGCAACTCCCGGCACTGCTCAAAACTCTCGTTCTCAAAATTGAAACGGTCTTTCAGCAATCCCTCTTTGAGGAACTTGGAAATGTTGTCAAGGGCGATGTGTACCAGTACCACGCCGATTATTGAGGCAAGCATATAAAGCCAGATGTTCAACCGTAAGGTGTAAAGCCTTGTTTCCATCGGATATCCAAACAACCAAACAGACAATACAACCAGCCCCATACCTATTATGATAGGATAAAGAACTTGTTTCCGTGCATTGAACTCCAGTTTCTTCTTGTTCCTTGTCCCTATGCAGGTGATGCATATAAGCAGGAACGTGGCTAACTTGCTATACGCGAGATTCCCGTCATTGTAGATTACCCACCGCTTGATACGCCCATGTATGTCGCAGAGTATGCCGCCCCAATGGTCAAGCATGGCCGGGTCAATGGCATACTCGAAGAACTCCAGCAGAATGGAGACATAGATGACCGAACGGAATATCTTGTAAAATCCTTGTAACTCTTTGCTTTCTTCCATGATTCAATATGTTGTTGGTTACTGTTTCCGACGGAACCAACGGCTGCCGACCCGGATGACATCCATCCCGAACCATACACCGTTCTCGTTCATCTTGGTTTTTATCTTTTCTAGAGTGACCGGACCTACGCCCCAGGTCTCGATAAGATGCTGTTCACTGAGCGGAATCAGGTCTCCGATATACAATATGCCGCGAGCTTCCAGACGGTCGCATACAGACGGTGTGATGCCCATGCTGAACACCGGCTTCGAGAGGTAATGAACCTCTTCCGCAGGAATGTTGCCTAAAGCAATCTCCAGTCCCTCTTTGATTTTCTTCTGATACTCGATGCGTTGTCCTATCTCGCGGAGAGCCTGCTCGCTGTACGATATTTCTGTTCGTAACCGGGCGGATTGCTCCACAAGCGTGTCGCTGCTTTCTCTTAGTTCGGCTTGGATGTTCGTCAATGATTCGATGTTCTCATCAAGTTTGCTGCGCTTCTCTTCCAGTTCTTCGGTTATCTCCTGCAATTGGGTGATACGTCTTTTCAGGAACGAAACGTGTTCATTTTCGTCCGCTATCATTTCCAGCAGGTAATCGAATCGCTGTAATTTGTATGCAAAATCCTTTTTGACCGAAACAAGGGCTTCGGCAAGTTCTTCCATTTTCCGACGGGGCGATCTTTTTCTCGCACATCGGTACATCAGGACAAGTGCCGTTATCATCAGTAAAAGTCCTATAAGCATGATAATGTCTATTGTTTCCATATTCTCTTCGTTTTATTTGTTTAGTGTAATGATTGCACGTACCTTGTGCGCCTGTGTCTTGGGTGTTTCCTGCATCGAGCCACTTCCCATGGAATAGAGCCACGCTTTCGCCTTTTCCTGCCCGGCCACTTCCGTACTCGTCCAGTACCAGCAGTCATCGGCAGCATCGGGCAGTTCGTCGCCACCGCACATCCTGATGATGGGGTTTATCTGGCTCTTGGCATTATAGAGCATCCGCATCTGCGCCACGGATGGGATATAGGACGACTGTCCGTACCGCCACAGGGCGAAGACCGCTTCTGCCATAGGCGAGGTGGTTTCTCTGGTGTCGTAGATTGCAAAGGTGTTTTCGTTGCCGTCCAGTGCCGTGATGTCAGCAGATGTGCGTTGGTTTACCCCTATGCTATCTGCAAAAGCCTCCGGAGCCAAGTCCCACAGGTAAACCGCATAGCCGTTGCCTTCAATGGCTTCGTCGTGATTGACATGGAACACCACGGCAATAGGCTGTTTTTCGGATTGCTTGAAGTCTGATACCGACAACACTTTGCCGTCCGTACACAGGATATGACAGGGTTTCATTGCCGTGTCCGGGAAATCCCGGTGTGCGTCACAGGCCACGAATAACGTGACGATGGTCAACAGGCTGAATAGCCTGCAAGCGTTTATGTATAATTTCTTTTTCATTTTCCCTTAGTTTAGAGGTAATTTTACACCTAAGACAATGCCTGTGCGGAACAGGTCTTCTCCTTTTATCATCAAATCGGTTTTCACCTGACAGAACAGCCTCCAGCCACCTCGAAGTACATAATTGTGTTCATAGCCGAGGTGGATGCCGCCCAAGAACCTGTTAGTGTCACTCCCGGCCGATGCCCCGATACGGACATTGCCATAATGGTTGCGACCACGCGCTACACAGGGCTTGTAGGCGACACCGAACCCATAGCTGCGGTAATTCTTCCAGAATGATTCCGGACAGATATGCTTGCAGGAGGCGCATTCATCCCATTTGAGATAACCATTGGCAAAAAACTCCCACGTGTGGTGGTATTTGCCCTCATGTTCGTATGAGAGGGTGAGATCCAGCCCGTTTTGATACAGGCAACCAACACCCAACGAAAGACGGTCGCTGTTGCTTTGCGCTTTACCGTTCATGGCAAATGTTATGACCGTGACCAATACCAATAATATCTTTTTCATCATTCCTCCTCCAATAATACACGGTTAAACGAATCGGCTGAAAGCACATCCTCGTAGTCTATATTCAAATGTATGTTCCTGCCGCTTATCTGTTTCTCGGTCATTTCAATGGTCAGTACCTTGTCGTTGGGGAAGGTCATCTTCTTCAACACGATGACGTTACGGTAGCCATGACGGAATGATTTCGCCTGTTCAAGAACCAATGCCGGAGTCAATTCGACAATCTGCGCATTGGTAGCCTTGGTGACTTTCTTGTCAGCGAGTTTTACCCGGATCTCGTCAATGTCAAAACGGATGTTTGTCTTGTTCTCAATGGAGATATCAATAAAAAAGTAATCTCCGACCGCATAGATGTTGTTCAATCTCATCGTCATGCGGTGTTCCCGGCTTCTCACGCTGCGGTATTTGGCAGGAGAGTTCCATATACGCCTCGCAAACTGTGTCATATCCGCCTGTGACATACTCACGGCCGGATTGTTATAGGCGTTACGTTCCCGGAACTCGATTTCCTTGTCCGTCACGGCTTCCTGCATCCTTGTGGTATAGAGCAGCGCATACTGGGTACGGTAGCGTTCCGTGACAATAGTGACGATGGCCAGTACCTCACCGTCCTCGTGTCCTGTCTCCTTTGGCTTCAGACGGATCGTGTTGTTTATCGGTTGGTCACCGACCACTTTGTCCGTGGAAATATCCACGAAGCGTATAGGTTCGGAAGCGGTAATGACCGTGGTCACTTGCTCGTTGACGGTCAGTTGCTCCAATTCCTCGTAAGTCTGCTGGGCGAATGTAGGCAGGCTTGACAATGCCGCCGTTACTCCGATACAGATAGTCTTGATAATCTTCATATCTATGATTCTTTGAATGGTTATTTACTTTGCATTTCTTTTTTCCTTGCTGTTGATGATATAGACAAACGTACCGTATTTCAGGTTGACCTTGTTCTTCTTGATGTTCTTGCTGATGGCGTTGCTCGTCTTCTGGTAGGCATCCTGAATAGCCTGCATTCCCCATTGAGTAAGGCTGTTGCCATTACCGCCGGTATTAATGTTCATGTTGCTATTGAACGCTCCGCTTGCCACATCTTTTGCGGTTTCACGGAATGAACTTGACGGCACATACAGCCCCTCCAGTCCGTCGGTATCATAGAGCGAAAGGCTGACCTTGACGATTTCATCATTCACCAGTACGCTGTTAATGGTTCCCTTGACCCGCTGCGAGGAAAAACCGCTCATGATGGCATAGAGATAAGAACCGCTTTTGACCACCGTCTCATTGATTTCCACATCATCCAAAAGCCGAAGCCTGACACGGCTTCCGTCCACGGCCTTGACATCCTCGTCTATAATCGCCTTGATCAGATTAGGCTCATGCTCGTTTTGGGCAATGGTGTTGAAATAGTCGGAGGTCACTTTTACTTTCTTGACCATTTCACCCGGTTCTTCGTTTTCGGAAGGAGCGTTTACCGCCCGGCTGTCTTCATTGATTGTTCCGCTTGCGGACACTCCGGTTTCCGTGCGTTGTTCAAGACTGTCTTCTGCAAGCGGTTCAACAGATTCCACCTGTGCCTGCGCCTTTAGTCGTGCTTCCGCGAGGGCACGCTCCAGTTCTTTGAGGGCTTCCTGCTCTCTCGCTTTGGCATCGGCAGTTTCCTCTGCCTGTAATTTCTGCTGTTCCAGTTCACCCAAGAAGGCAACTTCGTCCTGGCTGTACTGTGATTCGTATTTTTCCTTGTCATCATCGGGTTCGTCTCGTTCTATGTTATCCACAGCCGTGTAGTCGGCAATCTTGCCCCACGACTTTGCCATGTTCTCGTATTTGCTTCCTATGCCGTCGCCGCCCTTGATGGTGGCATCGGGCAGGTCTGGATTCAGGAACTCCGTGGTCTGTAGTGTCTTGTCAGCTATCTCTGCCTTTTCTGCATTGAAGAGGTCAAAGATGAAATAGGACGCGCCCAACAGCGGAATATACAATATGGCAGGAAGCATATATTTGGGCTGCCTGAAATTGATTTTCTCGAATATCTTTTTCATCGTTGTCTGGTTTGGGTGGGTTCAACAATGGGAGCAACCGGCTCCTTGTGGCGTTCTTTGAGCAGGCTGTCCTGCATTTCTGTAGCACTTCTTATCTCCTGACCGTGCCGATAAGCCTTGGTCAGCCGATAAATGTTGAAGGTGAATGTGCCGATTACGAAACCGAATACCATGACAAGGAACAGTATCTTGTTCCTGTTGGCAAAGCCCTGTATCTTGGCGGCCAGTTTGTCAAGACGTGTCGCCTGGGCGAATTTGCGACCGGCATTCACATCACGCTCGTATCTCTCTTTGTATTGTGGATCGTTCTTGTCAGGCATCTTTTCGCCGAACAGCATCCTGCGGAATCCTTTGGTGTTCATATCTGTAAATTTTAATAGGTTGCTTTCGTTTTCTGTTCGATGTCTTTATTGAGGAGGGTACGCCAATTTACGATAAGCAGTCCGTGCGGATTGTTCTCGGTTCTCGGCACTCGTTTGAGTTGTCCTGCCGTCACCAGTTCACGCATCAGGATGTTGCTTCTGCGCTCGATACGCTGCCGTCCGTAATAAGTGAACTCCATATTGCTTTTGTCAAACCGCACACTGTCGCAGTAAATGGAGAATACGGCACTTGTTCCCAAGATGTTGGAGTAAAAGCCTTTTTCTTTGAGCGTGTTGTACTGCGCCAAACCTGTTTCGTCCACCAGGTACATCGCCTTTTCCATCGTGTATTTGATGTACTTGTCATCGGGAGGAAGCGTGAAAAAGAAGTGGTGGAACATTTCCACATGGCTCTTGGCTTCCACATCGAGGGTTTCGTCCATCGTGGTACGGTTGACCAATATTGGCACGTTGCCGTCCAGCACATAGACTTTCTTCTGTGCATCTGTCACCATTGTCCGTGCCGTCCAAATGCTGCTCACGCTGATGATGATGCAGCCGACAAGGAAGAACGAGCAGATGATGCCCACTAACTTGATTTTGTTTTCTAAATTTCTGATTACCATTGTATATTTTTGATTATGAGTTTACGATTATCGCATCATAGTACCGATTGCACCGGTCGCTGTCATCTTCGCCTGTTGAGCCACACCTTCACCGAAGTTTCGGGTTGAGAATGCGGTATCGCCCTCCGGTATCATCCAGGCGGCCAAGTCCGGAACAAGGTTCAGGCATTTCAATGCCACGATACTTGCAGCCATAAGGTAGCCTGCCGAGAAAAAGGAGTTTTGCAGATAAGCAGCCATTGTCTGCTCACTTACCGTGATTGCCGTCAGGTTTTCCACCTGTATGCAAAGCACAATGTCGAACAAAAGCAGGACATAAAATCCGACGAAGTATAGTCTTTCAATACGGAAAATATAATCACACAATAGGAAATAAAAGTAATAAAACATACTGTATATTAGATATTTATTGTGTTTTCCGATTTTGTCAATAGAGATATGAAGAGGCGGTATTTTAATGATATTTTGTTGCATATTTGTTGCACAAAACAAATATTAGGGGTATCTTTGTATCCGTAAGGCAGGGAAAACCTGCCGATGAGAAAAGAAATATCAAGAAAGGAAAAAATATCATGGCACGACCGAAGAAAGTACAGAAAGTAAAAGAGCCCGTCCGGGTTCGCCAGCGCAAACTGGCTAACGGGAACATGAGTTTGTATCTCGATGTCTATGTGAAAGGAGTGCGCAAGGTTGAATCACTCGGTTTATACCTTGTGCCCGAATTGACACCGCTTGACCGCCAACAGAACATCCACGCAAGGCAAGTAGCGGATAAAATCAAAGCCGAGCGTATTTTGGCATTACAGAACCACGGCGTGCGCCAGTGGAACAAGGTAAAGCGATCATGTATTACACTTGTCGATTTTCTGAAAGAATACGAGCAGGAGAAATTCGGCTTTTCTGCATCCACTCTCAAAGGAAGGCGTGATTTGCGGGGGAAAATCGAAACGTATCTAAAAGAAACAAATCGCCCGGATATTGTTTTGGCAAACGTGGATGTTGATTTCTGCCGGGGCTTCATAGATTTTTTACGTTATGCAAAGAATGGGGTACGTAAGGACGGCAGTGTCATAAGTAACGGGGCGGCGCATCATCATCAGGCGGTTTTGAACGGTGCGTTGAACAAGGCGGTGCGGGACGGCATTCTGTCTGCCAATCCTTTGAAATCCATAAGTTCAAAGGAGAAATACCAGCCGTCGGAAAGCATGAGGGAATATCTGACATTGGAAGAAATGAAAGTGGTTATGGCGGCTTCCTGCCCGCATGAGGACGTGAAACGAGCTTTTCTGTTTTCCTGCTTTACCGGACTTCGTCTTGGAGATGTGCGCTCGCTGACATGGGGAAAGATTGTCAAAGCACCCGACGGCAAGACCTTGTTTGTAAGGACAAAAATGGAAAAGACACAAAAAATAGTAAACGTGCCGTTATCAAAAGAGGCTATCGACTGTCTTAACCCCAAAGAGAACAATGAAGAACCGATTTTCATGTTACCTGCCGGGACATCGAATATTGAACGGAATATAGAAAAATGGATGCAGGATGCAAAGATAACCAAACATATAACCTACCATTGCAGCCGCCATACATACGCTACTATGCTGCTGACGCTCGGTGCGGACATATACACGACATCGAAACTGCTCGGACACTCCAACGTAAACACCACATCCATTTACGCCAAGATTGTAGATAAAAAGAAAGTGGAAACGGTTAATCTCGTTGATGACTTCTTTTCTAAATAACCATAAACAGAGGGAAACAGATGAAAATAACGATACGCACAAGGGCATTGAAAACGGGAAGCCGCTCGATATACCTCGATTTCTACGAAAAGGGGGAAAGGTGGAGCGAGTACCTAAATTTGTTCCTCGTGCCGGACGATACACCCGACGCAAAGCGGCTCAATGACGCATCTATGGCAAAGGCGAACGAGATAAAATCAAAACGGCTGCTCGGCATTGACGAGGACGAAACAGAAACCGGGGGCAGTGAACCCAACCAGTTACCCAAACGGATTTTTGCCGACTGGCTTAACGATTATATAGAGGGGATCAGACGTAGCCCGTCTTACTCCCAATCAACCTATCACAATTACCGTTCTACTGTCAATATAATAAAGGCGTATTTGCAGTACCGCCGCAGACCTCGCTACCTGATGTCGAAAATAGACAAGAAATTCATTGCCGGGCTTCTCGACTTCATGCAAAATACCTACCGGAACACGAAATCACCGGACAACCCGAAAGAGATGTCGCAATGCACGTTACATCTTCATCAGGCAATACTGGTGCGTATGCTCAATGCGGCGGTAAATGAGGGGATAATGAATAGTAACCCTTTCTATGCTTTGGATAAACACGAGCGGATAGCCAAGCAACAAGCCGAAAGGGATTATCTCACGAAAGACGAACTGCTTGCGCTTGCCGAAGCTCCAACCACCAATGAAACGACCAGACGGGCGTTCCTGTTTTGCTGCTTTACCGGATTGCGGTACAGTGATGTCTGTACGCTGGCATGGCGGGATATAAAGCAAGTTGATAGCGGGCTGGTGGTTTCAATCCGTGCGATGCGAAAGACCGGAAAACAGGTAACAATACCACTAAATCAATCGGCATTGAAATGGTTGCCGGATAGAAACGGTTGCAAACCGGGGCAAAGGGTATTTGATATGACAAGCCTAAGTGCCTGCGACAGATGTCTTAAAAAGTCAGCCGTAGCCGCAGGAATAGAAAAGAACGTCAGCTACCATACCAGCCGCCACACGTTTGCCACGCTGTCACTGGCAGCCGGGGGCGACCTTTATACGGTTGGCAAGCTGCTCGGTCATACCAACATACTCTCGACACAGGTATATGCCGATGTGGTAATGGAAACCAAGATAGAAGCGGTAAACCGAATTTCGGAGTATTTTTCAATATAAACATGAACCTTTCAGTCGTGAATAGCTCTTCCAAAAGGATATAATTCAACGGATTGTAACTATCTTTGCGACTGAAACCCAAAGAAACATCAATAGAATGGCAAAAATTACAGTAAAAGACACGAGTGTCACAATTATATCAGTCAATGAAAATGATTATATCAGCCTGACAGACATAGCAAAATACAAAAGCGATGATCCGACTGCAGTTATCGGGAACTGGTTGCGTAATCGGAACACTATAGAATATCTCGGTATTTGGGAAAGTTTGTACAACCCGAATTTTAAACCCCTCGAATTCGAGGGGTTTAAAAAGGAAGCCGGGCTGAACGCCTTTACCTTGTCACCAACAAAATGGATTAGTACAACAAACGCAATAGGCATACTTTCCAAATCTGGACGCTATGGCGGCACTTATGCTCACAAGGATATAGCTTTTAAGTTTGCGAGTTGGATTTCTGTTGAATTTGAACTGTATATAATAAAGGAGTTCCAACGATTAAAAAATGAGGAACAAAAATCCCTTGGTTGGTCTGCCAAACGGGAACTGTCGAAAATCAACTACCGCATCCATACCGACGCAATCAAGCAGAACCTTATTCCGGCAGAGGTAACCGCCAAACAAGCCAGTATTATCTATGCTGATGAAGCCGATATGCTGAATGTGGCGATGTTCGGCATGACCGCCAAAATGTGGCGTGAGCAACATCCTGACCTGAAAGGAAATATTCGGGATTATGCCACGATCAACGAGCTTATTTGCTTGTCGAACATGGAGAACCTCAATGCGGTATTCATAGACCAAGGCATTCCGCAGGGCGAGCGGCTTATCAAGCTCAATCAAATAGCCATTCATCAAATGGGAGTGTTGGAGAGCGGCGATAATGAACGTAGGCTACTAAAATAAAGAAACTACTTTTAGAAGTATGACGTTTGGCAGGTTTCCCTTCCAACGAATATAAAAAACATCGGAGTGACTTTCAAACCGCTCCGATGTTTAAATCTTCAGTTATAACTGTTAGTTCACTTTACCAATACTCAATGGCTCTTTTCTCAATGTATTCTTCTGGCCATGTTTGTTTTTTCCCGATATAATTCATGTCATCATCGTAGTCGTCATATTCAGTGGCATAGCTAACCTTTCGTTCCGTCCAATTGTTTTTCTTGTCGAACTTCGTATAGGTGTAATGATAGGTGGTTACACCTTCTTCGGGATGTTCCTCTATCATGGTTGAGGGATATTTATCATTCCCCTTATATTGGTAGGTACATGTAACCATTGCCATTTGTGAACAAAACACGTGTTTGATAAGTCGTTGACTACTGTCAAACGTGTACTCGTGGTTGAGTTCAGTGTTGGTGTCCGAATCCGTATCGGAACGTAATCCGTCCTTTATTGCTATATTGACTACAGCTTTTCCCCAGCCACTTACATTATAAGATGTAGGTGTAAGATATGTGTATGTCGTTTCTTTATCAAAGCTGTTTTTCTGATATACAAGATTGCCCGACTGGTCGAATTTCAAACATTCGTGCTCCTCCGTCACCGATTTTACTTTACCCAAAAGCCCATACGTGTCCGTACCTTTATAGAGCAGTTCCTCTGCAGACTGTTTTTCTTTATTTCCGCTTGTCGAGCTTTCATTCTTCATCATGTCCTCATCATAATAACTTATAGTACGGTTAACGGTCAAGAAAGGTGTATCGCCATTTTTCGTTGACGATGAACGGTCTTGGTTGGATGTAAAACCGTCTTTTGTAGCTTTATAATAGGTACGTAAGGCAGGGATTTCGTCAAGATTTGACGGAAATATTATCTTGGCTTGTGTCCAGTTGCCTTTTTCATCATAAATATATTCATAAGTGACAGTGAATGTCATATCATCCACACGCCAACTGTTGCCTTTACTCTTATACACTCCACCTGAATAAGTCCACGTGGCTAAATCGCCATGCGAGTTGTAAGTAAAGGTACTCGTACAGGTCAATGTTTCTGTACCTTGGTCAAACTTAACGGGAATCTTTTCCACGGCCTGTGTACACAGATTGTCCGTGTAGGAAAATACCGTCACCGATTTTTCTCTTTTATACTCGCTGATGTCTTTTAAAAAGATGTTTGTGGGTTTGACGTTTTCAATCTTCTCAATCCGTCCAAGAGAATCTATTTGAAATTTGTAGAGTGTCACACCGGCTTCATTGGCTAAGGAATTTTCTTTTTCCGGCTGTATGGATTTTAAAGCTCCATTTTCATAATACTCATAGAGATAGTCCCACGTGCCCGGATTTCCTCCCCGGTCTCTTTCCCGTCGGGTTAGTCTGCCTGCGGCATCATAAATAAAACCGTTATCGTTGTACCGACGTTTATAGCGACCGTCTTCTACAGATTTGATTTTAACAAGGCTTGAATTGCTGTCATATTCAAACGAAACCACATCAAATCCGGTTGCACCAACGTTGAATGAGGTACGTCGTTGTTCTGACAAGCGACCATTAGAGAGAAACGCATACTGCGAAGAACCCGTGACTCCCCAGGCAGGATAACTGTATTCGTAAGTCACTGTCATCGGGTAGTCTCTCAATCCCATTTTTGCCCAATCTGTAGGATAATTCACAAAGTATGGCATTAAAGTTTCCATACTCATATCTAACTGCAAAGGATTGAAATAAACATACAACGGAGTATAAGGTTTGTCATTGTTCTTACCTCCGCTATCGCAACTTATCACTATACCTGCCATGAAGAAAAATGCACAAGCATAGCCTATAAAAAACTTCAATGCTCTCATTTCATTTATCATTTATGAAAAATTACAATTTAAAATTTACATACACAGCCATTTGAACACGTGCAGGCTGACCTTCCACTAAACCGGGTTTCCACTTAGGTGAAGACTTGACTACCCTTATAGCCTCGGTATTCAGATTGGCATGCACTTTCTTTAAAGCGGTCACATTCGACACCGACCCGTCTTTCTCCACTACAAAGCCGACAAGTACGTTACCCTGTATTTTTTGTTCCTTGCATATCCACGGGTAACGTATGCTTTTCGAAATATGGCTCATAAACGCTTGCATGCCGCCGGGAAATTCCGGTAGTTGCTCTATTGCATCATCGGTAGATAAGTACACTTTGTTAGGGCTTGCCTTGGGTTTTTCGGGTTCTTGTTCCGGTTCTGTTTTGTTTGTTGTCGGCATACCAAACCTTCTTGTAGAGGTATCATTACTTGTCGATTCCTTCTCTTCTTGTTCCCTAAGCAAGCTCTTTTGTAACACCTCACTGGAGATTAAAAAGCCGTTGAACTTAGAAGGAGCATAACCGGAGAAAGCCGAGACAATTTCAAAGCTAAAAGGTTTTCCTTCTTCAATGCTCGGAAAGAAATAGGCTCCTGCATTCATTAGCCGATTACCCGGCATAAGATAGAACAAGTCTATTGATAAACTGCGGCTCGCTTTCTGTGCCGTTCCCTTTATCAGAAACTTGTAACCACCATTGGCACGACCTGTACAAGTGACGCTTGTGACATGCCAATACCGATCTACCCCGGCATCACACTTAAACGGTACTTCTGTCGGGTAACTTTTCGGGGGAATAGAGAAACTTGTCTGTGCAGTGGCGGTATGAGCCATTATAAAAACTCCAAGAGTTACTATGCACAATAAAACAGATAGTTTTTTCATTCTTTATTATTATTTAAATTAGTGATTGTCTGTCTGATTTTAATAACATCTTCCGGCAAATACTTTACAATGGGTGGAAACCGGAACTGTCATTACTCCATGGGTTACCATATTGGTCAGTATAATTACATTCGCTGTATTTGGAATCTTGAGTAAGTATATACTCTTGGCCGTCAATCATTACCGAATACCGTTTCAATCCGTCATCACCGCCTGAACCTGAAGAAGAATTACTTCCTGTGTCGGCTGCATCGTTAAGCACATCCCCAAAATGAACGAATGAATCGAGCAAGCCCAAAACATTACCAATGTAAAAGCCCCATTTGGCAATATTCCACATTGTATCTGTTTCTATCCAACCAATCCATTTGATTATGAACCCTATCAGCAAAGCGATGATTCCAAGTACAAACCCAAAACCAAGCATTCTGCCAATTACCACCAATGCTATCTTGACAAGGAAGATAGCAACACCAAGAAAGAAGATCCATTTTAACCCAGTGAACCACGCAGATTCACCTTCTGTATTAAACAGCCACGAAAAAAAGTTCCACGATTCCTTTTCTGTAGAAGTACCCGTTTCTCCTTTGTCTGTTACGGCTGTCAAATACGATGTACTGACATAGCCTTGCCAGCCGTTATAATTGATATTAGCCCATCCGTTTTCTATGGAAATTACATCAACAACATTACCTTGGGATAATTGCCCCAGTACTTCACTGTTTTTGTTAGCCGAAGCACGTACATTAAGCCCATTTGGAGCAGTCACAAGGTAATAATCAGCAAAGGCTTCTGTACATAGGAAAAAACTCATGAATAGGACTAAGATTGATTTTGTTATGTCGTTGTGGCACAGTAACATTTTTCCCGACATACAAATGTTTTTAAGGAATCCAAATCTGTTCATCATTTATTTTTATGAACTCCGCAGTCCTTAGAGCTATTTTGTTAAACCACGAAGCGTGGAACTGCAAATGCCACGTTCTAAGTCGGAGGTCGTAGGAATAACCTTTATTCAGAGTATGGTAATAGCAGCCCACGCTATGGCGTGAGAAACCATTACGCTTTTCCCTCTGAATAGTCTTGAATTTCCTACGTTCCCGACTTCGAGATAAGCATAACGCTTCTTTCTTTTTCTAATATGTCTTGGAAAGAGTTGCCTCAATCCAAATGCAAAGGTACATAAAAAAGTGTAAATCATGTATTTTATTGCTGTCTTTTATTGTCGTGTGTGGCTATTATCTTTTCAACCCGTTATTGTCTCGTTCAATTTTCCAGCCATACGCCCCATTTGCTACATCGGCAACCTCATTTCGGGTTTGTCGATGTTTTATTTCGTCAAAAGGCTGTCGGCTTTCCGTATAGTCACAAAGCCATTCGCCGATTGATTTCTGCTGTTCGGTCGTTTCGCCATATTCCTGCATGACACTCTTAATGTCGGCGGCTTCGGACGGTGCAAAGACCTACTTGTGCTCTTGCCGTTTACCGTCCACACCTTTGGGGATTCTTTTCTTGGTTCATTTGCTTCAATTTTTGGATTTCTTTCTAACAGCTTTGACCTGTTCCCAGAATATAGTCAGCGTGGAATCTGCGCCGACAGTTTCCGTCAGTCTCTCGTAAGCCCCCACGGTAACAGCCAGCTCCGGGTATAATTCGTTGAGCATAATAGTAGTCACTTGATGTTTGTCGGCAATCGTTTTCAACCGTCTGTTTTCTTCCCGGTATTCATGCCATTGCAACCAACTAAGGGCAAACAGCGTAAAGAACACGAGCGTACAAGCGATGCCAGCCCATGCGTAGGGATTCTTATACCAGCCGTCAGGAATTTTGCGCCATAAGGATTTTATCCGCTTGGATATGAGATTGAATTTTAACGGGTGCAGAAATCCATTCGTCTGCCGTTGGTTTTGTTGTCCGTTTTCCGAAATCCTGTTGCCTTCATCTATATGCTCCGCCAGCATCTTGCGTATGTCTGACAAGAGGTCTTTCGTGGTCGGTATGCCGCGTTCGCGCATATCCTTCTCGTCGGCTTTGGTGTATGCCAGCCAACTGACAACCATTTCATCGCCCAATGATTTTTTGTAGTCCTCTATGGCGTCCTTGCTCTTGAAAATCTCATTGATGTTCTCCGGCGTGCTGCCGCCAAAGAAACGTATGACAGGCTCCAGTTTCACCGCCAACCTTTTCACCGCCTCGTCCTTGTCCGAAGCGTCCTTTGCTTCCAACTTCGCCTTGACGGCCTCGATGTCCTCTGCCAAAGCCCCTATGAGGTCTATGAGATTCTGCATTTCGTCTTTCATTTTCTTCTCCTTCTTGGTTTAAGTTTATCCTTTTCCTTGTCATTCTCGCCCCAGCCGCTTTCATTTCCTCCACCTCCGCCGCCGGATGATACCTTGGCTTGGTGTGGTTGGACGCACAACTCGACAAGCACGCCGATACCCGCTTGGACTATGTTTGCACCTGAACCGGTATCGGCAAAGTCCCCGTTGCCGTAGAGTTCTGCATGATTATCGATATAAGTGGGGTTCGCAGCCTGTTCAAACGGTTCATCCGTATATATGGCCGCCTTGTCTGCCCCGGCTTCATCCATTTGCCGGGTGTTGTCACGCAGGTTGTTTCTCCATTCCACATTGTTAATGACACGTCCGCCCAACAGACTGTCTATTTTATAAAATCCCATGCTCCGGTCGATCCGTGAGCCGCTGAACGAGACCTCGTTTTTGGTGAACGACACGCCGATGATTTTGCCGTTTCGACGGTCAAACTTGAAGCTGGTTTCAATACCCTGTCGGGTCAGCCTTTCGCACAATTCCGCCCAACTGCCGCAACGTGGCAAGGCAGCTTTGATAGCATCATAGATCTGGTATTTCACCTTGTCCTTGCCACGTAACCGGTCACGTTTCACTTTCATCTTGCCCTTGGCGAAATGCAGCCCGTACTCCCGTGTGAGAGCCTTGCATACCGCCACGTTGCGTATGGCATCGTTCCTGTCACTTATGGTGTTCCCGTCGTTGTCCACCCTGTTGGTCACGATGTGCATGTGTTGGTGTTTCTTGTCGGTGTGTCGGCACACGATATACTGGGTGTTCACAATGCCCATGCGTTGCATGTACTCACGGGCTATTTCGACCATAAGAGCATCCGTTATCTTGGGTGTATCCTCGTGGGCGAAGTCCAGCGATATGTGGTACACCGGATTTTTCAGCCTGCGTCCCGGTTTATCGTCCGCCTGCCCCTGCATACTTCTGGCGATGGTGGCGTTGCTGTCAAGCCGCACGTCCTTGCTGTCGATGAGTTTTGCTTTTTTCGGGTTGTTCACGTAGTTTACCAGCTTGGCGAAGCTCGCCCGTTTCTTCAAGTCGCCCATCATATCCTCGCGATGATTCTATTGAACTCGTCCAGCAAGGCGGTGATTTTTTCCTTGGTTCTCGGAAATCCCTGCTGGTGCGCCATCTTCGCCAACTGGTTCAGGTTGTTGCAACCTCCCTCCAGCATCCGTATCTGTTTCCTGTCCTCCTGTGTCCGTGCCGCCGTGACCTTTCCCTGTAAAAGAAGATCACGCAGGAAATGCGACGGTTTCTTTCCGGCATCGGCTATCCGTTTCATGACGGTTTTCCATTCGGCAAGCGTGAGCCTCGTGGACAGGGTCTTTGTCCGTGCCTTGCCTTTCGCCGATTTCGGCCTTCCTCCTTTATGTGAATTTTCATTATCTGTCATACGCCTGTTGTCATCGGTTATAATTGGAATGGTGTTTTAGGGCTGTGATTGTGCCTGCTGTTATCCGCATGGCATAGGTCGCCATCTGTGGCGTAGTTTTCGTGGACGAAAACATTAACTTGCCAGCCCCAAAACACACCACTGTAAATGTGCCACTCTCTGCCATGTCTGCCATTTATATATAAGAGGAATTGCCATCAGACAAGGTCTGTTCGCCCTGCATGGCTGGTGGCTTGCTTTCCGTATAAGCGGCGGTCAAATCATCATTTTTCAATATCGCTTGTCGGGGTGATATTAGGTCTGCTTTTTCTTTCCCTATTATTGTTTTTGCAAAATTCCCTGCCTCCTGCCGAGAGTTGAAGATGTAACCGCCGCCCCCGAAGTCGCTCCAATAGCCGTGAAATTCACGTGCAGTTTGGACGAATTTTCTCTCTCCAGCGGTCTCAATGTCATTTGTGAACAGCACAGCGAAAAGTATTGTTCCGTTCCTTGTGTGTATCCTTTGCTCGATAGAGTAAGAGGCATTTCCTTGTTCTTGCTCCAAAACTGCAACGCCGTTTTCGGCATGGTTTTCCGACAAGGCTTGCATCGTACCCGTATCGTTCTTGACGGTATCTGCTTCCGTAATACATTCCGGTGTAGGCAATGCTTCATTAGTTTTTCCGTTTTCATGCGGCTTGCGTTTGCGCTTCGGGGTGTCTTTCGGCACGACTGAAGCCGAGAGCCAAGCGTTTATTTCCGAGCGTAGGAAATAGAGCTTGTTACCCTGCTTGCGATAAGGTATTCTATGGTCAGAAGTCATTGCGTAGATAGTGGAAACAGATTTGCAGAGCATGGCGGCAATATCCTCCACTGTCATTATTTCCGGTTTGGTTTCAGCAGAGGAGATGAACCGCTCAAACATTGCTGTAAGGCGGTCTATTTTCGCATGGAGTTCTGCTACTGTCCGTGGGAGACCGTCAAAAGAAAAATCGTTTTTTTCTGTTTCTGTCATACATGAGGGATAAAAAATTAGTCTTTGCTTGCAAGATTACGCATGATCGCTCTCGCTTCTTCTGAAATCTGCGCTTGTGAGGCAACAGGGTTTTGCCGTAACCATTTCAACAGTTCCGTTTTCTCGAAATACACCATTTTGTTGTTGGGCTTGAAATACGGGATGATTTGATTGTGCGTCATCTTGTAAAGTGAACTTTTGGAAATACCAAGAAATAGTGCCGCTTCCTCAAGGTTAAGAACTTCTTTTGCGGCATAGACAACGTTCTTTACGTTCTCCAGCTCCTTTTTCAGCCCGTCCACCGTCTTTCGGAGCAAGGCGGTTTCGTTCGGGTTCTGTTCAGTTTTACACATAATCGTTTTTTATAAATATTGTTTTGCTACTATTTGTTTTTCGTTGCTTTTGCTTCGATTCATCAGGACAAAATTAAGTCGAAAAGTATCGGAAAACAAGAGGTTGTAAATAGTTTAACGTGTTATATATTAGTATTTTACAGTGTGTTGTACAAACAATTCTGTGGCTGATTTTATGTTGATTGCAATACTTCTGTGTCACATGAATACCCGGTAATATCGCCAATCGGTTTTTATATATATCGCTTGTGCAAAGGCTTGTAATCCGGCAGAAATTTGTTATTTTTGCCACATCCTTATATGTCGGTTCAGCCGGACAAAAGTCTGTCATGACGGGGAATAAAAAGAGGATTGTTATTCCAGTCAAATGTCCATAGTGAAAAATGAGGATTTAACATTTGCGTTCCCGTAATCAGGCTTTGGCAGACCAGAAAGCTCTCTCGAAAACAGACGCAACATTTTAGGATATTTTTGTTGCAGATTTGTTGCGCACTCCTAAATAGATAGTGCCTTACGATTGATATACAGAGAGTTATAAAATATTGCAATCTTACGAAGTAGAGCATCGCACCATAAAAATGTACAGTCAGATACCTTGTCAGCCATTTCGCCCAAGCTCCTTCCCATTTGGGCAAAAGGCTGAAAGCCCATTGTATCGGTCCGAAAATCGTGAGCATTCCGAGCAGGATTTGCTGGCAGTAAATCGTAGCCCACCAGCCTATGCGAAACACAATTAAAGCTATGAGCATCACGATTTTATCTATTCCTACAACAATCCCGGAAGTAAGTGAAGTGAACCAAAGTTTGGCTGCATCCTTTTCCATATTGGTCACTTCGTCCACCCCGGTCTGTTCCATAGTGGCTTCTATCAGATTAGGGTCGGAAGTTCCGCTGTGTGCCACATCCGCCTGTGCTTGTAGGCTGGTGTACATCGTATCTCTTGCATAGATGAGTTGCTGCACCTCCTGAAATTTATCCTCTATCTGTGTGGCTTCTGCCTGATACAGGTCATGAGTATAAGAGCCAATACAATTCGGGATATAGGATAGGAAATCCAACACGCACCAGTTACTCCCACTGTTTACCATACCCGTGTCTGCCGGAGGATACCACCAGCATAGGATAATTGAAATCGCCAATGGCTTGAACAACTTCATGATATCCAGCGGTTCATTCTTGACCATCATCTTATACGCCATGCCTGCTGCCATGACGATTGCAAACAAGGCCGCGAGTGCCATACACATCTGGAGAATCCACCAATTATCCCAAGCGGGTCTAACCATCGGAAATGAAAGGATAGCAAGGTGATGTAATATCACTGATTTACAGTCTATTAGGAATGAAAGCCGATTTAGGATTGGTTCGTTATTCTTTCCTAAATTAGCGGATTGTTTACCCACTTTTGTCTCGTTTTTGTCCCTCGCTGTATTATCTTTGTATCGCAAGTTAAATGCTTGATAATCAGTGATAAAAGAATATATTAACATCAGAAAAGAAAGAAAATAAAATGGGACGAAAGAAGAAAGAAATCCGTTTGAAAGAGCCTGTTCGTATTCGTGAGAAGAAAATCTCTGGCGGAAACATCAGCCTCTATCTCGACATTTATCAGAATGGATTGCGCAAGAAAGAGACTTTGAAACTCTATCTTGTGCCAGAAATCAACGCTGCTACCAAGTTGCAAAACGCCAATACAAAAAAGTTGGCAGAGCAAATCAAGGCGCAGCGCATTCTTGACATCCAGAGAGAGGGTCTTGTGGATTGGGACAAGGTGAAGAAGTCACGCATGACACTTACCAAGTGGATGGATGACTTTGTGAAGTACAATGCCGAGTTGTCTGAGTCTTCCATGAAGACCAAGCGCAACACTCATGCTCGCATTGACCAATACCTAATATATATAGGCAAGCCAGAGTTTCTGTTGAAAGACGTGGATAAGGAGTTTTGCAAAGGCTTCATTACTTTTTTGAAGACTTGCACCTACAATGATGGAAAGAAACAACTCAGCACCACCACTTGCCGTATGTTCGTCAACTATTTCGGCTCGTCATTGGCAAAGGCAGTAAGGGACGGACTGATTGAGCAAAATCCATTCTTGCTGTTGGAGGCAAAGGAGAAGCCACAGAAGCGAGTGGCTGAGCGTGAGTTTCTGACGATAGAGGAAATAAAGAAGGTGATGAACACACCATGCCGTTATGAACTGGTGAAGAAAGCCTTTCTGTTCTCCTGTTTCACTGGTCTGCGATATAGCGACATGAAAGCCTTGAACTGGAGTGAAATCCACAAGGCTGCTGACGGCAAGACAGAATACATTGACCATATCCAAGTCAAGACCAAGGATAGAGTAACCATCCCCTTGTCGGAAGAAACAAAGAAGTGGATGCCTAAAAGAGAGGAAGGCATAGACAACATCTTCCACAACTTGACAATCACATCTACAACTGTAGAAGTGGTGCTGAAAGAATGGATGGAGGCAGCAGGTATAACCAAACATATAACCTACCATTGCTCACGACATACGGCGGCTACGATGCTCCTGACCCTTGGTGCAAGTATCTATGTAGTAAGCAAGATACTCGGACACAAGAGCATCAAGATGACGGAGATTTACGCCAAGATTGTTGACAAGAAGAAGTTGGAAACCGTGAACCTCGTGAACGGAATATTTGACCAAATACCAGTAATACAATGAAGATAGAAATCAAGGAACGTAAGCTGACGGAAGGCAAAAGAGCCTTATATCTGGAATACTACGAGACTGGCTTCCGCAAGAGAGAAAATTTGCACCTCTATCTTTTACCCGATGATGCCGTTGGTGCTGCAAAGCACAATCGGCTTACATACAACAAGGCTATGGAGATACGAGCAGAGCGCATCCTCACCCCTCCTGTATTGGAGAAAGAGAATGCCAAAAGCGAAGAACAAGGCAACGGCTTGACTTGGCTGCAATGGTGCGATGACTATATCAAATGGTCTGTTGATTGTGGCAACTGCAAGAAGATGATAGGTCATAAGAATGTTGTCCGCAAGCGTATCGCCACTTATTTACGAAGAGTAGATAAGAAAGACATCCTGCTGAAAGATGTCAGTAAAGATGAAATTTGCGGTCTTTTTGATTATATGCGCAACAAGTATCGCAACAAACGCCAAATCAAGACCAACGGAGGACGGTTGGCTGATTACTCATTACTGTTGTTTGAGGAAACTGTCAAAGCGATATTTAACAAGGCTATGCGTGAAGGACTTGTAAAATTCAATCCTGTACACAGTCTAAACAAGTTGGAACGCTTCCATGCTCCAGACAAACACAGAGAGTATCTTACGCCCGAAGAACTCACACGTTTCCTGGCGGTGGAAGCTGAATGTGAGAATGAACGAACCGTACAACTGGCATTTGGCTTATCATCCATGACTGCCCTTCGCCTTGGCGATATGCAGCATCTAAGGTGGTGTGATATTAAAATGATAGATGGCGTGCCGACAATCAGCATCATACAGCGAAAGACAAAGCGTCCTGCCATTATTCCGCTCAATGAAATGGCGCAATCGTTGTTGCCACCTCGGACGGATGACAATCCGGAAAGTCTTGTGTTTCACCTTGTCAAGAAGTCAGACAACGTATCGAAATACGTAAGAAGACTTAAAGAAAAGGCTGGCATAGAAAAGGATTTGACCTACCATTGCTCACGGCATACGACAGCATCGTTGGCTATCTCTGCAGGAGCAGACATATCAGCAGTGAAGGATGTTTTGGGACATGGAAGCATCACTTCAACCGAAGTTTATGCAAAAGTGGCTCTTGAAAAGAAGATAGAGGCGGTCAATCTGTTTAATGGCGTGTTTGATTGAGACATACAGCAGAGTGCGAACAACGGAGAAGTCTTACTTCTTCCCTTTTGTTAGAAAATTGCCGTCAGGCTGTATTCAAAAAACGCTTGTGTTCAAATAAATCTGCAAGACTTATCTGGACACAGGCTTTTTCATGTTCAATTTAATCTTTGATAAAGATGACAACAGGAGTAATATACGCTCGTGTCTCCAGTATTGGTGACAGACAGAGCACGGAAAGGCAGGTCAAGGACTTGTCGGAGTATGCAAAATATAAGGGTATCGAAGTCTGCAAGGTCTTTGAGGAACACATCTCTGGCGCAAAGAAGAATGATGAACGTCCAGTGTTGTGTGAGGCAATGGAATACTGCAAGGCGAACCGCATTGGGATCCTACTTGTCAGTGAATTGTCAAGATTGGGTCGCAATGCGTTTGAGGTGCTTGCCTCTGTCAAGGAACTCATAGACTGTGGCATCAACCTCTACATACAAAAGGAACAATTTACATTATTGGACGATGAAGGACATCCGTCCCTCTTTGCCCCGATAATGATAGCCACGCTTTCGACCTGTGCGCAATTGGAACGTGACAATATCTCATTCCGATTGCAGTCAGGAAGGAAGCGGTATATAGAGAACGGTGGAAAACTCGGACGCAAAGTAGGCTCAGTAAAAACGGAAGAACAAATAAGAACCGAATATAGGGAAGTTATTAGTTTGCTCCGCAAGGGGTATTCCATTAGGGATGTGGCAAAGTTGAGTGGAAAGGGCGTGAGTACGGTGCAACGAGTGAAAATAATTATAAATGGGTAATATTAACTTCTATTAATGCAAATAAAAACGATAAAAAGTTAAAATCGACATTCACGATGCTTATTCTCAAACGAAACATTGGTATTTTGGAATAAAAATTGTACCTTTGCAGCAACAGTTCCTGCCACGCCTCTTCTTGAAAGCGTACCACGGCAGGACTTCGTGTTTTATAAAGGTAGTATGCAGTATACAAAGCAAGCCATGGATTTTGATTGTCAGCTTCATATTTTGAAAGAACGTGGACTGACAGTTGAGAATGAAGAAGATGCTCTAAAATTTCTTCATTCGGTTAGTTATTTCCGTTTTGCAAACTACCTACAACCTATGGAGCAAAGCACAGAGTCTCATCAGTTTTTACCAAATAGCAGTTTTACTTTTGCTACAAAACTATATGTTTTTGACCGAGAATTGCGCTCTTTGGTTTTTACCGCAATCCAAGATATAGAAATTGCTTTTCGCACTCGAATCATTCATTATTTTTCTATGGAGCATGGGCCGTTTTGGTTTATGGATTCCAACAAGTTTAAAAATCAGAATATTTTCAATTCCTGTCTTGATAATATTGCAGCCGAGGTAAATAGGTCAAGAGAAGATTTTATAGCCGAATACTATAGCAACTATACCGCTCCATCGTTTCCACCAGCATGGAAGACATTGGAGGTAGTTTCTTTTGGTACACTATCCAAGTTGTTTTGTAATTTCAAGGATAACTCTGTAAAGAAGAAAGTGGCAAAAGAATTCAAACTTCCACTATATTTGTATTTGGAGAATTGGATAAAATGTATAGCTGTGTTGAGAAATGCTTGTGCTCATCACGCTCGTATTTGGAACAGACGTTTCCCAACAATGCCTATAATGCCTGAATATTTACCTTCTTCATGGGTTGTAATAGGCAATTTTCGTCCCAATAAGTTATATCATCAATTATGCTGTCTTGCATATTTGGAGCAATCTATAGCAGCAAACGGTAACTTTTCCAAGCGTCTTTTGGTTCTTATGGAGAAAAATGAGAACATTAATACTCGTTCCATGGGATTTCCACAAGAGTGGAAAAATGAACCATTATGGAATATGTAACGCCCTAAATTATCTTGTATAACCGGACACAAAAAGTTGCGTTAACACTTTTGTAATATATAGGAGTAAGACAATAAATGTTCTTGCTCCTTTTTTTATTTCTGTAGCAACCTTTGTTACATAACATTGCGACTGCGTAATTGTTTATACTTCCATATACAGCAATAATAGTCTCTTAAATGTTAAAATCGGACAGTATTGACAGAAAATCCAAGTAAGCCTTGCTTATTTTGAAGAAAATTTGTTATCTTTGCGGTGGCCCTCGAGTCTGTGCGTCAATTTGGCTTTGCTCAATGTCGATACACAGTCAGCCTACGCCGAGCTGAAAGCTGAGAAGTCCAAACAACTTTCTCGGTAATAAGCGGGCAATGTTTGTGCACGTCAAGACCACATACTGATTTCATAGGCTTGCATATTTGGGGTTAATATTCTTCCCAAAGATAAATATAATTTGTGACTTAGAGCACGTTGATGCAAGATTTTAGGTATCATTTTAACTCAAGCAGCGAGCACTCGGAGATATTCATTTCTGTTTCTATCCCAACTGGCTTATAATTCGGAAATTTTATCTAAATTTGTATCAAAAAGTATTCAACTTAATATTATAAAATATGAAAAGATTATTTTTATGCTCATCATTTGCTGATGTTGCTAATCTATTTG
>OGID01000044.1_pt1 | contig 55626 bp, 48 predicted proteins | sample 1571731 | NCBI WGS metagenome assembly OGID01 (sample SAMEA2582019, study PRJEB24529) | metagenome | biome: Human gut stool | place: China | collected 2011 | reverse complement strand
GACCTGCCCGGCGGAGTCCGCGCGGCCACGGCAAAGCGGGGCGGCGTGACGGTGACGCGGGTGGAGATCGCCCGGGAGGGCCTCGAAAAGCCCCGGGGGCGGTACGTCACGCTGGAAGTCCCCAGCGTCAGTGTGCTGGACGAGCGGGACGCCGAGGTCATCGAGCAGGCAGCGGACGAGCTGCGGGCGCTTCTGCCGCCGGAGGGGCCGGTGCTGGTGCTGGGTGTTGGCAACCGCCGGGTCACCGCCGACGCCCTCGGCCCCCGCACCGCCCAGAAAATTTTTGTCACGATGGGCGCAGGCTGTCCGCCGGTGAAGGGCATCCGCCCGGTGGCGGCGGTGGCCCCGGGCGTCTCGGCCTCCACCGGTCTGAGCCTGCAGCAGCTGGCCGGTGCGCTGGTGCGGGAAGTGCGGCCCACGGCCCTCATCTGCGTGGACAGCCTCTGCTCGTCGGAACCCCAGCGTCTGGGCCGGACGCTGCAGTTCTCCGACACCGGCCTCTGCCCGGCCCAGCCCGGCAGCAGCAAGCATCTGGACGCGGCCCGTCTGGGTCTGCCGGTCATCGCGGCGGGCATCCCCACCCTGATGATGGCGCAGGAGGGCAAAGACCTCGTGGTGACGCCCCGGGAACTGGACAGCGTCATCGCCCACGGGGCCGCCCTGCTGGGCGCGGCCATCAACCGCGCCTTGCAGCCGAGGCTCAGCATCGCCCAGCTCTGCTGGCTGGTGGGATAAAACCAGGCCGTCCATCATATTGTATGGATAAAACAAAAGGGGAGGGGGCAGTCTATGCGCTATGGCGAGGCCGGGCAGAGCCATCTGCTGCCCTTTCTGGGCGCAGCGGCCCTTTTTGCGGCTCTGACCATCACGGCCCACAGTGTTGTGCTGGGGCTGGCGGCGGTCATCGCTGGGCCTGTCCCGGCGGCGCAGACGGCGCTCTCCCTGAGCCGAAAGGCCGTCTCCGGCGCGGCACAGGAGGCCGCATCTGTGGCCGAAGCCGCCCCTGAAAGCACCGGGACTGCCGCCTCTCAGCCCGAAGCCGCCGCCCCGACAGGCGGCATCGAAAGCTATCTTGTGGAGCTTCTGGGTGACGACGCCCGGCCCGAAGGTGCGGGCGCAGTGATTGAAAAAAATTACCCGCAAGGCAGCGGTGAAAAGTACGTTGCCTGCGGCGCGGGCAGCATCAAGAACAACACCCGACAGACTGCGGCGGACATCGCGGCAGAGATACAGGCCCCACTGCCCTTTGGCGTCGAAAAGGACAGCCCTGACCCGCAGATCCTCATCATGCACACCCACGCCACTGAGGACTACCGCCTCTCGGCGGGACTGTGGTATTCGCCCGGCGACGGCGCCCGCACCACCGACACGAATCGGAATATGTGTGCCGTGGGCCGGGTGATGGCCGACACCCTCAACGCCGCCGGGCTGAACACTCTCCACGACGAGACCCTGAACGACTACCCCAGCTACACCGGCAGCTACGAGAACAGTCGGGCCGTCGTCCAGCGGTATCTATCCCAGTACCCCAGCATCAAGGTGGTGCTGGACGTCCACCGGGACGCCATCGAGACAGAGGGAGGTTCCCGGATGGCCCCGGTCTGCACCGTGAACGGGCGGCAGGCCGCGCAGGTCATGATCATCTGCGGGTGCGACAACGGCGGCAGCGTCCGGCTGCCCGGCTGGCGGCAGAACCTCCGTTTCGCCGCCGCATGGGAGCGGAGCATGGAGGGGATGTACCCCGGGTTCACCCGGCCTGTGCTGTTCAGCTACCGCTTTTATAATCAGGACCTCACCACCGGCAGTCTGCTCATCGAGATAGGAGGCCACGGCAATAACCTCAACGAGGCCCTCTACGCCGGGCAGCTGGCGGCCAACGGCCTTGTGCAGGCGTTGCTTAGCCCGGATACTTGACGAAACGGCGGCAAAGTGCTATATTTTACTGGTAAATGCAGTGATTGGGAAAAGTAGCGCATCACAACGCCACAGAGAGCGCGGCAGAGCTGGGAGCCGTGCGCGGACGGTGCGTGAACGAACACCCGGGAGCAGCAAACTGAACAGGGCGCAGGGATAAAAATGCGCCGCCAGTAGGTGCGCCGCAGGCTCAGCGTTAACGGAGCAGCGCTTTTACTTGAGCGCGTGAGCGACCGGACACTTCCGGTAATTCAGGTGGCACCGCGGACATTACAAGACAGCTTGTTCGCCCTGAACTTTCAGGGAGAAAAGCTGTCTTTTTACTTTATATCGGAGGTAATCTGAAAATGGAACGCACTGAGATCGTTTCGCTGTACAAGAACACCCCCGCCGATGGTACGGTCGTCACCGTATGCGGCTGGGCAAAGAACATCCGCGACTCCAAGAACATCGGCTTCATCGCCCTGTCCGACGGCGGCTGCTTCAAGACCCTGCAGGTCGTGCTGGAAGCCGGCAAGCTGGCAAACTACGATGAGGTCGTCCACACCGGCCTGTACAGCAGCCTGCGCGTCGTGGGCCGCATCGTGCTGACTCCGCAGGCAAAGCAGCCCTTTGAGCTGAACGCTGATTCCGTCGAGATCCTGGGCGACTGCCCCGCCGACGAGTATCCGCTGCAGAAAAAGAAGATGAGCATGGAGTATCTGCGCACCATGCCCACCCTGCGCCCCCGCACCAACACCTTCAACGCCGCTTTCCGCGTCCGCAGCGTGGCTGCTTACGCCATCCACAAGTTCTTCCAGGAGAACGGCTTTGTCTACGCCCACTCTCCGCTGCTGACCGCTTCCGACTGTGAGGGCGCTGGCGAGATGTTCCGCGTCACCACCCTCGACCTCGACAATGTCCCCAAGAACGAGGACGGCACCGTCGATTACACCAAGGACTTCTTCGAGAAGCCCGTCAACCTGACTGTTTCCGGCCAGCTGGAAGCCGAGGCCATGGCAATGGCGTTCGGCAAGGTGTACACCTTTGGTCCCACCTTCCGCGCGGAGAAGAGCTTTACCACCCGCCACGCCGCCGAGTTCTGGATGATCGAGCCGGAGATGGCGTTCTGCGATCTGAACGGCTACATGGACACCGCCGAGGCCATGACCAAGTACGTGATCCGCTACGTTCTGGACAACTGCCCCGATGAGATGGCTTTCTTCAACCAGTTCATCGACAAGGGCCTCATCGAGCGCCTTGAGCTGGTGGCAAACAGCGAGTTTGGCCGCATCAGCTACACCGACGCCATCGAGATCCTGAAGAAGAACAACAAGAAGTTCCAGTTCCCCGTGGAGTGGGGCGTGGACATCCAGACCGAGCACGAGCGCTACCTGACCGAGGTGGTGTTCAAGAAGCCTGTCTTCGTCACCGACTACCCGAAGGAGATCAAGAGTTTCTACATGAAGCAGAACGCCGACGGCAAGACCGTCGCCGCAGCCGATATGCTGGTCCCCGGCATCGGCGAGCTCATCGGCGGCAGCCAGCGTGAGGAGGACTACGACAAGCTCGTGACCCGTATGGACGAGCTGGGTCTGGACAAGTCCAGCTACGACTGGTACCTGAACCTCCGCAAGTTCGGCGGCGTGGAGCACGCAGGCTATGGTCTGGGCTTCGAGCGCATGATCATGTACCTCACGGGCATCCAGAACATCCGTGACGTGCTGCCCTTCCCCCGCACGGCTTACGGTTTCTAAGATAGAGCACACGATGACCGGACTGCTGCTTTTCGCAGCGGCCCGTTTTTTGGTTAGCGTCCTTGCCCTCTCCGTCACGGCTGACGCCGCGCCACCTCTCCCAAAGGGAGAGGCATAAGGCTTCCCGGCAGGCAAAAGGCTCTCCCTTTGGGAGAGCTGGACGCGAAGCGGCCTGAGAGGGCAAGCCGCCTTTACATTTTTCAACAAGGAGAGCAAAACAAGTGGAAAACATCGCCCCGGCATTGCTGGAATGGTTCTACAAGAACCAGCGCATCCTGCCCTTCCGCACCGACCCCAGCCCCTACCACGTCTGGCTCAGCGAGATCATGCTGCAGCAGACCCGCGTCTCGGCGGCGCTGCCCTATTATGAGCGCTTCCTCGCCGCCCTGCCGGATATTCCTGCGCTGGCGGCGTGCGAAGAAGAAAAGCTCCACAAGCTCTGGGAGGGGCTGGGCTACTACAGCCGGGTGCGCAACCTGCAAAAGGCCGCCCGCATCGTCTGTGAGCAGTACGGCGGGCAGCTGCCAGCCGACTACGACGCCCTCCGCGCTCTGCCCGGTATCGGGGACTACACGGCGGGAGCCATCGCCTCCATCAGCTTCGGGCTGGCTGTCCCGGCGGTGGACGGAAATGTGCTGCGGGTGTTTTCCAGACTGTATAATGACCCTGGCATTATTACAGAACCGGCGGTAAAACGAGCTTTTACGGCCCGGGTCATGGAGCATCAGCCCCCCGAAAAGGCAGGAGACTACAACCAGGCTCTGATGGAGCTGGGCGCACTGGTCTGTGTGCCGAACGGCGCACCGCTCTGTGAGCAGTGTCCGCTGACCTCTCTGTGTGAAGCCCGCAGGGCCGGTACGGCGCTGGAACTGCCCCATAAGGCTGCGCCCAAAGCACGGCGCATCGAGCCGGTGACGGTAGTGCTGGCCGAAGATGCCGAAGGACGCTTCCTGCTGCAGCAGCGGCCCGAAAAAGGTCTGCTGGCCGGTCTGTGGCAGCCGCTTCTGTGGGAGGGCGAAGCCCTCAGCGCCGAAGAAGTCTGCGGCCGGCTGGAAGCGCTGGGCCTTGCCTGTGAGGGCATCGAACCTCTGCCGGCGGCAAAGCATATTTTCAGCCACATCGAGTGGCGGATGGGCGGCTATTCTGTCTGCGTCGGCAGTGCGGAAGCCCCGGCGGGCTGTGTCTGGGCCAGCCGCGAACAGCTGCAGAACGAATACACCCTGCCCGGCGCATTCAAGGCGTATAAGAAAAAGCTGGGACTCTGAAAAAAGCAAAATTTTGCCTTTTTGGTTGTAATTTTCGTGAAGTCCGGGTATAATAGTTTCAGAATAGACCGAGCCTGTGCCGCGGAACGACCGCTGAAAATAGCTGGACCGCTGGTTCGACCAAAAAGGAGTGTGCTGAACCTATGAAGAAATCCTGTCTGATTGCTGTTATCGCAACGCTGGCTGCTGTGGCTGGTGCGCTGGCTGCTGTGGCTGTTTATCTGCGCCGCCGTGAGAAGGAGCTGGACGAGTACGAGCGTCTGCTGTTCGGCGAGGATACCGCCGCCCCCGCTGAGGAAGAGCCTGCTGAGGCCGAAGACGAGGCTGCAGAAGAGGCTGCTCCCGCTGAGGATACTGCCGAATAACGCGGGCCGAAACAGAACAAAATGACGAAGGGCGCACCGGCAGTCTGTAACAGGGCTGTGCCGGTGCGCCTTTTTATATCTGCAAATATAGGAAAAGCGGGCTTGCCCTCTCCGTCACGTCTGCGGCGTGCCACTACCCGGGTTGCGGCACCCAGCATCCGCTTCGTGCTTAAAAAGCACTTGCGTCTTGCTGGCCACTGCCCCAACAATGATTCCCTGTTTCCGCCACTGGCGGCGGTCATCATTGTTGCTCCCAAAGGGAGAGGCTATGGCCTGACGGTCACGTTTTTGGCTCTCCCTTTGAGGAAAGACTTCCCCCGGCCGGGGGAAGATGTCGCGCAAGCGACAAAAAGGGGAATCTGTCACCGAAGGTGACGGAGAGGGCGAGGCCGCTGCAAGAGGAGAGATAGATATATGAAGCGGCTTTTATTATGGCTCATCGGCGTCGCGCTGGGCGTCGTGGTGCTGCTTGCGGCGGTGCTGGGCGTGAGTTATTCGTTCACCTCGGAGGGCGCGAAGCCCGCGTCTGAGGTGCAGTTTGCCGGGCAGGAGCTGGAGCCCAACGGCTGGTGCTGGCAGGTTCCGTTGCTGGGCGGGCAGGTGGATAAAGTCTTCGCCAGCCCCCGCACCCTGACGGTGCAGAAGCTTGGCGTCCTCTACGACGCCCACCCGGCCTTCGCCCTGCCGGACTGGTACAGCTACGGCCCGCTGACCATCACCGACAGCGCGGGCAATGTGGTCTTCGAGGGGACTGCGGCCACCTACGACGATTTTTTGTTTCCGGCCAACGGCGACTATAAGGCCGAGCTGACCGTCTGGCGTCTGCCGGAAAATATGCTGGCCACCCAGTTCGAGGGCGGCAGCACCGGCCAGCTCCGGCGGAACGCCCGGCTGGAAAAGCCTGCCCGGCCCACCGGCTGGTACTATTACTCTTTCCGGTTCACCCTGCAGGCAAGCGCCGAGGTGGAGCTTTCCGCCGAACGGATGGAGCAGGGCGGCACGGTGGCCGCGGCTTTCACCGGCATGGTGGGCGAGACAGCTCCCACGGTGGAAACAGACCTCGGCAATGTGCAGGCTGTCCGTCTGGGCAGCGGGTGGCGCGCCTATATCCCGGCGGCCTACAATGCCGCTGCCGGTGCGCATGAAGTGACCTTTACCGTGGGCGGCGAGACGGTGGTGAAGAACATCACCGTCATCCCGAAGGACTTCGGCACGGTTGAGATCGAAGCCGAACCGGAAGCCTCCGAAGCTGCCAACACCGAGTTCCGCAACGCCGTCTGGCCCCTCTATGAGCAGCCCGCCCGCGAAAAGCTGTGGAGCGGCGGCTTTGCCTGCCCGGCGGAGAATTACATGACCCTCGTGGACTTCGGCCAGACCAAAGTCACCGGCGGCAAGCAGGGCAGCAGATCGAACTCCACGAAACTCTACACCATCCCGGGCGACCCCTGCCGCGCCCCCGCCAACGGCGTCGTGGTGCTGGCCCGGAACCTTGCCCTCACCGGCAACACCGTCGTCATCGACCACGGCTGCGGGCTGCGCAGCTACCTCTACGGGCTGGATGCTCTCTCGGTGAGCGAGGGCCAGAGCGTGGAGCGGGGGCAGGCCGTGGGCGCATTGGGCGAAGACCTGACCATGGACTTCAAACTCGGCAGCAAGAGCGTGAATCCGTGGCTGCTCTTCCAGACCAGCGGCGGGCTGTTCTGGAAAGAGAATGGGTGAGGTCGGCAAATCGGAATTTGAAAGGAGCGTTTTCAATGGCAAGCAAGAAAGTCGAAATGTATGCTAAAAAACGATATGAATTAGATGAAATCAAAAATAAAATCAAAGAAGAATTTGATAAACGTAAGTTCTCCGATGTGGAATTCAAAGACGAAATTATACGTGAATTGGGAGACACCAAAACACTACTATTAATTTTTGAAAACTGGTTTTTACGAACAGGAAGTTATGCCAGTTTAGTAATTATGTTATCCGAGTATCAGGGGTATCAGAGTGCAGATATTATTGCCACTGGTGGTAAAGAAGCTTTCTTTTCTTTTGGTGCAGAAGGTGACTTTGCAAAGTTTGGAGAAGATGCTTTGAAGAATTTAGGCTTTCAAGGAAAAGTTAGATAAATTCCAGTTTATCACAAAGAATCCAGATATGAAACGAGCAGAGCCTCTACCTTTCGGTGGAGGCTCTGCTCGTTTCATATCTGCGGTTTTGCTCAGGAAATGGCGTCCACGTCCCACTTCATCTGGACGGCGTCGGCGCCTTCCAGTGCGATGTGGAGCGCACCGGCGTTGTCGATGGCCTGCTCCGGCGTCCGTGCGCCGCACAACACGTGCAGGCCGGGGATCATCCGGGCCGTCAGGGCGATGACCAGCTGCGCCTTGGTGCAGTGGTACTTCTCGCAGAGGTCGGACCAGCTGTCCAGCAGCCGGATGGCCTGAGCCCGGCGGGCGGGCTGGAAGCAGGGGTTCGTGTTCCGGGTGCTGCCCTCGGGGTAGGTGGTGTCCATGGTCACCTTGCCGGTGAGCAGGCCCTGCTCCAAGGGAGAATAAGCCTGAATGGACACGCCCAGCTCCTTGCAGGTGGGCAGCAGCTGCTTTTCGATGCGGCGGGTCAGCAGGCTGTACTTTTCCTGAATGACATCCAGCTGGCCGTATTTGCAGTAGCCGCGGATGAACTCAGCGGTGGTGTTGGACGCGCCGATGGCACGAATTTTGCCCTGCTCCTTGAGCTTCATCATGGCCTCGACGGTCTCTTCCAGCGGGAAGATGGAAAGGTCCGGCGTCTGCCAGTGGGTGTAGAGCACGTCCAGATGGTCGGTGCCGAGACGGCGCAGGCTGTCTTCCACATCCTCGATGATGCTCTTGGCCGACAGGTCGCGGTAGGTCTGCACGCCGTCCACCACCTTGTGGAGAACGGGGCTTTCGTGCCGCCACTCGAGGCCGCACTTGGTGGAGAGGATGACCTTGTCCCGGTCGATGTGGCGCAAAGCTTCGCCCACCACCTCTTCGCTGTGGTAAAGCCCGTAGATGGGGGCGGTGTCTATCCAGGTGATGCCCTGCTCCACGGCAGTCTCGATGGCTTTTACCGACAGGGCGTCGTCGTTGTCGCCCCACCAGCTGCCGCCGCCGATGGCCCAGGTGCCAAGCCCCAGAAATGGTGCAGAGAGGCCGCTTTTGCCAATGTTACGTTTTTCCATAGATCGTTACCTTCTTTTCCGGCAGCGCCCCGCGAAGGGGGTGTTGTCGCTGACTGGTACATATTGTTGTATTTTAGATTTATTCCAAAAAGAGCTGCCGCGCAGGTCTTCTGCACAGCAGCTCTTGGGAACCTGTAACTTAAATATTGCCAAATTCGCTCAGCTTTAACGTCTCATTGTGCGTTTCAGCCCAGCGGATAGCCCAATCGGAGGTGAACAGGAGCAGGCGGTTGCCCTTCATGTCCTCGACGGCCTTGGTGTCGCTGGTGAGGTCGAGGTCACGCAGGACGTAAGTGTCGGGGTCGTTCTGGATCCAGCGCAGCTGCTCGAAGGGGAGCTGCTGCATCCGGATCTCGACGTTGTACTCGGTGTTCAGACGGTACTCCAGCACTTCCAGCTGCAGCACGCCGACGACGCCGACCACGACTTCTTCCATACCGCCGCCCACTTCGCGGAAGATCTGGATAGCGCCCTCCTGAGCGATCTGCTCCATGCCTTTCACGAACTGCTTGCGCTTCATGGTGTCCTTCTGCTCGATGCGGGCAAAGTGCTCGGGGGAGAAGGTGGGGATGCCGGCGAACTCGATCTTCTTCTTGCCGGTACACAGGGTGTCGCCGATGGAGAAGATGCCCGGGTCGAACAGGCCGATGATGTCGCCTGCGTAGGCTTCATCGACGATGGCGCGGTCCTGCGCCATCAGCTGGGTGCCGGTGGCCAGCTTGATGTTCTTGCCCTCCTGCACGTGGTAGGCTTCCATGCCGCGCTCGAACTTGCCCGAGCAGATGCGCATGAAGGCGATACGGTCGCGGTGGGCCTTGTTCATGTTGGCCTGAATTTTGAAGATGAAGGCCGAGAACTCATCGCGGCAGGGGTCAACGGCCTCGCCGGTCAGGCTGTCCACACGGGCCAGCGGGGTGGGGGTGAGGCGGAGGAAGTTCTCGAGGAAGGGCTCGACGCCGAAGTTGGTCAGCGCAGAGCCGAAGAACACGGGGCTCAGCTCGCCGCGCAGTACGCGGTCGAGGTCAAATTCCTCGGCAGCACCGTCCAGAAGCTCAATTTCGTCCACCAGCTGCTGGTGCAGGTAGGGGGTCAGCAGCTCGTCCAGTGCGGCATCGCCCAGCTCGGCCTCGGTCTCCTCGACCTTCTTGACGCCGTTGGCGCGGCCGTCGCTGGAAAAAGCAAGCACCTTGCGGGTGTTGCGGTCGAACACGCCCTTGAACTCCTTGCCGCAGCCGATGGGCCAGTTCATGGGGTAGGTCTTGATGCCCAGAATTTCTTCGATGTTCTCCATCAGCTCGAAGGGGTCGCGGGCCTCGCGGTCCATCTTGTTGATGAAGGTGAAGATGGGGATATGGCGCAGGGTGCAGACCTTGAACAGCTTGATGGTCTGGGCCTCGACGCCCTTTGCGGCGTCGATGACCATGACAGCCGAGTCGGCTGCCATCAGGGTGCGGTAGGTGTCCTCCGAGAAGTCCTGATGGCCCGGGGTGTCCAGAATGTTCACGCACTTGCCTGCGTAGTTGAACTGCAGCACAGAGGAAGTGACGGAGATGCCGCGCTGCTTCTCAATGTCCATCCAGTCGGACACGGCGTGCTTTGCGCTCTGCTTGCCCTTGACAGAGCCTGCCTGATTGATGGCTCCGCCGTACAGCAGCAGCTTTTCGGTCAGCGTCGTTTTGCCGGCGTCGGGGTGGCTGATGATAGCAAACGTCCGGCGGCGCTCGATTTCTTCACGATTTGTCATAAAAGTTTCGTTCTCCTGAGATGCGGCCCCGCGAAGGGCCGGGTGGATGTATCAGCAAACAATAGGGTCTGTTTACATGGGAAACTCTCCTATAAAATTACATACAACGCTTATTTTAACAGAAAATCCACATGGATGCAAGAGTTTTTGCTATTTTTTCAGAATAAGGCAGGGCAGGGGCGCAGTGTCGGCCCAGTTGGCAAAATCGCACACCAGTACGGTATATTTTTCCAGCGGGAGAGCCCGCAGCCAGCCGAGGATGCTCTGCTTTTCGTCCGTGCCGATGACGCGCCCGCTGTAGAGGATGGCGCTGAGCACGCCGCCGGTGCGCAGCGCCGCGAGGGCGGCTTCCAGCGCAGGGATGCTGCTGTCCGCTGTGGAGAAGACGCTGTGGTCGGCCCCGGGCAGCCAGCCGAAGTTGAACATCACGATGTCCGCCGTGCCGGGCCGGACATACTGTAAGAGGCTTGCGTGGCTGTCGCAGATAAGCTCTGCCGTGAGGCCCTGCTTTTCGAGCCGGGCGCGGGTGGAAGTGACAGCCTCGGGCTGGATGTCGAAGCCCAGCACCCGGCCTTCCGGGCCGGAAAGGCGGCAGAGGAACGCCGTGTCGCCGCCGTTGCCGCAGGTGGCGTCGATGCAGAGCTTCGGGTGGGGGAGATGGGCGGCAAGATAGTCCTGCACAAAGCGCACCGCCGTCAGATCGGGGGTGCGGCGGCGGACGAGCCGCCCATCCTCAGGCGCAAAGCCAAATTTCTGCCAGAACAGCCCTTCGCCCTTGTCGGCGGGCAGGGGCGCGGTGAACACCGTCGCAGCCTCCCGGTCATAACCGCCGAACCGGCGCAATATCTCTTTTAACAGGTAGGAGCCGTAGCCTTTCCGCCGCCACTGGGGCAGGACGGACAGGGCCGTGATGTCCGCGCCTTTTGGGGTGGGCGTGACGTCGCACCGGCCGATGATGTCGGCCTCTTTATAAAGGGCAAAGCCCGTTTGCGTGACGCTGATTTTCATAGAAACTCCTTAGACTTTATTTCACACATTCTTCACTGGGGAAACGATTGATTTTCACAATTAGCAGATAGAATAAAACCGTGCCGGAGAGGAGCGAAAAAGCTCTTCCCCCGGCCGAAGTTGTTTTCATAGCCGGCGAGTGCCGAATGGGCGAGGATTTTTGCCGGCAGGCAAGGCGCTTTCCCGAAGCAATCCTAGGCGGATTGCAAGGGAAAGCAACGCAGTATGCGGGCAAAAAGACCGCTCAGACGGTGCGCAACGGTTATGAAAACAACTTCTAATCCCTTAGAAAGGAAGTAATCACGATGGATGAAAACAAATGGGAATATGACTATTCCTCTTCCAATAATCCTGCCGGTGATACCGGCTACCCCAATGTGGGGTCCAGCGGCATGAACACCGCAAACACTGCTTCTACCTTCAGCGAGAACACCCAGCCTTCCGGCGGCGCAACGCCGCCCCCCGCAGGCCCGCAGAACACAGCCCCTTCCGCGCCGAAGAAGCCGAAGAAGAATGCAGGCAAGGCCGTAAAGAGCATCGTCGCTCTGGTGCTGGCCGCAGCCATGGGCTTTATGGGCGGCTTTGTGGGCGCACGCTTCGGCGGCAATAACAAGGTCATCATCCAGCAGGTGGAGCGGTCTAGCAGCTCTTCGGCAGACTCTGAGAGCGCGGCCGAAGGCACGACTGTTTCCAGCGGCATGAACACCGCACAGGTGGCCAAGACCGTCAGCCCCAGCGTCGTGGTCATCACCACCGAGCAGGTGGTCTACTCCCAGTGGTCCTGGTACGGCCAGAGCCAGGTGGAGAGCGGCGCCGGCAGCGGCGTCATCATCAGCTCGGATGGCTACATCCTCACCTGTGACCATGTCGTGAGCGGCGCGTCCAACATCACCGTCACCATCGGCGACAAGGACTACACCGCCACCGTCGTGGGCGAGGATTCCACCAGCGACATCGCCGTCATCAAGATCGATGCCGACGGCCTGACCCCCGCCATCGTGGGCGACAGCGACAAGCTGGCCGTGGGCGACAACGTGCTGGCCGTGGGCAACCCGCTGGGTGAGCTGGGCGGCACCGTCACCAGCGGCATCGTCAGCGCCCTGAACCGCAGTGTCTCCATCCAGAGCTCCAGCTCTGTCAACACCATGTCCCTCATTCAGATGGATGCTTCTGTCAGCCCCGGCAACTCCGGCGGCGGCCTGTTCAACATGAACGGTGAGCTGATCGGCATCGTCAACGCAAAGTCTTCCAGCTCTGACGCCGAGGGTCTGGGCTTCGCCATCCCCATCAACGACGCCATCAAGGTGGCGCAGGACCTGCTGGAGAACGGCTACGTCACGGGCCGTCCCTACATGGGCATCACCTATCTGGCTGTCACCGACGCACAGACGGCGGCACAGCTGGGCGTCAACGCCTACGGCATCTACGTCGTGGACGTCGTGTCCGGCGGCCCTGCCGATAAGGCGGGCCTCAAGGCCGGCGACCGCATCGTCAGCATCGACAACACCGAGGTAGCCCAAAAGACCGACCTTGGCACCCTGATGCAGGAGCACTCTGCCGGTGACACCCTGTCCATCACCGTCGCCCGCGACGGTCAGATGCAGACTGTCAGCCTGACGCTGGGCGAAAAGAACGCCTCCAACAGCGGAAATGGCACCAACGGCGCATCTCGTCAGGAGAAGTCTGCCGAGTCTGCACCTCAGCAGGACCCGCAGGGCTAAATCAGGACATGATTGGGCGGCTCGCCGCGTAAAGCGGCGGGCCGCTTTTTGTTATACCTGGCCGAAAATCGTTGCACTGCATGGCAGCAGTGTCACTTCGCCGCCGCAGACCCGGCTGGGGCCTTTCCAGAGCGCGGACGATACGCCGTCGCTCAGCAATTTCCACTGGCCGTCGGGCAGGCGGACCCGCTTTTCTTCTTCCGTGGGATTGTAAAAGACGCAGAGCGCCCGCCATGCCGCGCCGTCGCCGGGTGCAGCGGGCAAAGTCCAGCCCACGAGGGGCTGTTCCAGCGAGAAAAACTTGATAGCCGCCGGGCTGGCCGCGTCCGAGGCGCTCAGGCGGGGGAACTGCGCCCGCAGGCCCAGCAGACCCCGGTAATAGTCCACCAGTCCGTGGAACTGCGCGGCCCGTTTCCAGTCCAGACGGTTGAGGGAGGGTGAAGAGCGGTAGGTGTTGCCCTGACCTTTTTTGGTGCGGGCGAACTCCTCGCCGGCCTGCAGGAAGGGCATCCCCATGCAGGTGAGATAGATGCCCGCCGCCAGCCGGTTCTGGGCCAGCGCCGCCGAGTCGGCGGCAGTGTACTCGGGCCGGGCGTACCGGACGAGCATGAGTTTATCCCAGAGAGTGAAATTGTCGTGGGCGGACACATAGCTGACGATCTGAGAGGGCGAATGGGCGGGCAGCTTGTCGCTGCGGCACCACGCGGCCACGGCCCCGCCGATGTCCCAGAAGCTGCCCGATCTGCCCTCGACGTAACCCGGCTCCCGGGCGTCAAAACAGCCGCCCTTGATGACGTCGCGGGTGTTGTCGCAGAAGATGCCGATGCGTTCGGACAGCATGGCGAGGTTCGCCTTGTTGGCCTCGTACCGGTGGAGCTGGCTTCCGCCGCCCTGCCACGGCTCACCGTACATCAGGATGTTTCTGCCGCCCGGCAGAGCGTCCAGCGCGGCCCGCAGTTCGTTCATGGTGTCCACGTCATAGAGGCCCATGAGGTCGAAGCGGAAGCCGTCGATGTGATATTCCTGCGCCCAGTAGAGCACTGAGTCGATGAGGTATTTCCGGGCCATGGGCCGCTCGCTGGCAAACTCGTTGCCGCAGCCGCTGCCGTTGGAGAAGCTGCCGTCCGGGTTCTGCCGGAAGAAATAATAAGGCACCGTGCTGTTCAGCGGGTTCTCGCTGCGGTACATATGATTGTACACCACATCCATGATGACGCCGATGCCCGCCGCGTGGAGAGAAGCTATCATCTCCTTGCACTCCCGCACCCGGACTTCGCCTTTCGCGGGGTCGGTGGAGTAGCTGCCCTCGGGGACATTGTAGTTGGTGGGGTCGTAGCCCCAGTTGTACTGCCGGGTGAGGGGGCGGCTCTCGTCCACACTGCCGAAGTCGAAGATGGGCATCAGCTGCACATAGCCCACTCCCAGCCGCTTGAGGTAGTCGAGGCAGGTGGGGAAGGTGCCGGCGGAAGAAAGGGTGGTCCCCTTCTGGGTAAAGGCCATGAATTTGCCCCGCCATGCATTCCGAACGCCGCAGGCCGGGTCTTGCGAGAAGTCACGGACGCTGACCTCCCACACTGTCCGGCGGGAGGCCGGGACGATGACCCGGTGGTCGTGGTTCCAGTCGGGCGGGTCGATGCGGGGCGCGTCTAAAATCATGCTCCGCAGGCCGTTGACGCCTGCCGTCCGGGCGTAGGGGTCGCCCGTCTCGTATGCTGTGCCGTCCACCTCGACGGTAAAGGTATAGTAATGTCCGTGCTGGTCGCCGGGCAGATAGACTGACCAGACGCCCTGCCCGTGCTGTTCCAGCGGCAGGGTCCCCATGCAGGCCCCGCCGTCGCCCCGGCGGTAGAGGTTGACCGATACCTTCTGCGCCGTGGGCGCCCAGAGCCGGAGCCGGGTGCCGGAGGGGTTATATTCCGGCCCCAGAGGGCCGCTGTAGTTTGTCTGCCGTGCAAAGGCGCTGCTCTCGAACAGCGTTTTCCACTCTGCGGGCGTTTTCATTTTGTTCCATTCCCTTCGCATATCAAATCAATATAAAATTAGTGTACCCGCCTGCCCGTGGATTTTCAAGACTTTTCTTGCAAAAGGGGGCAAAGTACACTATACTGGGAAAAAACGCAGGACGGAGGCAGGCAGATGGCATACACCGACGATTGGGAGAACTTGATGAACGGAGTGTTCGGCCCGGGAGGGAAACTGCGCTTTGATACGCAGAAAACGCCGCCGGAAAAGCCCGGCCTGCCCGATATGAACGCAGCCCTGCTCGAGCAGCAGAAAAAGCTGGACGAAATGCTCCGCAAACAGAACGCCGAGCTGCGCAGAGACACCACACAGGAGGCGCTGGCCCAGAGCCGGAAGATGCTCGAGGACATGGAGGCCGACGGCCTGCTGGCCAAAGGCACCACCGAAGTCAGACAGGAGCATCTGGGCAGCTTCGAAGGGCTGGCCGCTGAGGTGAAAAAGACGGTGCTGGGGCAGGACGCCTTTGTGGACGGCGTCGTGCGGGCCATGCGCCGGCCTTTCGTGCTGGGGACGGAAGCCCCCACGGCCCGGAACGTCATCCTGCTCTGCGGTGCGCCCGGCACGGGGCGGCATTTCGCTCTGACGGAGACGGCCCGCTGCATGGCCGCCCGGGGTCTTTTGCAGAGCGATAAGCTGGCCGTCATGGATCTGGCGCTTTACCCCAACCCGGGGGCTGAAAAGCTCTTTTTGCAGGATCTGTACGCCGCCCTCCATGCGCCGGGCGAGATCCTGGTCTTTGAGCACTACGAGAGCTGCTACCCGGGCTTTTTGAAGACGCTGGCAGACCTCACCGTCAAGGGCAGTGCGCCCCTGTCCAGCCGGTATCTCGTCAACAAGGAGGGCATCCTCGTGGACGCCGGAACGGCGCTGGCCCCCGGGGCTGTGAGCCGCATCACCCCCTGCGGCAAGTACCTTGTCTTTTTCTCCCAGAAGGGCCGGGAGGCGCTGGCCGATAAGTTCGGTGCGGCCTTCGTCTCGGCGCTGGGCGATGTCTGTGAGACCAGCGCCTTTGCGCGGGAAGCCCTCGCCGCGCTGGCAGCCCAGCAGCTCAACGCGCTGGCCGCAAAAGTGAAGACCCGCCTCGGCCTGACCCTGTCGGCGGGCGCGGATGTGCGGGACTATGTGGCGGCCCAGTGCAGCCCGAAGCAGGGTGCGGAGGGGCTTTCGGCCTGCTGCGATAAGATATTCCGCGCTCTGAGCGAATACTGTCTGCAAACAGATGCCGCGCTTACCGGAACGATCACACTGACTGCCCGGGAGGACGGCCTGGACTTTGCCCTCAACGACGCCGGACCCCAGAAGCTCTTCGACCTGCTGCCCGCCGCCTATACCGGCGCAGTGGAAGAGATCAGGAAAGAGCTGAACGACCTCGTGGGCCTTGCACCGGTGAAGGAATACGTCTTCGGCCTCGCCGATAACATTCAGGTGCAGCAGCGCCGTGCGGCGGCGGGCCTCAAGACCGCCAGCCTCTCGATGCACATGATCTTCACCGGCAACCCCGGCACCGGCAAGACCACCATCGCCCGGCTCGTGGCAAAGTACCTCAAGGCCATCGGCGCCCTCAAGGGCGGGCAGCTGGTGGAGGTGAGCCGGGGAGACCTCGTGGGCCGCTACACCGGCCACACCGCCCCCCTGACCAACAGCGTCATCCAGAGCGCGCTGGGCGGCGTCCTTTTCATCGACGAGGCCTACAGCCTCTACCGGGGCGAGCAGGACAGCTTCGGCCTCGAGGCCATCGACACGCTGGTGAAGGGGATGGAAGACCACCGCGACGAGCTGGTGGTCATCCTTGCGGGCTACACCAGGGAGATGGAGACGTTCCTGACCGCCAACAGCGGCCTTGCCAGCCGCTTCCCGAACAAGATAGAGTTCCCGGACTACACTGCCGATGAGCTGCTGGACATCACGAATGTGCTGGCGAGGGGCAAGGGCTACAGGCTGGCCGGGAGCTGCACGGAACCGCTGCGAGGCTACTACGAGCGCCGGCAGGCAGAGGATGCCCGCACGGCGGGCAACGGACGTCTCGCCCGCAACACGCTGGAAAAGGCCATCTTCCACCAGAGCCGCCGCCTCGTGGCAGAGCCTGCGGCGGAGCTGGATGTCATCCTGCCCAGTGATCTGGAGCTCTGAATTATAGGGCTGTTGCAAAGTAACTTTCTGAAAAAGATTGTACAAAATCCGAAACCTTTTTAGAGCAATGATGGCTTAAACGGGATTCTGGGGCTCGTGTTTTGAACTGTTTCTTACAGCATTTTATTCTATAACACTCCTTTAACGTGCAAATTACAATACATAGAAATATCAAATGGTATCGGATGCTATTCAAGTGGGGCCGCGGAATTTGGAAATGTATAGCCTCTAATTTTACATTTTATTCATGTTTCTCGATTTTGCGTGAGATTTATAGTCATACTTTCTAACAACGCCCGCTGTTTGACGCCCTGTTTCTAGCTTGTTGTATACTGCGTTTGTTTTTTGCCTTGCCCCGTACTTTTGTCTCATCTTTCCTATCTTGACTGCGCTGTTTTTTATGCCAGACTACAAGCATATTCTTTTGGACTCAACTTCACGAATAAGGAGATTCATATGATTTTGGAAACAATCAGTGAAGCAGTTTTCATCGTCTGGTCCATTACCGGCATCATAGGCACGGCGTCTTTTATTTTGTCTATTTGCTCTGAGAAAAAGAAACTGAAAATTATAATCTTTTGTCTTGCTGTCGCCTTTGGTTTTCTCTCTACTTTCTGGATCACTACAGTGCCGGATGTCTGCGGCCAGACCTATGTATCCGCTGTTTCTATGCTTGAGCAAAGCACTTTCGGCTATGCATCGGATATCGAATCACCAGAAGATGACCAGCCTGTACTGAGCCAGTCTCCTAAGGCCGGTACGCACCAGTGGAAGTATACTACTGTCAAACTTTGTTTTTTGCCGTCCGAAGAGCCAGAGCCTGTCTCATCTTCTGCCGCATCGGAGGTACCCGCCAGCCCGGTCGATGAAGGTAATGCCGGTTCCGCTGTATCGTCGGAGACCACTGACAGTCCGGGTCAACCGGACTCGGGTGCTTCTTCCGACTCTTCAAATCTCTGGTGGGACCATCTTGTTGACGAAACCAATGAAACCCTGTCTTCTCCTTTCTTCCCGAACAATAGTGCTGCAAGCAGCGGTCAGGTTGAGGTACCCAATGTTGTTGGCATGTCCCTTGCAGATGCAGTTGATGCCCTTTGCGTGTCTGGTCTTACACCACAATGCATTGATTTCTACAGCGGCAATCTTAGCCCGACCTGCTATGCTAGTTCCCAGAGTCAGACCGCCGGCAGCTTTGTTGCCCGTGGGACGACGGTCATTTTGGACTATGCTGATGGGGCTGTGCAGGCTGATCGGAAATTTGATGACTTTTTCGCTGAATTTACGGGCCGATGCGCACAGCAAAGATTTTATACGGTAGAAGAATTGAATACTTACTGGCTCTGGTTTTCCTCACGTGGATTTATGGAATCCACTTTTCTCGGAGATGGCAGCGGCAATTTGAGCTTCTATGCTCCCGCCGGCCTTTGCCCCATTTCAGTCTCATTTACCAACGATCTTAATGCCTTTTCCTCGCTTACTCTTTCTTATACTGTCCCCTCCGGTGATCGTGCCTATAGCTATAACTTCACGCAGGCTGATCAGAGTGCGTATGCTTTGCTTGCTCTGGGAAACTACGTGTTTGTGGCCAACGATGGCAGCACAAATTGGGTCGGTGAGATTTCCGTCAATGAACCTAAACATTACGTTGTGACCTTGCAACCGGTCTGACGGTTGCCTAGGATTAGTTGCAAAGCTGCCATACATATCAAAAATTCACAACGCCGAGCATCTGTTTTTCGCAGATGCTCGGCGTTGTTATACTGTTTTCTGAAATTTTATGACAGACCGTTAAACTTTTGGGAGGCTATTTTATAACATCATAGATTTTCCATCCGCAGCAGGTAGTAAAGCACCTCGATCAGGACGTTCGGCGAGAGCAGCGATGCCGCATGGCTGCCCTCGATGAGCCGCTGTTCGCGGTTGGAAGCCGTCATCACATAGTCGGCCAGCTGGGCCAGCGGGCCGTGGCTGTCACAGGTGATGAGCAGCACCGGTACATCCCGCCCTTTGGCGGCAGCGGACACCTCTTCCAGTCTGGCGCTCTGCCCGGAGGCCGAGAGCACGATGAGGATGTCTTTGGGGGTCAGCGTCTGGGCAAAGGCAAGGTTCTTCTCGTGGACTGCGCTGGAAACGCACCGCTTGCCCAGGTGGCTGAACCGGATGGAGGCATCGAAGGCCACCGGCAGGCCGCCGCCCTCGGAGACCACCTCCATGACCTCGCAGCTGCGCAGCAGAGAGAGGATCTGCCGCAGCTGGCGGGTATCAATGGCCTGAATGGTGGCCCGCAGCTCCTCTTCGCGGTTTGCCAGAATGTTCAGAAGTGCCTGATGCAGCTCGTCCTGCCCTTCGTCCCGCATACGCTGGGCTTCCTGCTGCTCCATGGCGTCCCGTGCCAGCGCCAGCTGGAATTTGCGGTAGTTCTCGAATCCCAGTTTGTGGCACAGCCGGGTGACGGTGGCCTCGGACGAACAGCTCAGCCGGGCCAGTTCTGCTGACGTACACATCGACGCCCGCTTTACATCTGCAAGGATGCAGTCCGCAATGCGCCTCTCGGCGCTGTAAAGCTGGATGCCGGAACATAGCAGCGTTACTACGCTTCCGGGGGCTTCGCACATAAGTGATCCCTCCTCGCATTATGCGCAAGACACGATTTCTTCTTGAGTTCTACTTGAGATTGTAGCAGTTTGAACGAAGAAAATCAATTCAAATTCCCATAAATTTTCGGGGTTGACGGAAATTGACTTTTTCTGCCGATTTTTGTATCCTGCACGGTTTTGCCGCACAAAGCGCAAAAAATGCCCCTCCGCGGAGTGCGGAGAGGCATCGGGAACCAAATATTCAGCGCAGCTTAGTGCAGAAAGGCGTTTCAGCAGCCTTCCTTCTCAGCCAGCTTGCGGCCCATCAGCACGCCCATGACGGAGGCCATCATCAGGCCGCGGGTCCAGCCGGAAGAGTCGCCGAGGCAGTGCAGGCCCTTGATGTTGGTGTCGAGGTTCGAGTCCATCTTGACCTTGTTGGAGTAGAACTTCAGCTCAGGGCTGTACAGCAGGGTCTCGTTGGCGGCAAAGCCGGGGACGACCATGTCCAGCATCTTGATGAACTCGATGATGTTGGTCATGGCGCGGTAGGGCATGGCGGCGGTGATGTCGCCGGCCACGGCGTCCTTCAGGGTGGGCTTGACGTTGGACTGGGCCAGCTCCTTCGCCCAGGTGCGCTTGCCGTCGAGGATGTCGCCGTAGCGCTGCACCATGATGTGGCCTGCGCCCAGCATATTGGTCAGCTCGCCCACCTTCTGGGCGTAGGCGATGGGCTGGTTGAAGGGCTCGGTGAAGTTGTGGGAGACGAGGATGGCGAGGTTGGTGTTCTCGCTCTTCTTCTCCTTGAAGCTGTGGCCATTGACCACGGCCAGGTCGTTGTCATAGTTCTCCTGTGCCACGAAGCCGCCGGGGTTCTGGCAGAAGGTGCGGACCTTGTTCTTCCAGGGCTTCGGGTAGCCGATGAGCTTGGACTCATACAGCACCTTGTTCACCTTTTCCATGACCTCGTTGCGGCACTCGACTCGGACACCGATGTCCACGGTGCCGGGCTTGTGGGCGATATGGTGCTCTGCACAAATTTTCTCAAGCCAGTCTGCGCCGCGGCGGCCGGTGCCGATGACCACGGTGCCGCCGTAGACGGCGCGGGGCTCCCCGTTGCCCTGACGCAGCAGCACGCCCTTGCACTCCTCGTCTTCGAGGATGATGTTCTCGCACTCGGTGGAGAAGAGCATCTCCACGCCGTTGTCAGCCAGATAGTTCTGGATGGCGAGATAGAGCTGCTGTGCCTTCTCGGTGCCGAGGTGGCGGATGGGGCAGTCCACCAGCTTCAGACCGGCGTGGATGGCGTTCTTGCGGATCTCCTTGATGTCCTCGCCGGTGTAGATGCCCTCCACATGGGGGTCAGCGCCGAACTCGAGGTAGATCTTGTCGGTGTAGTCGATGAGCTCCTGTGCAAATTCTTCGCCGATGAGGCTGGGCAGGTCGCCGCCGACCTCATAGGAGAGGCTCAGCTTGCCGTCGGAGAAGGCGCCTGCACCGGAGAAGCCGGTGGTGATGGCGCAGGTGGGACGGCAGTTGACGCAGTGGCCGATCTCGGCCTTGGGGCAGTGGCGCTTTTCCACCGGCTTGCCTTTTTCCACCAGCAGGATGTGCTTCTTGCTGCCGCGGCGCAGCAGCTCCACAGCGGTGAAGATGCCGGCAGGGCCGGCACCAACGATGATGAGATTGTACTTTTCCATAACTCTTTTTATCCTTTATATTGAATTGATTTTGGGTTTCGTTTTTCAGCAGAGGGTCAGTCTGCGGTCAGCGTCCTTGCCCTCTCCGTCTGCTCCCGCTGGTCGCATCCACCTTTCCCAAAGGGAGAGGCAAAAATCCTCCGGCAGGCCAGAGGCTCTCCCTTTGGGAGAGCTGTCACCGAAGGTGACTGAGAGGGCAAGCCCGCTAACGTTATTTGTTCTCCTGCTCCACCTCGGCGCTCTCATCCACATAGTCGAGCTCCACAGCGGTGGACTCCACATCTGCGTGGGAGACATCCGGGGCGATGACGCCGTCGCCGTTCAGATCCTGGCCGGTAATGGCTTCCAGCATGGACTGGGTCTCCGGATGCAGCTTTATAAAGCGCCGGACGGCCAGCATGGTGTACAGGGCGCTCAGCAGGTTCAGCGCACCTTCCAGAATGAGGATGAGGCCGATGGCCATTACCAGCGTCTCCATGGTGCCGAAGGGGTCCACCACCATCACGATGCCCAGTACGACGCTGAGCACGGCCAGCAGCAGAAAGATCTTCCAGCTCGGATACTCGCACCGGCGCAGCTCGAGAGCGTTCTGGATGCGGCCCAGACTGTCGAAGATGACGAACAGGCCGAACACGATGGGCAGCACCCGCACCACCACATCGCTGCGGATGATGAGGAATGCGCCCAGCGCCAGACAGACCAGCCCCGAGATGAGGGTGAGCTGGCTCTGGAACACGCCGCGCTCTACGACAAAATACCGCACCAGCTGCACTGCCGCGCAGGCCAGCACCACGCCGCCCAGCGCGTAGCAGACCACGTTGAGGGCCGTGCCGGGCACCATCAGCAGGAAGATGCCCAGCGCCAGATAGAGCAGGCTCATGAGGATAAGGTTCCACTTCAGCTTTTTTGCCATAGAGTTCACGTTCCTTTCAGGTTATACGGCCGCGTCCTGCTTTTCGGAGAGCGGGACGATGACGGTACGGTTGATGCGGGCCATGAAAACGAGGCTCAGCGCAAGGCTGGCCACCTCCGCGATGATGAAGGCCCACCAGACCATGTTCACCTCGCCGGTGCGGCTCAGCAGCCATGCAGCGGGGATGAGCACCACCAGCTGACGGCAGATGGAGACGGTCAGGCTGAACACGCCGTTGCCCAGCGCCTGGAACACCGAGCTCAGCACGATGCCGGCACCCGCCAGCAGGAAGTGGGGGCAGATGATGCGCAGCGCCGGGACGCCGATGGCCAGCATGGCGTCGCTGGCGGCGAAGAGGCCCAGCAGCTTATCCGGCAGGAACTGGAAGATGCAGAAGCCCACCAGCATGATGCACTCGGCGTAGAAGACTGCGAGGCGGATGGTCTTTTTGACCCGCTCCGGCTTCCGTGCGCCGTAGTTGTAGCTGATGATGGGGACCATGCCGTTGTTCATGCCGAAGATGGGCATGAACACGAAGCTCTGCAGCTTGAAGTAGACGCCGAAGACGGCGACAGCCGTGGCCGAGAAGGCCATCAGGATCTGATTCATGAAGAAGGTCATCACGCTGCCCACGCACTGCATGGCGATGCTGGGCAGGCCGACGGTGTAGATGCGGCCGATGGCCTTGGCGCTGGGCCGGAAGCCCCGGAAGCTGATCTGGATGTCGGGGTTCTTATTGAGGTTGAAGTACAGCGTCATGCCCGCGCCGCAGAACTGGCCGATGACGGTGGCCGCGGCAGCGCCGGTGGTGCCGGACAGGGCCTCGCCGCAGTAGCCGAAGATGAAGATGGGGTCGAGAACGATGTTCACGACAGCGCCCACCAGCTGGCTTATCATGCTCAGATGGGTGCGGCCGGTGGCGGCCAGCAGCTTCTCGCCCATGGTCTGGGTAAAGAGGCCGAGGCTGAGCACGCAGCAGAGCTGCAGATACTGGATGCCCTGCCGGGCGATGTCCATGTCCGAAGTCTGTGCGTAGAAGTAGGGTTTCATACAGGTGAGGCCGATGACGAGGAAGACGGCGTAGCTGCACAGGGACAGGAAGATGCCGTTCTCGGCGGTCTGATTGGCCCGTTTCTGGTTCTTTTCGCCGAGGCTCTTGGACAGCAGGGCATTGACGCCCACGCCGGTGCCGACGCCCACGGCGATCATGACGTTCTGCAAAGAGAACGCCAGCGAAACGGCGGTCAGGGCGCTCTCGCTGACGTGGGACACGAAAATCGAGTCCACCACGTTGTAGAGGGCCTGCACCAGCATGGATACCATCATCGGCACGCTGAGCTTGATGAGCAGAGGGTTGATGTCCATGGTACCCATGATGTTTTCCCGCTCACCGGCGGGAGAGGATGAGGGCTGCTTGTTTTCCACGATTTCTCCTTTTGATGTTGATGACTTGGGGATGCAGAGTTCTTCTATGCCGCAAACGTGGGCAGAGCGCAAAAGCACCCCACCCACGCAGCATCATTATTTATTTTTCCCCCCTCCGGGGCGGCGGGCATCAGCCCTCCATGGCCTTCTCCTTGGCCTCTGCGGCGGCAAGGATCATCTGCACGCAGGCGTCATGGCCCAGTGCGGCGTTGATGGCGAGGTCATAGTTGTGGGCATCGCCCCAGCGGTTCTGGGTGTAGTAGTTGTAGTAGGCGGCACGGTTGCGGTCGGTCTTGTCGATCTCGTCCTTGATGCCCTTTTCGTCTTTGGCCTGCAGCATGTTGTTCTCCTTGCCGTAAGCCAGACGCCACTCCTTGGGGGCGTAGACGAAGACGCGCAGCACGTCTTTGCGGTCGCGCAGGACATAGTCGCCGCAGCGGCCCACGATGACGCAGGGGCCTTCGTCGGCCAGCTGCTTGATGATGCGGCTCTGCAGGATGAAGACCTGATCGCCCAGCGGAAGGTCATTGCCCATCGTATACAGGCTGTACAGCAGGCTGTGGGTGTGCCGCTTCTCGCTGGCGGCCACGGCCTCCTCGGACAGTCCGGAATTCTTGGCGGCCATCGTGATCAGTTCCTTGTCGTAGAGCTTGATGCCCAGTGCGCGTGCCACGTCCTTGGCGATGTAGCGTCCGCCGGTGCAGTACTCACGGCCCAAAGTGATGATCGTCTTTGCCATAATATGTTCCTCCCATGTTGATGATTTATCCCAAAAAGCTCTTGGCTGTGCTGCCTCTCAGGAGACAGAAGGCGCGGTGCTTTGGTTTGCTTCCAATAGCGGCAGCGCGGGCGGCGGAGGCGCAGGCAGGCGCACCTCTGCAAACTGCATGGTGCCGGTATGGTCCACGATGTAAACGCTGCACCGCCCGCCTGCGGCGGTCTGCTCGGGCGGGAAGCGGAAGCCGCCGGTCCGTGTCCGCTCCATCCGCCGGAAGGTGCGGTGGGCTGTGGTGGCGTGGGCTACTCCGTCGTGGGGGCTGCAGGCCGCCCAGCCGGAAAATTCGGCCGGGAGCAGCCGCCGCTGACCCTTCTGGGCCAGATACCAGCAGTCATCCTCGGCACTGTACACAAAGTCGCAGGAGACCCGCCGGGGGCGGTTGGCCTCGGTGTCCCGGGGCTTGGGGCGGAGAGCGATGGCCCGCCCGGTGAAGTAGCGGGCAAAATCCGTCACCGCCATCGTGCAGTTCACGGCCCCGTCGCTGTCGGCGGTGGGGTCGTTGAGCAGGACATAATCGGCGAGGACCGCGTCGTCGTGGCCGAAGCCCCGCAGACCCATCCAGACCCCGATGGGGTCCCGCTGGCCCCGGATGCGGCGCTCGATGCGCACGGCCACAGAACAGCCGTCGTGTATCTGCTCCCGCAGATCCTGCAGGTCCATCCACGCCTGCCAGCAGGGAAAACCGCAGCAGCCCGCTGCCGCGGCGGCGAAAGCACCGTTGCTGGTGCTGCCGGTGGTCTTATCCTCCATGACGTAGGCCACTTCTTCGGGCAGGATGTCCTCGCCCCAGCGGTTCATCAGGGCCGCCATCACCAGCGGCAGGTCCATGTCCCGGCCAAAGCTGGGGTCATGGGCCGAGAGGCAGTATTCCGGTAAGTACAGGCGGCGGTTGATGGGGTGGCCGCCCTGCTTATCCCACGCAAGGGGGCGGACCGCCGCCGCCAGCAGCCGGAGCGCCGGGGTGACTTTGTCGTCGTTGGTCGAAAGATTGACCTGAAGCTGGACGCCGGTGCCGCCGCCGGGCAGCGCCACCGTCACGGTGTCGCCCATCAGGAAGATGAGGCCGTCGTCGCTGTGGGTGCTGATGCTGGCCCGGGGGTAATCCGGCGCCCATTTGCCAAAGCTCATCCAGCCCGTCCAGCTGCCGCCTGCGTAGACGCGGCAGCGCACCTCCACCATCGTGTTCTGGGGCGCATGGGCGTTCCAGCTGACGTTCAGGTTGCAGAAGGCCGGCATGGCGAACTCGGGCGTCGTGTAGCTGCCGTATTGCAGGTACCGCCCGGCCACGCTGTCCAGCACGACGCTGCCGTTGTCCAGCGCCACATTATCGAGCTGTCCGCGGGAAAATGTCTCCGTGCCCTGCAGCACCAGATTGTTCCGCTGTTCCATTGCACGCATCCCCTTTCCGCGTCGGTGTGTCGTTTATTCCTCGTCGTCGCTGCGCTCCTCGGCCATCTCGGCTTCATACTCGGCGTCGTGGAGCCTGCGGATGTTCTCCTCGATGCGGAACACCCGGTCGAGGTCGCCGTAGACGATCTGGCTGGTGATCTCCACCTGGAACCAGAAGCCGAACACCAGCATGAGCAGCAGGCCCAGCGGCATACAGAGGATGACGAGGCCCCAGAACAGTACCGTCACGAGGGACGCAGCCAGTGCGTGGGGCAGGAAAGCGATCATGCAGTTGACGCTGTTTTTGAGCGTCTGGCCGAAAGGCTGGTCCAGCAGGACCACCTGGGGCCACATGTAGGAGAACAGCATGTGGAAGATGACGAGGTTGAGCACCGTGGCCACCCACATCCCCACGCCGACGTTGGTGCCGTGGTAGAGCAGGTTGAAGCAGAAATACACGAGGAAGACCTGCACCGTGACCACGACGCAGTAGAGCACGCCCGGCAGGATGCTGGCTTTGAAGTTCTGCTTGAAAGCCTTGCGGTAGGTGGTCCACCAGTAACCGGCCTCATCGCGCAGAGCGCGCAGGACGGTGTCGTACATGCCCGCCAGCACCGGCCCGGCCAGGATGCCGCCCACGGCGGCGCTGAGCACCATGACGGGCAGGCTGTTCATCAGGAAGCCGATGTACACCAGACAGATGACGGGCAGAAAGCCCAGACAGGTGAGCAGGTTTGCAAGGAACATCCCGCTCATATCCCGGCCCACCAGCTCGAAGAAGCGGCCTACGCCGGTCTTGCGGGGGGCGTCCTTTTCGACGCCCGGCCCGGACTTGAAATCGTTTGCAGAAGGGAACAGACTCATGTTGTGTGAATATCCTCTCTCGCTGTCCCGAAAGACGGCTTACATTGCACAGCACGGTTTTGGCAGGAAACGCCATTGTGCTGGCTTTCTGATTATAAATATACCCGGATTTTGTGGATTTTGCAAGCCGCAAAGCCCTCTAAATGTAAAAAAAGTATTTCCTCTCCCTTTTTGGGGCGGAGTGTGATACAATAGGGACGGCTTTTTGAGCCAGAAGGAGGTATCGCTCTGTGAGCATTTTCCGCACCATTGCGTTATTCGTTTATCTGTTCGGGTACATGATCGTCCATTACAGTGTGCTGTGCAAAGCCGAGCGTGCGCTGGCCGCAGGCGACACCGAGACGGTGCGCCAGCTGGTAAAAAAGCACATCCCCCATTGGAGCAAAGGCGTCCTGAACGTCACCGGCGTCCGGCTCAGCGTCGAGGGACTGGACAACATCCCGAAGGATGGCCCCTGCGTCTTTGTGGCGAACCACCGCAGCTATTATGACATCCCGCTGCTGCTGGCCGGCCTCAATGAGCCCTACGGCATCCTCGCCAAGGAAGAGCTGGGAAAAATTCCTCTGCTCAACCGCTGGATGAAGCTGCTGGGCTGCGTTTTCGTCCAGCGCGATGATGTCCGCGCCTCGGTGCGCGCGTTGAACGACGCCACCGCCATCGTGGAGAGCGGCAGGAGCTTCATCATCTTCCCTGAAGGCACCCGCTACAAGGGCGAAGAGGGCGGCGCCGGTGAGTTCAAGGCCGGTGCCTTCCGCATCGCGGTCAAGACCAGCGCGCCGGTGGTGCCGGTGGCCATCTCCGGCGCACGGGGCCTGTTCGAGGCCCACGGCAACCGTGCCACCCCCGGCACGGTATACGTCCGGGTGCTGCCGCCCATCCAGACGGCAGGCATGAGCCGGGCCGAGCAGAAGCAGCTGCCCGATGCCGTCCGCCAGACCATTCTGGCAGAGCTTTAAGACTTTGGAGGACACTGCCTCATGGCAAGCTACCGTTACGAGCGCGACATCGACCCGAAAGACATTGCCCCCCGCAGGGAAAGACAGTACACCCGCAAGGAGCGCTGGGCCAACTGGTGGGACTATAACCTGAAATGGGTCATCATCATCGGCATCGCCGCGGCCTTTGTGGCCTACAACTTCATCGGACAGTATTTCTTCGTCACCAAGCCCGATCATAACGTGGCCGTGGTGGCTCCCTACTATCTGCCCGAGGACACCGTGAACGCTTTGCAGGATGCACTGGCCGCCTACGGCGAAGACCGCAACGGCGACGGCAAGGTGGTCGTGACCCTTAACGTCTACACCCTCGACTACTCCGACACGGAGACCCAGACCGAGAGCGCTGCCTATCTGACCATGGCTGGAACTACCAAGCTGGCCGCCGACGTACAGGGCGGCCTCAGCTCTGTTTTCCTGCTCTGGGACCCGGCGGGCTTTGAGGAGAGCACCGGCTCGCTGCGGTATCTCGACGGCACTCTGCCCGCCGCCGACAGCGACGAGGACTGGTGGAACATGGTGTACAAGTGGGACGACTGCCCGGTCCTGGCTGGCCTCGACCTCGGTGACTACGGCCCCGACACCACCCAGAGCAGGAGTGGTTCCAGTCAGGAGTATATGTCCCAGTTCTATGTGGGAATGCGGGGCGCGTGGAACAGCGGCACGGCGGATAACCTCGCCGGAGGCGAAGAATTCTGGCAGAAGCTGACCGAAGGCGCTGTCTCCACGGCAGCCCCGGAGGGCTGAGCCATGCGGTACCGTGTTCTCTCCAGGGGGAAGGCAAAGCATCTCAGCATCCCTGAAAAGCCTGCCGAAAAAACTGCATCTCTGAAGGCTGCCGACCTCGACAACCCCTATGGCCGGGTGTTCGGCACCCCCCGCAGCAGGGAAGACCTGCGCAAATAAGCAAGAACGCCCCCTCCGGCAATGCCGGAGGGGGCGTTCTTTGTTTATCGGCCAAAGAGCCGCTGCGTTTCCTGCAAAAAGAAGCGGGCCGGGGTGGAGGGCGTGACGTTCTGGGGATAGACGACACAGAAGGTCCAGGACGCTTCATATTTGTCTTCCAGATAGAAATAAGCGAGCTCTTTCTGTACATTGAAAAGGGGGATATAGCTTTCCGGCGCAAAGGTGATGCCGAGGTCGTTGGAAGCAAAGCAGAGGGCGCTCTGGACGCTGCTGGTCTCCAGCCGGATCTTCGGCACGATGCCTGCATGGCGGAGGATGCGGTCGGAGATCTGCCGGACGCGCTGCTGCGGGTGGGCGAGGATGAACTGCTGCTCTGCGGCCAGCGCTGGGTCGAGAAAGAGGTGCGCAAAGCCGGGTTTGGAGTAGGCTTTGCGGGTGAGGGGATTGTCTTTCGCCATCGCTATGACATAGCGGTCGTCGCTGACGCGGGTATAGCCTGCGTGCTCGCAGAGCAGAGGCAGATGCATGAGGGCCAGATCCAGCTCGTTGTTGTCGATGAGCTTTTCCAGCGTGAGGGAAGTCCCCTCTGTGATGGCAAGCTGGATGTTCGGATAGCGGTTCTGGAAAGAAAAAAGCACCTCGGGCAGAACGATGGAACCGATATGGGGAGAAGTCCCGAGGCGGAGGATGCCTTTGCGCTCGGCCTGTATCTCGCACAGCTCCTGGTCGAAGCTGCGGCCCAGCGCGATGGACTGACGGGCAAACTCGATGTATTTCTGGCCCGCGTAGGTGGGGACGAGCCCCCGCTTGGTGCGCTCGAAAAGCTGGGTCTGAAGCTGTGTTTCCAGCCGTGTGAGGAAAATGCTGAGCGCAGGCTGGGTGATATAGAGCTTTTCGGCGGCTTTCGAGAGGCTTTTTTCCTGATAGATGGTCAGAACATATTCAAAATCTCGGTATTCCATGAGACAGCTCCATTCTGCCAGAGAGGGCGTTGCGTCGCTTTTATCATAGCGCAAAACGGGAAAAATGAAAAGCAGAACTGGCCGGTGCTCTGCATCGGCCAGTTCCGGGAGGAGGAAGGAGCGAGAATGCGTTTCAGACGACGATGGTGCCGATGAGGCAGCCGAAGACGATCATGATGAGGCCGATGATCCAGTGGGGGAGGAAGTTGGTCTTCATGACGTCCTTCAGGGACATACCGGACACAGCCAGACCGAGGTAGGTGGAGGCGATGACCGGAGCCATCGTGAAGCAGGAGTCGGCGCCGACGCCGAACGCGATGGCGACGCTGGTGGCCGGGATGCCATAGTTGCCGCAGACCTCGATCAGCACGGGCAGGATGCCGTAGTACAGCGGGTCAGGAGAGACGGCCAGACCGATGAAGCCGCCCAGGAAGGCGAAGACGAGATGCAGATGCTTGGCCAGTGCGGCGGGCAGGATGTTGATGATGAACTCTGCCATGGCGACGATCATGCCGGTGTTGTTCAGGATGCCGACCATGACACCGGCGGCCAGAACGGTGGCGACCAGAGAGATGGCTTTGGGAGCGTGTGCGGCGAGACGGGCTTCCTGCTCTTTGGGGTCAGGGAAGTTGACGACGAGGGCGAACACGCAGCCCAGCATGAAGATGAAGTAGTTGGGAAGCTTAGTGGTGAAGAGGAGCACGAAGACGACGACAGTCAGCAGGACGTTGTACCAGAGCAGCTTGGGGCGAAGGAGCTTTGCGGCGGCTTCGTCCACGACGTCGATCTTACCGGCACCGCGCTTGACTTCGACACGGGCCATGATGACGGCCAGACCGACACAGCAGACGAGGCCGCAGATCTGCAGAGGCAGATACATATGCCACAGCTCGTTGGAATCCATTGCCAGTGTGATGGACTGACGATTGAGCACGCCGCCCCAGGGCACGAGGTTCATGACGGTGATGGTGGCCGTGCAGACCATCATGATGGTGCTGATGCGGATGTTCAGCTTTTTGCACAGGGGAGCCATTGCGGGGATGACGATGAGGTAGGTCGTGGGGCTGTTGCCGTCCAGATGGCCCAGGATGGAGACGAGGACGACGACCAGAAGGATGCCCAACACCCGGCCGTTGGCGATCTTGATGAGCTTTTTGACCAGCTTATCAAACATACCGACATCGGTCATGATGCCAAAGTAGGTGATGACGAAGACGAACAGGGCGGCCATGCCCCAGGTGGTGGAGACGCCGGATTTGATGTAATCGGTGATGTCTGCGATGCCGAAGCCGTTGATGAGTGCACCGATGATGGGAAGGACGACGAAGAGGGTCACGGGGATGGCCTTTCCCTTCAGCAGGAAGTACATCAGCAGGCCTATCATGACGAAACCTGTGAGCGCGAGCAGCATTGTTTTTTCCTCCTTTTTCGTGTGGTGTTTTTATTTTTGGCGGAAGAGCGCGTCGGCTTTCCGCACAAAGTCAGCGAGACAGGCGTTGAACTTTTCCGCCTCGTACAGAAACATCAGGTGGCCGCTCTTGTAGAACTTGTGGACCTCACTGTAGCCCCGCACTTCGGCAGCAAAGCGGTCTACCATGTCCAGACCGTAGGCTTTGGACTGTGCGCCGAATACGGCGTAAGGAACGGTAATCTTTTTCAGATTGCTGAAATTATCGGTCAGGCAGAAGTCGTAGTGCAGTTCCAGCGCCGTCCAGGGCATCGTCTTTTTGCACTCGGCCTCGAACCAGGCCCGGATCTCATCGTCCATTCCCTCCGCACAGGAAACGCGGGCGATGAATTTGTCGTAGAAGAGCTTGGGGTCGTAGTAAAGAGGCAGGTAGGTGTCGAACCAGTTCTGCAGGTTATAGTCACGGCCGCGGTGGTGGTTCCAGTCGGCGTCCGAGAACGGATACAGCGAGCCGTCCATCGTCACGAGGCCGTTGAGCTTGTACTGCTCAAATTCGGCTGCATAGCTGACAACGATGGAGGAGGCCAGCGACCAGCCCAACAGGACGACGTGCTCCAGACCGAGATGGTCGATGAGCTCCTTGATGTCCTGCGCATTGCGGCGGATGGTGTTGCCCTGGCAGGTCTTGGAGGAGTTGCCCTGTCCGCGGGGGTCCATCGTGATGACGCGGAACTCTTTGGAGAGGACCTCAGCGTTTTTTTCGAAAAATTTGGTGGTGCATAAAAATCCGGGGACCATCACGATAGGAAGCCCGGAACCTCGGTCTTCGAAATAAATGTGGATGCCGTCCGAGGTGGTGAAAAAATTATCTGCGGTGATTTTCACTGAAATTGCCTCCTTTCCGTTGACAATTTCATTATAACTTGCCACAGTATAAAGTCAAATTTATGATTTTTATGTCAGATATTAGCGCAGAGTAATAGGAGGGCGCAGGGCATAAAACACAGCGCAGGCCCCGGAAACAGGAGGGTCTCCCTGTTGCAATCTCTTCGCGTTGACGGCCCTGGATTTGAAATATTATCTACCCTCAAAGAGAGCCGGGCTTGTTGTTTCCTCATCCGGGTTATGGTATACTTACTAGGTATCATCACTGTAAAAACTGAAATTTTACCCAAAGGATGTGGAAAGATGGACACACTGGAACAAGCCCGCGCCGAGATCGACGCGGTGGACGCGCAGCTGGCCGCCCTGTTTGAGCGGCGGATGGCCGCTGTGCTCAGCGTCGCCCAATACAAACAGGCCCACGGCCTGCCGATTTTTGACGCCGCGCGGGAGGCGGTGGTGCTGGAAAAGGCTGCGGCCCGCATCCGGAACGCTGCCCTCCGGCCTTACTATAAAGACCATGTCCAGAACATGATGGATGTCGCCAAGCAGTACGAAGCTGAGGTGCTGGGCCGGAACCGCGCCGCCTATCAGGGCGTGGAAGGCGCTTTCGCCCATATCGCGCTGCGGGCGCTCTTCCCCCACGCGGAGGCCGTCAGCTGCCCGACGTGGGACGAGGTGTTCGATGCCGTCAGCCGGGGCGACACCGCCCACGGCGTTGTGCCGTTTGAGAACAGCCACGCAGGCGACGTCTCCGCCGTCCTCGACTTATGCTACAACCACCCCGAGCTGTGGGTGGTGGACGTCTACGACCTGCCCATCTCCCAGAACCTGCTCGTCCTGCCCGGCACCCAGCTGGCCCAGCTCAAGCACGTCTACAGCCATCAGCAGGCCATCGCCCAGAGTGAGACGTTCTTAAAGCAGTTTCGTCTGCCCGCCACGGCCATGCCCAACACGGCCATGGCCGCAAAGTTCGTGGCCGAGTCGGGCGACCCGTCCAAAGCCGCCATCGCCAGCGCCGAGACAGCCGCCCTCTACGGGCTGGAAGTCCTCGTCCCCAGCATCAACACCGACGGCGACAACACCACCCGCTTCATCGTCCTCAGCCGCGAAAAGCCCACCGTGGGCAACCGCTTCTCGCTGCTGTTCACACTGGACAACAAACCTGGCAAGCTGGCCGAGGTCATCCAGGTCATTGGCCGCTTCGGTTACGACATGGAGTCCATCAAGAGCCGTCCGCTGCCCCATGTCCCCTTTGATTATTATTTTTACGTCGAGCTGGTGGGCGACCCCTCCGCCGACGAGACCGCCGCGCTGCTGCGTGAGCTGGACCATACCTGCCGCACGGTGCGGCTGTTAGGAGTGTATACAAAATGAGTGGATTTATCGGCACCAAGCTCACCATGAATCTGGGTGAGCGCAGCTATGACATCATCCTGAAAAACGGCGCACTGGAAAATCTGTACCAGTTTGCCCGCCTCGACCGCCGGGTGGCGGTGGTGACGGACGCAGGCGTTCCTGCCGAGTACGCACAGCGTGTGGCCGACCAGTGCCGCGACGCAAAAATCATTACGGTCCCGCAGGGCGAGGCCAGCAAGAGCATGAAAATTCTGGAAAGCGTCCTGCGCCAGATGCTGGAGTTCAACATGGGCCGCGGCGACCTCGTCATCGCCGTGGGCGGCGGCGTCGTGGGCGATCTGGCGGGTTTTGCCGCTTCCATCTATATGCGCGGCATCGACTTCATCAACTGCCCCACCACCACCCTCTCGATGATCGATTCCTCCATCGGCGGCAAGACCGCTGTGGATCTGGGGGAGACAAAGAACATCGTCGGCTCCTTCTGGCAGCCCAAGCTGGTCATCGTAGACCCCAGCACCCTCGCCACCCTGCCCCGCCGCCAGTACATCAACGGTCTGGCCGAGTCGGTGAAGGCCAGTCTGCTGGCCGACCCGGAACTGTTCGCCATCTTTGAAAAGGGTGACATCGACGAGCAGATCGGCGAAATTATTTACCGCAGCCTCCGTTTCAAAAAGAGCATCGTCGAGCAGGACGAGACGGAGCATGGGGTGCGCAAGGCCCTCAATTTCGGCCACACCATCGGCCACGGCATCGAGGCCGTCAAGGGCGTCAAGGGGCGCCGCACCGTGGGCCTCTACCACGGCGAGTGCGTGGCTCTGGGGATGCTGCCGATGATCGAGTCCAAGGCACTGCAGAAGCGCGTCCGTGCGGTCTACCGCCGTCTGGGCCTGCCCCTGCGTACCGCCTACAACAAGGACAAGGTCTACGCCGAGATGCTCCACGACAAAAAGGCACAGGGCGGCCAGATCACCGTCATCAAGGTGCCGGGCCTGGGCTGCTGGCGCGCGGAGACCATCCCGGTGGAGGGTCTGCGCCCCCTGCTGGGCATGGAGGACTAAAACCATGAAAAACACCTTTGGCAGCGCATTGGCGCTGACCATCTTCGGCGAGAGCCACGGCAGGGCCATCGGCGGTGTGCTGGACGGCATGGCCGCTGGTGTGCCGGTGGATGAGGAATTCATTGCCGCCTGCATGGATAAGCGCCGCGCCCGGGGCGACGGGCTTTCGACGCCCCGCGTGGAGGCTGATAAAGTTCAGCTGCTCTCCGGTGTCGTGAACGGTCACACCACCGGCACGGCCATCGCCCTGATGATCGAGAACCGGAACACCCGCAGCGGCGACTACGCCAGGACGGGTGACCTTCTCCGCCCCGGCCACGCGGATTATACCGCCTACGCCAAATACCACGGCTTTCAGGACGCCCGGGGCGGTGGACATTTTTCGGGCCGCATCACTGCCGCGCTGGTGGCAGGCGGTGCCATCGTGCTGGGTGCGCTGAACCGCGCCGGCATCGACATCACCACCCACATCGCCCGCTGTGCCGGCATTTCCGATACGCCCTTTGCGCTGGACGATGCCGCCGCACTGGCCGCTCAGGTGAGCGTGCTGGAAAGCAGAGACGAGGGCTTCGCCCTGCTGGATGCTTCCGTCGAAGAGCCGATGAAAACGGCCATCCGGGCCGCCGGTTCGGAGGGCGACAGCGTGGGCGGCATCCTTGAAACAGCCATTCTCGGCCTGCCCGCTGGTGTAGGCGAGCCGTATTTTGACAGCGTGGAGAGCCTTATTTCCCACATGGCGTTTTCGGTGCCTGCCGTGAAGGGCATTGAGTTCGGTACCGGCTTCGGCTTCGCCGACCTGAAAGGCTCTGAGGCCAACGATGCCTTCCGCATGAAGGGCGATTCGGTGGTCACGGCCACCAACCACAACGCGGGCATCAACGGCGGCATCACCAACGGAATGCCTGTCGTCTTCCGCACCGCTGTCAAGCCGACGCCCAGCATCTACAAAGAGCAGGAGACGGTGGATTACATTGCAAAGCAGGATGAGCCCCTCTCCATTCAGGGCCGTCATGACCCCTGCATCGTGCCTCGCGCCGCCATCGTCCAGACCTGCGCCGCCGCGCTGGCTGTGGGCGATCTGATGACCGCCCGCTATGGCACCGCATGGATGGAGCGGCCCACCAGCTACCGCAGGGAGGGACTGTGATGGAATACGGACTCATCGGCTCGAAACTGGGTCATTCCTACTCGAAGATCATCCATGAGATGCTCTGCGGCTATCGCTACGACCTCTGCCCGCTTCCCACCGAAGAGGAAGCCCGGGCTTTCCTGACCAGACGGCAGTTCAAGGCCATCAATGTCACCATCCCCTATAAGCGGCTGGTGATGGAATACTGCACCTACATCGACCCCCGTGCCAAGGCCATCGGCGCGGTGAACACCGTGGTCAACAAGAACGGCCTGCTCTACGGCTACAACACCGATCATCTCGGCTTTGCCCACCTGTGCGACGCCCACGGCGTCGATTTTGCGGGCAGGACCGTCCTCATCCTCGGCACCGGCGGCACCCACAACACCACCAGCGCCGTCGCCCGCGACAAGGGTGCGGCCAAGGTACTCACCGTCAGCCGGACGCCGGACGCCGCCAAAGGTCAGCTCTCCTATGAAGAGGCTGTGTTCAGCGGCGCACAGATCGTCATCAACACCACCCCCGCCGGAATGTACCCCAACGTGGGCGTGTGCAGTCTGGACGTGGCAAAAATGCCCGGGCTGGAAGCTGTGCTGGACGTGGTGTACAACCCCGATAAGACGGAGCTCATCCTCCGGGCCGAAGAGGCCGGGGTCCCGGTGGCTGTGGGCGGCCTCGAGATGCTGGTGGCGCAGGCCGTGTATGCCGCCGAATACTTCCTCAGCCGGAAGTTCGACGACGCGGCAGGGGAGATCGGCCGCATCACTGCCGCACTCCGCCGCGATATGCTCAACGTGGCCCTCATCGGAATGCCCTCCAGCGGAAAATCCACCGTGGGCCGTGCATTGGCCGAGAGGCTGGGCAAAAAGTTCATCGACCTCGACGAGGAGATCGTCAAGGTTGACGGCCGCAGCATCCCCGACATCTTTGCCGCCGAGGGCGAGGACGGCTTCCGCGCGAAGGAATCCGCCCAGACCGCCCGCTTTGCCAAAGAGGGCCGACAGCTGCTCTCCTGCGGCGGCGGCATCATCAAGCGGGGCGGGAATCTGCGGGCGCTGCATCAGAACGGCGTCGTGCTCTTCCTCGACCGGCCCCTGGATGCGCTGACGGTGGGCGGCGGACGTCCGCTCTCGTCCAGCACCGAGGCGCTGAAAAAGATGGAGGCAGAGCGCCGCCCCCTGTATCTCGCGGCGGCAGACGCCGTTATCCCGAACAGCGGCACGGTGGAAGACGCCGTGACCGCCGCAATGGAGGCACTGGATGAAATTTTTAGTCATTAACGGCCCCAACCTCAACATGATGCACTTCACCGAGCCGGGTGTGGCCGGTCAGCTGGATTACAACGGCCTGCTGGATTACCTCGAGCTGTGCTGCACCCAGATGGGCATGGAAGTGGAATTTTTCCAGTCCAACCACGAGGGCGACCTCATCGACGAGATCCAGTCTGCCGCAGGCCGGGCCGACGGCATCATCCTGAATCCCGGCGGCTACGCCCACTACAGCGTCGCCATCCTCGACGCGCTGCGCCTCTGCGGTGTGCCTGCCGTGGAAGTGCTGCTCAGCGAGCCCGACGAGCACGAGCCCTTCCGCAAGACGGACATCGTCTCGTTCGGCTGTCAGGGCCACTTCATCGGCGAGGGCATCAGCGGCTATCTCCACGCTGCCGCCTATCTGGCCCAGCTGCTGCGGCTGGACGGCAGTGCGCACACCCATTTAGTGATGTAAGAGATCGACTCTCTTCCGCTGGAAAGCGGAGCAAAGAGGGCGCGGAAAAGAAGGATAGAAAGGAAAAATTTTATGATCATCTCCACCAAAAAGGGTACCCCGAAGGAAGAGCTCGAGAAAATCGTTGACCGCTTCGAAAAGCAGGGTCTCGACGTCACCCTCATCACCGGCAAGGACTACAATGTCTTTGGCCTCGTGGGCGATACCACCAAGATCGACGAGCGCGACGTCCTCGCCAACCCCTGGATCGACAACGTGACCCGTGTTTCCGCCCCCTATAAGCGTGCCAACCGCCTCTTCCACCCGGCAGATTCTGTTATCGACTGCGGCGGCGTCAAGATCGGCGGCAAGGAGAAGATCGCTGTCATGGCCGGCCCCTGCAGCATCGAGAGCGAAGAGCAGGCCCTCCGCATCGCACAGGGCGTCAAGGCCGGCGGCGCGACCCTCTTCCGCGGCGGCGCTTACAAGCCCCGCACCTCTCCCTACTCCTTCCAGGGCCTCGAGACCGAGGGCATCCTCGACATGGTAAAGGCCCGGGAGGCCACCGGTATGCCCATCGTCTCCGAGCTGATGAGCGAGGAGCGCATCCCCGAGTTCGAGGAATATGTGGACGTGGTGCAGATCGGCGCCCGCAATATGCAGAACTTCCAGCTGCTCAAGGCTGTGGGCAAGATGCACAAGCCCGTTCTGCTCAAGCGCGGCCTCTGCAACACCATCGAAGAGTGGATCATGAGCGCTGAGTACATCATGGCCGGCGGCAATGAGCAGGTCATCCTCTGTGAGCGCGGCATCCGCACCTTCGAGAAGTACACCCGCAACACCCTCGACCTCTCCGCTGTGCCGATCATCCACGAGAAGACCCATCTGCCCGTCATCGTGGACCCCAGCCACGCTACCGGCAAGGCAAACCTCGTGGAGCCCATGATGATCGCCGCTGTCGCCGCCGGTGCCGACGGCCTTGAGGTGGAAGTCCACTACGACCCCCGCCACGCATGGAGCGACGGCGCACAGTGCCTGACCCCCGACGCCTTTGCGCAGGCTATGGCAAAGTGCCGTCAGGTCGCATGGGCCATCGGCCGGGATATGTAAGGGAAGTGGGCTAGCCCTCTCCGTCTTTGCTTCGCAAATCCACCTCTCCCAGAGGGAGAGGCTACAACGTGGCGGCTAGGCGAGAGGCTCTCCCTTTGGGAGAGCTGTCACCGAAGGTGACTGAGAGGGCAAGCCGCCTAAAGGATGATTATGTTAGTAACGATAAAGCAAACTTCCGGCGGCATCGGCGGAACCATCACCGCGCCGCCCAGCAAGAGCATGGCGCACCGCGCGGTGCTCTGCTCGGCACTGGCCGAGGGGACTTCCCACATCAAAAACCTTGAATTCAGCAAGGATATTTCTGCCACCCTCTCCGCCGCCGGGCAGCTCTGCGCCAAAGTGCGCACCGGTGCGGATCGTGCCGTCGTGGAGGGTCTGGGGAGCTTTCTGCCCGTCAGCGCTCCGGTGGACTGCTGTGAGAGTGGAAGCACCCTGCGCTTTCTCATCCCCATTGCCAGCCTCACCGGGCAGAAAGTGACCTTTGTTGGCCGCGGACGGCTGATGGAGCGCCCTCAGACAGTATACGAGAAGTTGTATCAGAAGCAGTCTCTCCGATTTGAACAGTCTCCGGCGGGCCTGACCATCGAGGGGACTCTGAAAAGCGGCGAGTATGAGCTGGCGGGCAACGTGTCCAGCCAGTTCATCAGCGGATTGCTGTTTGCTCTGCCGCTGCTGGCAGGCGACAGCACCCTCCACCTCATCCCGCCGGTAGAGAGCCGCAGTTATATCGAGATGACCCGGGCGGCCCAGCGCCGTTTCGGCGTCGAGAGCCGCTGGCAGGACGAAAACACCCTCTTCATCCCGGGCGGGCAGAAATACCGGCCTTGCGATTACACCGTGGAGGGCGATTACAGCCAGGCGGCCTTCCCGGCGGTGCTGGGAGCGGTGCAGGGCGGCGTGACCCTCAAAGGATTATCCGCCGACACCCTGCAGGGCGATGCCGCGATCCTCGACATCCTGCGCCGCTGTGGTGCAAGCTTCCGCACCACCGACGCAGGCATCGTGTTCGAGAAAGCACCTCTCCACGGTGTGGACATTGACCTTGCCGATTGCCCCGACCTCGGCCCCGTGCTGATGGTCCTGGGCCTGCTCTGCGAAGGGACCACCACCATCCGCAACGCGGAACGTCTCCGGATCAAGGAGAGCGACCGCATTGCAGCCATGGAAGCCGAACTGCGGGCCTGCGGCGGCGTCCTCGAGAGCGAGGGCGGCACCATCACCATCCACGGATGTGCAGACAGGCTCCACGCCCCCGCCGCGCCGCTTCATGGCCACAACGACCACCGTGTGGTGATGAGCCTTGCGGTGCTGGCGCTGGCTGCCGGACTGGAACTTTCCATCGACGACGCCGAGGCCGTGCAGAAGAGCTGGCCCCATTTCTTTGAAGCCATCAAGCCGTTAGGCGCGGAGGTAGAATATGCTGGATAAAACAAAGCGTTATCTGATCGTGGGCCTCGGACTGCTGGGCGGCAAATACGCCCTCGAGCTTTCCAAAGCCGGATTCCATGTGGACGGCATCAACCGCAGCGAGGGCCACTTACAGTACGCCCTCGACCACGGCTATATCGAGACCGGCAAGACCCACGATTTCGAGGACCTCGTCTCGCAGGCCGACCACATCATCTTCGGCCTCTACCCCACGGCCCTCATCGACTGGTTCAAGACCTACGGCCATCTCATCAAGCCCGGCTGCATCTTTACCGACGTCTCCGGCGTCAAGACCGGCCTTGTGGAGCCGGTGCAGGCCATGTGTCCGGAGGGTGTGGAGTTCATCGCCAGCCACCCGATGGCAGGCCGTGAGACTTCCAGCGTCGAGCACGCCGCCGAGGTCAGCTTTGCCCCGGCCAACTTCATCATCACCCCCACCGAGAAGAACACCCCCGAGGCCGTTCAGTGGGCGAAAGAGCTGGCCGAGGTGCTGGGCTTCCGCCACATCTGCACCCTGACGGTGCAGGAGCACGACAAGATGATCGGCTACGTCAGCCAGCTCTGCCACGCCATCGCCGTCAGCCTCATGTGCGCCAACGACAACTCTTCTCTCTGCGAGTACACGGGCGACTCCTTCCGCGATTTGACCCGCATCGCCCGCATCAACGAGAAGATGTGGGCGGAGCTGTTCCTCTGGAACAAGGAGAACCTCATCGCCGAGATCGACCAGTTCGATTCCGCTCTGGACCAGCTGCGGGACGCCCTCGTGGCCGACGACCGGGACAAGCTGGAAGAGATGTTCCGTCTGTCCACCCAGCGCCGCGCCGCATTCGACAAAAAGGACTCGTGACCGGAAAGGAGGCCGCCCATGCCCAAGCAGGAGGGACAAAAATCCAAACTGTTGGCACTGCTGCATATCTTTGAGCAGCAGACCGACGAGGAGCATCTGCTGAACGTGCCTCAGCTGGTGGAGCTGCTGGCCCGGCAGGGCATCCTCTGCGAGCGAAAGAGCGTCTACAGCGACATCGACGCGCTGAACGCGCTGGGCTATGACATCCGGCTGCGCCGGGGCCGCAGCGGCGGCTATTGGATGGCGACGCGGCCTTTCGAGCTGGCAGAGCTGAAGCTTCTGGTGGACGCTGTCCAGTCCAGCCGGGTCATCTCGAAAGCGTCCAGCGACAGGCTCATCCATAAGCTGGAAGGGCTGGCCTCCCAGTATGAGGGCAGTCAGCTCCAGCGTCAGGTCTATGTCGATGGCCGCCCCAAGAGCGCTAACAAAGACCTGCCCTACAGCGTGGATGCCCTCTTTACGGCCATCAACACCGGCAGGATGGTGCGATTCCGCTACAAAAAGGCGGGACGCCCCGCGCCTTACACCATCAGCCCCTGGCAGATGGCGTGGGAGAACGGCTGCTACTACCTCATCGCCTATCAGGATGAGAAGGAGCCGGTGGGCATCCGCCATTACCGGGTGGATAAAATGGCCGGGGTCACGGTGCTGGACGAGCCCCGCCGCGGCAAAGAGCAGTTCACGGATCTCGACCTGCCCGCCTACCTGAAAAAGCACTTCCAGATGTTCGGCGGGCCGGAGTATAAAGTCACCCTGCGGTGCACCTCCGACCTTGAATCAGCCATGCGGGAGCGCTTCGGTGCTTCGCCCATCTTCGTGCCGGAAGGGAAGGAGCACTTCCATTTTGACATCCCCGTCTGTGTCAGCGACCAGTTCTACGGCTGGGTCTGCGGCTTCGGCGGCAAGATAGAAGTCGTCTCGCCCGCCGAGGTGCGGGACGGCCTGCGGGCGCTGAACGAGCGGCTGGTAAAAATGCATCAATAACGAAACAAAAGGCCCTGAATCGTCAGATTCAGGGCCTTTTGTTGTATAAATATTGCTTGAAATTACTTTGCGTTGAACACATACTTGTCCATCCGGTGGAACGCCTCTTCAATGCGGGCGCGGGGCGAGGCCAGATTGATGCGCAGATGGCAGGGGCCGTGGAACATCACGCCGTCCTGCACGGCAGCACCGACGGCCCAGCAGGCTTTCTCCACGTCCTGAATGGTCTTGCCGTGGGCGGCGCACCAGTCGGTGCAGTCCACAAAGAGCATATAGGTGCCTTCGGGCTTTGTCACATGGACACCCTCGAAGTGCTTTGCGATGTAGTCACAGGCGAAATCCACATTGCCGGTCAGCGTCTCACAGAGCTCGTCGGCCCACTCATAACCCTCGGGGCGGTAGGCACCGATGAGGGCGTGCATCGAGAGGACGTTCATGGAGTTGTAGTGGCAGAGGGAGGATTCCTTCTTGATGCGGTCACGCCACCACGGGTCATAAACGATGTGATAGCTGCCGATGAGACCGGCGAGATTGAAGGTCTTGGAGGGGGCGTAGAGGGCGGCAGTGCGCATCCGGGCGTCCTCACTGATGGACTGGGTGGGGATGTGCTTGTGGCCGGAGAGGATGATGTCCGACCAGATCTCGTCGGATACGACGTAGACATTATACTTTTTGTACAATTCCATGGCCTTTTCCAGCTCCCACCGCTCCCAGACGCGGCCGCAGGGGTTGTGGGGACTGCACAGGATGGCGGCGTGGATGTGCTCTTCGGCGAGGTGCTTTTCCATGTCGGCGTAGTCCATCCGCCAGATGCCATTTTCGTCCTGCACCAGCGGGGAGTGGACGATGTCATAGCCGTTGTCGGTCAGGCAGCGGGTGAAGCCGATGTAGGTGGGGCTGTGGACCAGCACCTTGTCGCCCCGGGAGCAGACGCAGTTCAGTGCGCTGATGACGCCGCCCAGCACGCCGTTCTCGTAACCGATGGCCTCGGCGGTCAGACCCGTGACGTCGTTGCGGGTCTCCTGCCAGCGGATGATGGAGCCGTAGTATTCGGGCGTCGGGTCAAAATAACCGAAAGCCGGGTGCTGGACCCGCTCGATGACGGCCTGCTGGATGGTGGGCAGGCAGACAAAGTTCATGTCCGCCACCCACATGGGGATGGCATCGAAGCCGGGCTGCGGTGCGTCGGGCGCAAAGCCTTTGCCCAGCCCGTCCACGGCGATGGAGTCCCGGCCATGGCGGTCGGGCAGGGTGGTGAAATCGTACTTCATGGAAGTTCCTCCTGTGGATGCAAAAAAGGCTTTCCCCAAAGGGAAAGCCATAGGTGCAGAAAATCAGCCCTCGATGAGCTCGACGGTCTTCATCTTGACGGGGGTCTTGGGCTTGTCGTTCCAGTCGGTGGGGACGGATGCGATCTTGTCCACGATGTCCATGCCGGCGACGACCTTGCCGAAAGCGGCGTACTGGCCGTCCAGATGGGGTGCGTCCTTATGCATGATGAAGAACTGGCTGCCGGCGCTGTTGGGGTTCATGCTGCGGGCCATGCTGATGACGCCGCGGACGTGCTTGATGGGGTTGTTGACGCCGTTGGCGGCAAACTCGCCCTTGATGTTCCAGCCGGGGCCGCCGGTGCCGTTGCCCAGCGGGCAGCCGCCCTGGATCATGAAGTTGGGGATGACGCGGTGGAAGGTCAGGCCGTTGTAAAAGCCCTGACCGACCAGCTTCTTGAAATTCTCACAGGTGATGGGGGCAGCTTCCTCGTTCAGCTCGATGTCGATGATGCCGCCGTCTTCCATAGTAATGCGAACCATAGTTTTAACAATGCTCCTTTTATCATAGCCCGTTTCGGGGTGGGTGCGGCAGATGCTCTGCCGAAGCTCCCCTTTAGTATACCATACCTTTTGCAGAGCGCAACGGCGCAGATGCAACCTTTTTGTAAAGAATCACCGCATTTCTACCATATCCTGCCAGAAACGCTTGGGACAGTGGGTCATCCGGCCCTTTTCGTTGTGGCGGGCCTTGATCTCCAGCGTGTCGTAGAACTGCTTCCAGAGGGCCTGGAACTCCTGTTCCCGGGCGCTGGGCGGGGGCAGCTCCAGCGGCGCGGCCAGCTCCAGAAGCTGGGCCTTGTGCTCCTGATAAAGCAATACCGCCTGATGGACCGCGTCGTATATCATGAAGTTCTCTTCCGGAAAGCGGGAGCAGAAATGCCCCCGCAGCAGAGGCAGGATATAGTTTTTGGGGTGGATGACCGCACCCAGCATCCCGTCGTGCTCCTCGAAGCGGACGAAGCCCTGAAACTTGTCCACCTCCCAGTCGAGACTCTTTTTCATCTCGTAGAGCGGGGCCACATCCGGGTGGCCCATCCGCTTGACCGTGCCGGGGCCGAGGGCGAAGGCCAGATGCAGGAAGCGGATGAGCAGAAGCTCTTTGTCCTCCTGCCCGGAGAGGAAATCCCGGCTGACGAGATATTCCGTCTCCCGGCCCAGTTTCCGGCCAAGGGCCGAAAAGACCCGCTGCGCTCTGGCAGAGTCCGTCCCGATGTCCCGGACGGGGCAGAGGGTGGCCGTCTCCCGCTGGGGCGTCCAGACGGCGAAGGGGATCTCATGCTGGGCGAAACTCTCGAATACACAGCACAGAAAGCCCTCAAAGCTGCCATCGTAGAGGTAGACCACATCGGCGTCGTGGAGCTTCCGGGGCGGCATCACAGTGCTCTCGCCAGACATTGCACCGCCTCCTCCCGCACCATCCGCTGGGCCGCCCGGGGCGGCACGCCCTGCTCCACCAGCCGGTCAACGGCGGGCGGCGCGAACATACTCAGCTGCTCGGCCCCGGCACTGAAGACGTTGGGGTCGATGAGCGCCCGGGTGATGCGCTCCCGTCCGGCGCTGCCCCGGCCCGGGTGCGCCCCGGAAAAGCCCCGGCAGGTGATGAAATACTGCGCCCGCTTGAGCACGACGCCCATCCGCTTCAGCTCGTCGAGGCCGAGGGCCGACAGCCGCCGGGCGTCCCGGATGCGGCGGGCGCTTTTGGGGCCGATGCCCGGCACCCGCAGCAGCATCTCGAAGGGGGCGCGGTTCACGTCCACCGGGAACAGCCCGTAGTGCTGGACGGCCCAGTTGCATTTCGGGTCGAGATAGGGGTTGAAGCTCTGGTTGTCCTGATCCAGTATCTCGTCGGCCCTGAACTGGTAGAACCGCAGCAGCCAGTCGGCCTGATAGAGCCGGTGTTCCCGCAGGAGCGGCGGCTTCGTGTCCAGCGCAGGCAGGCGGGTGTCGTCCGATACCGGGATATAAGCCGAGTAGAACACCCGCTTGAGGCCGTATTTCTGGTACATCCCCTCGGACAGCTGCAAAATGTGGTAGTCCGTCTCGGGCGACGCACCGACGATCATCTGGGTGCTCTGGCCGGCGGGAGCGAACTTGGGCGCGTGGCGGTAGAGGGTCAGTTCCTGACGGCTCTTTTCACCTGCCACCGAGATCTGCTTCATGGGCCGGAAGATGGAGTGGCGGCCCTTGTCGGGGGCGAGAAGATGGAGGCTCTGCTCGCTGGGCAGCTCGACATTGACGCTGAGGCGGTCGGCGAGGTAGCCCATCTGCTGGATGAGCTCGGGGCTGGTGCCGGGGATGGTCTTGGCATGGATGTAGCCGCCGAAGTGATATTCATTCCGCAGCAGCCGCAGAACGGTGAGCATCCGCTCGGTGGTGTAGTCGGGGGTCCCCAGCACGGCGCTGGAGAGGAAAAGTCCCTCGATGTAGTTGCGGCGGTAGAACTCGATGGTCAGTTCTGCCAGCTCCCGGGGCGAAAAAGTGGCCCGGGGAACGTCGTTGGACTTCCGATTGACGCAGTAGCTGCAGTCGAAGGCGCAGCAGTTGCTCATCAGGACTTTCAGCAGGCTGACGCAGCGGCCATCAGCGGTAAAGGCGTGGCAGCAGCCCGGCGCATAGCAGCTGCCGATGGTGCCGCGCTTCGCCGGATGGGACGCGCCGCTGGACGTACAGGCCACGTCATATTTTGCGCTGTCGGCCAAGATGGTGAGCTTGTCCATCAGGGACTGTTCCATAGAAAGATACCTCCCAGAAGGGGATATCTCCCCCTTACCCCCACAGCTGCTGATCGGAAGCGCCGTGGGGCAGGGGAGAGACTCACCACTTGGCCTTCGTCTCGACCACGCGGCCCGCGATGTGCAGGCGGTTCAGGTCCTCACCCTTGATGACCAGCTCGTTGTAAGCGGGGTTGAAGGGCTGCAGAACGACGCAGTTGCCCCGCTGGATATACCGCTTGAGGGTGCCTTCGCCCTCGTCGCCGTAGACCAGCACGCCCAGGTCGCCGTTTTCCAGCGTGTCCTGCTTGTGGACAAGGGCGAGGTCGCCGTCCTGGATGCGGGGCTCCATGCTGTCGCCGCGCACGACGAGGTAGAAGTAATTGGAGGGGTCCTTGACGCGGGCATACTCCTGCCCATAATCCTCCTCAAAGGCCAGTGCGCCGTACCCGGCCTTCACGGTGCCGATGACCGGGATGAGGCTCTCGGCGTAGTTGCCGAAGAAACGCTCCTCGGGGGTGGTCACGTTGGACACCGGACGGTAGAGCCCCAGCAGGAAATCGGCTGTGGTGCTCAAAATCTCAGCGATGCGGGCCACCGTGGCGGGGTCGGGAGAGGATTTGCCGCTTTCCCACTTGCCGACGGCCTGCTGGGTCACCCCCAGTTTGGATGCCAGCTCAGCCTGACTGATCCCCTTCTGCTTGCGGCACTGCTTCAAAAGCTCTGAAAACGACATGGTCGTACACTCCTTTACTCCGAGGTCAATATTTTATGCTTTTATTGTACAACAAAAAGATGTTTTTGTAAAGAGAAAAGTGAGCGGCCAGCCAAAAAAAGGTTGTCGCGTGAGAGGGATCTGCAGGGCTGGACGAAAAAGTTTCAATTTGGGCTTGACAGAAGGCTGGAAATCTGGTAAATTAAATAGGCATTCGGTACGGCGTGTGCGAGTGCCCACGAGGAGAGATGTCCGAGTGGTTTAAGGAAGCAGTCTTGAAAACTGCCGTACGGCAACGTACCGTGGGTTCGAATCCCACTCTCTCCGCCATTTTTTTGAATAAGTGTAACGCACTTTGCTCTGGAGTAGTACTCAAGAGGCCGAAGAGGCGCCCCTGCTAAGGGCGTAGGTCGTCTAAACAACGGCGCGAGGGTTCAAATCCCTCCTACTCCGCCAAGAAAAAGCTCGATGGTTCGTTGAAACCACCGGGCTTTTTCCATTGCTGCACGCTTTTGTGAATTTTCGGGGCGGATGATTTACTTTTGCACCCATAACAAAAACAGCACCCCGTCTGGGGTGCTGTTTTTGTTATGGGCCAGGCAGGACTTGAACCCGCGACCAAGCGGTTATGAGCCGCCAGCTCTGACCAACTGAGCTACTGGCCCACGAAGACGGCGGTCTGCCGCACATGGACTAACTATAAGTATACCAAAAAATCAGAAAAAAGCAAATCCCTTTGCCGGAATTATTTTGTGCGGCGGGCGTTGAACTTGCGCAGCATGAACTCGTCCAGCATCGCGGGCTGGAACAGCGGCTCTTTGTAGCCAAAAGCTTCCCGGATAAAGATGAGGGTCACGATGGTCTGGCGGCCCGGGTCGAACCGGAGGGTGTAGAGGGTGTCCAGCGGCTGCTGGGTGGGCTGATGGAGCGTCAGGTGGAGGGTGAAGCCGCCGTCGTTCTCCCGGCGGCACTCGTAGGCGAAAACATCGTCCGGGCTGTGCTGGTCCAGCCGGTCGAAGCAGTCGTCCAGCGGCAGGTCGGTGCGGAACTCGGACAGGCCGCTGGGGCCGTACTGGCTGCGGCGGTTCTGGTCTTTCTTAGACAGCAGAAATACGATAAAGCCCAGAATGGCCGCGAGAAGAAGGATGGAAAAAACAGCGTTCATGTGCGCCTCCCGATGGAATTTGTGTCGAGTTTTCCTTATTGTAACACAACACGCCCCAAAATGTGTTATAATATTTGAAAAATTCCAAAAACTGATGGGGAGCCTGCGCCCTTTCTGCGGGCGGGAGGGACGATATGAAACTCAAATTCACGCGAAAGACCTGGTATTTCCTGCTGCTGGCTTCCGCAGCGGCCTCCATGCTCAACGGTTTTGCCGTCCTGAGCGGCACCAGCTTCGGCCTCATCGAGCAGATCGCATTCGCCGCGGCGGGCATCGCGGCCCTTTTCCTCGCGGCGGAAAAAGGCTCGGCAAGCTGGGAAAAACGCAACTTCACCGGCGTGTTCGTGCTGCTGATGGTGAGCTACATGGTCAACGGCTGGGCGGGCTACCTCTGCTCGGCGCTGGCCTGGCCGCTGCTGCTCAGCACCGAGTACAAGCGCGGCATGGCCATCCAGCGCCAGCTGCAGCTGGTGGGTGCCGCCGAAGCGCTCCACCTGTTCTTCCTGCTGATGGCGAAATACGGCGGCATGGCCGCGCTGGGCTTCTGGACGAACCTGCTCTGGGTGCTGCTGGCCTGCGCCCGGGGCTGGGCGGCACTGAGTCTTTATAAGATGCAGGAGGACGCATGACCCAGCGGCGGAGAAGACGCCGCGCCCGGCGGGGCCGGTTCGGGCGGCGGGCGTTCCTGGCCGGGGCCGGCTGTGCCGCGCTGGCCGGGGCAGCGGTGCTGCTGGGCCGGGGACAGACCGCCTCGGCGTCGTCGGTGCCGCCGACGGACGAAGCAGAGCCCAACGCCGCCCTGCCCTCGGGTGAATGGCGGGCCGTCTGGGTGAGCTATCTGGAATGGGCCGGGATGGACTTTTCCTCCGAAGAAGCCTTCCGTGTCGGTGCGGCGGCGCTGATGGATAACTGTCTGTCCATCGGGCTGAACACCGTCATCGCGCAGGTGCGGCCTTTCGGGGATGCTCTTTACAGGAGCAACCTCTTCCCGTGGAGCCATCTCTGCACCGGCGTACAGGGGCAGGACCCCGGCTTCGACCCGCTGGACGTCCTCATCACCGAAGCACACAGCCGAGGCCTTTCGCTGGAAGCGTGGGTGAACCCCTACCGCCTCCGCTCCTCGGCGAAGATGCCGCCCGCACTGGCGGAAAATAACCTTGCCAATGTACATCCCGAATGGGTCTGCGCCGTGGGTGAGGGGCTGTACCTGAACCCGGCTATCCCGGAAGCTGCAGACTATGTGGTGCAGGGCGTGGCCGAGCTGGTGCAGAACTACGCTGTGGACGGCATCCACTTCGACGACTATTTTTACCCCACGACAGATGCCGCGCTGGACGCGGCCCAGTTCGCCGCCAGCGGCGCGGGGGATCTGGCCGCATGGCGGCGGCAGAACGTCACCGCGCTGGTGAAAGCGGCCCACGATGCCGTCAAAGCCGCCGACGCTACCCTCCGCTTCGGCGTCAGCCCGCAGGGCAACCCCGACAACGACCTCGGCCAGCAGTACAGCGACGTGAAAGCATGGCTGGCCGCCGAGGGCGAAAACGCCGTGGTGGACTACCTCTGCCCGCAGATATACTGGGGCTGCGGCTATACCCTCCAGTCGGGCAGCACCCGCTTCGCCTTCGAGAACATCGTGCCGGAGTGGCTGGCCATGCCCCGGGCGGCATCCACGGCCCTCTACTTCGGGCTGGGGGCCTATCGCATCGGCGAGGGGGACGGCGGTGCCAACGAGGACAGCCGGAGCCAGTGGTGTACGGGCAGCGCTCTTGCCCGGCAGGTGGAACGTCTGCACAGCCTCGGTGCAGGCGGCTGGGCGCTCTACCGGTACGATTCGCTGTTCCGGTCGGCTCAGCCGGAGCTTGCCGACGCCGAACGTGCGGCGCTGGCCGCTCTGACTACAGCCTGAACTCTTGTATGGGAGCATAAAATGCGGTATACTATTAAAAGCTATTTTCGTAAGCGCTGCACACCGCCTGAGCGGTCTTTTTGCCTGCATACTGCGTTGCTTTTCCTCGCAATCCGCCTAGGATTGCTTCGGAAAACCGCCTTGTCTGCCGACAAAAATCCTCGTCATTCGGCGCACCCTGCTTGCAAAAATAACTTTTAAGAATCGTGTAAAACCTCGTGTTAAAACAAAATTTGAGGATAAAAGATCATGAAAAAGATAAAGCGAATCGCCCTGCTCGTCGTGGCGGTGCTGGTGCTGCTTGTGGCTGCGTCCGGCGTCAAGACTGTGCTGGACATGAAGAACAGCGCGGACAATGAGGTGCAGGAAGAGGACAGCACCCGCTGGGCCGAACTGACCAGCGACCCGCTGAACATTGAGGGCATTGCTGACGCCTCGGCCAAGTATGCCTCGGCGGCGGTGAATGGGAGCCTGAACCTCGTGTTCAACGGCATCTGGAGCCGCCAGACCGATTACTTCACCGTCCCGGGCGGCAGCCTGACCATCACCGGCTACGGCACCGCCGAGGGTACCCAGCGGTACAAGGTGTCCGTCTGGCAGAAGGTGGCCGGCGGCGCACAGTACGTCAACGGAAGCACCTATTATATCAAGACAGATGGTCAGAACTACCGCTGCGTCATTTCCGGGCTGGACCCGGCGGCCAGCTACCGCCTGACCATCTCCTACGATTCCAGCCGCTACTACCTCTATGGCGGACTCAAGGTGGAGGGCATCGCAGGGTGAAGACACAGACCAAACATTCGCTCATGCTGATGCTCTGCGCCTTTATCTGGGGTACGGCTTTCGTAGCCCAGAGCGCAGGCTCCGGCATGGGGGCCTATTCCTTCCTCGCAGGGCGCAGCTGGCTGGCTGTCCTTGTGCTGATCCCCACCGTGTTCGCTTTCGACGCCGTGCGCAAAAAACAGGGCCAGCCCTACGGCTGGCCGAAAGAGAAGTCGGAGCGAAAGGCTCTGCTGGCGGCGGGCCTCGTCTGCGGCACCTTCCTGTTCGCGGCCTCTGCGGCTCAGCAGATCGGCATCACCATCAACCCGTCCACGGCCAAGGCCGCGTTCCTGACGGCCATGTACGTTGTGCTGGTGCCGGTGTTCGGCCTCTTTCTGGGCCGGAAGGGCAGCGCTCAGCTCTGGGTCAGCATGGTCATCGCCGTGGCGGGCCTGTATATGCTCTGCATGAAGAACGGCTTCGGCGGCATTGAGACCAGCGACTGGATACTTCTCAGCTGCGCCGTGCTGTTCAGCTTCCAGATCATGTCCATCGACCACTTTTCGCCGCTTGTGGACGGTGTGCGGCTGAGCCTCATCCAGTTCATCGTGGTGGCTGTGGAGAGCTCTGCGGCGGCGCTGATCTTCGAGACGCCCACGCTGGCAGAGTACGGCGCAAACCTTCTGCCTGTGGTCTACTGCGGCGTCATGTCCAGCGGCGCGGGCTATACGCTTCAGATCCTGGGCCAGAAAGATCTGAACCCCGCCATCGCCAGCCTTATCATGTGCCTGGAAAGCGTATTCAGTGCGCTGGGCGGCTGGCTGCTGCTGGGTCAGAACCTTTCGATGCGGGAGAGCGCAGGCTGCGCCCTCATCTTCGCCGCCGTCGTGTTGTCTCAGCTGCCCCTTGCGGAGCTGCGCAGATGCAAAAAGAGCGCGTGATGCTGCGAGTGGCCGGGGGCATCCCCTATGAGCTGACGCGGGGGCGGGTCAAGCGGCTCAACCTCCACGTCCGGCGGGACGGCACCGTGGCCCTCAGCATCCCCCTGCGCACGACGCTGGAAGCCGCCGACGCCTACGTCATCGCCGAGGCGGAGTGGATACGGGCTGCACAGGCCCGGCAGGCCGCCCGCGAAAAGCGGCAGGAGGAGCTGCCCGACAAGGCGACCGCGCTGGCCCACTTCACGGCCATGAGCGACAAGGTCTACCCGGCCTTTGCCGGGGTGCTGGGCGGGCAGAAGCCCACCATCAAAGTGCGCAGCATGACCAGCCGCTGGGGCGTCTGCCACATGGCGAAGCGCCAGATCACCTTCGCGCTCCAGCTCTACAATATGCCCGAGGCGGCACAGATCTATGTGGTAGTGCATGAGTACTGCCACTTTTTGCAGCCCAACCACAGCCCGGCTTTCTGGGCCGAGGTGGCGAAGCTGATGCCGGACTGGAAAGCCCGAAGAGACTTATTAAAAGGATAACGGCCTTGCCCTCTCCGTCACCTTCGGTGACACCTCTCCCAAAGGGAGAGGCAAAAAGGCTCCCCCTTTGGGGGAGCTGGCAGACCCGAAAGGGTCTGACTGAGAGGGCAAGCCAGTAAAAAATAGAGGAGAAAATCTTTTGGAAAGCGAAAAGACCTCCGGCGGCGATAAATATTCGAAGCTCGCCGGCAATACCATCATCTTTGCCATCAGCAGCTTTTCGTCCAAGCTGCTGACGCTCATCGTCCAGCCGTTCCTGACCTACGCGATGGCCGAGATCTCCGACCTCGGCCTGTCGAAGATCCTGAGCCAGTACGCCAATCTGCTCATCCCCTTTGTGTCGATGGGCATGTCCAACGCCATCATCCGCTTCGGCCTCGACAAGGGCAACAGCGAAAAGCAGGTGTTCACCAACGGCCTGCTCACCATCCTCGGCGGCTTCGGCATCCTCGTGCTCTGCTGGCCGGTGGCGCAATTTTTGCCCGATATGGCCCAGTACGGCCTGCTCATTTATATTTATGTCCTGATGAGCTGCCTGCGCACCCTCTGCACCCAGTTCGTGCGCAGCCGCCAGTGGAACAAGCTGGTGGCCGTGGACGGTGTGCTCTGCACCGTGGCGACCATGGCGTTTTATGTGCTCTATCTGGTGGGTTTCAAGTGGGGGGCCAACGGCTATCTGCTGGCCATCATCAGCGGCGACCTCGTGAGCGTGCTCTTCCTGATGCTCACCGGCAAGCTCTGGGATTTCATCGAGCTGAAGGGCATCAACAAGACCCTCTGGAAGCAGATGCTCCGCTTCTCTCTGCCCATGATACCGGCCCAGATAAGCTTCTGGATCATCAACGCCTCCGATCTGTTCTTTGTGCGTGAGATGTGCGACGGCCTCGACGGCCACAGCGGCGACGCATGGAGCGGCCTGCTCTCCACCGGCTACTTCCTGCCCACCATCCTCACGACGCTGGGCCTTATCTTCTACGATGCATGGCAGCTGTCGGCTGTCACCGAGGAAGAGGGGAGAGCCAAGTTCTTTACCCAGATCTTCCGCACCTATTCCAGCGTGCTGTTCTGCTGTGCAGCGGGCATCATCTGGCTCTGCCGCCCGGTCATGCACGTCATGAAGTCCAACTACTATTACGCATGGCACTTCGTGCCGTTCCTCGTGCTGGCGTCTACCTGCAGCTGCTTCAACCAGTTCATGAACAGCGTCTATGTCGTGAATAAGAAGTCCCAGCGCAGCATGGTCACCATGATGGCCGGTGCCATCAGCAACTGCCTCATGAACTACTTCTTCATCAAATGGTGGGGTCCTGTGGGTGCGACCTATGCGTCCTTCCTCGGCCTCGGGCTGGTGTTCACTCTCCGCGCCATGGATGCCCACGGCATGATCGGGATGCATGTCCACCCGGGCCGTGTCCTCGTCAACGCCGCCGCGCTGGTATTCGAGGCTTTCGTGCTGCTGGCCGATACGCCGCTGTACGGCCTCTGGACGGGCATCATCACCGCCCTCATCATCCTGTACAACTTCTCCGGTGTCTGGGCCATGGCCCGCATCCTGCTGCCTAAAATCCTGGGCCGCCGGGGCAAGGCCCTCGTGGCTGTCGTGGACGGAATCCTCGCCCAAAAATAAGAGCAGAAAACAACAGCGCCCCGCCGATGGCTTCTTCAGCCGCCCGGCGGGGCGCTTTTTGCATCAGTGTGTTTTTTCGTGATTCTGTGCAGAAGAAAACGACGTTCTTCGTCAAAGCTCCAAGAATTGTGAAAAGAATTGACTTCTGCCAGATGCAAAGGCTACAATAAAATTGCCCGGTGGGTGTCCGGGCACTTGCGGAAAATAAAAAAACAGGAGGAATATCAACATGAAAAATCTGAGCAGAAGAGACTTTTTGCGGCTTTCCGGCGCGGCAGTGTTTGCCGTGGGCATGACGGGAGCACTGAGCGGATGCGACAGCAGCCACGTTGTCACAACATCAAAAATCATTGATTTCAACGAAGAGGGCAGAACGAGCATCGGCACGATCAAATTTACGAAGTGCTACAGAGCCTTCAATGAAGCAGACACCGTGAATCATAATCCTGAGCAGTGGTTCGTTAACTGCAATGCAGAGATAACGGCTGCGAAGGGATACACGCTGGAGCTGGACAAAGACAGTCTCTGGATCGAAGTGGATGGCAAGAAGCCGGAGCAGATGGGCATTGCCTTCGCAGATTCTCCGGCCGACAGTACTAAGGTCACCGTTAGAGAGGAAACGGTCACTGTTGACCTCCACACAACAGTGATTGGAGGAAGCGATGCAGCCCCTAAGAAGTTGATGGGTGTACTGAACTATAAGGGTGTCAATGTGAAGACGAAGGTTCAAGACCTGAAAGATAAATAAGACAGAAAAGTGTCCCGCTGGATGGCTCGAAAGCCGCCCGGCGGGGCGCTTTTCCATATTCCAGAAGAAAAAGCCCCCACATCGTCAGGCCGATGAAGGAGCTTTGGATTCAAGGATGCAGTTGTTTTTCGAGCCAGTCGGCGATGTCCGCAAACACCTCGGATTTGTTCGTCTCCACCAGCAGTTCATGGCGGGCGCCGGGGTAGAACTTCGACTCGATGTTCCCGACACCGGCGTCCCGGAGGCTCTGGATGGCCCGCCGGACTCCGGCGGTGCGCTCGCCCACAGGGTCGGCGTCACCGGCGAGGAAGAGAAGGGGCAGGTCCTTCGGCACCCCGGCCAGAACGGCGGGGTCGTACAGCCGCAGGATGCCTGTGAACATGCTGTAGTAGGCGTTCAGGGTGAAGGTGAACGTGCAGCGCTCGTCGGCGCGGTACTTGTCCACTTCGGCCTGGTCACGGTTGAGCCAGTCCTGAGGCGTGCGGCCCTCGAGGCCCCTGTTATAGCCGAGGAAGGAGAGGTTCGCCACCAGCTTGCTGCGGTGCTCCCAGCCGAAAAAGACGGCCAGCACCCGGCAGAGCGCCCGGGCTGTGGCGACCAGCGCTTTGGGCTGGAAGCCGGTACCCATGATGATGGCTCCGTCAAGCTCACCGCCCCACTCGCAAAGGTACTGCCGGGCGTAGAACGAGCCCATGCTGTGGCCCAGCAGAAAATAGGGGACGCCGGGATAGAGCTGCTTCGTCAGCGCAGTGACAGCGTGGAGGTCGTCGAGGACGGCGCGGTTGCCGTCGGGCTGGGCGAAATAGCCGTAATCTGCTCTGGTGCGGATGGAGCCGCCGTGGCCCAGATGGTCGTGGCCGGTGACGAGGATGCCCCGGGCGGCCAGATACTCGGCCAGAGGCTTGTACCGGTCGATGAACTCCACCATGCCGTGGGAGAGCTGCAGGATGGCCCGCACCTCACCCTCCGGCACACAGCGGAATGCATGGAGCGTCCGGCCCGGTACGCAGGAGGGCAGGGTGAAGTCGATCATCTGACTCATGTGATTCTCCTTTTCCGTTTACAGGGCAGCGATCTTGGCCCGGCAGGCGGGGCAGATGCAGTAACCCTCATACTGGGCCATGTCGGCCGCCAGCTCACCGCAGAAATCGCAGCTGCCGGCGGGACGGTGCTTTTTGAGGATGATCTGATCGCCCTCCACGAAGATCTCGAGCTTCGAGTCCTTGTCGATGTGCATAGTGGTGCGCAGCTCCTTGGGGAGGACGATGCGGCCCAGAGAATCGATGCCCCGAACGATGCCAGTTGTTTTCATATTCATTTCTCCTTTTCAGTGTGTCCGGAAAGATGGCAGAATGAGCGTCTTTTACGCCGACACAACGCAAAAAATGTTCCCGTGCAGGAAAAACAGGAAAATTCTGTCAACTTGTTCCTGTTCAGTATACAAAAAGTTGAGTCATTCGTCAATCTAAACGGGCAGATTCGACAAAAACTTCTCAAAGAAGCAAAGAGTGGCGGCCAAGGCCGCTCCTCTTTGCTGTCTCCGTTGACAAACAGGGCCGGAGAGGGTAAACTTAGGCAGAGATATTTGCAATTCATTTGCCTATGATAGATTAAAACCTATGATAGATTAAAAGGAGAAATCATTATGCCGAACAATAATACCCGCACCCGTTTT